>Ga0070682_100001598_pt1 | contig 12628 bp, 12 predicted proteins | sample KBSC63LmetaG_FD_64668 | JGI IMG/M metagenome (GOLD analysis project Ga0070682, IMG submission 64668) | Corn rhizosphere microbial communities from Kellogg Biological Station, Michigan, USA - KBS C6-3L metaG | ecosystem: Host-associated > Plants > Roots > Rhizosphere | place: USA: Michigan... | reverse complement strand
CGGAAGAGGACGATCCGCGATCGCGTGAAGAAATTCCGCGACGCCGTTCCGGACGTCGCGATACGCACCACGTGTATCGTGGGTTTTCCCGGTGAAACCGAAGAACAGTTCGAGGAGCTGTTGGAATTCCTCGAGGAGATCCAGTTCGAGCGCGTCGGCGCGTTCACGTATTCGCCGCAGGAAGGGACGCGCGCTGCGCAGTACGCCGACGACGTGCACGAGACAGTGAAGCGCGAGCGACTGGAGAAGCTCACCGAGCTGCAGCGCGCGATCACGGCGGAGCGGTACGAGTCACGCGTGGGGCGTCGCGCCATTGCTCTCGTCGATCGTGTTGATGCGGAGAAAGGGACGTCGCAGGCACGCCTTCCCTGGCAGGCCGACGACATCGACGGCGTAACTACGATAGATGAAGTGCTGCCATTGGGCACATTCGCCGAAGTGGCCGTAGAGGAAGTCGTGGACGACTACGATTTCCGGGCATCGCTGATTCGCGTTTCTCTGCCAGCCATTGCCTCGGCGCGTCGCCGAGTATCGCGCGAGCTGCCGGTGACGCAAACGATCGGAAGTTACGGGCGCTGATGCGCTCGGCCGACACGCTCAGTCCTCTGCGGAGCGGAATGAAGTCCTCCGAAATCATGGCCCGCGCGCGTGAGCTCTTTCCGGGCGGCGTCAATTCTCCGGTGCGCGCATTTCGGGGAGTAGGAGGTGACCCGATAGTCGCGGCGCGCGGTGAAGGTCCGCGCATCTGGGATGTCGACGGCAAAGAATACATCGACTTCGTGCTATCGTGGGGTCCGCTCGTGCTCGGCCACGCGTCGCCGATCGTGATCGACGCCCTAGAGCGCGCGATGGCGAATGGTACGAGCTTCGGAATGCCAACCGTCCTCGAGGTCGAGCTCGGAGAGTTGATTCGCTCTCGGATGCCGCACATCGAGATGATGCGCTTCGTGTCGAGCGGCACCGAAGCGACGATGAGCGCTGTCCGCCTTGCACGTGCGTTCACGGGTCGCGACGCGATCGTGAAATTCGAAGGGTGTTATCACGGGCACGCTGATTCCTTCCTCGTGCGCGCGGGCTCCGGCGTGGCGACGCTCGGGCTGCCAGATTCGCCGGGCGTGCCGGAGGAGTTGGCGGCGCTGACGCTGACGAGTCCCTACAACGATCTCGACGCGGCGACTGACATTATCGCGAAGAACAAGAAGGGCGTGGCGGCGATCATCGTCGAGCCCATCGTTGGCAACGCGGGCTTCATTCCGCCCGAGCGCGGATTCCTGGAAGGGCTACGCGCCCTCGCCGATAAAACGGGCGCGCTGCTGATATTCGACGAGGTGATGACGGGCTTCCGCATCGCCCCCGGAGGCGCGCGGGAACGGTTTGGAGTCACAGCCGATCTCACGACGCTCGGAAAAGTGATCGGAGGTGGGCTTCCCGTTGCTCTTTACGGCGGACGCCGAGATGTCATGGAGCGCATAGCGCCGTCTGGTCCTGTGTACCAGGCGGGAACGTTATCGGGAAATCCGCTGGCGATGGCAGCCGGTATAGCGACGCTATCGACACTTACACCAGCGTTGCATGCGAAGATCGAGCAGCGGACCGTCGCGCTGGTAGAAGGCTTGCAAACGATCGGGGATGATCTCGGCGTTCCCCTCACCACCGCAAGCGCGGGGTCGATGTGGGGATTCTTTTTCAGGTCCAAGCCTGTCCGTAATTTCATGGAGGCGAAGTCTTCGGACGTGGAGCTGTTTCGGCGTTTCTTTCACGCGGCCCTGGAGCGGGGGATCTATCTGGCGCCTTCACCATTTGAGGCGTGCTTCATGTCAGCAGCCCACGGAGACAGCGAAATCGAAACCGCACTTGCCGCCTTGCGAGGAGCCCTCGAGCATGCCACGACGTAGCTCTCAGTTACTTGGTCGCCCACTCGGCTGGATAGCTGCGGCCGCGTTGCTTGCGATTGCCGCGTGCGTGTCGCTCACGCCGCCGAAAGGCGGTACGGGCAATATCCCCGTCGTGACCGGAGGTTACAAATCCGGAGCAAACCAGTTGGTTCGCATCGCTCTCGATGGGAGCGTGCCGGACTCTCGCCTTTCAGCGACGGGCGAGTGGACGCTGTCCTTCCCGGGAATCAAGTCACCTGCTGCAAGATTGTCGCAAGGCCAGGAGCTGACGGTATCGCGCAACGGCGCCACCCTCACGCTGAATCCGGGGTCGGATTTCAGGACCGGGGGACAGGTAATAGCGCGTCCGCTTGGCGAAGGCTCGTTCGTGACATGGAACGGAAAGCGTTACCGCGGAGAGCTTTCCATCAGCGCTACCGACACGGGACTGCTCGTGGTCAACCAGCTGCCGATGGATTCCTATCTCCGAGGTGTAGTTCCACTCGAGATCGGCAATCGCACCGCCGCGGAAATGGCTGCGGTACAGGCGCAGGCCGTTGCTGCGCGAACCTACGCGTACAAGCATCTCACCGCCGCGCGAGCTTTCGACATGTATTCGACGGTGCAGGACCAGGTCTATGGTGGCGTCGACGCCGAGAAGCCACAATCTGACGACGCGATCACAAGCACGGCCGACGTCGTGGTTCTCTACAATGGCCAACCCATCACTACACCGTATCACTCGACGTGCGGCGGAAGCACAGCGGCCGTCAGCGAAGTCTGGTACGACCAGCCCGATCAGCCGTATCTTCGTCCCGTGAGCGACCGCATTCCCGGAACAAGTCACTTCTACTGCGACCCATCGCCGCGGTTCAGCTGGACGCAAAGCTACGATGGCGCAGGCCTGCGAGCGGTGATGGAGAAGTACCTGGCCACGTATACCAACGCGCCAAAAACCAATCTCGGCCGGATCACCAGCGTCAAAACGCAAGGCCACACGCCGTCGGGGCGCATCGCCGCGCTCACGATCCAGACAGAGAGCGGTGGCTACACACTGAAGGGCAACGACATACGATTTGTGCTGCGCGATCCGAAGGGCACGATCCTCAACAGCACATTTTTCGATTACACTGCCTCCACCAACGGCGGCGAAGTTTCAAGCCTTACGATCAACGGCCGAGGATACGGGCACGGAATCGGAATGTGCCAATGGGGCGCCATTGGACGGGCGCGAGCGGGGCAGGATTATCGTACGATACTAGAGACCTACTATCCGGGGACTACGATTGGCCGAATCGCCGGTTAACAACAAGGAAGCACCTGCCAAGAAGACGGTACGCCTCGGCCTGGTCGGTGCGGGTGCGATCGCCCAGCTCGCTCATCTGCCGGTCCTCTCGAAGATCAAAGGCGCGCAGCTCGTCGCGCTCTGCGACAACGATGGTCCGAAGGCGAGCGCGATCGCTGAGCGTCTGAATATTCCGGATGTGTTCACCGACCTCGAGGATCTGCTCGAGCTCGATCAGGTCGATGCGGTCGTCGTTGCCACGCCGAACCATCTTCACGAGCCGCACGTTCTGCGCGCGCTCAAATCGAAGGTCGATGTGTTGTGCGAGCGTCCGCTATCGCTGACGCCGCGCGGCGTTGAGAGAATTCTTGCCGCGGCCAAGCAGTCCGGTCGCAAGGTCGTCGTCGGCAACAACCACCGTTTCCGCAGCGACGTGCAGCAGCTCTATCGCTTCCTGCAAGGGGGCGAGCTGGGCCGCCTTGTGGGTGTACGGGCGGGACAGTACCAGTTCGCCAGCAGTCGCGCGGGCTGGCGTTTCCGACGTCCCGAAGCTGGTGGCGGAGCTTTCTTCGAGCACGGCTATCCGCTCGTCGATCTCGCGCTCTGGCTCGCAGATTTTCCCGAGCCAGTGCGCGTGTCGGCGCAAATGGACCGGAGTCGCGGATCGACGACCGTCGAGGATTCCATGATTGTGCACGTGGAATGCGCCGGCGGAATCAGCCTGAGCTTCGATGTCTCATGGACGTACGTCGGGCAGGAAGAACGGTGGTGGTTCGAGGCGCTATCTACGAGAGGGAGCGCGCGACTCGCGCCGCTTCGCGTCGTGAAGATGCTGAACGGCAAGCCGACCGATGTGTCGCCGAGTGGCGCCGCTGCACGCGAGAGCGTTTTCCTCCAGTCATACCGCGCGGAGCTGGCGCATTTCATTGCGGTCGTCAATGAAGACACGCCCTACGAGGCGCCCGACGATCAGCTAGTGGTGATCAAGCTGATGGAAGCGATCTACGAGGCGGCGGAAGGCGGCAAAGAAGTCCGTCTGTAAACGCTGAGCCGGTAGACCGTCCACCAGACGGCGAGATTGATTGGCAGCGCCAGCCCGATGATCTCACCATTCTTCTGATCGAAGAATGGAATCCCCTGCAGGACGAAACCGAGCAGCGATAGCGCGGCGACGAAACCCGCCAGCTTGATCGCTCTCGATACGCCGCGCCGACCGTAAACCGCGAGCGGGATCAATACCACCAGCGCCAGCGAAAGCGGATCGAGATGGAGCAGGTTCTCGTTCCGGCTCATGAAGTAATGTCGCGTGAAAACCCAGGCTATGACGAGCGCGATACCGCACGCGCCCGCGATCAGACTCCACAGCGTTGAGATCGCGGTGGCGAAGAAGAAAGCGATCCTGCTCCCGCTTTCCGCACTTCTCACCAGCGCGATCATCCCAGCGGCGATGAGAATCCCCAGGGCGACGAACCACGGGAAATAGTTGGGCGGCGCGGAAGGTTCCGGCGCGCGTCCAGCGGTAAAGAGTGCCATCTCCGATCGAACAAATGGGATCTGCGCTCCCGTGCTATCGGTGAGGCGAACGCTCCGGAGGTCGCTCGCCATTCTGACCGGGAGGAACATCTCCTGCCAAACCGAGAGAGGTTTGTCGGCGGGATGCCCCAGCGCGACGTCAGCGCCGGTGTACATCGGGATGTCGGTGCCGAGCAGTCGCAGCGTGTGCGAGCGATAGGTTCCGGATGTCTGGCGTGTCACGGTCGATGTCTGGAGCTGTCCGCCGACGGCGTGGTCGAGCGCGTCGCGCAGGCGCGTGGAGCAGTTGTCGCGGTAGTAGTCGTACCGGTAGAACTTGTTCTCGGGTCGCTCGTTCAGCTGCACGTATTGCTGCAGGCTCAGTCGCTGGGCGGGTGTGAGATTGAGCTCCTGCGCCAGGATCGAGCGGTTGTTCTGCTTGTAGTAGCGCAGCATGACGTCGAGATCGATTCCCTGCATCCAATAACGCGTGTCGCCGGTGAGGAAACGGCGGAGAAACCCCGGCTGGTTGAAGTCAAACATCCCCCAGTTGTAGGTGGTGTCCGTTCCGCGCGTGCGGTCCTTGATCCAGATCGCGTTGTGACCGAAGCGCTCCCACACCTCGTCGCCCATCCCGAATGTGAGCAGGTAGACGGTGAGGTTGGAACCGGGCTCGGTGGAAGCGGCAACGCCGGACGGGGCCAGTTGCGGAGTGGCCGGGAGAGTCTGTGCTCTGATCGGGCCGACTGTGAGCGCGAGGAGGATCCAGGGAATAAGGGCAAGCGATTTCATCGGCGTAAGATGCCACGCTTACCCAAATCAGACGAGGCGTTGAAGAAAAAAAGAGACCCACCGAAGTGGGTCTCTTGACTCATGCCGGCCGTTCAGCGGCTCTGCGCCAACGATTCGTCTCTCGAGTTGTTTTGAGTGGAGGACTGATCTCGCCTGGCAGCCTGCCGATTCGATGGGGACGTCTGACTGCCGTCAGTCCCGTTTCCCACCGATGCCTGCTGCTTGGACTGCCCAGCCTCGATCTGTATCCGCTTCGGCTGCGGCAGGGCCGCCTTCGGAATGTGGATCGTCAGCAGCCCGTGCTCGAAATCGGCCTTGATCTGATCCTCGTCCACTCCCTGGGGCAGCTGGAAGGTACGCATGAACGTTCCATAGCTGCGCTCGACCACCTGGTAGCGGCTCTCATCGCCTTCCTTCCGCTCGCTCCGTTTTTCCCCGCGGACGGTCAGCACCCCGTTCTCGGCCATGATCTCGACCTCTGACGGCTTGAGACCGGCGAGCTCGAGCTCGAGCCGGACCTCACTGTCGTTCTCCTTGATATCCACCGCTGGAGTGAAGCTACCCCCATCGCGGGCGAACGTGTCATCGAAAAGCCGGTCGATCTCTCGCCGGAGCCCGAAAATCGGGGAGCTGGTCGCCATCCTGTAAAGCATTTTCGTCTCCTGTAGTTGAGTGTTTTGAATTGGTACTGCGGTTCGATAATTCGGCAACGCACGTACCAGTCGGAGTCGGTCAGAACGACAAAGGCGCTTGTCGTTTTTGCGGCACGATCGGTCAGGTTTGCAGTCACGCTATGAGGATTTCGGATTGAGGACTTTGCGGCCTCAGGACCAAAGGCCACTGAGGATCGGCGATTAATTGAGGATTGCGGAGACCGGCGCGTTAGCGCACATCCTCGGTCCTCCCTTAATCATCGATCCTGGATGGCCGTTAGCCCTGAGGCCGCAAAGTCCTCAATCCGCAATCGCATGTGAACGTCACCGGAATGACCCATTATACTTCGAATCGGCTAACTTGTTTAAGGAGTCCAGCTTAGCTATAATTCAAAGCTCTACACGAACTATAAAAGAGACGAAAATGAAACCAGACATCCACCCCGTATACGCGACGGCGACCGTCAAGTGCGCCTGCGGCAATACGTTCCAGACCCGCTCCACCCAGGCGGAGATTCACACCGACATCTGCGCCAGCTGTCACCCCTTCTTCACGGGCAAGCAGAAGCTCGTCGATACCGCGGGACGCGTCGAGCGCTTCCGTCAGAAGTACGGCAAGCCGGCCGCTGCTGCGCCTAGCACCGAAAGCTGAGTCTCCGCGACCGGCTCAGAGACGCCGTCGAGCGTGCCTCTGAGGTAGAGCGAGAGCTCTCCGATCCGAAGACGGTTAGGGACCAGCAACGCATGGCGACGCTGGGCCGGGAGCTACGGCATCTCCAGCCCCTCGTCGAAATGGCCACCAAGCTTCAGAGGAACGAGCAGGAGCTCGCGGAAACCCGCGAGCTCCTCGACTCTGAGGACCCCGAGATGGCTACCGAGGCCGCATCCGAAATCGCGAAGCTTGAGAAATCAATCGCCGGCCTCCTCGAAGCGATCAAGCCCGCCCTCATCCCGCACGATCCTCTCGACGACCGCCCCGCAATCGTCGAGATCCGCGGTGGCACTGGCGGCGACGAAGCGGCAATTTTTGCCGCAGACCTCTATCGCATGTACACCCGCTTCGCCGAAGGGCGCCGCTGGCGCATCGAGGTCATCTCGCAATCGGACGGCACACTCGGCGGCATGAAGGAAGCAATCTTCAAGGTTAAGGGAGAAGGCGCGTTCGGGGTGATGCGCTGGGAGTCGGGCGTGCATCGCGTGCAGCGCGTGCCCGTCACCGAGAGTCAGGGGCGCATCCATACGTCAGCGGCTACCGTCGCTGTTCTGCCCGAAGCCGAAGAGATCGACCTCAAGATCGAAGACAAGGATCTGCGTATCGATGTCTTTCGCTCGTCGGGCCCGGGCGGACAGAGCGTCAACACGACCGACTCCGCTGTGAGGATCACGCACATCCCGAGCGGAATCGTCGTCAGCCAGCAGGATCAGAAATCACAGCTCCAGAACAAGCTGAAGGCGATGGAAGTTCTGCGCGCGCGACTCCTCGACGCCCGAATCGCCGAGCAGGAAGCGGCGAGATCGCGGATGCGGAAGACGCAGGTTGGAACCGGAGACCGTTCCGCCAAGATCCGCACCTATAATTATCCGCAGAATCGCGTCACTGACCACCGGATAAATCTCACGCTGCACGAGCTGACGAAGGTGCTCAACGGCGAGATCGAGCCGTTCATCGAGGCGCTCAAAGTCGCCGACGTAGAGGAGAAGCTGGGTGATTAAGACTGGCGGACCGTTCTTCCCGACGAAGATCCCGATCGGAACCATCGGCGACCTGCTCGCGGGCTGCGCGGCAATGCTCGATTCAGAGGGAGTAGCGGACGCCGAGCGCGAAGCGCGCGAGATTGTCGCGGCGGTTCTCGATGTTCCGAAGTTCTGGGCGGTCGCCAACTCCGTCGCTGATGCCTCGCCCGATGTCGCCCGTGCCGTGATCCGGGCCGCGATGAAGCGCGCCACCGGCGCACCGATGGCGTACGCCGTCCGTCGCGCAAACTTTCGGCACCTCACCCTCGAGGTCGATGAACGAGTGCTCATCCCGCGCGTCGAGACCGAGATCCTCGTCGAGCGCGTTCTCGAGCGGTGCGGGCGCGATGCGCAAATCGTGGCAGACGTCGGCACTGGATCTGGCGCGATTGCGCTGTCCCTCGCTTTCGAGCACAAGTTCGAGCGGGTCATTGCGACCGATGTATCGCTCGACGCGTTGACTCTCGCGAAGACGAATGCGGTCTCATTTGCTCACGTCCTCAAGTCCGTCGTGGAATTCCGCCACGGCTCGCTGCTTGCCCCTCTCGCCGGCGAGAAACTGGACGTGATCGTCTGCAATCCACCATACATCAGCTTCGCCGAGATCAAGGATCTTCCCCCCGATGTGCGCGACTGGGAGCCGAGTCTGGCTCTGCTGTGCGCCGACGACGGGTTGTCGCTTACGCGCGAGCTGGTTCGTGAGGCGCCGGGAGTGCTGGAGGCTCGTGGATTGCTCGCCTTGGAAGTGGACACACGCCGGGCGGGGATGGTGGCAGAGATGATTGCCGTGGACGGACGGTACTCGGATATCGAAGTCCTGCTCGATCTCACCGGCCGCGAACGGTTCGTGTTCGCGCGACGCGCGTAGCGCTCAAGACTGACAGGAGATGTGATGCTGGAAGAGAAAGGAAGGGAGCTGGGTCGCATTATCGGGCAGAGCCCCGAATACCAGGCCCTCAAGCGCTCGAGCGAGGCGCTCAACGAAGACAAGGCGGCGGTGGCGCTTCTTCAGGAGATGGAGAAGTTGCGCGGCGAGGCTCAGCGCCTGATTCAGAATGGCGAGAATCCCACGCCGGAGATGGAGCAGCAGCTCGACTCGATGCTCGAGAAGATCCAGTCGCAGGCAGCGTATCAACGCGCTGTCGCGGCCCAGGAGAATTTCGACAAGCTGATGCTCCGCGTGAATCAGTGGATCATGGATGGCATGAAGAAGGGCGCTGCGAGTCCGATCATCACGCTCTCCTGAGCATCATGTCCCGCGGCAAGCTGATCGTCTTCGAGGGACCCGAAGGCGCCGGCAAAACCACCCAGATCAAGCTGATCGCGGAGAGGCTGGCGAAGGCGGGGATAGCTTGCCTTGCGGTGCGGGAGCCGGGCGGCACACCGACGGGCGACGCAATACGCGCCATCCTGCTGGACTCCGAGCACGAGATCACCGCGGCGACCGAGGCATTGCTGTTCATGGCGTCACGCGCGGAGCTGATTGCGCGCGAGATCCGACCGGCGCTGGAGCGGGGTGCCGTCGTGATGCTGGACCGTTTTTTTCTCTCCACGTACGCCTACCAGATCGTTGGGCGCGGGCTGCCGGAAGAAGAGGTGAGGGCCGCAAATGCTCTCGCAACCGGGCGTCTCGTGCCCGATCTGACCCTTCTGCTCGACGTGCCCGCGTCGGAGGGCCTCGAACGGGCCGACGCGCGGGGCAAGCGGGACCGTATGGAGCGGTCCGGAGTAGAGTTCCATGAGCGCGTGGGCAATGCGTTTCGAACGTTCACGGAACCGTCCTGGCAACACTCCCATCCCGAGTGCGGACCAATCAAGTTGATAGATGGAACGGGGGACGAAATGTCGGTGCTGAGGCGAGCGGTAGTCGTGCTCGCCACTGCGTTCCCGCAACCTTTTGGTAGAATAGAGACTTAACCACCGTATGAAACTCAGGCTTCCCAGCGCCCCAACGCGCGCACGCACCGTGATTGTCGCCGGCACATTGCTTGGCGCGCTTGTAACGGGTGGATGGCTACTGCAGCGCGGCTCACGCACCGGAACTTTCACGGCGTACGAAGGGGAGCAGCTGTTCCAGAACGTCTTCCGCCGCGTTCAGAACGATTTCGTGGATCCGGTGAGTGATTCGGCGCTCTACCGAAAGTCGCTGGACGGCATGCTGTACGAGCTCAAGGATCCCTATTCGACGTTCCTCCCGCCCGATCGGTTCGCGCGACTCAGCGAGACCACGAGCGGGAACTACGCAGGACTCGGCCTCGAGACGGATCTTCGCGACGGCTGGCTCATCGTAGTTGCGCCGATGCCGGGCGGCCCCGCCGAGCGTGCGGGGCTTCAGCCGGGTGACCGCATCATCGAGGTCATGGGCAAATCCGCCAAGGGTTGGACGAGCGAAGAGGCTTCGCGCGCTCTCCGCGGTGCACCCGGCACTTCTGTGATCCTCAAGATCGAGCGTCCCGGAGTCGCGACACCCATCGTGCTGAGCCTTACGCGTACGACCATTCACCAGAGCGCGGTGCGGAGATCGTCGATGCTCTCCGACGGTGTCGGCTACATCGATCTCAAGGCATTCAGCGATTCCACCGCAAAGGAATTGAACGGCGCGATCGGCGGACTCCTCGATCACGGGATGAAGACACTCGTCCTCGACATGAGAACGAATCCAGGGGGATTGTTGACCCAGGGCGTGAGGGTTTCCGACCTCTTCCTGAATCCCGGGCAGAAGATCGTGAGCATGCGGGGGCGCCTCCCCGAGGCAAATCGGGAGTTCGCGGACACCGCGGCGCAGCGGTGGCCGGGTCTTCCGCTGATCGTCCTCGTCGACGGGCGGAGCGCCAGCGCGGCGGAGATTGTCGCCGGTGCGCTTCAGGATCATGACCGCGCGCTGATCGTGGGAAGGCCAACGTACGGGAAGGGAAGCGCGCAGAGCGTCGTGTCATTCGGGGATCAGGGCGGACTCAAGCTCACTACCGCCCGTTGGTTTACGCCATCAGGTCGGTCGATAGCGCGGCCCCCGGTCGACGATGAGAGCGACGATCCGCCGCCCGTGAGCCACGAGCGATATCGCACCGATGCGGGCCGTGTCATCTACGGTGGAGGTGGAATCCTTCCCGATGTCATCGCGGGTGACAGCGTCACGCCAGTGCCAGAAGCGAATTTCATTCGGCTGCTCGGCGCCAACGCCGGGCATTTCCGGGATGCGATCACCGACTACGCGCTCAGCCTCAAGGCGTCGGGTGTAGTCACCTCGCCGGATTTTGTGGTGACGCCTGTCATGCGCGATGAGGTATGGAAGCGGATGAAGGCGCGTGGAATCGACATCCCTCGCTCGGCGTTCGATGACGCGGAGCCGCTCGTCTCGCGGCTGATCGGGTTCGATATCGCGCGCTACGTGCTCGGTGGTGACGCCGAGTTCAGGCGTCGTGCCGCCGCAGACCAGCCGCTGCAAAAGGCGCTGGAGCTGGCGCGCGGTGCGCGAACCGAGAGCGACCTGCTCCGCAAGGCGACCGCTCAGACGCAGCCGCCCGACAGTCTCGCCGCCCAGTGAGCGAACGGGTTTTCATCATCGGACCAGGGCACGTTGGGCGCGGTCTCTTCCGCGCCTTTCGCGCATCCGGCGTCGATGTGGTTGGTCTTCACGGCAAGCGGCCATCGGGCCTCGCGACTTCCAATGGGGCGCTTCCGAAAGAAATTGGAGCCGCGAACGTCATAATCGTCTGCGTGCGTGATCCTCAGCTGGACGAGACGATCGAAGAGGTCAGCGTCGCTGCGCGCAAAGAGCTGATCGAGCGAGGGACGGCCATCCTCCATACGTCCGCGATCGCTGAGCCCGCCGGCTTGCAGGCGTTGAGCGGCGCGGGATTTCCAGGCGGGACTTTTCATCCGCTGGTGCCGTTCACCGATCCGGAGATTGCGGCCAAGCTGCTACGGCGCGGCTGGATTGGAATCGACGGCGAGAACGCGGCCAAGAGTGCTTCGCGCCGGTTGGCAGGTCACATCGGCGCCCGCACGCTCGACATTCCGCCGGGAAAGAAGCCGGCGTACCATGCCGCGGCCGTTATCTCGTCGAACTTTCCAGTAGTCCTGGCGTCAGTCGCCGGCCATCTGCTGCACGACATCGGAGTTCCCGATTCGAGCGCGTACCATGCGGTCGAGAGCCTCATGAATGGCGCGATGGCGAACATGAGACAGGCGCTGCCCGACGACTCGCTGACGGGACCGATCATGCGCGGAGACGCGGAGACGGTGGGAAAGCACCTCCGCGGTCTGGAAGGCCACGGAAGCGCGCTCGACGTCTATCGCGCGCTTTCAACGGCGGCAGCTGACATCGCCGAGCGGCGTGGCGTAGATGGGAAAAAGCTGGCGGCCCTACGCGGGATGCTCCGCTAGTATACCCCGCCTCCCATGGCCTTCTGATCCACCACTTTCACGCCCTTTGGTACCGAGAATCGGAATGTCGAGCGGTCCAATGTGGGATTCGGCGTGAACTTCGTGATTACGACGTGCCGCTTGAGGCCGTTCGACGTCTCGACATCGAACTGCCTGATGCTCGAGTCGGCGTCGTCGATCCAGATCTTCGCCGTCGAGAAGTGCGCATTGGCCCGCTTTGGGACGAGCGTGATCGCATGTGTCGGACGTCCGCCCACGGTTGCGGTGCCAGCTGAAGATACGTTGAAGCGTGTCCGCGGCGAGTTCAGAAATTCATCGGCGGGATCCATCGCGCTCGCATTGTCGTCGCTGTAGGGCATCTTCATCACCTGTCCGGGCGTGCTGCTCGGCAG
>Ga0070682_100001597_pt1 | contig 12630 bp, 11 predicted proteins | sample KBSC63LmetaG_FD_64668 | JGI IMG/M metagenome (GOLD analysis project Ga0070682, IMG submission 64668) | Corn rhizosphere microbial communities from Kellogg Biological Station, Michigan, USA - KBS C6-3L metaG | ecosystem: Host-associated > Plants > Roots > Rhizosphere | place: USA: Michigan... | reverse complement strand
GGAGGCATCACGATGCTGGCGGGTACCGTGGCGGCCGTCCTCGTCAGCAATTGTTGGCAGGACTTCACGTCTTTTCGGTACTTGTTGCCGATCTTCATCCTGCCTCTGTCGCTCGCCGCGATCGTGAGTGCACCCACGTGCTGGCGGCCCAGCCCGGGCTGGGCGCGGCTCATCGAACTCGGCCTGCTATCCTTGGTCGCGCTGGTAGCGATGCGCGTCGATCGGAGTACGCCGCGCAGGCTCGCCACGCTGGATAGTCCTGCGCGCACGTGCCTAGACAGCTACGCGATGGAGGCCAGGTTGCAGGCGGGGTATGCAGAATACTGGTCCGCGCGGCCGCCGATGCTGCTCAGTCGCGCGGGAATCACCCTGGCACAGGTGTCGGACCACATGAAGCCCAGGTCGTGGGCCGATAATCGATACTGGTCTACGCGCGGATTCTGGGGCGAGCAAACACGCCCACGATTTTCCTTTGTCATCACCGCGCAGCTCGATGAAAGCTGGTTGAGCGCTCGGTTTGGGCCGCCGCGGCTGCAGCAAGCTTGTTTCGGGTTGGAGCTCTGGGTCTACGATCGTCCCGAGGACGTGGAATTCAGAAACTACCTGCGCTCCAGCGTGGCGCAGGCGACAGGTGACGATGCCGAGTGTTGGGCGGTGCTTGGGAAGCACTCGGACGCGCAGGCGTCAAAAGGTAAAAAGACCCTCTGGTTTCGCGGCAAAGACGGTATTTCGGTGCCGCTTCCGCATGTGCCTGCCAACGTGCTGGAAATCGTGAGTCCGACGCGCAAGCACCTCGAGCTGCACTATCTACAGGCGGGCGCCGAGGTGGCTCGGCAAGAGGTCGACTTTCACAAGGACGATCGGCGGCTGCTGGTTGTGCCCGCTGCGGTGGAGATGCGCAGCATGGACGAGCTGCTCATTCGAGGAGAAATGAAGGTGCGCCACAAGGTAGACCAGATCAATTTGATGCGCGATCCGGAGGTCGAGAGCCTACGCCCGTAGCGGACGCTGCCCCGGAGTTCCGCTCATCAGCGCGTGCGCAGACTCCGGGTGTGGCGTTGGATGTAGCTCCAAAAGATCTGTCGTTCCGCTTTGAACAGAAGCGGCCCCCAGAGGGTTCCCCAAACAACGAAAAGGAACGCAGCCGTACCGGCTAGCATCGGACCCAGAAAACTCAGGATCTTCATCACGCCCCACGCGAGTGTCAGGAACAGCAAGGGTACCCAGAGGGTGCGACGGTAGGAAAAGGAAGCGCGGGGTGGGTGCAGCGCGATGAGAAGGGCCGCGACCCAGGTCCATTGTCCGGCGTTCATCGAGACGATCACCGAATCGAGCGTTGGCTGGCCCTGGGTGGCGAGCAGTGTGCCACACAAGACCAGCGTTCCCAGCAGGGCGCTGGCAGTCCCCGCCCAAAGGCGCCCTTGAGCGAGCAACGCGTTCCATAGCAGGGTGCCCCACGATCGCGGCAACAGGACGAAAAGAAATGGCCCGAGCGCGCGGCCGCCCTCGTCGTAAGCGGCTCCAACGAGGCCCTTCACCAGCAGGGGCCCCACCGCACAAGTAGCCGTCGCTCCGAGCAGCACGACGGCTAGGCTCGCACGCAGCCCCGAGCTCACTGAATCCCACGCCCCGGCGCCGCGCCCGGCCATGGCGCGAGCGAGCGTTGGCAGCGCGGCAATCGCCAACTGAGTGGGCACCAAGCTAGCAATGGAGAACACCTGACTCAATATCGCGAGCTGCCCCAGTTCTTCACGAGTGCCAACATGACGAAACAGCAGCACCGGGGCAGTGCCAAGGAGCAGGATCAAGCCGCTGGATACGCCAAGCGGAATGCCCTGTCGAAGGAGTCGCCGTAGTTCCGCTCCGTCCCATCCCGGGTGCAGCGTGGGGAGATCTACTCTCACGCGCCAAAACCCCCAGGCTGCCTGGAGCCACCAGACCACCGCGTACGCTGCCGCCACGCATTCGACGCTGCGGCCAGCCAGAGCAGCGGCTGCACCGAGCAAGAGTTCCAGAGTGCGAAACACCGACTCCTGTCGCAGGACGGTGGCGGAATTCTCGAAGGCATTAAAGACGTTTTCGCAGTATTGAGCCTGGGCGCGCCCGATCAACGCAAAGGAGATGATCAGCAACGTGGTGCGTACAGACGTATCTGTCTCGACCGCGGCAGCCAGGATCGCGGAGGCGATAGCTGCCGCAATGCTGGAAAAGATCCGAAGAGTGAAGGCATGTCCCGCGGTCTTGATGCCACGGGCTCGATCGAGCCCTGCCTCGCGGCTCATCACGGCCCACAATCCGAGCGAAGCGGCGGGCAAGAATGCGACTGACCACGATATTGCGTAGTTCAGGATGCCGTACAACGCGGGGCCCAGCAGGCGCGCGATGACGATGGTATAGGCGGTCTTGCTGACCAGGTAGAAGCTGCGTGCTCCCAGTAGGTAGGCGAGATTCCTGGCAACTCCACCCGTGGGGGACGGGCTGTTGGTTTCAGCCGACATGGCGGATGGAGTCTGGAGCATCGTCGAGCTCCAAAAGCGCTCGGAAGAGGCAAGCGGCGCCTGCCCACTGCAGCCGGGCAAGTCGAGCCACCATCTGGCACAACATGAAGACCCGAACGGTCTGCAGCTTCTCCGGAAAAAATCTGCGGGTGATCCTCAGGCGGTTCCGCTCCAGGTAGATGTGCGACAGCGTACTGCGCTTGCTCGACTCTCGATTCGAGCCGATGGAAGCACCGCCCTTGTGATAGACGATGCTTTCTGGGGCGTACGCGAGATTGAACTCGGGTGCTCCACGAAGCGCCCAGTCCAGCTCCTCGTAGTAGAGGAAGTAGTCTTCGGACATCAGCCCCACCTTCTCCACGAAAGTTCGCGTGGCCAGGAGCGAGACACCCGATATATAGGCTAACTGATGCTCGACTAGGGCTGGTGGTACGCTGCGCCGGCGACCGAAGATGCGCCCCACATGCATGGCGATGCCCGCGGTCGCAAAGTAGCGGGCTCCGGCAAAGGCTTGAACGCGGTCCTGCGCCTGTAGAAAGAGCACGGTCGAGCCGCACTGACCAGCGTCTGGACGGTCACGTAACCTCCTCAGCAGCGCTGACAGGGCACTCGGCTCGACGATGGTATCGTTGTTCAACAGCCAAATATGGCTAATCGTCGGGTCGGCGAGCGCGAGCCGCATGCCGGCGTTGTTGCCCCCTGCAAAGCCGAGATTCTTCGGCGACGCGACAATCGTGATGAGTGGAGGTTGCTGCGCTGGATACAGCGCGAGTGCGTCGAGGTCGATGCACTCGCTACGAATCTGTGCCGGCGTTGCGAGCCCTTCCCTGAGGAGGGCCTGTGCTAGAGTGGAACCCGCGACCATTTCGGAGTTGGCGGCCCATTCCGTTAGTTTCGAGAGTGAGTCGTCGCTGGAGCCGTTCTCGATGAGAATAATCCGGGCGCAGGCCTCGGTGCTCTCGAGAACGGACTTGATGCAGGCAATGCTGTCCCGCCAACCACAGTAGTTGACGACGACGATGGCGGCGCGCTCCTTCATGACCTCAGCGCCGGGTGACATGCACCCTTTGGCCGATACTCTTGCGGACCTGTTCGAACGCATCCACGCCATGGCAGTCCGGGTCAATGTATTCCATGACCCGCGCGAGCGAATATGCGTCGTCCCATGTACCCTCCTCGGGGCTGTATCCATGCCCGAGCCGCTGCAGGCGACGATGATGCCGTACTGTCGTCGACAACTCGTCGAACGTAGCACTGAGAGGCCCCGTGCCCACAGCGAATGCGAAGTCGACCAGGCTCAAGTCGCTGCCAGTGGCGGGCACCAGGACATTCGCAGGTCGAATGTCGCGGTGGATGAGCTGTGCCTGCACCAGATGAGCATGAATGCGGTTCAGGCTGGTCAGGAACGCGCGACGCCTATCGCGCTGGATGCTGCCAGTGGCAAAGCGAGAGAGCGGGACTGCTTCCAACCATTGAAAGGCGAGATATTGGGAGCCTTGAACGGTTCCGCTTGCCACGAGCGGAGCGAACCAGCGTCGGCCGTCGGTCAGTTCCTGTTGCAGCAGCCAGGCATGGACAGCGAGCTCCCTGCCAGCCAATTCTCCGTCGTCCAACAACTTGAGAAAGACGGGCTCATCCTTATGCGAAGCGAGGAGGTATCGCGTGTCCGCTTTCCAGGACCAAGGGTGCCAAGGACGTACGTCGTCCAGGCCTTCGCCGTTCAACGCGCGTTGCACTTCGGGCCAGTCCAGTGCCAACCACCTTAGTGCGCTCCATGCACCGTGAGCATGCCGCTCAACGCGCTGGAACTGCTGCATGAGGGAAGCCCTCAAGAGGTCGTTGACCTCCTCGTGAGTTCGAGTCGGACTTCTTGAGCCAGCGAGCGGAGCTCACGTTGCAGTCGGCTTCGCGTCTGACAACGGATCCGTGGAACTCCTTCCAGATTAAAGCCAACGGAGTAATCGCGGGGCATGGTGAAATCATAGTGCCGGTGCGACATGAAGCCGCACAACCATTGCATCGCAGCCGCGCGGCTCGTGACATCGAGCGCTGGCAGGTCGAGCGGAGTGCCAAGACCCGCGACGGATTCGCGAGCGTCTGCGGTAAACAAGGGCTTGTGGACGAGCGCGTGGTAGAGAAGCGAACTGGCGTGATCTTCTCGTCCTGGTACGAAGATGCCCTGTCGAAACTCCCGGCGCTTCAGCATGCCGCTCTGCCAGCGTTCGTCGTAGTACCCGTCTCCAACGCTCCGGACGTCGCAAGGAATCTGCTTGCCACCCACCAGGACCTCAAAAGCACAGCGATCAGGATCACGGTGCAATTTGCGGCCGTTGAGCAGGAAGGCGAATTCCTCCCGATCCTCCGTCAAAAAGTCGATGTCAGGGTGCTCGGGATGTGGCATTTCCGCGGGCAGTCCATCAAAATTTCTGAGCACTACATAGGGCGCGCAAGCGCCGAGCACTTCGAAGAGTTCGTCGAGACAACGCCAGCCAACGGAGCCGACGAGGTCGCGTGACAGTGTCCGCGGATGACCGGCCCAGTGTGACTGTTCGTATCGATCAGGCGACGTGCCCAGCAGGAGCATCAGGTCATGCGCCGTCTCTGCAGGGGTATTCGTAGCGTGGATGCGATGGCCGCCGCCCGTCCAGCGCCGGTACTTTGCCTTGGCATCAAAGATGTCGGCATTGACATCGAACCGTCCCTTGCTTGTGTTGCGAGCGGCCCAGCGAGGAGTCTCGTCGAACACCACGACTGCCGTGAAGGGACCTCGGCCGCAATGGCGCTCTTTGAAGGAGCGATCCGGCAGCTTGGTGCCATAGAAACGAGTCAGATTCTCTGCGAAATACTCGCTAGTCCAGCTGATCTCGCAGACTTCTGCGATCCGAAAGCGGCGCTTGAGATCCTGCAGAATATCGGCTCGCTTCGCGTAAGCTTTTTCCCAAATGATAAACAGATGGGCTTCCGCTCGGGCGGGACTCGCCGTTGCAAGGCTCGATGATGGCGAGTTAGTCACTTGCATCGGGCTCGGACTGCTCGCTGTCTGCGCTGCCACTACTCCTAGCGCTACCCAGCGAGAGCCTCAATTGTCGAAGGCTGACCTGTTCACGCCTGGATCCAAGCCCGACGCGGGCTGTTATGCCGATGCTGCCCCGCTCGAGAACGATGTCCGACTGCCACGAACGACGTTCACCCGCGTGGACTTCAATGACGTCCCGGGTACGAACGAGTTCCCCACGTTTCTTGGCTAGTTCTAACCAGAGGTGAGCGACTGGTGCCTTGTTCGTCACCTCGGCTTCGATCTCAATGTGTAGGCTCTGACCCGCTGGCACGCCGAGCAGGGCACCCACAAGCGCCGGCTCGTCGCTGCAGCCCTCCATGTCGACGACTCGTGATGATTTTCGAGTTGCGCAGGCGCGCAGCGCAAAGTCCGCCGAATGGGACAAATCTCGGACGGTCCATGGCTCGAGCTGCTTCGGCGAGGGAGTAGACTCTCCACAGTTCATCGCCGTCGTGGGATCCGCCGCGACCACATTCAGCGGCAGGTAGTGATCGGTAAAAAAGCCGTCCGAACCGGCACGCATCAGACTCACTATGTCCTTGTGATCGTTCACTGTCTGTACGAGAACGGAGTTCTTGGCGGCGTGCAGGCGATCCGCCAACCACGGGTTAAAACGCTGCAGCGGCATCGCGACGCCAAGGAGCGTGTGCTGACGGGCTACTTCGTCGACCTTGATGTCCGGGATATCCGCGTCGCGCAGATTCCACAGCACATTACCGCCCACCTGCTTGCTCAGCTTTTCAATGCGCGGCAGGTCCTCCTCTGCAGACACTTGTAAAACGACCCGTGTCGAGCTCGTCGGGCGCCCACCTAGCGTACGAGTTATGGCCTCCTCCATTTTTGGAGTCCAGGCTGCAGCATCCAGGATCAGCACCACATCCGGTCCCAAGCGCTCGGACTCAGCAAGCAGCGCCGAGACGCTCGCGATCGGAAAGCGCCCGGCATAGCGCGCCGCCTCGACTTGTGCGGCGGGAAGAGCACCTACCCGCTGAGGGAGCCCTGCACGCCTTTCGTCGCCCTTGCGGAAACAGACCAGTTCGCCATCTGCGGTGGTTGCCAGATCCACTTCGAACCAGCGAAAGCCACGCCTGTAATTGCAGCGCAGCGCCTCGATTGAATTGGCGTCACGTACGCCATCGATTTCACCGAGAGCCTTGGCAATTAATTGCCCCCGCTGCACCGTCAGCGGCTCTGCCTTGACAGTTGGACGAGATTCGCTTGGTTTGGTGCACGCAACAATGGTGCAGCCAAGCACCATTGAACCGATTACCAGCTGTTTCAACATGCTGCGGCGCCTCCGCGAATAAAGCCATTCAGTGAAATGGGCGATGCTACGTCCGGGGCGTGTGCGAGCGTTACTTGCAGCTCACAACGTCGCCTTGAAGTACTGGGCGTTGGAAACGGTAGGCAGACGTGCCCTCGAAGTCCAGGCCTTCGAGGTGAATTACCGCCTCCCCTTGGTCTTCACGAAAATCAACCCGGATGCGGTGAGTACCAGGCTGAAAGATGATGTTTCCTCCTTTGCTTCCCGGCTTGGGCCCCACGTCAATTGCAATGTTGTCGTCCACCACGAGCTTGGAAGAGTCGTCGGAGGTCAATCGGAGGTTCAGGGGCGTCGGTTCCGTCACGATCAAGCAGGTATCCCAGCGCACGGACCAGCGGTCTCGCACCATGGCTTTCGCCGGTGCGTTCTTCCCCCAGTCGTAGTCAACGCCAGTGTCGTAACGCACGAGCGGATACCCTTCGAATTTGACGTTCGAATAGTAGCGTGAAATCCAGTTACCCTCTGGGTGCTGTCGCTGCCACAAGTTGCGATCGAGTACCGCTAGCGCGTAGCGTAGGCAGAGGCCACCTGCGACCACACCGACAATCGCCCAAGCTGCCCAACGAGGGAGCCGCTCCCGCAGATCTCGAGGCCAGAGCCAGCCGCGAGCGGTGATGCGCCGGACGCCGCGGGCTTCCATTAGCCGTCGGTGATGCTGTTCGGCGACCCTGTACGACAAATACGGTTCCGGCACCGGCGGAGCCTGCACTGCTGCTAGGCGCTTCTCGATCTCTCGATGAAGGATCCAGACGGCCGGCAGAAAGCCTCCCCGGCCCAGCAGAAACGCTGATGCCCTCAGCAATTCCTCGGTGTCGGGAGCAGCATCTCCTGCATCGCCAGGGCGATCGAGCTTCGCGGGCGCGGTCACAAAGCGAGTGATCCCTTCAGATTGATGAGCGTCGACCAGACCAGAAGGGCGCCGAAGCCGACGAGTAACAGCCTGCGCGCAAGCAACGGGTAGAGCCAGATCCCTGCGAAACCGACGCCCAGCAACGGAATGAAAGGCACAAGGTATCGTCCGCCGTAGGAACTGCCGTAGAAACCAATCAAGCAGGCGAACGCGAAGTTCAGAACCACCCCTGCCAACAGAGCGCCTGATTCGTAGGGAAAACGCCTGCACAGCGGTAGCCATCCCAGCAACGCGACTGCGAGCACGGGGGCATACGTGAACAATCCGAATCGTCTGTCGAACAGATTGGCCCACGGCATGTAGTTCAGATGAGACACGTCAAATAGCCGCTCGGCCGCAACGCGCCCGCCACCTTTCGAGATGCCCTTGAGCACGCGCAGCTCGAAGAAGGAGAAGCCAACCCCTACGCACACCAACGCAAACGTGAGCAGCGACTTGCGGATGTCGCGGCGCCACAGCAGTAGCAGGGCTGGTACTGCCAGCAGCGCAGCGGGGGGTTTGAGTGCTGCCGCGAGCATGAAGCATAGGCCGGCGACGAACCAGCGTCCCCTCACCATGACTGCGTGGCACGCAACCACGGTCAAAATGACGAAGAAGCACTCTGGAAAGAGCGCGCGTGAGTAGTACAGCACCGGAGTGCCGACAAAAACGCCGACCATTGCGAGATCCGCGTAGAGACCGCTCGGTACGAGGGTCGTGCAAAGCTCGCGGAAGCGCCACGCTGCCAGCCCTGTGAGCGCAGACAGCAGGCACAACAGAACCGGCTCTACCGCAGTTCGGGGCAGCAGTGAGAGCAGCGGGGCGACGAGAAAGAATGGATAGGTGGGGTGCCAAGAGTACTCGAGCGGCAGCGCGCCATCGGCTGGGAAGCGCAGTACCGGTGGGCGGCGCCTCCCCGAAGCGTCGTGATCCGCGCGCACGCCGAAACTGCCAAACAGGCTCGAGTGCGGATAGACGGTGCCTACGAAGCTCGGCAGGTAGGTGTGATGATCGATGAGTTGACCAGCACGAAGGATGCCCGTGTCTACGTGTCCCCAGTTCGTACGCGCGTAGTTGTTGCTCAGCTCCGCATCGCCGTCCCAGAGCACGCTGTTGAGGCCCGTCAGGTAGTGGGGTTCGTCCGTGGAGTAGACGTAGGGCAATCCCAGATGAAGCCGCCGCCCGCTGCGCTGCACGAACAGGACAGTGGTAAAGGCTGCGACTACAACGCACATTGCCCATCGACGGACGAGCCATCGCGCGAAGCGAATGAATGGTGTCATGGCTTGCGCGATGTCCACGCACTGAAACGATGAAAACCTGACCCGGCCCAGCCTCCGCGCTTCGGGGCCTCCCCGGGACCATCGGCGCTGGCGGCCATGCTCCCACATTCCGAGGCAGTTCGGAACCTGAACCTGCGAATGTTTCTGGTGCGGGGGGTGGATGTCGTCCGGCGCATCACTTCTTTCGCTGCGGAAGATAGCGTATTCTGCCGGCGTGAAGCTCGTCATTCAAATCCCTTGTTTCAACGAGCAGGACGCGCTTGGGGTCACCTTGGCGGCATTGCCGCGCCAGGTTGCGGGATTTGACGTCGTCGAGTGGTTGGTCGTTGACGACGGCAGTGAGGACGAAACGACCCGAGTGGCCAGGCAGCTGGGCGTGGACCACGTGGTCCGTTTCACGCGCAATCAAGGCCTCGCCGCGGCGTTCATGGCCGGGTTGGATGCCAGCCTGTCTGCTGGTGCTGACGTCATTGTCAACACGGATGCGGACAATCAATACGACGCGAGTTTCATCCCTGCGCTCACCGCGCCCATTCTGGCTGGCAAGGCCGACATGGTCATCGGGGCCCGCCCTATCGAATCGATCGAGCATTTTTCCGGCCTCAAGAAGCGCCTGCAGAGCCTCGGCAGCTGGGTCGTGCGCGCCGCCAGCAATACGAGCGTGCCCGACGCCCCGAGCGGCTTCCGCGCGCTCAGTCGCAAGGCAGCCATGGAGATCCATGTCTTCAACGAGTACACCTACACGTTGGAGACCATCATCCAGGCGGGACAGAAGCGCCTGGCCGTGATGGCCATTCCGGTGCGGGTGAACGGAGACCTGCGGCCGTCGCGACTGGTGCGGAGCATCCCCTCCTACGTCTGGCGCTCCATCATCGTCATTTGCCGCATTTTCATCACCTACAAGCCGTTTGCGGTGTTCACGGCGGCAGGTGGTTGCATCTTTTTCGTGGGATTGCTGCTCGGCGGGCGCTTCCTTTACCACTATCTCACGGGTAACGGGTCTGGCCACGTGCAGTCCGTCATTCTGGCGGCGTTGTTTCTCGGGGTGGGTTTCTTTCTGATCATCGGCGGTGTCATCGCAGACCTGATCAGTGTCAATCGTAAGCTGCTGGAACGCATCGACTATCGCCTGCGTCGCCTCGAGCTGGGCGAGCGGGGGCCCGCGAGCAATCGTCCATCTGCTTCAGAGCACGATCCAGGCAGTGCTCCCCAGTCGATAGAATCCCATGCTCCCCAGGAGTCGGGCACGCCTCGCTGGCGAGCGGGCGTCCGCGCGCGCCACTGAATCGCGGGGGCGCGTTCATGGCGGCCAGAGCGAGCCAGCGGGCAGCTCCCCCAGGCGCAGCACTTTTTCCGCAAAAGCATCGAACGATAGCCGCTTCCGAGCAGCTTGAATGCCAGAGCTCATGGCGCGGGCCGCCTCTGCAGAAAGGCCGCGATCGATCGCGCCTGCCCATGCCTCCGCCTCGCCGGGTGGCAGCAGCCAGCCCGTCTCACCTTCTCGCACCAGCTCTGCGAATCCAGGCAGGCGCGAAGCAGCGACCGGCTTGCCGTAATAGAATGCCAGGGGCAGTACACCCGAACCCGTCACCGATCGGTAGGGCAGCATCACGACATCCGCGCGGGCGAAGTACTCCGCCGCTTCGGCATCCGGCACGTAGTGCAGCGCCAACTCCAGCTTGTGCTCGATGCCCAGGTCCGCCGCGAGACGCCGCACATCTCCTGCGTCCGGCCACAGTTCTCCCACCACGCTCAGCTTCACCGAGGGCCGCTGGGAGAGGGCGAGGCTGCGGAGCAGCACGTCCAGGCCCTTGTATGCCCGCACGATGCCAAACATCAGCAGTTCCAGCTCCGCCCGTCGCGGCAGCGACCCGCTGGGCTGCGGATATTCAAACACCGGGTGCGGGAAGACTTCAATCTGTGCACCCGGCACCACGCGCGCGATCTCGGCAGCCAGCTCGCGCGTGTGGGTCAGATACGCGTCGGCTTGATGGAGCTGCCAACTGCTCAGCCTCTTCCGCAGCGGATTGGCATCGTGGTCGGCCACGTTGTGAACCAAGGCGACAACGCGGCAGCCGTGCCGCCGCAGCTGACGCAGGACCCAGGCGAAGCAGGGCGCGAGAAAAAAGGTCCACGCCGGCGCCAGCACCAGCTGCGGCCGGAACTGGCGGACCGTCTCTACCGCCCGAGCCCAGCTGAGCGGATTCAGCGAGTCGAGGCTCATGTCGAGATCGAGATCCGCGGGCAAGCGGGTGTCGCTCGCGCGATCGGACTCTCCCGGAAACAACGCGGCAGGGTACTGGCGCGAGAACGAGACCACCTTGACGCTGACGCCGGGCTTGCTCTGCAGCGCGCGAGCCAGCGCCGTCGTATGCCGCGCGATCCCGCTCCGATACGGCTCCACCGGGCCGACGATCGCGACTCGCACAGCGCCGCCAGTTTCGTCGTTTGCCACCTGGTTTGACCCTGTCACGAGGGGTCGCGCTCGCGCAAGTCCCAGGATTGAAAGTGCCGGTCAGCACGCCTTGCTGACGCGCGCCACGAACTCGCGCAGCCAGCGCTGGGCGGGGTCCTGGTCGAGCCGGGGGTGCCAGTACATACCGTACTCGAAGGTGGGCATTTCGATGGGTAGTGGGAAAAGGCGCAGCGGGTACAGCTTGGCGAGTTGCCGTGCGAGGCGCGAGGGCATGGTGTTGATGAAGTCGGTCTCGCAGACCACTACCGGGACGATCAGGAAGTTGGTGACGCGCAGGGCGACGCGGCGTTCCAGGCCGTGCTCGCTGAGCAGGGTGTCGACGAAGCTGCCCGGCGTGCCCGAGGGGGAGACCATGACATGGCGTTGGGCGAGGTACTTTTCGAGGCTGGGAGCCTTCTTGATCTGGGGGTGATCGCGGCGCGCCATGCACAGGAAGCTCTCCTCGAAGACGGCCTGATGCTGCATCGAGCGCAGCTCGGGCAGGGGGACGCTGAGGGCGAGGTCGATCGCGCCGGACTCGAGCATCTCGCGCACGTTGGGGAAGACGACGACGGAGAGATCGATGCCCGGGGCGCGCGTGGCGAGCTCGCGCAGCAAGGGGCCCATGATCAGCGCCTGCAAGTAGTCGGAGGTGCCGATGGCGAAGGTGCGCCGCGCCGTCCGCGGGTCGAACTCGGGCTCCCCTGCGATCGCGTTCTGTAGATCGCTCAGGCTGCGTTCGAGCGCCGGGAGGATGCGTGCCGCGCGCGGCGTGAGCGCGAGCTCGCGGCCGTTGCGTACCAGCAGCGGGTCGCCGAGCAGGTCGCGTAAGCGGGAGAGCGCGTGGCTGGTCGCGGACTGGCTCAGGCCGATGCGCTGGGCCGCGCGCGTCACATGGCGTTCGCTGAGCAGAGCACGCAGTGCCACGAGCAGGTTGAGGTCGATGGCGGACAGCGCCCGATCATGCAGCATATGCATGATGATAGTGCCAACGATGCATTGGCGGCATCCGCCGAGGAGGCCCAGAATGTCTTTCGTAGGAGGAAGTCGTCATGTTCGTCATCACTGGAGCTACGGGTCATACGGGTTCGGTCGCGGCGGAAACGCTGCTCGGCGCGGGGAA
>Ga0070682_100001596_pt1 | contig 12632 bp, 11 predicted proteins | sample KBSC63LmetaG_FD_64668 | JGI IMG/M metagenome (GOLD analysis project Ga0070682, IMG submission 64668) | Corn rhizosphere microbial communities from Kellogg Biological Station, Michigan, USA - KBS C6-3L metaG | ecosystem: Host-associated > Plants > Roots > Rhizosphere | place: USA: Michigan... | reverse complement strand
TGGTCGAGGCGGGGTGTGCCCTCTGAAAAACCGCTCGCCCGCTCCCTCACTTCTGCCCTGTAGTTGGCGTTCCTGGATGGGGCGGGACTGCGCGATGTTTTTCCGAGGGCACACCCCGCCTCTCCCACGGCGGTCTGTCGTCGGCAGTGTTTGTCGCGCGTGCCGCGCGCGAGGTCACACCTCACTCGAACGGGCCTAACTGCTCGAGCCTCGCCGTTTGTCCGCGCAAAGGGCGCTTTCTCTCCGCACGCAGCGCACGATCGGCGCGCGTTCATCATCGCGCGGTCAGCGGCGAGGTCGAGTTCGTCCCGGACAGGGGAAGGAGGGCAGGGTCCTCTAAAGCGACGTTCAGCGAGCGACCAGGAGACGCGCGAGTGAGCGGAGCGAACGAGCGTTGTTAGCGGCTCCGCCCGAGCGAGCGTCGTCGCGTAGAGGACCCTGCCCGACTGACCCGCGCCGCGATGCAACTCAAAGCTCCCAACTCTCAACCCGATGATGTAGCGCGCACCGACATGTCCTGAGCTGCAGGGGGAGATAGAAGCGCCTGCACCTCGCGCTTACGCAGATTGAACTGCTGTCCCGTTCCGATAATCCCGACTCGTAACGCGCTGATGGTCAGCTCGGGCCCGGTCGTCACCTCGGCGGCGTTGTTGTAGCGGACGCTGCTGCCGTCGACGAAAGTGACCCCGCCGCGGCCGATCACCGTGCCGATCTCGCGCTTCACCACCAGCGCGGTGTCCTCGTCGATTCCAAGACCCATCAGCGCGGGAAACTGGGCGATCGCCACGAACAGCCGATACAATCGCCGCCGCTGGGTGAAATGGGTGTCGACCAGAGTGTGAAAGCCGAGCAGGCCCAGGCCCGGACCGATGTATTGCTCGACGAGCTTTCCTTCATCATCGACCTCATTGCCGGCAAGCGTCGTCTTGGTCAGCGCCGCCGCACCGGCGCTCGTGCCGCAAACGGTGGCACCCAGGATGTAGGCGTCGCGGATTGCCTCGCCAACCGGAGTCCCGCCCAGCACCGACACCAGCTTCACCTGATCGCCGCCGCCGAGGAAGATTCCGCGTGCCGCGCGCACGCGGTCGGCGAGCTTCTCGTCGGACGCCTGCTCACGGGTCTCCACCACCGGAATCTCGACGTTGGTCGCGCCCGCCTGGGTGAGATCGGCGAGCCACATGTCGCGCGAAACCTTCACCTGGCTCGACGCCGTGGTCAGCCCGATGATCGAAGTGCCATCTTGCGCGCTGGTCATCTCGATGAACCCGGCCAGCGCCGGCCCGCCGACGGTCGTGCCGCCGCCGATCAGCATCAGTGCGCCAGTCGCATCGCGCAGCCGGCGCGACTTCTGTTGTAGCGATCCTCCTTCCGCGGTCGCGCTAATCAGCGACTCCCGCGCCGTGGGCTCCTTGTGAGCTGGCTCCGACGCCATCGAGGACGGCATTTGCATCGCGCCCACTGTCGATTTCGGTGAGCGTAAACGCGGCGAGAGTGGCAGCAACCTGCGCCTCGGCTGGCGCCTTGTCGTGCAACCAGCCGCCTTCAACGACGCTGTCGAGCTGCTCGATCATGATACGCCGTCCCACGACCGTCGCGCACGCGCGCGCAACCTTCTTGTCCTTCGTCGTGACATTGTCGTCGGTGGCAAATATCGAAACGCGGCAACCGGCGTCGCGCACCATGTCCTGAATCTCCCACTCCTTCGCAGGCACGATGACGACGCCGTGCTCCGGAACGGCGTCGGCCACCACGGACAACAGTCGGCGTGCGCGGTGCGGCTGCTGAAACCGCTCCGGGACATCGGTGAGCGCGCTATTGAGGATGATCGCGATGTCCGAGCGCGAGTACGGAAGCCCCGCCTGCAGCAGGTACGCCGGCGAGACATCCACGATCAGGCCATCCGCGCGATGGGCCCGCGCGACGAGCTCGTTCCGCGTTTCCGCGCGGTGGTCGCCGCCGGTGATGCCGCACAGCACGTGTTGTACGATGAGTGGCGGCTGCGGCGTTCGCGCCAGAGCCGACAGCTCGGACACCGCGTGCTCCACCGAATCGAGCGTACCGGCGAACGCCGCCTGCACCGTCTCGAGCGCCAACGCCGCCGCCCGGAGCCCGACTGCCTCGCTGATGTGCTCGAAGATGAGGGTGTACTCGCCGGCCACCTCTCCGCCGCGGGTTCGCCCGTATCCAACGTCGTGGCCGATCATTCCCTGCAACTCGAGCGCAACGTGCTCGACGATGTGCGCGCAGTACGTTCCGCGCCTGAGCCGAATGATGAATCCGCCCGGCTCGCCAATGCTGCAACGATGATCGCGGAGGCCCGGCATCGCGTCGACGAGCTGCGTTGTGAACCAGGGAACGTCCGCCGACGAAATGTTCTCGTACGCGCCGATGGTCAGGTCCATTCGGGTGATCGGCAGACGCGACCAGTAGTTGGCGCCGCGGGTCGCGTGCAGGCTGGTCATCCGAATCTCGGTCTTCGGATCCGGAAACCCGCTCACTATTTCACGCCGTCGGCTGAATGTTGCCGCACTGCGTCGAGGGTGCGGGCGACGTCGTCGGCCAGGATCACCACTAGATCGTTCTCCTTCATCAGTGCCATCGCGTGATCGATCGCCTCGGGCTCGCTGTAGATCGTCTCGTATTGATCGTCCTTCATTCCTCCATCGCGGAGCCCTTCGACTATCAGCCCGGCGACGTCTCCGGGCTCTCGGCCACGCAGATATCCGTCTTCCTTGACCACTACGTAGTCGAGGTTGGCGGCGAGCCTCCCGACCTTGCGAAGATCCTCGTCACGGCGGTCACCAGGCGCGGCGACGACGCCGATTCTGCGGTTGGCGTCGACGCTGTGCACGAAATCGAGCAGACCGCGAATTGCAGCCGGGTTGTGCGCATAATCGACGATCACTCTGCCTTTCGGGACCCGCATCAGATTGAGGCGACCCGGCGTCAACGAAGGCGACGGGAAGAACGACAGCAGGCCGGCACGAATGTCGTCGTACCGCATTCCCTGAACGTACGCCGTCGCGATCGCGGCCAGAATGTTCTCCTGCTGGAATTTGGCGGCGCCCCCGAGCATCAACGGCACTTCACGAACCGGTGCGATTGGAATCCGCAGCTTCCCTCGCCGGATGACAAACGTGTCGTTCTCGATGCGCGCGCCGATCCCGTTTCGACTGAGATGATTCTCGAACTCTTCGCTTTCGCCCTCGGGCATGGTGGAGAAGAGAACGAGATCGCCCGGGGTCCGGTCGCGCATCCTGTAGACGAGCGGATCATCGGCATTGAGCACTGCGTGCCCCTCGCGTTTCACCACCGCTGCGACGACTGCTTTCACGTCAGCGAGCTGCTCGACGGTGTTGATGCCGCGCATTCCGAGATGGTCGGCGCTGACGTTGAGCACCACGCCGACGTCGACTTCGTCGAAGCCGAGTCCGGCGCGCAGCAATCCACCGCGCGCGGTCTCGAGGACGGCGATGTCCACCGTCGGGTTGGACAGGATGATGTTCGCCGAGAACGGCCCTGTCATGTCACCCTCGAGCACGAGACGATTCTGCAGGTAGGTGCCGTCGGTCGTCGTGAACCCGACGACGTTCTCGCCGAGCCTGAATAGATGCGCGATCAATCGCACCGTGGTCGTCTTGCCGTTGGTGCCGGTGACGGCGATAACCGGAATCGTCGACTTCGTGCCGGGCGGGTACAGCATGTCCACGATCGGCGCGGCGACATTGCGCGGCGTGCCTTCGGTGGGATGGGTGTGCATCCTGATGCCGGGACCCGCGTTCACCTCGATGATCACAGCGCCGTTCTCGCGGAAGGGGACCGAGATGTTGGGCGTCAGAACATCGATACCAGCGATATCGAGTCCGATGATTCCAGCAGCCATCTCGCACGCGGTGACGTTGTCGGGATGCATCTCGTCGGTGCGGTCGATCGCGGTACCGCCGGTTGAGAGATTGGCAGTGCCGCGCAGCAGGACTTCCTGCGCCTTTGCGGGTATCGATTCGAGGTTGAGACCCTGCTTCCTCAGGTAGCACACCGTGCGCTCGTCGGCCGGGAGCTTTGTCAGTGTCTTGGTGTGACCGACACCACGTCGGCTGTCACGGTTTTCCCTGGCGATCAATTCACCGATGCTGCTCTTGCCGTCGCCGATGACACGCGCCGGAATTCGCTCGGCGCAAGCGACGACCTTGCCGTTGACGACGAGTACCCGGTAGTCCCGCCCCTCGCTGTACTGCTCGACAACGATCCGGTTCGCGAATTCCCGCGCGTCTTTCCAGGCCTCGCGCAGCGCCGACTCATCCTCGATGCGCGCCGAGATGCCGCGACCGTGACTGGCATCGAGGGGCTTGAGTATCACCGGGTAGCCGATCTCCTCCACGATTTCCAGAGCGCGATCTATGGTTCGCGCGACATCACCTTTCGGCACGGGCAAGCCGATATTGCCCAGCACTCGCTTGGTGTCGTCCTTATCCTGGGCGATCTCGACGGCTATGGCGCTGGTGTAGTCGGTGAGAGTGGCCTGGATGCGCCGCAGATTCTTGCCTAGACCGAGCTGCACGAGCGAATAGTTATTGAGGCGGCGCACCGGGATGCCACGGCGCTTGGCTTCCTCGACCACGGCGGCGGTGGATGGTCCGAGTCGTACGGCCTCATAGAGCGAGAGCAGCTGCTCGACGACTGCGCCGGTATCGATCTCCTGCTCCGTGATGCAAGCCCGGACGACTCTCACCGCGTCGCGCATCGCCTGGAGCCCGACTTCTTCCTCCTCGTAGGCGACGATCACCCACCAGGTGTCGAGATCGCCGGACGGGACGACGCGGCCGAAGCTGACATCGCAGCCGGCCAGCGATTGCAGCTCGAGTGCGACGTGCTCGAGGATGTGCGGCAGTCGCGTGCCTTCCCTCAGCCGCTCCAGGAATCCGCCCGGCTCCTGCCTCGTGCAGTGGTGCTCGGCGAGCGTGGGAATCGCGCCGGTAAGGCGCTCGTAGAATCCAGGGATGTCGGCGGAGCTTACCTGCTCGAGTGATCCGAGCTGGACATCGCACGCTATGACAGGGGCGAGGCGCCAGTAATTTGGTCCCCGCAGGGCGCGGATTCGTGATACCTGTAACTGCTCCGCGTCGATCAGTGGCTCGGTTGCGGTGCTCATCTCGTCGTCGAATCGGGACGGTAAAAAGAGCAACAGCTGGACCACTCATAACCCTTTGGAGTCTCGGATCGCGCGCTTCGGCTGGCCACCACATGAAAGAAAGCACGGAGCCGTTAGCGAGACAGCCGCTACGCCGAGAGCTCTCGGGATGCATCGCGTCTCGTCGTCGTAATCCGCGGTTGGAATGCCGAAAGGACTCGGACGACTCGTGCACTCGGCGTAGCTGCTCAGCAGCTAACGGCTCCGTGCTTATGTACTGTTAGATGCAGAGGAAGCACCCGAGTACGAAAATCCGCGAAAAGCTGTCGGCGTAGCAGCTGTAAGGCTTGCAGCTGCCCGCTTCAGTAATGTTCGATGCCCGCCGGAGCTGCCGAGTCCCCGGAAGCCGAGACTACTCGGAATCCATAAACGGGTACCGATACTCGGTCGGCGGCGAGAACGTCTCCTTGATTGTGCGCGGACTGATCCAGCGCACGAGGTTCAGCTTCGAGCCCGCCTTGTCGTTGGTGCCCGATCCACGCGCTCCGCCGAACGGTTGCTGGCCCACCACCGCGCCCGTCGGTTTGTCGTTGATGTAGAAATTCCCCGCCGCGTTGCGCAGCGCGAGGCTTGCTTCACGAATTGCCTGGCGCTCGCGAGAGAATACCGCGCCCGTCAACGCGTACGGCGACGTCTCGTCCACGACCTTGAGTGTCTCCGACCACCGGTTATCCGGATACACGTGCGCTGTCACTACCGGCCCGAAGATCTCCTCGCAAAGGAGTCGGTACGACGGATCCTTGGTCTCCACCAGGGTCGGCTCGATGTAGTAACCGTCTTCGCCACGCGCGACGCCGCCGGAGACGATGCTGGCGTTGTTGCGGCCGTGCTCGAGGTACTCGCCGATTCTGGTGAACGCTTTCTTGTCGATCACCGCGCCCATGAAATTTCGGAAATCGGTGACGTCGCCCATCCGAATGTCCTTCATGATCGCGACGGTGCGATCGCGCACCTCGGGCCAGATCGACTCCGGCACGTAAACTCTGCTCACCGCCGAGCATTTCTGGCCCTGGTACTCGAAGCCGCCGCGCGCGATCGCCACCGATAACGCCGCCGGATCCGCCGACGCGTGCGCGACGATGAAATCCTTCCCGCCCGTCTCACCGACGATGCGCGGATAGGACTTGTACCGCGACATGCTCGCACCAATCGTCTTCCACATGCTGTTGAAAACCGCTGTGCTGCCGGTAAAGTGCACGCCGGCCAGATCGCGGTGCGAGAGCAGCTTGTCGGAGATGAGCGCGGCATCGCCGGGGACGAAGTTGATCACCCCCGGTGGCAGGCCCGCTTCCTCGAGCAGCTTCATGATGTAGTACGCGCTAAGCATCGCGCTCGACGCCGGCTTCCAGATCACCGTATTGCCCATCAGCGCCGGCGCGGTCGGAAGATTGCCGCCGATCGATGTGAAGTTGAACGGCGTCACCGCGTACACGAATCCTTCGAGCGGCCGGTAATCCAGCTGGTTCCACATCGTCCGGTCGCTGAGCGGCTGCTCGTCGTAAAGGCTCTGCGCGTAATGCGGATTGAATCGCCAGAAGTCGATCAGCTCGCAGGCAGCGTCGATCTCGGCCTGAAACGCGGTCTTGGATTGGCCGAGCATGGTCGCGGCGTTCAAAGTCGGGCGCCACGTCGTCGCCAAAAGCTCCGCCGCCTTGAGGAAAACCGCGGCGCGATCTTCCCACGACCAGTTCGCCCAATCCCGCGCCGCTTTCTGCGCCGCGGCAATCGCCCCATCGACGTTCTCAGCAGTTGCGCGGTGCCAATGCGCGAGGACGTGGCGGTGATTGTGGGGCATCACCGCGTCGGCGGTCTGGCCGGTGTGCACTTCCTCACCACCAATGATCAATGGGATGTCCGCTTTTTCGCCGGCCATCGACTTGAGCCGCTCCTTGAGCGCGGCACGTTCCGGGGAGCCGGGAGCGTAGCTCTTCACCGGCTCATTGACGGGCGGCGGAACGCGTCGATTGCCATTGAATCCGGCGAGTGTGCGAACCTGCCGAACCTCTTCGGAAGATTCTCGCGCCGGTCTTTCATCACGATCGGCGGATTTACCCCCAGGGGAGGGGCGGGACACGTCGGTTTCTACCGCTGATGCTGCGGCCGGAGGCGGAGGTGATGCGGACATTCCAGAATTCCTCAGGTGGGATGCTACACTCCTAAGATACGCCGCCTCTCTGAAAAACGGACCCCTCCGGACCTTTGCGCGCCGCGCACCGCCAGGTAACGTGCGCCTATGAGACGGTGGAGTAATTCATTCCTTGGCGTGCTGCTGCTCGCGACAGCATGCGCGAAGGAACCGGTCGAGTGGGGCGATGTCTCGTATCGTAGCTCGCTGCTGGGCGATCCGGACACCCGCAGTGCGATCATGAGCGCGAATCTGCCGGCGGTCCGCGGCACCAATTCGCCGTGCCTCCAGAGCGTTCGCAGCACCGCCGTCGCTGGCGAGCTCGTCCGCGTGTGGTGGGCGATGCGCGCGGACAGCAGCGCGGTGCTTTCGCTTCAACATTCCCCCAACCTCGGAGCGACCTGGCAGGCTCCGGTCGACATCGACACCCGCGATGGCGGCCGCCGCGGCTGTGCTCGCCCCGCACCGGGGATTTCCTACGATTCGGCAAGCCGGTACGTCTACGTCGCGTATTTCATCGAAGGCGCCGACGGTGCGGGAGTATTCTTCGCGCACTCGATGGACGATGGCAGCATGTTCCACTCGCCCGTCCCCGTTGTCTATGGGAGCACACCATCGCGGGCAGCAGTCGCCGGCCACGGCGACAGCGTCGTCGTCGTCTTCGAGGATCCCAACTCTACCGCGCCGCGGGTTGGTATCGTCCTGTCGCACACCACGGGGCACATTTTCGAGCAGCGCGACGACGTGACGCCGGAAGAGATCCCCGCGCGCGCGCCATGGGTGACGCTTGCGCACGACACGATTACAGTCTGGTGGAAAGTGCCTGACAGAACCAGTGGCATGACGGAACGAGTTGCCTATCGGAGCGGTGTGTGGCGATAGAGATTTTAGCCTGCTCGCGCTGACAACTTCCGTCGGTGAGCGCTCACTCCATTCCAGAGGGACCGTTATGATCTCGAGGTGTTTCGGCGTGGTGCTGCTGGTTGGTTTAGGTGCGTGCCAGGCCTGGCATCCCGTGACCAAGCCGAGCGCAGAAGGAGCACTGCCGGGCGCGCCGGAACTTGTTCGCGTTACGCGTACCTACAACTGTGGTGAAACGCCGACGCAGGAGTGCATGGCGAGACGGTCCACCGTCACGCTGTACAGTCCAAGAGTACAGGGCGACAGCCTGGTGGGTTACTTCGATGCCGCCAACAACGAGAGGACGGCGATGCACCTGCGCGATGTCGTCGGCATCGAATCCAAAGGAGTCGACGCCTACAGAACTGTGGGCGCGACCCTCGGAATAGGCGCGCTGATCGGAGTCGCGGTCCTCGTCACGCTGATAATCCTCGTCGCCAGCCTGGATAACTGACCGGCAATCGCGCGCGATCACGCCCGCGATGCGCTAGGGCTCATTCTCCGCGCTCGACGTTTGCGTTCCCGGCCGGTCGCGAATAGCCTGCGGCAGCAGCTCCCATTGCTCGGGGCGGAGCACCTTCTTCGCCGCTACCACCGCCTGTGAGGTATTGCCCGACGCTTCTTCCAGCATCATTGCCACGCTGCCCGCCATCTGGGTGACGTCGCCCGCCTGGGCTGATTTTGCCAACAGCGTCTTGATGTTCTTGTAGATGCGGGAGTTCTGCGCCTGAAGCGTGTCGGACACATCGGTCAGGCCGAGTATCTGTACGGCGCTAAGATGCAGGCTGTCCTTGAGGGCGAGGATGTCGGCGACGGGGTTGAGCACACTCGCCTCCGTCACGGACTTCTCGGCCTCGCGCGGCGGATCGCCCGGCGTCCCGTTTATCTCAACCATCGACAACGCCAGCGGGGCTCCGCCCATCTGCACGTCGATGGTCATTTGCTCCGCACCCTTGGTGTGTCGTGTGATGGTGCGCTGGACCGGCGCGAAGCCCATCCGCTTGACCATCAGGTGGTACTGCGGCGACGTCTCCGAAAAAAATATTTTGTAGTGGCCCCGTTCATCGGTGGTCGTCGACCGGGTCACGCCGGAGGCCTGTGCAGTGGAGATCACCTGCGCATCCGCTACCGGTTTGCCGGTCATGTCGGTGACGCGCCCGGACAGGACATCGGCGGCAAGCTCCTGGGCAGGCGCGATGGTCGCGCCGGCGCCGAGGGCGACGGGAATGAGAATCAGGAAGAAAAATGCCTTGGTCCGCATAGCTACGGTGGGATTCTCAATTATCCAACTCTGCACACGCTGGTGCAACACCCGACCGGGGTTCGATCGGCCGCCACGCTGTGGACGGTAGAGTACTTGCAGCGGCGTCCGGCATGACTCGATATCTCGGCGCCCACACGATCAACAACGGCGGCATCCACATGGCGGTCCTCCGCGCGGGAAACGCCGGGATGACGGCACTCCAGCTTTTCACGGCGATTCCGCGCTTTTACGGCGATAAATCCACTATTAAGCCGGAGCGGGTGGAGCGGTTCAAGACTGCGCTGGCAAAAACCAGGATCAAGCCGGCAAATGTGGTCGTACACGCGGCGTACGTTCTGAGCGTCGCCACACCCGACGACGACAAGTGGGCTCGGGCGAGTGCCGGGCTCACCAAGGAGATGGAGCGGTCGAGCACCCTGGGCGTCGGCTCGGTGTGCTTTCACCCGGGGTCGGCGGGCGCGAGCGATCGGGGAGAATCGGCAAAGCGGATCGCCAAAGCGATCACCCAGGCACTGAAGGCGAATGAGTCCGGTACCCGTCTGCTCGTCGAGAACACCGCCGGGGCTGGCAAGACGATGGGCAAGACCGCCGAGGAGATAAGGGACATTCTCGACGCTGTTCCAAAGCCGTTGCGGGCGAGAACGGGCTACGGTCTCGACACCTGCCACCTTTTTTGTTCGGGCTACGACATCACCAAATCGAAGCCTGCATTTACGGCGGTGCTCGACGAGTTCGAGAAAGTGATCGGGGAGCCACCGTCGTTCTTCCACCTGAACGACAGCGCCACCGAGCTGGGCTCCAACAAGGACCGGCACGTTCTCATAGGGGAGGGCTACATCGGAAAGGAGCCTTTCGGCTGGCTGATGCAGGACCGTCGCAGCAGGGAGATTCCACTCATTCTCGAGACGCCGCAGCTCAATTACGAGATCGCTGACGACGACGATTCGCCGGATCCATACGATGTGAAGATGATGAAGCTGCTCGAGGAACTGGAGAAGAAATGAGGGGAGAGCCGGGGAGCGACGCGGCTCGGATGAGCGCTTTTCCCCTCTGAGAAATCGACTTTCTCATAGGGAAACTCTTCGCTTTCCCTATTGCTTTCGCCTTGCGGGACTATAGTTTGCGTCGCTGACGGAACACGTTTCACCCTGCAGCAGCTTGCATCCGATCACCAAACCAGGAGACAAGATGGCAACGAAAAAGAAGGGCGGAAGGAAATCCTCAGCACGGAAGTCTTCCCGCAAGTCATCGAGGTCAAGCGGAAGAAAGGCGGCGAAGAAGGGCGGTCGGAAAAGCAGCCGCCGGAAATCCTCGGGCAAGAAGCGCACGCCAAACGCGGCATTCATGAAACCGATGCAGCCAAGCAGTGATCTCGCGGCCGTGGTAGGAAGCGGCGCGATGCCCCGCACCGAAGTCACCAAGAAACTCTGGGGCTATATCAAGCGTAAGGGTCTTCAGGACCAGAAGAACCGTCGCATGATCAACGCCGACGAGAATCTCAGACCGATCTTCGGTCGCAGTCAGGTCTCCATGTTCGAGATGACGAGGCTCGTCAACAAACACCTCCGCAACACCTAAGCTACATTGGCAACTCCGTCGAACGCGGGGCGCGCTCAAAAGGCGCGCCCCGTTTCGCACCAGTCGCGCCTGCGCAGTGTGTGGGAAAACTTCAAATCGATCGTCGGTGCACTGGCGATCTTCCTCCTGCTGCGGGCGTTCCTCATCGAGGCGTACCGGATTCCGTCGGGCAGCATGATCCCGACGCTTCTCGTCGGCGATTGGCTGTTCGTGAACAAGGCGATCTACGGCGCGCACGTTCCGTTCACCAACCAGAACCTGCCCGCCTACAGGGAGCCGCGCCGCGGTGACGTCGTGGTGTTCGTGTCGCCGTACCAGGCGGATGAAGCAGGGATGGGACGTGACCCGACACCGACGCTCGTGAAGCGACTGGTCGGAACACCGGGCGACACACTGTACATGCGCAAGGGCGTGCTGTACGTGAATGGAATCGCGCAGCGACTCGGGTACGGGATCAGCAATGCGGTGGATCCCGACGTCGCGAACTCGGTCGATACGCTGTTCGACTGGCAGAAGAAAGTGCAGCTCAAGTCGTCGCGTTTCGGCGCCGCGCCCGCCCAGCCGAACCATGACAACTGGGGTCCTCTTGTCGTCCCCGCGCATCGCTTATTCATGATGGGCGACAGCCGATACAACTCCAAGGACAGTCGGTACTGGGGATTCGTACCGAGGGAGAACGTGAGGGGCAAGCCGCTCTTCGTGTACTACTCCTACAACGCCGACGACAGCGACCGACCGCTGCCCATGATCACCGATATCCGCTGGAGCAGGATCGGACACTGGATCAAGTAGCTGCTCTGGCGTAGTTACCCGGGTGCGGGTCCCGGCGTCGGATTTGTCGACAGAGAGTCTTATCCTCTGAATCGGCAGGCAAATCTATGGACGCCATACGGTCGCGAATTACATTGGGATCCGTGACGAAGCCCCATCCAGTCGAGAAGCGACGTCGGCTGTTCAGGACGAGCGAATGGGACCTCGAGGAGCCGCCGGCATTTGCCCGGATTGCCCGCTCGCCCGTCGAGCTGGCGCTCATCACCGGAGTGGTGATGAGGCTCTTCCGCGCGGTCGTGCTCACCAACGGCGATGTCACCAGCGGCTACCTCGCTGCCGCGCTCGTCCTCGGGACGCTCTTCCTGCTCGGGATGGCCACGCTTCACCTCGGCAGATTTCCCGTACGCGAATGGCCGTGGCGGGCGCCGCTGTTCGCGATCTTCGAGACCACCGGCGAGATGGCGGTGAGCCTCCTTTTGATTGCGCTCCACCGCGAGCCATGGGGTACCGCGCGCGCCGAGTTCATCGATTGGCAGGCGATGGCGACGGGAGTGTTGTTCTGGCGCGTGCTCGGCGTCAGTCTGTGGGCGCTGCTGCTCGGACTGACGGTCTCGTTCGTTCGCGGACGCGTACTCAAGGAGACGGGCCGGGACGTTGAGCCGCAAACCTTGCCGGACGGGCAGCCGTTTATCGAGCGAAGGAAGAGGGACGAGTTTTAACTGCTACTGAAGACTACCGGCGGGATGCCGTGGGCCGCACGGCGAGAGGCCACGAGCTTAAACCAAATTCGTTGTTTTTCGCCCGCG
>Ga0070682_100001593_pt1 | contig 12642 bp, 10 predicted proteins | sample KBSC63LmetaG_FD_64668 | JGI IMG/M metagenome (GOLD analysis project Ga0070682, IMG submission 64668) | Corn rhizosphere microbial communities from Kellogg Biological Station, Michigan, USA - KBS C6-3L metaG | ecosystem: Host-associated > Plants > Roots > Rhizosphere | place: USA: Michigan... | reverse complement strand
GTGTCGCTCCAGCGGCAGCCGTACTTTTTGAGCTTTTTGCTCGCGGAGTAGCCGGGCGTGCTCGTATCGACGATGAAGGCCGTGATGCCGCGCTGCGGGGGGGCCTCGGCGTTCGTGCGCGCCAGGACGACGCAAAAGCCGCCGACCGAGCCCTGCGTGATGAACATCTTGGTGCCGTCGAGGATCCAGTCGTTGCCCTCGCGGCGCGCGGTCGTGCGCAGCGACGCGGCGTCCGACCCCGAGCTCGGCTCGGTGAGCGCCCAGGCCGCGAGCGCTTCGCCGCTCGCCGCGCGCGGGAGGTAGCGCCGCTTCTGCTCCTCGCTACCGAACGTGAGGATGTGCCCGGTGCCGAGGCCGTTGTGGCTGGCGATCGTGAGCGCGAGCGAGCCGTCGACGCGCGCGCATTCCTCGACCGCAATCGCGTACGCCGTCACGTCCATGCCCGCGCCGCCGTAGGCCTCCGGCACGCGGATGCCGAGCAAGCCGAGCTCGGCGAGGCGCGGCACGATCTCGAGCGGAAAACGCTCCGCTTCGTCCCAGTCGCGCGCGTGCGGCCGGATCTCCCGCTCGCAGTAGTCCCGCACGCTCGTCCGCATTAGCTCGTGCTGCTCGGAAAGCTCGAAGTCCACGGAGGAAAGCTACCACGGTCCCGCGCCGTGGAGCCCGTCGAGCAAGCGCTTCATCCGCAGGATGGCCGCGTCGCGCTCGGGCGGCTCGCCCTTTGGCGCTGCGCGGGGCGGCGCGTCGAGCGAGGCTCCGCCGACGAACACGCCCTTGTGACCGAAGACCCACTCCTTGCCGGCCCCGGTCTTCGGATCGAGCTCGACGACGCGCGTCGCATCGTACGGCGCGTTCTTGAGCCTGCGCGAGCCGTCGAGCTTGCGCAGCGTGTGGAGCACGTCCTCCGCCGCGTCGGTGTCCTGCTTCACGAACAGCGCGAGACGAAAGTGCACGGCGCCGTCGTCGTACGTCGCGAGCGCACCCGGACCCACACCCTCGAAGTCGAGCAGATCGAGCGCCTCGAACCGCCGCGACAGTGGCCGCCGCCCGCGCTCCGGCAACAGGCGCGCAGCGGGCGGCAGCTTGGCTTCGCCCGGTAAACGCTCGGCAATCGCCTGGGCAAGCGCGGTGAGGACCGGCGCGGCAGCGGCAGCCTGACGCTCGGGCGCGAGGCCGCGGCTCGTGAAGTCGAGCCGCAGCACGGTCGCGGCACGCACGACGAGCGCCGTCGTGTCTCCGAGCGCCGCGTCGGCACCTGCCGTGAGCGGACGGAACGCCGGGTGACCGACTTCGGCGGCATCGGCGATGCGCTCGCCGAAGAAGCCGTACGCGCCTTCGGGCGAGCCGAACCGGAGCACGCTCGCCGCGACGCGCGAGGGATCGTCGCGATCCTCGACGTACGTGAGCGCGACGACCTCGACGAGCCCGAGCCGCTCGAGCTTCGCCGCATCGAGCGCCAAGACCTCCGCGGCGTCGGCGAGCGGCAACGGAGCCTGCGCCCCGAACACGCGCTGGTCCGCGTTCGGGTCAACGCAGTAGCCGGCGCTCGTCGGTGGAAACCACGACGCGAAGCGCGCGTCCGCCACCGGCCCGCTGCCCCCGGCGCAGATGGAGCGAGGCGGCGGAAGCGGCGCCGAGGCGCTCGGTCGCGGCCGCGGAGAGGGGTCGGCTTTGCGACAGCCGGGGGTCCCGAGCAGGAGCGCGACAACGATTGCCGAGACGAGCCCGGTCGCTGCGGACGGACCCCCGCCCCGCAACCGTTTCATACGACCGCAATCGTTACCGAACACGAGCCCGACCCTACCGAAATATGTGTAGCAGTTTCAAGCAGTTGCAATATGCGACTTCGGCATGGCCTTTGCTGAAAGGATTCCGAGCCCCCTTGCGAGCCAAGACCACAACCTCTCGAAAAGTACGCGGGTTCACGCTCATCGAGCTCATGGTCGTGGTCGTGATCATCGCCATTCTGGCGGTGATCGCCGTGCCCCTCTTCAGCGCGCGGCTCGTCGGGCGGCGCGTCTTCCAGGCGGCCGGGCGCGTGGCTGACCTCTATCGTGGGTCGCGGACGCGCGCGCTCGCGCGCGGCTCGGCCGTCGTGGTGACGCTGAATCCCGCGACCGACACCTTCACGGTGCTCGAAGGCGTGGTTGGCACCCTGGCCGCCACCGCCGCCGGCGCGAGCCGGGCGACCTGCGGCAACCTGCCGAGCCGCGGCTGCCTCACGAACGACTGGGCCAACATCGGCTCCGGGGCGACGATCGGCACGACGCGCGCCGTCGAGGGGCTCGGCAGCCAGGGGATCGACACCGCCTACACCATCGGCACCGGCACCAAGACCACGACCGGGACCGTGTCGCTCTGCTTCAGTCCCGCAGGCCGCACCTACGTCAACACGACCGGCACCTGGACTGCCGCGTCGTGGACGCAGCTCACGGGTCCCATCGTGATCGAGGTCAAAGGCGCGGGCACGACCCCGGCCACTCCGCGCCTCTACAACGTCGTCGTCCTTCCGAACGGCACCGCGAGGATGACGCTATGAAGCGCCGGAGCCGCGGCTACACGGTGGTCGAGCTGATGATGTCGCTCGCGGTGTTCGCGACCGGCGTCACGGGCATCGTCGCGATGCAGCGCGCGACCATCAGCTCGAACCTGCTCGCGAGAAACGTGACCGTCGCGAACGGCATCGCGCAGGCGTGGCTGACTCAGCTGCAGGCCGACGGCACGCTGTGGCGCCCGACGGCGGTTCCGGCGGTCACGCCGGTGTGGCTCCTGACGGCGAACGCCAGCAACGGGTTGTGGCAGCTGCCCGCCTGGAATGCGGCCCGGCAGTTCGGTGCCCAGTTCGACGGCTTCGGCGCGCCGGTCCAGGCGAACCCGCAGTTCTGCGCCCAGATCCGCCTCACTTGGCTCTACGGCGACGGCACCTCGCAAGGCGGCCTCGCCGGCAACGGCCTCATCCGCACCGAGGTCCGCGTCTTCTGGCCGCGCGACACCGTCACCACCGCGGGGTTCGACGCGGGCGATTGCACCGCTGTCGCGCAGGCGACGGTCGACGGCGTCGCGAACAAGACAAGCAAGTACCACTTCGTCGTGCAGGCGGGTGCCGTGCGACAGCCGGCTCAACAGTGATGGCGCTGCGTAGCGAACCCTCCAGCATGCCCACGTCGGAAATCCCGGCGCGCGCGCTCCGTCGTGGTGGCGCCGCCGGCTTCACGCTCGTGGAGCTGATGGTGGCGCTCTCGGGCGGGTTGTTCTTGTCGATGGTCGTGTTTGCGCTCGCGCGCGACACGACGCGCTTCTACCAGCGCGAGGGACGCATCGCGAGCGCCACGCTCGCGGGCGCCATCGGCTTCGACCGGCTCAAGGCGGACATCGAGCGCGCGGGCTACCTCTCGACGCCCAACATCCAAACCGATCCGCAGAACTGCACGCTCGTGGCCGCAGGCTCGCCGGCAGGCATGCAAGCGCTCGCGGCAGTGCGCATTTTCCCGGACATTCCGGTCCTCACGGGCCAGGCGGCGTTCGCGGCGAACATCGCGGCCGGGCAGACGATCAAGCCCGACTCGATCGTGCTGTCGGGCTCCTACGCCGCGACGGACGAGTACATGGTCGCCGACGCCACCGACGGGACGACGATCACGCTCCAGACCAACAACCCCGCGATGGCGCGGCTCGGCTACCTCAACACCAGCGTCGCGAGCGAGCAAAAGGCGCTGCTCGAAGGCGTGTTCGGCAGCACGGCGGGCCAGATCCTCCGTTACAAAGACCGCAAGGGGATGATCTACTTCGGGACGATCCAGAGCGTCGCCGGAGGCCCGCAGCCGACCGTGACCCTCTCGACGGCCCTGCCACTGATGCGCGGCGGCTCGAACACCTGCGGCATCGACGGGCGGGGGACCGGCGACAGCGTGAACGTCGTCAACCTCGTGCGCTACCGCGTGATGGACCTGCAAGCGGACACGACGCTTTCGCCGCCCTGGATGCCCCTGTTCAACGCCAGCAAAGGCGCCGGCGCAGTCGGCGAGAACAATCGCACCGAGCTCGTGCGCGACATGATGAACGCCGCCGGCAACACGATCGCCGGCACGGTCGACGTCGTCGCCGAGTACGCCGTCGATCTCGAGTTCTCGGTGATGGGCCAGCTCCTGAAGAACACGCCCACGCTCACGCTCGCGACGCCGCCGAACACCGATTTCACCTCCTTCTATGCCTCCACCTCGACGGGCGATCGCCCGCAAGGCGTGCGGCTCGTTCGCACGCGCCTGAGCGTCCGCTCGCGCGAGGCTGATCGCACCGCGGGCGTCCCGGGCGGGCTCTTCCGCTTCAAGCTCTCTGCCACGACGAACGATTGGGCGCGCGTGCGCACGTTCCAGGCGGACGTGGCGCTCCCGAACCAAAGGAACATTCAGTGGTGAAACGACGCGCGAGGAAGCCGGCGCGACGACGCGCGAGCGAGCGCGGCGCGACGCTGTTCGTCGTGGTGCTCGCCATCACGCTCCTCACGGGCATCGGCCTCTTCACCGTGCATTCGTCGTCGCTGCTCGCGCGCGCCGCGGGTAACCAGCGTGAAGCCGCGCAGACGGGCTACCTGGCCGAGCTCGGCACGCTGGCGACGCTGTCCGTCGTCGGCGCGGCCCCCCAGGCGTACATGAACCTCGCCGACACGAAGAAGGAAGATTGTCGCGTCACGCAGGGCATCAACGCGGCGCTCTACGGCGTGCAGAAATGCGTCCAGCTTCCGAGCAGTCGCATCACGCCGCAGACGGGGGCGACGCTCTGGGCGAACGACTCGTTCGGCCCCGCCAAGGACCCCACGACGGGCCTCTACGCCCTCGGTGGCGCGTTCGATTCGGAGACCAGCGACATCGAGGACACCGGCGAGCGCGTCCCCGGCATGGTGGGAACGCGGGACGGGGTGCCCGGACACTTCACGTTCAAGCAAGCCAAGATCACGACGACGGCAACGCTCCAGCCGGCGGTGGTCGGCGCCACGTGCGTCGAGAACGTCATGCAGGTCGCCGGCCAGCATCAGACGCGCGCTCACGTGAGGATCGGACCGGTTTGGGTGCCTGACCAATGAAACCTCGTACGTTGCTCCTGCGCGGCATCACCGCGCTCCCTGCCCTCGTGGCCCTGGCCGCGCCCAGCGTCGCGCACGCTCAGGCCGACATGACCACGCCGTTGCCGAACGTGATGCTCCTCATCGATACGTCGGGCTCGATGGAGTACGAAGCGGACGGCACGCTGCCCACCTGCAACCCCGCGAGCACGGCAAGCGTCAACGACCGGAGCCGCTGGGTCGACATCCTCGAGGTGCTCACCGGCACCATCGACAACTACACGTGCGACAGCGTCGATCGCACGGCGAGCGCCTTCAAGACCGGCGAATATGCGCTCGGCGGCACGCCGCCCTACGACTACCTCTACCCGCTCGCCTACCACCGCCCCATCAGCAACGGCTGCACGCCTGCACCGGGCGTGCAGAGCTCGAACCCGTTCATCTACCCTGCGGGCGCGATCGGGTACCACGTCTACAACTCGGCAACGACGTGCACGACCTGGTCGCAGGTGAGCAAGGACGGCCTGCTCGATGCGTACCGAAACGACGTGCGCTTCGGGCTGATGACGTTCGACACGCTGACGGACGCCGGCACGGGCTTCACGGGCACGATGGCGTCCGCGACGGCAAACGCCACCACGGGCAAGGCGGGGCTCTGGTCGTACACCGTGGGCTCCACCCCGATGGGCGCGCCTTCCGGCTGCGCCACGTCAACGGCCCAAGAGGTCGGCGCCCGCAATGCTGCCGCTCCCGCATGGGAAGGCCGCATGGTGAACTTCGGCAACCCGTACGACGCCGCGCTCGGGTACCCGATCAAAAATGATCACATTCAGGACGTCTTGCGCGCGACGCGACCTTACGGCGCCACGCCCATCGCCGGAATGATGCGCGACGTCGCCGATTTCTTTCTGAAAGACACGAACAAGGATCCCGACCGCTACCCGACGACGCTCCCTTCGTCCGACGTCGCCGCGGATTTCGGTCCCTACCAAGACCCCTACGGAAAATGCCCCAACCCCCGCAAGCAGATCATCATTCTGCTCACGGACGGGCAGCCGAACATGGATCTGCGTCCGTACTGCTCGAGCTCGACCGAGACCCCCCCGGGCGTCTGCCCCTTCAACAAGCCCGAAGAGATCGCCGGTTACCTCTACGATCCGACGACGGGGCCGCTTTCCAATCCGGCCTATACGCTGCCGGCGCACAACCCGATCCCGACGTTCGTCGTCGGCTTTGCGCTCGACCAGGTCGACGACGACAACAACCCGGCGACGCCGACCAAAGACTGCACGAAGCTCACTCCGGCTGAAGTCAACCCGAACTCGACGACGTCGCTCTGCGGCAATCCCGCAAACGCCAGCAATGCGCCGCTCCAAGCCTGCTGCGCGCTGCAGCGCATCGCCATCGCCGGCGGGACGGGACGCACCTACTTCTCCGTCGACAAGGTCAGTCTCAAGAAGGCGCTCAACGACATCGTGAGCTCACAGCTCTCGGCAAGCAGCCGAACGCAGCCGGTTCCCTCCGGGGGCAACGGCAGCGGCTCGGGCGGCGGCATGACGTTCTTCAGCGCGTTCGTGCCGGCGACCGGTGGCGCCTGGCAGGGGCGACTCGAGCGGCAGCGCATCGTCTGCGACGACACGACGACGCCGGGCATCCCTACCCCCAAACCCATCGACGAGAGCAGCGGCGACAACTTCGAGAAGAACGTCTCGATGGCCGGCAACCCGGACTCGCGCCGCATCTACACGATGCTCGGCGGCGCCACGGTGAGCGATCCGCTCAAGCCCGCGAGCACGATCCGCCCGCTGATCGGCACCGACAAGGACGGCGCCGGCGCGTACGGCGGTCGCTCCTTCGCGGGCTTTTCACGCTACTTCGTCGACAACCTGCCGACGGGCGCCACGCTCATCCCCACCGCGAGCTGCATCAACCAGAACCTGCAGGTGCTCACGACGGCCGCCTGCCAGAAGCAGTACCTCGAGTGGTGGGCGGGCTACGACAACGGGCAAAGCACGGTGCTGTCGCGCTGCGTCGGCGCGAAGGAGTGCCACCTGCTCGGCGACATCGTCCACTCGACCCCGGCGGTCGTGGATCGTCCGCTGAGCGCGATTCGCGACGAATCGTTCACGCGCTTCTCGTACCAGCAGCGCTACCGCCCGAAGGTGCTCTACACCTCGACGAACGACGGCATGCTGCACGCCTTCAAGGTGGCCTCGAACGACCCCGCCGACGCCACCGACGCCGCGAAGAAGGTGCTCACCAAGACCAACAACGAGCTCTGGACCTTCGTCCCGCCCGCGACGCTGCCGGTGCTCTACACGCTCTATCCGCGCAACCACCAGGTGCTCCTCGACGGCGTCCCCACGGTCATGAACGTCGTGGCTCAGCCCGCTTCGCCCGCGACCAATCCGCCGACCGTGTTCGAGCGCTCGCAGCTCGCGGCCCAGCAAGGGAACGCGGTCTGGCGCACGATCCTCGTGCAGAGCTTCGGCAAGCTTAGGCCGGGCTATTTCGCCGTGGACGTCACGAACCCCGTTCCCGACAGCTCGAGCCCGGACGACGTGACCAAGGGCGGCCCGCGCATGCTGTGGCAGCTCACGGGCGACAAGACCGACAAGAACCTGTTCGGTGCCGGCGGCGGAACGCCGACCATCACGACGCTGTTCTTCGACCCGTTGGGCGGCTCGGACGTCCGCGAGATCCCGGTCGCCATCCTGCCGGGCGGCCCCGGCGGGACGGTCGACAACTCGATTGTCGGCGGGTGCCCAGCCGGCGGTCGCACCTACACGGACGTGACGCTCGACTCGAGCTTCCCGCCGCGCTCGAAGGTGCGCTGCTACACGTACGGCCCCACGGAGCTCGGCGCGCGCTCGCTCACCATCGTGCGCCTCGACACGGGCGAGATCATCCGCACCTTCCGGCAGAGCAAGACGGAGGTCGCGACCGAGCTTCAGCCGCGCGTTACCGAGGTGCCGATCGACTCCCCGATCGTGGGTCAACCGTCGGCGTTCCCCGGGTTCACGGGTGAGGTCGCGGACCGCATCTTCGTGGGCGACCTCGACGGCCGGCTCTGGCGCCTGAATGTGGCTTCCAGCAAGCCGGCGGACTGGACCATGAAGCTCTTCATGGATCTCTATCCTTCGTCGTTTCCGGCGGCGACCGGCCGGGCGTACTCGGACGGCCAGGCGATCACCGCTGCGCCGGTCGTCTCCGTGGACAACGACAACAACCTCGTGCTGAACGTCTCGACCGGCGACCAAGACAACCTCGGCGCCGCGACCCCGCTCTACAACTACGTCTACTCGCTCACGGAGAAGGCAAACGCCGCGCACACGGGGTTCGCCACCAAGGTCAACTGGTACTACGAGTTCACCGGAGGCGAGCGTGTCGTGGGGCCGATGGTGCTCTTCAATAGCCAGCTCTACTTCGGCAGCTACCTCGCGGGCTCGGCAAGCGACGTGTGCGCGATGGGCACGAGCAAGATCTGGGGCATGAACTACGTGACGCCGGAGAACGCGAGCACCATCTCCCTCGGCGGCAAGACCGTGTTCATCAACACGCCTCCGAACACCCCACCCCAGCTGGTGAAATCGTTCACGTCGACGATAGCGTTCGGTCCACAGGTGATGCAGCAACCGAGCTGCGCCACGGAGGTGGACACGCTGCTCGGCGACGGCCTCGTGGGGTTCGGCCACCAGGTCAGCTTGAGCAACATCCAGACCGGAGGCTTCCAGCTGGTTTTCCAGACCGGCAGCAACACCACGGGGTCGAAGGTCCAGGGCGCGTCGGTCGGCGTGCAAACCATCGACCTCCCGCCTCCGCCAGCCCTCTCGACCGTCTCGGCTTGGGCTAGCATCGTCGAGTGACCCTTCGTCCGAGCGCGGCGCTCGCCCTCGCCTTCGGCGCCCTCACGACGCTCGCGTGCCGCAAGCAGACGGCTCCGGCACCGCCGCCTGCGCCGTCGGCGACGGAGGCGCTGAGCGCCAAGCCCGTCGACCGCTTGGCCCCCGATGAGCTCGAGCCGGGCAAGACTCAGGTGTTCGGGTTCGAGGTGCCGCGGCGCATGCGCGTGAAGGGCGCCTTTTTGGATGTGGCTTACGTCGAGGGCAACGTCACGCCGGAGGCGCTCGCCAACTACGTGCGCGAGCGCGTCGAGGTCGACCGCGTCGAGATCGGCGCCGCCAGCACGCGCTTCGAGCGCGCCCACATCAAGGCCGGCGCGCCCGAGCGCGTCTACGACTTCCAGGTCTCGCCGGGCAGCGCCGACATGACCGAGCTCGTGATCCGCGACGTGACACCACGCCCTCCGAACCCGTCGATCATGAACGAGACCGATCGCTGGCGGCAGGCGGGCCGCAAGCCCGACGGCACGCCGCTCGACATCCGCGACTTCAAGTAGCCGCGCCAACGCCGGCTCAGCGTTGTGCTTCGTCTTCGAGGCGCGTCGCTTCCAGCAAAAGCCCCGTGAGGCTCGTGAGCGTCTTACGCGCATGGCCCGGCACCGGCTGATCGGGATCGGGCTTGAACGCGAACGAGCCGACCTTCCAGCGCAGGAGCTCGCGCACGAGCTGCGTCGGCGCGCCGTGAGCGCCGTCGACCTTGGCGTGCGCGAACTTGCCGTCCAGAAGCTCGATCTCACCGCGCCGTCCGCCCTCGCCCGACACCTTGAGCTTTCCCGAGCGACGCTCGAGCTCGAGCACCGTGAGCACCGTCGAGAGCGAGACCTGCGCGAGATCGCCCTGGAGCGCGCTGCCGCGAAACGATGCAGGGCCGTCGGAAGAAATCCGATCGCGCTGCTTCTTCATCCGGTTCGCCATCTCGATGAGGGCGCCGATCTGGGCCACGACCTCTTCGTTCTTGAACGGCTTCGTGAGGTAGAGATCCGCTCCGACGTGGAGGCCCTGGAGCCGCGACTCCGTGTCGTCCGCGTCGGTCAGGAACAGGAACGGCGTCGTGGCGACGGCCGACTGCTCGGTGCGCACGCGGCGCGCGACCCAGAACCCGTCGATATCCGGCAGGTTAACGTCGCAGAGGATGCAGTCGGGCTCGAGGGCGCGGACTTTGTCGAAGCCCTCCTTCGCGCCGGTCGCCAAATCGACCGCGTAGCCGGCGTCGGCCAGGAACTTGCCGAGCAGGGCGGCGAGCCACTCGTCGGCCTCGATGATGAGCACGCGGCCTTTCGACACCAGGGGCAAAATAGCACGAAGCCGAGATCTTCGTGAAATTCAGGCTAGTTACGGAGGCCATTTCACGGCTCGACCGCGGGGCGGATTCGCACTACTTGGGGTCGGCGGATGCTGAAGACCTCTCTTTACGACGAGCACGTCGCGCTCGGGGCTCGCCTCGTGCCGTTCGCCGGCTTCGAGATGCCGGTTCAATACAAGGGGATCGTGGAGGAGCACCGCGCCGTACGCGAGCGGGTCGGCCTCTTCGACGTGTCCCACATGGGTGAGCTCGAGCTCGAAGGTCCGGGCGCCCTCGAGCTCGTGAGCTCGCTCATCACGAACGATCCGACGCGCATCGCCGACGGCCAGGCGCTCTACACTTGCTGCTGCAACGAGCAGGGCACGATCCTCGACGACCTCATCGTGTACCGCCGGAGCCCCGAGCGGATGCTGGTCGTGTGCAACGCTTCGAACCGCGAGAAGATCGTGACCCATTTCGCGCGCGCCGCCGAGGGGCGCGTGAAGTTCCGCGACGCGAGCGACGACACGGCCCTGCTCGCCTTGCAGGGGCCGCGCGCGCTCGAAACGCTCGCCGCTGCGCGCTCGAGCGTCGACGTCGCGAAGGAGCTCAAGAGCTTCCGCTTCACGGACGGCGAGGTGGGCGGCACCTCCTGCACCATCGCCCGCACCGGCTACACGGGCGAGGACGGCGTCGAGCTCTTTTGCCCGTGGACCGCGGCTCCTGCGCTCTTTCACGCGCTCATGTCCGCGGGCAAGGCCTTCGGCATCGAGCCGGTCGGCCTCGGCGCGCGCGACACGCTGCGGCTGGAAGCGCGCCTCGCGCTCTACGGCAACGACATCGACGAAACCACCAATCCGCTCGAGGCGGGACTCGGCTGGGTGGTCAAGCTCGAGAAGCCGAGCTTCGTCGGCAAAGACGCGCTCGTCCGCATCAAGGCCGAAGGCCCGAAGCGCGCCTTCGTCGGCTTCGAGATGCGCGGCCGCGGCATCGCACGCCACGGCTACCCGCTGCTCGACGCGAGCGGCGCCACCGTCGGCGTCTGCACCTCGGGCTCCCCGTCGCCGACCCTCGGCAAGAACATCGGGCTCGGGTACGTGCCCGTCGCACTCTCGAAGCTCGGCACCACCATCCAGGTCGACTGTCGCGGCAAGGCCATCGAGGCCGTCGTGGTAGAGACGCCGTTTTACAAACGAAAGCGTTAGGAGAAACCGTTACCATGGGCGCAGCCACCGAAATCAAGGACGACCGCAAGTACACGAAAGAGCACGAATGGGCCCTGACGGAAGGCGACGAGATCCTGGTCGGGATCACCGCGTTCGCGGTCGATCAGCTCGGTGACGTGACGCTCGTCGGCATCGACGCCAAGGTCGGCGCCACGCTCGAAGCGGGCAAGACCTTCGGCACCATCGAGAGCGTCAAGACCCTGAGCGACCTCTTCGCGCCCGTGACCGGCGTCGTCACGCGCATCAACACGGCGCTCGAAGCGCAGCCCGAGCTCGTGAACGAAGACCCGTGGAAGAAGGGCTGGATGATCGCGATCCGCCCGACCAAGCTCGCGGCCGAGCAAGGCGGGCTGCTCGACGCCAGCGCGTACAAGGGCCACCTCGAAGCTTCGGCGCACTGAGCGCCTTCCCGACGATGCGTTACCTCCCGCACACAGACCTCGAGATCGCCGAGATGCTCGCCGTCATCGGCAAGCGCTCGATCGACGAGCTGTTCGACACCATCCCCGAGAAAGCCCGGTTCAAGGGCGAGCTCGCCGTGCTGCCGGCCCTCGACGAGCCGTCGCTCATGCTGCACCTGCGTGAGCTGTCGGAGAAGAACACCGGCGCGCAGATGCTCTCGTTCCTCGGCGCGGGCATGTACGACCATCACCTGCCCCCGGCCGTGGACCAGCTGCTCCTCCGCAGCGAGTTTTACACGGCGTACACCCCGTATCAGCCCGAGGTCTCGCAGGGGACGCTGCAGGCCATCTTCGAGTTTCAGACGATCGTCAGCGAGCTCTACGGCCTGCCGCTCGCCAACGCGAGCCTCTACGACGGCGCGAGCGCCACGGCCGAAGGCGCGCTCATGGCCACGCGCCTCACCAAGCGCGGCAAGGTGATCGTGAGCGGCTGCGTGCACCCGGACTACCGCGGCACGACGCGCACCTACCTCGGCGGCCGCGCCGAGCAGACGTACCTCGAGGTGCCCGTGGGCGCCGACGGCTGCGCCGACGCGCAAGCCATCGCCGCCGCGCTCGACGACCAGACGGCGGCCGTCGTCGTCGGCTACCCGAGCTTCTTCGGCGGCGTCACGGATTTGCGCCCGTTGGCCGACCTCGCGCACGCGAAAGGCGCGCTGCTCGTCGCCACCGTGAGCGAGCCGTACGCGCTCGCCGTGCTCGAGCCACCGGG
>Ga0070682_100001591_pt1 | contig 12650 bp, 9 predicted proteins | sample KBSC63LmetaG_FD_64668 | JGI IMG/M metagenome (GOLD analysis project Ga0070682, IMG submission 64668) | Corn rhizosphere microbial communities from Kellogg Biological Station, Michigan, USA - KBS C6-3L metaG | ecosystem: Host-associated > Plants > Roots > Rhizosphere | place: USA: Michigan... | reverse complement strand
CCTCGATGCGGACGAGCGAGCGCACTTCGACGGCCTGACCCGCGCTCTCACGGCGCTCGGCACGCCCTTCGAGGTGAGCCCCGGCCTCGTGCGCGGCCTCGACTACTACACGCGCACGCTGTTCGAGATCCAGACGAGCGGCGCCGAGATCGGCTCGCAGAATGCCCTGCTCGGCGGCGGGCGCTACGACGGCATGATCGAGGAGCTCGGCGGGCCCAAGGTCCCAGCCATCGGTTTTGCGCTCGGGCTCGAGCGCGTCTTGCTCGCCTTGCCCGCCGAGCAGCCGGCCGCCGAGGGCCGCGCGTTCATCGCGCCGCTCGGCGAAAAGGCCATGGTCGAGGCGCTGCTCATCGCCCGCGATCTGCGCGCCGCGGGCATTCGGGCCGAGGCCGATACGCGCGGCGGCTCGCTCAAGAGCCTGCTCCGGCGCGCCGACGGCACCGGCGCCCGACTCTGCCTCGTGCTCGGCGAGAGCGAGCTCGAGCACGGCACCGTCATGGTGAAAGACCTCGCCGCGCACACCCAAGTCGAGGTACCGCGGGCCGAGCTCGTGGCACGTGCACGTGACCTGATGACCGGCCCCGCGGGGAGCGCCACGACGTGAGTCTTCGCATCCTCGTTGCCGGCGTGGCGCTCGCCTTCGGCCTGACGCTCGCCCCCGGCGCCCGAGCCCAAGGGGGCATGATGCCCGGCATGGGCGGCCCCGGCATGGGTGGGCCCGGCATGGGCAGCCCAGGCGGGGGCGGCGGCCAGGCGAAGAAGCCGAAGAAGAAGGACCCGAACGAGCCCGAGACGCACGCGGCGACCGGCGCGGGCGACACCGTCGTCGCACCGGGCGGCGAGCCGTCGCTCCCCGAGGAGCCGCTCAAGCTCAAGAAGACCACGCTCGCGCGCATCGGCAGCGACTACGACACTGAAAACGACGAACAGGGTCGCGGTCGCGAGACCACGATGAAGTTCTACGGCCCGTACTACGAGGAGACGAGCGACAAGTACTCGTTCAAGCTCGCGTTCCCGGTCTGGGCGAACCGCACGCAGCCCTCGCGCACGAATCCGAAGGTCGAGGACAGCGCCTCGCTCTACGGCGGCCTCTTCTATCACCGGAGGAGCGCCGAGCACGCCGACGACATCTTGTTTCCGCTCGTGTGGAACCTGCGCGATCTCACGACCCAGAGCCGCACGACGATCGTCGGGCCGCTCGTGAACCGCGTCGCGCCCGGCGAGCACGACAATTGGCTCGCCCCGCTCTACTTCACGGGCAAGCGCAAGAACGGCGGCTACACGCTGATCCCGCCCCTGCTCACGTACACGAGCACGGACGGCTACGGCGGCTTCAACCTGGTCGGTCCGATGTTCTGCTCCTGGAAAGGCGGCTCGAAGTGCGACGCGCGCACGGCCCAGGACATGGATTTCGGCGTCGCGCCCTTCTACTTCTACGGGCAAGACGCGGAGACCAAGTACGAGACGATCCCGCCCCTCCTCCACTACTACCACTACAACGATCGCACGCTCGGCTGGCAGAACATCTGGGGCCCCTACTACCGCGAGCACACGCAGAAGCGGGACATGCTCCACCTGCTTCCGCTCTACTTCAGCATCGACGGCAAGAACGAGCATCACACGACGCTCCTTCCGTTCTTCCACTACGGCTACGATCGCAATTCCTGGCTGCTCGCCAATCCGCTCTTCCTCGCCGCCGAGGGGCTGAAGGGCGAATCGACGTTCGTGACGTGGGGCTACGCGCGCTACCGCGGGCGCACGAGCCTCGACATGATCACGCCGCTCTACTGGCGCTATCAGGATCCCGACATCCAGCTCGACCAGCACCTGCTCTTCCCGTTCCTCTTCACGCGGAGCAGCCCGCGCGAGAGCACCTTCGCGCTCTTCCCCTTCTACGGTCACAGCGAGCGTTACGGCCTGAGCGAGACGACGTTCGTCACGCCGTTCTTCCAGCACACGCACGACGTGCGCGGCTGGGCCACGAACATCCACCCGATCCTCTACCTTGGCCGCGACGCGACCAGCACGCACACCGTGGTGGCGCCGATCTTCTGGGATTTTGCCGAGCCGAAGTCGCGCGCGACGGTCGTCTTCCCCGCCTACTGGCGTTTTGCCACGGACAAGGACGTTTCCCAGCTCGTCGGCAACGTCTATTACCACGAGGTGCACCGCTCGACGGGCACCGACTGGGAGGTGCACATCTTCCCCGCGCTGAGCTACGGCTCGACCCCCGACGGCCACTGGTGGAACATCTTGTTCGGCCTTGCGGGCTACTCGCGGCGTGGCAGCATGGTCAAGGTGCGCGCGCTCTGGATCCCCATCGTTCTGAACGGTGAAGATAAATGAAGCGCTACCGCGCTGGCGTGCTCGGCGGGTCCGGGTTTGCCGGCGCGGAGCTCGTCCGGCGGCTGCTCGGGCACCCCGAGGTCGAGCTCGTGCGCGTGTGCGCGGCCGACCACGTCGGTGAGCCGCTCGCGAACGCCCTCCCCCACCTCGAGGGTCGCACCGAGCTCGTGTTCGAGAACCCGACGCCGGACGAGGCGGTCAAAGACCTCGACATCGTGCTCATGGGCCTCCCGCACGGCGCGAGCATCGACGTCGTCGACCGCGTGATCGACGGCAACGTGCGCGTGCTCGACATGTCCGGCGCCTTCCGGCTCAAGGATCAGGCCGCATACGCGCGTTTCTACGGCGGGCCGCACGCCGCGCCGGAGCTCCTCAGCCGCTTCGTGTACGGCTTGCCGGAGCTCGCGCGCGAGGCGATCCGCGGCGCGCGTTTCGTCTCCTCGCCCGGCTGCTTCGCGACGAGCATCGAGCTCGCGCTCCTGCCGTTCGCACGCGCGGGGCTGCTCTCGGGCAGCGTCCAGGTGGTCGGCGTGACGGGCTCGAGCGGCGCCGGCGTCACGCCGAGCCCGACGACGCACCACCCGACGCGCTCGGTGAATCTTCGCACCTACCGTCCGCTCGCCCACCAGCACGCGCCGGAGATCGTCGCGGCGCTCGCGAGCGCGGGCGCGACGATCGAGCTCGACTTCGTACCCGTCTCCGCGCCGCTCGCGCGCGGCATCTTCGCGACGGCGTTCTTCCACGTCCCCGCGGACACCAATCCCGAGATGCTGAGCGAGCTTCCGAAGCAGACCTACCGCGACGAGCCGTTCGTGCGCGTGCCGCGCAGTCGCTTGCCGGAGGTCGTCGCCGTTGCGGGCTCGAACTACGCCGAGGTCGGCGTCACGCTCGGTCCCGAGCGCGACGGCAAGCGGCTCGTCACGGTCTTCGCCGCGCTCGACAACTTGGTGAAGGGCGGAGCCGGGCAGGCGATCCAGAACATGAACCTGATGCTCGGCCTGCCGGAGGGTCTCACCCTCGAGGATCCGGGCGGCTATCCCTGAAAAGCGCCGTACGGCGCGTCTGTCTCCCGCGCGCGCACCGCAACGGGGCCTACTCGCGGATGATCACCGCCGTCCCCTCGCCCATCTCCGTCCCGATGTTGATCCCATGCCACCCCTCGGGGACCGGCGGATCCGTCCAGCGGAACACGACGCGCGCATCGACGGGCGACAGATTCACGCAGCCGTGACTGCGCGGGATGCCGAACACATCGTGCCAGTACGCGCCGTGAAGCGCGTACCCTGACGCGAAGTACTGGATCCACGGCACGTCGCGGAGCTCGAAGCCCGCGGCCCCGCGTCGCACCGTGATGCCGTACTCGGGGTCCCGGCCCTTGTCGATGTTGAGCAGGCGGCGCTTGTCGTCCTCGTCGAGGTCTTCGCCCGAGTCGCGCGCCTTCTTCAGGCGCTCCATCGTCGCCTTGGCCGACTCGGTGTGCACGCGCGGCGCCGCGCGCTGGCCGCCCGAGACGCTCGAGTTCTCCTCGGAGTCCATGGCGGCGGCGACGTGCTTGCTCGTGAGCTTGAACGAGCCGCGCGGCGTCGAGAGCGTCTCCTTCGGATCGCCGAGCTTGTCGCGACCGGTCGAGACCAGCGTCGCGTAGTACGGCTTTTTGCCCTGGTAGAGCACGAGCGTCTGCTGCGTGATGCAGATGTCGATCCATTTGCCGCCGCGCGTGGCGATCTCGGGCCATTCGGGCGGCGGCGCGACGATGTCGAGATCGCGCGCTTTGAGCCAGATCGTCTGGTCTTTGGAGGTTTGGTAGTACCGCTCGCCTGCCTCGATGCGGGCTTTCCCCGTGAGCGGGACGATCACGCGCCGCGGGAGATCGGCGACGGCGCGCGTTTCTTCGGTGCCTTTCACGAGCTCGTAGCTCTTGGCGTCGGAGGGGACGACCCACGCGAAGGGCATCGGCAGCTTGTCGCTGAGCTCGATGCCGTGAAAGGGGCTCCCCGTGTCGGGCTTGAGCTTGGTCGCGGGGATGAGGCGCAGATCGACGGTGACCGCGAAGCGGCGCTTCATGCCGTCGCTCTCGGTGTCGAACGCGCCCACGAGCGACAGTCCCGTCTTGCGGCGCACGCGGTCGGCGAACACGGAGCTCGCGGGCACGTCGAAGCCCGAGACGTTCGGGATTTGGCGGCCGTCCTTCAGCCAGAACGGGATCGGATCGTTCGGCCCGGCGCCACCGAGGAGCTCGTTTTCGCTGAGCGCCGTCGAGAGGCGGAAGCCGGGCGGCGCCTTCATGCCGGGCACGGCGATGCCGCGCGCGTCGAGCGGCTGGTCGTTGGCGCCGAGGATCACCGTTTGCACTTCAGCGTGGTGCTCGGCGAACCAAGTCAGGTGCTCGCCGAGCTTGAACTCGCTCTTTTCCTGCTCGGCGCGCGTGGGGACCCGCAAGTACTGCGGCGCGTTCGCGCGCACGAACGCGTACTTGTACGGCATCGGTTTGCCGAGATCGGGGCGCCGGCTCGCCGCGCGCACGAGCGGGAGCTCGAGGTTCGTCGTCGCCTCGTCCGTGCACATGTAGCCGGTCGGGTACACGTGGAAGAATTCGCCCTTGCACCCGCGCCCGGGGACCGGGTCCTTGTCGCGCGTGAGGACGCTACCGAGCCGCACGTAGCCGAGGCGGCGCGACCCCGTGTCGGGCAGCTTGTACACGGTGGCGGCGATCACCGTCGCAGCGAGCTTGGGGGCGTTGTCGGGGGCCTTCGTATCGAGCTCCCCGTGGTCGACTGGCGCAGCGGTGGCGGCGCGCGCGGCCGACGCGGAAGTCGCGGCGGCGCCGGTCGTCTTGCCGTGGCGACAGCCGAGCGCGACCAACGCAAGGCACGCAGCGGCTCGAAGGGGACGGACGGGACGCGGCACGGGGCGGAGGTTCTACTACGGCTCCGGCTGATCGCCGCGCTCACCGTCGACGGGGTTACCTTCCGTCGTGACGGTTACGCCGGTTGCCCCTTCCGGCAAGGGCGGAAGGGCACCGAGCTCGACGTTCGAGGCGATCCAGAACACCTCCGGCACGGGGTAGTACTTGCTCGGGTACGTCCGTGAGGAGCGCGTTCCGTCGGCGTAGGTGGTGAGCAGCGTGCTCACGCCGTCGTAGCCGGGGTTCCCCTTCTGCCGCTTGTCGATGGTGCCGGCCGAGAGCTCCGGCTTCACGACGACGCGCCGCCCGTACGGCTCCGGCTTCTCGGACGCGAAGTAGTGCTCGACCTTTCCCGGCGCGTCACGCCCGAGGAACTCGACGCGGATGACTTTTGCATTCGGCACGACCGCGTGAATCATGAGCGGCGTGTCGTAGGGATTTCTGAGGCGCAGATCGACCTCGGGGTAGATCACCGTCGCGTCGAGACCGAGCGGCGCGTACCCGCTCGGTCGGCTGTGGCTCCGGCGCTCGACGATCTCGAGCCCGCCGAGCATCGCCGACGCAAAGACGGCGGTCGCCACCTGGCACACCCCACCACCGAGTCCCGGCTCGAGCTCGTCCTGCACGATGACGGGCGCGTTGCGGAACCCGCGGTCCTCCGTGCGCGGCCCGACCACGTGATTGAAGCTGAAAACCTGCCCCGGCGCGACGATGACGCCGTCGAGGTAGCGCGCCGCGGTGCGGATGTTCGGGATGCGCGAGCGCGGCTTGTGCGAAAAATCCGTCTCGAAGCTCGAGAGCACGCGCGTCACGTCGACTTCTGCGAGCTCGGCCGACGACACACCCGGCTCGACCGGAAAGAACGCGAGCTCGAAGCGCGCGAGGTCGCCGCGCTCGCCCGTTTCGATGCCGCGCAGCGACGCGCCGACGTCGAGCTCGCGCCCCGGGGCGGCTTCGATGCGCTGATGGCGAGCGAGATCGAGCCGCGCGTTGACGGGCTCGCGGTGGAGCCGCTCCGCGAGCCGACCGAGCCACGCCCGTGCCCGGTCGCTGTTCACCGCGTAATGCAGCGGCACGACGGGCGGCTCCGGCTCGGCGCGAAACAGCTCGAGAAACCGCTCCTGCGCGCCGCGCACGGGCAAGGCGCGCACGAGGGCCGCGAGCGTCGCATCGACGTCGAGCTCGATGCCGAGCTCCCCGAAGCTCGCTGCTTGATCGGCCTCGGGCGCTGCGAAAAACGCCTCGCGCTCGGCGACGCGCGCGGCAAGGTGCGTCAAGAACGGGCGCAGCTCCGCGTCCGGTCGCAAGCGCCGGTCGCCCACGACGAGCACGGGGCGCCCCGCGAAGGCGCGCTCGAAGCGAGACACCCCGCCGAGCGCCGCGCCCGCGATGAGCGCGCCCACGGAGAACGCTACGGCAAGAGGCGCGAGTCGCACGCTGCTCCTGCCTTTTACCTCGAATGAAATCCCGGCTGCGCGAGGTAGCAACAGGGCAGCGCTTTCAGGTCGTCGAACGTGACCCGTGGACCTGCAACCAGCGTGTCGATGCTCTCGCAACATCCGAGCACCGTGCTGCAGAGCACGCGCACGTTGGGACAGTCGAATTGGGGTGGCGCGGGCGCCGGAGCAGAAGACGACGCGTCGATCGACGGTTCCGGCACCCCTCCATCCAGACACGTGTTGAGCACCGGATCCGACGGCGCATAGCAGAAGACGGTCATCCCCGCGCACGACAGGTCCGGCGACACGTTCCAGTCGACGTACTCGGCCCCGGCGAACTGTCCCACGCTGAGGCAGGGCGCTCCGCTGCTCCCGGTCCCGCCGGTACCGGTCCCCGCACTGCCGCTCCCGCCGTAGCCGGTGCCACCGCCGCCAGTCCCGCCATCGCTCACATGCTGGACGCTACTGCCCCCACAGCCGCTCGCCCCGACGGCAGCAAGGCTCGCCAGCGAGAGACCCAGGCCCAAGAGGCCCGCCCCGAGCGCTCGGCGAAAAGCCATGTCCGAAAGCATACTTCGGGGTGACGGCACCGGCACGAAACCGGGGCGCCGCTGGGGTGGTAGACTGCGCCGCGCGCGATGCAGATCACGGTCAACGGCGAATCCAAAGACGTGGCACGAGACCTCACCGTGCGCGGATTGATCGAGCTTTTGGGCCTGACCGACGGTCCCGTCGCTGTGGAGCGCAACCGCGAGGTCGTCCCTCGCGCCGAGCACACGACGACACGCCTCGCCGAGAGCGATTTGATCGAGATCGTTCACCTCGTCGGCGGCGGCTGACGCTTCGGCGGCGGCTCGCGCGTCGGCAGGGGCTGAAAGCTCCCCGCGACGCCTTTTTTGCGGCGTCTCACCGTGGGCACTTGACAATATTGAGTACCAACTTATTAATTCACGGTGCCCCGCGCCCCTAGAAATCCGCCTTCCCCGCCGAGCAGCCCCAGGCCAGCCGGCCGGGGTCGTCCACCGAGCATCGACTCGGAGCGCCTCCTCACGGTGGCGCGCGAGGTGTTTTTAGAGCGTGGCATTCGCGCGACGACGCTCGAGGTGGCGGAGCGTGCGGGCGTTTCCGAGGGCGTGCTTTTCCATCGCTTCAAGTCGAAGGAGGGGCTCTTCGGCGCGGCGATGGATTTCGATCAAGAAGCGGCACCTGCCCGCTTGCTGCGCGCGCTCGAGGACCTAAGAAACCTTGAACCGCGCGAGGCGATCATTCACCTCGCCACGACGATGCTCGAGGTCGGTCGCATCGCGCTGCCCATCATGATGATGTCTTGGTCGAATCCCCAGCCGTGCGTCGGACCGATGTTCGACAAAAAGCGCTCGAAATTCCGAGATTTCATCAAAGCCCTCTCGGCCTACTTCGAGCATCAGATGGAGCTCGGCAAGCTCCGTCAGATGGATCCCGAGGTGCTCGCACGCACCTTGCTGGGCGCCGTGCATCATTTCGCGCTCACGCGCATCCTGCTCGAGGAGGGCGACGGCGCCGTCATGCCCGAAGGCATGTTCGTGCGCGGTGTCGCCGACCTCATTTTGAACGGCGCTACCCTCCCCGAAGCGTCGTCACCGCGCCACCCCCGCTTTGCCACGAGGCCGTAGCCCCCGCGTCCTCGGCATTAGCCCAACCCACCAAAGCCTCCCCATGACCCCTCGACGCCTCACCCTGTCCCGCTCTTATTTATTGAGTATCGCCTTAGAAATTGGCGCTTTGGGAGCGATTTTGCTCCCGAGCGGCAACGCCCAGGCGACTCAGCCGCTCGAGACGTTCCTCGATGCGGCCCGCCGCACGAGCTTCGACGTTCGGGAGCAGCGCGCCACCGTTGAGCAGCGGAGCTGGGAGACAGAATCCGCCTTCGGTCGTCTGTTGCCGGCTGCGTCGGCGCGCGGCGTGTACACGCGTAATCAATACGCCGCAGAGATCCCGGCGGGGACTTTCGGTCCAAACCCCATCACGCTCACGCCGCAGGATCAGTTCGATCTGTTCCTGCAGGTGGACGTCCCACTCGTCGATCTGGCGAACTACCAGCGCCTCGGACAGGCGCGGCACTTCGCGAACGCCTCGAGCGCACAGCTCGAGCTGTCCCAGAATGACGTGCAGCGCGCCGTCGCCCGCGCCTACTACGCCTACATCGGTGGTACCGCCCTCGTCAAAGCCGCGGAGCGCAGCCAGAAGATCGCGGAGGACAACCTCGCCTTCGTCATCACGCGCCACGAGAACGGCGTCGCGACGGAGCTCGACCGAGAGCGCGCTCGAGCGACCGTCGAGCAGAGCAAGCAGAACCTCGCGGACACGGAGCTCTTGAGCATCCAGGCGGCTCGCAACCTCGAGACGGTGTCGGGCATCGCGCCGACCGAGGTCGTGGAGTTCCCGATCGACGACCTGCACCCCGAGCAGCCGCTCGCCACGTGGCTCGGCTACCGCGACACGCCGGCCGACCGCGTCCAGGCCGAGCTCAGCAAAGCCGCGACGAAGGGGAAAAAAGCCGCCGCATACGCGCTTTTACCGACGCTCTCTGCGAACGGGCAGGAGCGCATCACCAACGCGGCGGGCTTCACAGGCCACTCGAGCGTCTACACCGTGCAAGGCATGCTTTCGTGGCGCTTCGACTACAGCGCCTATTCCACCGCGCAGGCCCAGGCACACGCCCTCGATGCGCAGCAGGTGCGCGCCGAGCACACGCGCCGCAACGTCGAGGACGACATCTTCAACGCCTGGGAGCGCGTGCGCACCGGCATCGTGAAGAGCGCCTCCGCACGCGTGCAAGCCGAGGCCGCCGTTCGCGCCGAGACGCTATCCCTCGCGCGCTACCAGGCCGGCGCGCTCACGCAGCTCGACGTGACGCAGGCGCAGCGCGACGCGTTCCAGTCTCAGGCCTCACGCATCCAGGCCGATGCCGACCTCCAGTACGCCCGCGTGCTGCTGCGCCTGACGGCCGGAAAGCCGCCGCGGGTCGAGCCGTCCACGATCCCGCCCGTCCAGGCCAAGGACCTTGGCGTGAACGCACCGCTCGCTCCGCCTGCCGCGGACTCCCCCGCTGCCACCCCCTCACCCGCCGCACCACCCTCGCCCACGGCCCCCGCCGCGCCCCGCTGACCCCGATCCCGGATCCTTGCCATGCTGACCACGAACTCCCGCACCGCTACTCCCTTCCTCAAGCTCGCGCTCGGCGCCGCCCTCGCGTCCACACTCGCATTCGGCTGCAAGAAAGCCGACGTCGCCAAGGAGCCGCCCCCGCCCCCGGCTGCCGTCGGCGTGAAGACCGAGGCGGTCACCACCGTCGAGACGCCGCGGACGCTGCGGCTCACCGGAACGCTCCGCGGCGAGCGCGAGACCGACCTCGCCGCGAACGTCGGCGGGCGCATCACCACGATGAAGCTCGAGCGTGGCCAGCGCATCGCCCAGGGTGAGCTCATCGCCCTCGTGGACGTGAGCTCCGCGGCGTTGGCGCTCGCCGAAGCGCGCGTCGCCGTCCAGACCTCGAAGACGCAGGAGGCCATCAATCAGGCCGATTGCGCTCGTTACGAACGGCTCAAAACGAGCGGCGCCGTCACCGATCTCGAGTACGACCAAGTCACCGCCAAGTGCAAGACGGCTCCGCTCAACCGCGAAGCCGCCGAAGCCCGCCAGAGCATGGCCGCCAAGAACGTCGGCGACGGCCGCATCCGCGCGCCGTTCGCAGGCATCGTCACCGACAAGTACGTCGAGGTCGGCGAATACGTGCAGCCCTCGTCGCGCGTGATTTCGCTCGCGCAGGTCGCGGACCTGCGTTTGGAGTTCAGCCTGCCCGAGCAAAATTACCCGGACGTGAAGCTCGGCGAGAGCGTCGCGTTCCGCGTCGGGGCCTACGGCACGCGGGCATTCGACGGCAAGGTGTCGCACATCTCGGGCCGGGTCCGCGACACGCGCGACGTGCTCGTCGAGGCCAGCGTCCAGAATCCCGACCAGAAGCTCTTGCCCGGTATGTTCGCCGACGTCGAGCTCACGATCGGCAGCGAGAAGCTCGCCTCGGTTCCGAAGGTCGCGACGTTTCAGTCGAACGGCAAGCTCAACGTGCTCGTCGTGAACGCCGGCGCGCTCGAGCAGCGCGTGCTGCAGCCGGGGCCCGAGGTCGCCGAGCGTCTGACGGTGCGACGCGGCGTCACGGACGGTGAACAGGTGGTTTCGCCCTACAACCCCGAGTTCAAGAACGGGCAACACGTCCAATGACGCCGCGGATGCGAGCGACACGGAGCGAAAGGCTTAGTCATGCAATGGTTAGCTAGAGTCTGCGTCCAGCGCCCGGTGCTTGCATCGGTGCTCATGCTGGTGATCCTGGTGCTCGGCACGGTCGGGTACCGCGGGCTCGGCATCGATCAGTTTCCGAACGTCGATATTCCCGTCGTCGTGGTCACGACGACGCTGCCCGGCGCCGCGCCCGAAGAGATCGAGACCGACGTCACCGACAAGATCGAGGGCGCCGTCAACCAGATCTCCGGCGTCGACGACCTGAACTCCGTGTCGAGCGAGGGCGTCTCGCAAGTCGTCATCATGTTCAAGCTCGACAAGGACACCGACGTCGCGGCGCAGGAAGTGCGCGACAAGGTAAATACCGTCCTCCGCGAGCTCCCGAGCGGGATCGACCAGCCCATCATCTCCAAGGTCGAGCCGAGCGCCGCGCCCGTTCTTTACCTCGGCGTGCGGGGCAAGGGGCAGAGCCTGCGCGACGTGACGGAAGTCGCCGACAAGAAGGTGCGCCGCCAGCTCGAGACGATTCTCGGCGTCGGCAAGGTGACGATCATCGGCGGCCGCGAGCGACAGATCCACGTGCGGATGGACCCGCTGGCGCTCCGTGCAGCCGGGCTCACGGCCGTGGACGTGATGAACACGCTCCAATCGCAAAACTTGATGACGCCCGGCGGCAACCTCGAAACCGGCCCGGAAAGCGTCACGCTGCGCATCGACGGCCGCGTGAGCTCCGTCGAGGCCGTGGGCAGGCTGGTCGTCCGCGCCAAGGACGGCCGGATCTTGCGCCTTTCCGACGTCGCGAAGGTGGTCGACGACCAGGAAGCGGTCGAGAGCCTCGCTCGCTACGACGGCGAGGAAGTCGTCGTGCTCTCCATCGTCAAGCAAGCCGGGACGAACACGATCGAGGTCGTCGACAACATCAAGAAGCGCATCACGAGCCTCAACCAGTCGCTGCCTCCAGGCATGGAGCTCAACGTCATCCGCGACAACTCGCAGACGATCCGCACGAGCGTGAACTCCGTGATCGAGCATCTGATCGTCGGCGCCCTGCTCGCAGCCGGCGTCGTCTTGCTCTTCCTCGGCAACGCGCGCAGCACGCTGATCGCGGCGCTCGCGATTCCGATCTCGGTGATCGGCACGTTCGGCCTGATGTGGATCCAGGGCTATACCCTGAACAACATCACGCTTCTCGCGCTGGCGCTCGCCGTCGGTATCGTGATCGACGACGCCATCGTCGTGCTCGAGAACATCGTGCGCTTCATCCAGGAAAAGGGCATGAAACCCTTCCCGGCGGCGGTGCTCGCCACGAAGGAGATCGGCTTCGCGGTGCTCGCGACGACGCTCTCGCTGATGGCGGTGTTCATCCCCGTCGCGTTCATCGGCGGCATTCCCGGGCGCTTCTTGAAGAGCTTCGGCTACACGATGGCGTTCTCGATCGGCGTGTCGCTGATCGTGAGCTTCTCGCTCACGCCCATGCTGTCGGCGCGCCTGTTGCTCAGCCATGGAAAAGGCACCGGCCTGAACCGCTTGGTCGACTTTTTCTACCGACCGATCGAGCGCGCTTACATGGCCATGCTCGGCTTCTCGCTCAAGCGGCGTTGGGTGGTCGTGCTCGTGTGCTCGGCCGTCATGGGCTCGTGCATTCCGGTTGCCAAGTCGCTGCCCGGCTCGTTCCTGCCGCT
>Ga0070682_100001589_pt1 | contig 12661 bp, 11 predicted proteins | sample KBSC63LmetaG_FD_64668 | JGI IMG/M metagenome (GOLD analysis project Ga0070682, IMG submission 64668) | Corn rhizosphere microbial communities from Kellogg Biological Station, Michigan, USA - KBS C6-3L metaG | ecosystem: Host-associated > Plants > Roots > Rhizosphere | place: USA: Michigan... | reverse complement strand
GCTCGCTGCACTGCGTTCGCAATCGTTGACGCCGGATCTTTACACCGGCTCGCCATGTTTGTTTTGTCTGCAAAGCTTCGGGAAGATTCCGTGGCGTAACGAATCAAAGCATTAGACAGGATTACAGGATTTTTCAAGATTGACAGGTTGGCTTCCAGTTGACGCGGTTGTGGTGGGTGGTCGTCCCGGGCTCCGGTGGATGGAGATGCCCGACGTGAGTCTGGACGAGCCGTTTTTCCAGCAAACAGTCGAGCGCGCAAAAACCGAGAACCCGCATCGCGGCGAGTTGTTCACGGAGTTTGATGTCCTTCCGCAACTCGAAAAGCTCCTCGACAGCGTCGCTCCCACTGGTTTTATTTTTCACTCCTCACGCTGCGGCTCGACGTTACTCGCCAACGCCTGCCGCGCGGTCACGAACTCGATCGTCCTCTCCGAAGCAAACGCAATCGACAAGCTAGTGGCGCGGTTCATCACCGACGCGCCCGAAGGCAGCGTCAAAGAATCGCTCTACTCGGTATTTCTTCGCGGCGTGGTTCACGCGCTAAGTCAACGCAGAACCGGCCTTGAACAATACCTCTTCGTTAAGTTCGCCTGTTGCAGTTTCGCGCAGATCGAACGGATCAGACGGATCTGGCCCCGTGTGCCCTGGGTCTTTCTTTACCGCGATCCGGTCGAAACGATCGTCTCGAATATCACGAACGTTCCACCGTGGCTCATCGACAACGATCGCCGTGTCCTGGCGTCGATCATCAGCACTTCACCCGCCGCAGTCGAACAAATGCAAATCGAAGAGCTGTGTGCGCGAACAATCGGCAGCTTTTATACGACTGCCGAACGCGTCGCTGACGACAACGCCATGTTGGTTAATTACAATGAGCTGTCTGTTCCTGTAATATCCACGGTGTTGAGGTTTTTCAAGGTCAGTCCCTCGAGTGAGGAGTTAGAAAAGATCGAGCGCGGGAGTCGAATCTATTCGAAGGAGACTTCCGGGACGCGCACCTTTGTGACTGACACTGACGCCAAACAGCAACTCGCTTCAAATCTCGTTCGCGAAGTAGCTGCGACCTGGAGCATGAAACCCTATCAGCGACTCGAACGAAAAAGGCTTGAACAAAAATGAATTCAACTAACATTCCAGGCAAGCACGTGGTGGTTACTGATTTCGATGGCGGTGAGGGAATCCTCGTAGATCTGAATACAAAGAAATACTATCAGCTGAACGAGACTGCGATGGTCGTTTGGAAAGGCCTCGAAGAGGGCAAGACGACGCGCGAGATCGCAGCCGATATCACGTCCAACTACGAAGTGGCGCTCGACAGAGCCACTGTCAGCGTGGAACGAATCGTTGATAATTTCCAAAATTACAAATTGGTTGGCGCCGAATGACTATCGCGAGCAGCGCGTGGTTATCAAATACGCCGTTCTCACTGTAGCGATCTTCCTGCCACTCGTTTGGGCATTCCTGTCCCTTCGCAACCTTTATCCCATTACGGCCTGGAACGTGATGATGGCAGGCGGCGATCTCGAACGCGGGCGCTCCTTTTGCATTCTCCGCGGCGAGACCGTTTCCGGAGAGACGATCGACATTCGGCCCATCAAACTAACGAACGCTCTCTACAGCCGCACATGGACCATGGTGAATGCCACGATCGGCAATCAGAGTTTCAAACTCGCATCGATTCACCCCAGCAACGAAGAGCTCGTGCGGCGCTTCGGCGGCGTCCAGAACCTTCCGCCGGGTGTGCGACTACCTGACTTGCTGCACGTTTGGGGGGATCTCTACAACAAACAACTCCCCGCGTCTTCACCGCAGCGTCTGAAGGCGATCCGGCTCGATCTGTATCGCTGGGAAAGCGGTCGTTACGCTGATTACGACAAGTTCATAGAAACGTGGCGCACGGAATTGTAAATCGCGTCGTTCCCTCGAGTGCTTTTGCTCTGGGCGTGGTGCGGGCCATCGTGCACGGCACGTTTCTCGTTTCAGTTCTCGTCACTTCCTTCTCCGCCCTCGGCTCACTGCCGCCAACCATTCTGCGACCGACCGGGGCGATGAAACTCCTGCCGTGGAGTTTCTACGACCAACTACAGACGCCATCAGGAATGTTGATCTTGAAAAGCGCGATGGTGTTGTCGCTGCTGCTCGGCGCGGTCGGATTTCTGACAGTTGTAACCACGAAAACTTCATTTCTCTTAGTGCTCTTTTACCAGGGACTGCTGCGAAGCTTCGGACATTTCAACCACGACGAGATGGTGGCCGTGTACTTTCTGCTCGTGCTCGCTTTCACTCCGTGCGGTGACGCATTCTCGATCGACAGCCGACTAAGAAAGAAAAACGAGCGACCGACATTCGCTTACGCCTATCCAATCCTGCTGATGCAATTGTTGCTGGCTTGGACGTATTTCAGTTCGGCGCTGATCAAGCTGCGAGTAGCCGGGTGGAAGTATCTATCTCCCGACAATCTGCCAAGCCTCGCGATCTTTCATTCGCTTGATAACTTGCACGACACCGGATTTCGCCTCGCGTTCTGGTTACCGCAGGTGAAGGCGTACCTGCCTTTTGCGGTTGGTTTTGTGCTTGTTTGGGAGTTGCTTTTTCCGCTCGCGATCTTCTGGCGGCGCGTTCGCTGGTGGATTCTCGGCGTGGGAATAATCTTTCATCTCTCGACGTTATTTCTGATGAATATCTTCTTTCCTCACCAGCTCGCGATGTACCTGGTTTTCGTGAATTGGGATCGACTCTCCTTTCAGAAACATGGGCCAAGTCCAAGTAAAACGTAATGTTAAATTCCGTTGACTATGTTCAAAAGGGCATGCTACCGTTTTGCGCCACACTGAACATCGTGGGCCCACCTTAAAGGAGAAAACAGGCATGTCTAAGTCATTCCGGGTTTCCGTTGTCTTCGCTGGCTTGGTTGCGGTAGTGCTCGGTATATCGCAAGTCGCGCTGGCCGGCGGCATGGTTACCCAAACCCAGGCACAGGCTGGTAGAAGCTCTGGTCCTGAAACAAAATCGTCCAAAAAGAAAAAGAAGAAAAAAGCTGCAACAACCACTTTCGTCGTTTTGGGTTCCTATACACCCCAGGCGCCGGCTGCTCAACCAATTTCTGTTACAAATGTTACTGCTCCGGATTCCGGCCTCATTCCCATCGCCTCGCAGCCGGCTGAACCAATCTCTCGAAACAACCTAAGAAGCTCAAGAGTTCCTGGTGGTATAAACGGAGGTCCAGTCACCCCTCCTGAGTTGCCTGTCAGTGGCGGCGACTTGGTCATCACGGAATTCCGCGTTCGTGGTCCAAACGGAGCGAACGATGAGTTTATTGAGATCGCCAACAACAGCGGCGCTGACCATACCGTCGCCGGTGGTGGCACCGGTTATGCCGTGGCCGCTTCGAATGGCGTAGCTCGTTGCGTTATTCCAAATGGTACGGTTATCCCCAACAGGGGTCATTATCTTTGCGTCAACAGTGTGGGATATAGCCTCGCTTCTTATCCCGCTGGTAATGGAACCACCGCGACTGGCGACGCCACCTACACTACAGACATTCCCGACAATGCCGGTATCGCGATCTTCAATACCAGCATTGCAGCGAATTTCAACTTAGCAAACCGCATTGACGCTGTTGGTTCCACTTCCGAAGCAAACACACTCTACAAGGAAGGCACCGGCTATCCCGCGCTTGTTCCTTTCTCCATCAACTACTCGTTCTACCGCGACAATTGCGGTAAGGGCGGTTCAATTACAACCTTTGGCGTGTGTCCGACGGGCGGAAACCTGAAAGACACAAACAATAATGCTGCTGATTTCGTCTTCGTCGACACGAATGGTACTTCTGCCGGCGCGGGTCAGCGGCTCGGAACACCTGGACCAGAGAATCTCAGTTCGCCGATCGAACGCAACGCGTCTTTTGCGGTGAACCTGCTGGACATTTGCGTTGCCGCAGTGTCGCCGCCGAATCGTGTTCGCGACTTCACTTCGGATCCGCCGAATAATTCAACGTTTGGTACTTTGGATGTTCGCAGAACGATTGTGAACAACACAGGAGGAAACGTGACTCGCTTGCGTTTCCGGATAGTTGATCTGACAACGTTCCCGGCACCGAGTGGTATCGCCGATTTACGACCGCGAACTTCGAACGCAGTGGTGGTGACAGTAGATCGTCCACCATGTGGTAGCGGCACAAGCAACGTGACTGTCAACGGGACAGCGCTCGAGCAACCTCCGTCACAGCCAAACGGCGGTGGTTTCAACTCGTCGATGTCTGCGGGAACAGTAACGCTGGCAACGCCGATCGCGAATGGCGCGAGTATCGACGTGAGGTTCCTGCTTGGCATTCAGCAAACAGGAAGCTTTAAGTTTTTCCTGAACGTCGAAGCCCTGCCGTAGCGGCACGGTTTCTTCTCTGCGGCCCTCTGCGTATCTCTGCGTCCTCTGCGATTAACAGCGATTTCAACGCAGAGGACGCAGAGATACGCAGAGGGCCGCAGAGTTAACTACTCGAGCGATAGAGTTGCGAGACGAGGATCGAAGCGATCGTTCGAGGGGAAGCGATAGGTCACGACGTATTCTGGCGGAGCGCTCTCGAGGATCGGTTGTCCACCAGCCTCTAGCCAAGCGTGGCCCGTAACTTTTCCGCCCGTCTCATTGCGTACGCCAAAGATGATGCGTGTGTCGATTCCATTGCGCAGCAAATAACGATGCAGCACCGCCGCGCGCTTCCAGCAGATCGGCTTGAACATCAAAACATCCGCGGAGAGTAGAAGATCGATCGCGCGCGCAAGCTCTTCCTGCTTCACACGTCCAGGCGGTTTTCCGTGTTTGTGTCCCGCGACGATCGCGAGCGCGCGCGGCAATGAATACCAACGCGCCGTCACTGTCACAACCGCAACCCACCACGCCATCCGGCACAAAAGCAGAGCCTCGCGCGGTCGCGTGACGAACTTGCGACCCAGTCGCGGGACGAGCCTGGCGAGCTTTCTCATTGCCGCGTGATTCTAGCCTATCTGCCCCGATTGCAAAATTCACCATTCCTGTCATAACCTCCCTTAAGCCTTTAATTAAATCGCAATAGCATTTAGGAGGATCTGTGGCGGTCATTCGTCCCTTTCGCGCTTTGCGTCCCGCTGCTGAGCGGGCTGAATCCGTGGCGAGTGTGCCTTACGACGTCGTCAACACCGATGAGGCCCGCGCGCTCGCAGACGGAAATCCGCTCAGTTTCCTGCACGTGTCGCGTCCGGAGATCGATCTCCCTCCAGACACTGACATTCACAGCGACGCCGTTTATCGAAAGGCCGTCGAGAACTTCGAAAAGCTGATATCGGCTTGCCCGCTGGAGAAAGAGGCCGAACCGAGTCTGTACCTGTATCGCCTGATCATGGGCCAACACGAACAGATCGGAATCGTTGCTTGTTGCGCCGTCGACGAATACGACAACAGCACGATTCGCAAGCACGAACGTACGCGCCGTGATAAAGAAGACGATCGCACGCGCCACATGCTCATGCTGCGCGCTCAAACTGGTCCAGTCTTTTTAACCTACAGACGTAGCGCCGAGATTGACGAGCAAGTCTCAGCCGCGATCTCGGCAGAGCCTTTGTACGATCTAACTGCGCCGGACGGAGTTCGGCATACAATTTGGCGTATCAGCGACACAGAATCGCTTGTGAAGGGCTTTGAGTCAGTGCCGCTGCTTTACATTGCAGACGGCCATCATCGTGCTGCGAGTGCAAGCCGCGCGCGTGCGGAGTTGAGAGATCAGAGCTTCGGGCATACGGGTAAAGAAGACTACAACTATTTTCTCACTGTCATTTTTCCGGATTCACAAGTGCAGATACTTGCGTACAACCGCACCGTGCGCGATCTCAACGGACTCTCGAAGGAAGCATTTCTCGACGAGATCAGAACACAGTTCACGGTTACTGAGAATGCGAGCCCTGAGCCTGAGAGACGCGGACATTGGAGTATGTATCTCGATGGCAAGTGGTACGGGCTGCAACTCTCGCCCGCAGCAACTTTGCCCTCCGGCACGGTTGCGGCCCTGGACGTGAGTGTGCTGCAAGACAGGCTGCTGGATCCGATTCTCGGTATCAAAGACGTTCGCACTGACAAGCGTGTAGATTTCATCGGCGGGCTACGCGGAACGAAGGAGCTCGAACGCCTTGTTGACGAGGGCAAAGCCGCCGTCGCTTTTTCACTTTATCCGACAACAGTGGCGGAGCTGTTGATGGTCTCCGACGCCAACGAGATCATGCCGCCGAAGTCAACGTGGTTTGAGCCGAAGTTACGCGACGGTTTGTTGATACATTCGATCTGAACTTGGATCTTTGTGCTTTGTGCTTTGTGCGTTGTGCTTTGTGCTTTGTGCTTTGTGCTTTGTGCGTTGTGCTTTGTGTGTTGTGCGTTGTGCTTGGGCCGGGTCAGTACCGTAACGCGGTAGCGTCGGGGCGACGTTACGTAACGGAATGCGAAGAGTCATAATGCGCGAGGCCAACCCGACGCTACCGCGTTACGGTACTGACCCGGCCCAAGCACAACGCACGAAAGCACAACGCACGAAAGCACAACGCACGAAAGCACTAAGCTTTAAGCACTAAGCACTAAGCACTAAGCATTAGAAAATCATGCGCATATTAATAGCAGACAAATTCGAACAGTCAGGCCGGGATGGTTTGCAGGCGCTCGGCTGCGAGATCTCATATCAACCGGACCTGAAAGACGACGCGCTCGTCGACGCCATTAAAAAAGAGTCGCCCGACGTGCTGGTCGTGCGGGGCACAAAAGTGACGGAGCCCATGCTCGACGCCGGTCCGGTGAAACTCGTCGTTCGCGCGGGTGCAGGCTACAACACCATCGACGTTCCTGCTGCGTCGAAGCGCGGGATCTACGTCTCGAATTGTCCAGGCAAAAACTCGATCGCAGTTGCGGAACTCGCCTTCGCGTTGATCCTCGCGCTGGATCGACGTATCGCCGATAACGTCATCGCGCTGCGAAAAGGCGAGTGGAACAAGAAAGAGTTTTCAAAAGCGCGCGGTCTGTTTGGTCGCACGCTTGGGCTGATCGGTCTCGGTAAGATCGGCCAGGAGATGCTCCCGCGGGCACGTGCGTTTGGTATGCCCGTCGTCGCGTGGAGCAGGAGTTTGACACCGGAGCGCGCGGCACTTCTCGGAATCGAGTTAAAAGAGTCACCCAAAGCCGTCGCCAGCGCGGCGGACGTCGTAAGTGTTCACCTGGCGCTGAATTCCGAAACCAGAAACGCGCTCAATGCTGACTTCTTCAACGCCATGCGCGAAGGTGCTTATTTCATCAACACCGCGCGCGGAGAGGTGGTGGACCAGGCCGCACTTGTCTCCGCAATGAGGAATCGCGGAATTCGCGCCGGTCTCGACGTTTATGCGGTTGAACCAACGAGCAGCACCGGCGAGTTTCAGGACGCGATCGTAAAAGAAGAAGGACTTTACGGCACGCACCACGTCGGCGCATCGACGGACCAGGCGCAGGAAGCCATCGCCGCGGAGACGGTGCGCATCGTCAAGGAATTCAAAGAAACAGGCAAAGTGCCGAATGTCGTAAACCTGGCGCGACAAACTCCTGCGACGCATCGACTGGTCGTGCGGCACGTCGATCGACCGGGCGTGCTTGCGGGCGTGCTCGACGCGATCAAGGCCGAACAGATCAACGTTCAGGAGATGGAGAACATCGTCTTCGAAGGTGCGGCGGCTGCCGTAGCTCGCATCAACCTGGACAATGCGCCAACAAAGGAAACTCTCAACAAACTTCAGTCAAGCAGCGCTGATATCATCGAACTCGATTTGCTTGAGTTGAAGTAATCACGTTTACTTTCGGAATGAACACCACCCTCATCACCGGAGCATCGTCGGGCATCGGCGAAGCGTTTGCGCGAAAGCTCGCGGCGCGAGGTCGCAATGTTCTCCTCGTCGCGCGCTCGGAAGACAAGCTCATTACCTTGTGCAACGAGCTGGGACGCTTGACCAGCATTCGCGCGCAGTATGTTGCGCTCGACCTGCAACAACCTGACGCGCCTTTGCAGCTCTTCGAAGAAACAAAGAAACGTGAACTGGAAGTCGAAATGCTGATCAACAACGCCGGTTTCGGCTCGATGGGTGAGTTTGCCAAACTCGATCTCAATCGCGAACTCGATATGATCCAGCTCAACGTGAGATCGCTGGTCGAGCTGACGCACAGGTTTCTTCAACCGATGCGCGAAAGGAGACGCGGTACGATCATCAACGTTGCGTCGACAGCCGGGTTCCAACCTGTGCCTTACATGGCGACCTACGCGGCGACGAAGGCGTTCGTGCTGTCGTTCTCCGAAGCGTTGTGGGATGAAAACCGCGTGCATGGAGTCCACGTGATGGCGTTGTGTCCGGGCGTGACCGAGACAAATTTCTTCGAGGCAGCGGGAATCGATCGTCCGCCGATGCGCACCGTGCAAACTCCGGAAGAGGTGGTTGAAACAGCCCTGCGCGCATTAAACCGCAAAAAGAGTGTTGTGGTTTCGGGTTGGGCCAACTGGTTTGTTACCGCGGCCGAGCGCTTTGTTCCGCGTTCGGCGGTTGTGAAAGTTGCGGGGAATGCTTTGCGATCGAGGTTTGAAGAATAGGTCCGATAGGACGAATAGGACCTATATTTAGGAGAACCCATGGAGCGAATTTTTAATTTCAGCGCTGGTCCGGCGGTGTTGCCGGTCCCTGTTTTAGAAGAGGCTCAACGAGATATGTTGAGCTTGCCGGGCGTCGGGATGTCGGTGATGGAGATCAGCCACCGCTCGAAAACATTCGACGAGATCATCGGTCGCGCGGAGTCGGGCCTGCGCGACCTCTTAAACATCCCAGGCAACTATCACGTTCTTTTCCTGCAAGGCGGCGCGAGCTTGCAGTTTTCGATGATCCCGATGAACTTCCTGCCCGCCGATGGTAGCGCTGATTACGTGATAACCGGAAGCTGGGGAAAGAAGGCGCTGAAAGAGGCGAAGAAAGTCGGCGGCGTAAACGTTGCGGCTACGATGGCCGACGGAGGCTTTACGCGCGTTCCTTCGAGCGACGAGATGAGTCTGAATCCACACGCCGCGTACGTTCATATCACGACCAACGAAACGATCGAGGGTGTAGTTTGGAATCGTGAACCGAATGTCGGCGATGTTCCGCTCGTCGCAGATGCATCGTCGAACATTCTTTCGACCGTCGTCGACGTCAATAAGTATGGAATCATTTACGCGGGCGCTCAGAAAAACATGGGACCGAGCGGCCTCACGGTAGTGATCCTGCGCGACGATTTGTTGCAGCGCATTCCTGACGGACTCGCAACGATGCTCGACTATCGCACGCACGTCGAGAACAAGTCGCTCTACAACACTCCAAACACGTGGGGGATCTACATCTTCAGTCTTGTTTGCAAATGGCTTCAGGAGAAGGGCGGCATCGCGGCTATGGAACGCGAGAATGAGGCGAAGGCGAAGCTGCTGTATGACGTCATCGATGCCACTGATTTCTATCGCGGCCACGCTGACATGGATTGTCGCTCGACGATGAACGTGACGTTTCGCTTGCCGGCGGAGGAACTGGAAAAGAAGTTCGTCGCAGAAGCAACGGCGCAGGGGCTCGACGGTTTGAAGGGCCATCGCTCGGTCGGCGGGATTCGCGCGTCGATCTACAACGCGTTTCCGCGCGAGGGAGTTGAGGCGCTCGTGTCGTTCATGAAGGAGTTCGAACGCGGTAATGGCTAACGTATGGATCTCAAGATTGGCGCGGAGCATACCGGTCTTCGTCTCGACGCATTTCTTGCTTCGCAGATCGAAGGTTGGAGCCGTGCGCGCCTGCAAAAACTGATCGAGAACGAAGACGTGCTTGTGAACGGCAAGCCGTCGAAGCCGTCGTACAAACTTCGTGACGGCGACGATCTCGAGATAGAACTCACGGCTACGTCGACGATCGAGTTCGCGCCAGAGAACATTCCGATCGATGTTGTTTACGAAGACGATACGTTAGTGGTCGTAAACAAACCCGCCGGGCTCGTGGTCCATCCAGCCGCGGGAACGCCGTCGGGAACACTTGCCAACGCGCTCGCATATCACTTTCAACAACTTGCGAATATTGGTCCCGGTGTGCGACCTGGGATAGTTCATCGGCTCGATCGCGACACGTCGGGGCTTCTCGTCGTCGCCAAAACCGAAGCTGCGCTCGAGAATCTTTCGGATCAGTTTCGCGATCGAACGGTTTTCAAGTCTTACGTGGCGCTGGTGCATGGGCGCGTGTTGTCAAACTCGGGAAAGATCGATCAGCCGCTCGCGCGGGATCCTTCAAATCGCACGCGCATGGCTGTGGTGAGAGGTGGTCGCAACGCCCTGACGCTCTATCACGTTCGACGTTCGTTTCAGCGGTTCACGCTGTTGGACGTAGAGTTGAAAACGGGACGAACGCACCAGATCCGCGTGCATCTCGCATGGTTGAAACATCCGGTTGTTGCTGACGAGACTTACGGAGGCGGGCGAGACAACACGATTCAGGATCCACAACTGCGAGCGCGAATTCGCAATCTCAAGCGCCACTTCCTGCACGCAGAGAAACTCGCGTTCACGCATCCAGCGACAAAGGAAGTGATGAAGTTCGAAGCGCCACTGCCGTCTGATCTATCAGAACTCCTGGAAAATCTCACCACAGATCTGCGCGGATGATCCGCGGATGATCTGTGGCAAATTTCTTATGGAATAGGTTCGAAGCGCTTTGTTAACTGCGTGAAGCGCGCGTCCGATCGCAAACCATCAAACATCGGCTCAATCCGAATCAGCACCAATCCGGGATGGCGCGCGTCGAAGGCCTTGTTTAAGTACTCGAGCGCCTTATCCTTGTCCTTCAATCCCGCGTAGACGTTCGCAAAGTACAACGGCGACACATATCGACGCTTCGCGAGCGCGTCGAGTTGACTGATAATCGCGTTCGCCTCTGCCTGTTTCCCCGCCATCCCATACGCGAAACCCAACGACGCCGATGCCTCTGACTCGGCTTCGATCACGCTATCCGGTATCGGCCCACTCTCCGGCGCTTTGATCAACTTTCGTAACTCCGCGATCGCCTCCGCGTACATCTCCTTTTGCACGTACGCCAGCGCGAGATAATGGCGCGCAACCCAAAAATCAGGATCGCTCTGCAGCGTCAACTTATACTTCGCGATCGCGTCGTCGTAGTTGTGTTCGTAGTACGAATAAAGACCGGCATTCGCGCTGATGATCGGCGATAGTGGATCGAGTTTGTGGGCTTCTTCGATCTCGTCCTTTGCCATGCCGAACTTTCCCATCTGCATGAGATACGAGGCATACCACTGATGCGCCGTCGGATACTGCGGATTCAGCTTCAGCGCCTGTTGAAAATCGCTCTGCGCGCCAAGCCAGTCCCAGTCGTAAGCCAGCCTGACAAACGCGCGCGAAGTATAAGCCTCAGCTAAAGTTGTATCCGCGTCGACAGCTTTTTGCGCCGCGGCCTTCGCCTTCGGCATTTCATCAGCAGGCCGCACCGCGCCGATGTCACAGAGCAGCGCGTACGAATCCGCAAGCCCGGAAAAAGCGAGCGCGAACGTCGGATCCTTCTCTTCAGCACGCTTGAAATACTCTATGCCGTTTCGAAAACCCTCTTCGTTTCGCTTGTTCCAGAAGTACCGGCCCTTCAGGTATAGCTGATACGCCTCCGCGTCTTTCGTATAACGCCGCGCAAGCTTCTCTTCATCCTCGCCCGACAGTCGCAGGCGCAAACTCTGCGAGATCTTTTTCGACACCTCGTCCTGGACGGAAAAGATGTCAACAAGATTGCTTTTGTATTCCGCGCCCCAAAGCTGCGACCCATCGTCGACTTTGATCAGTTCGGCTTTGATGATGAAGTTGTCGCCGAGTTTGACGAGGCGCCCAGTCAACACTGCACCCACGTTCAGACTTTGCCCGGCCTCGCGTGGATCTTTGTTCGAGCCCTTAAACCTGAAAGCCGCATTGCGCGACATCACTTTTAGGTTCGGCAGTTGTGAAAGACTGTTGATGATGCTTTCGGTCAAACCATCAGACAAATACTCCGCGTTTGGATCTTTGGTGTCGTTTACAAACGGCAGAATCGCGACTGAGTTGATTGTGCGTCGTGCCGAGAGAAAGAAGATCGCACCGGCAAGTATCAGCACCGCGAGCAATCCGAGCACGCCGTAAGCAACCCATCGCGTAGGTTTCGTGGTTTTCTTCGGCTCGCTGCTCGACGTGCGTTGGTCGGTGACAGTGTCGACTTGTGTTCTGATGACCGTTGGAGTCGATAAGAGTAGATCGGCTTCAGTCGTGCGTGTGGAATGTCTGAAATGCTCCGAGCTGTCGAAAGTATGCAGCTCGTCCCGGAGCTGTTCGAGATCGAGTTTCAAATCAGTAATCGTCTGGTAACGCTTCAACTTGTCCTTCGCCAAAGCCTTCGTGACGATTCGTTCGAGCTGTCGTGGCACGTCTGACACGTGTTCGACCAGCGGAGCTGGTTCGTGATCGATGATCGAAACGCGCGTGTGACTGTCGGTCTTGCCTTTGAACGGAGGCTGACCGGCCACCATTTCATAAAGCACCACACCGAGACTGAAAATATCGGATCGCGCATCGATGCTTTCGCCCTGTGCCTGCTCCGGCGACATGTA
>Ga0070682_100001588_pt1 | contig 12663 bp, 11 predicted proteins | sample KBSC63LmetaG_FD_64668 | JGI IMG/M metagenome (GOLD analysis project Ga0070682, IMG submission 64668) | Corn rhizosphere microbial communities from Kellogg Biological Station, Michigan, USA - KBS C6-3L metaG | ecosystem: Host-associated > Plants > Roots > Rhizosphere | place: USA: Michigan... | reverse complement strand
GCCGGCGAACCTCAGCGCGCTCATCGAACGGGTGCGGGCCGACCGGGCAACCGTCGGCGTGGCGTGGGACGGCGACGGTGACCGGCTGGGCGTGGTCGACGCGACGGGCGAGATCGTGTGGGGCGATCGGCTGCTGGCGCTGTTCTCGCGCGGCATCCTCCAGCGCACGCCCGGCTCGGCGGTGATCGCCGACGTGAAGTGCTCGCAAACGCTGTTCGACGACGTCGCGAAGCACGGCGGCCGGCCCATCATGTGGAAGACGGGCCATTCGCTGATCAAGACCAAGATGAAGGAGGAGCACGCTGCCGTCGCCGGCGAGATGAGCGGGCATTTCTTTTTCGCCGATCGCTACCTCGGCTTCGACGACGGCATCTACGCGGCGCTGCGCCTGATCGAGATCCTCTCGCGCACGGGCCGCACGGTGCTCGCGAATCTCTCCGACATGCCGGCAACGTTCAGCACGCCGGAAATTCGCATCGATTGCCCCGACAAGCTCAAGTTCGACGTCGTCGAGCGCGTGCGCGACAAGCTCGCGAGCAGCGGCAAGGTCAACGGCCTCGACGGCGTGCGCGTGACGTACGACGACGGCGCGTGGTCGCTCGTGCGAGCCTCGAACACCGGGCCGCTGATCGTGCTTCGGTTCGAGGCGCCGAACGCGAAGCGGCTCTCGGCACTGCAGGCCGACGTCGAGGCCGTCGTCATCGAAGCGCGCCGAGCGAGCGGCGGGTGAGCGCGCCGAGCGGCGTCGAGAGCGAGCGCGCCGCGGATCGCGCCGCCGCCGAGCCCTGGACGATCGCGCGCGTGCTGCGCTGGGCCGCCGATGATTTTCGCAAGCGGAGCCTCGCGAGCCCGCGACTCGACGCGGAGCTCCTGCTGGCCGAAGCGCTCGGCACGGATCGCATCCGGCTCGTGATCGAATCGGACCGGATGCTCGCGGACGGCGAGCTCGGCCGCTATCGCGAGCTCATCCGACGCCGGCGGAGCGGTGAGCCCATCGCGTACATCCTCGGGCGTCGTGAATTTTACGGGCTCAGCTTCGCCGTCGACCGGCGCGGGCTCGTGCCACGGCCCGACACGGAGACGCTCGTCGAGGTGGCCCTCGAGCGGACCCGCGCTCGCTCGATGTACGGGCGCGCGCTCGACCTCTGCACGGGCACGGGCTGCGTCGCGATCGCCTTCGCCAAGGCGCGGCCAACCTGGCGGCTGACGGCGAGCGACGTCTCTTTCGAGGCGACGGAGCTCGCGTGGGAAAACGCGCGCCGGCTCGGCGTGGCCTTCTCGGTCGGCGTGCACCAGGGCAACCTGTTCGAGCCGCACGGCGAGCAGCGCTTCGACCTCGTGGTGGCGAACCCGCCCTACATTCCGAGCGGCGACATCGCGGCACTCGAGCCCGACATTCGCGATTTCGAGCCCCGCCTCGCGCTCGATGGCGGAGGGGACGGACTCGCGCTGATCCGCGCGATCGTCAGCGGCGCGCGCGCGCGGCTCGAGCCCGAGGGAGTGCTCGCGCTCGAGATCCAATACGATCAGGCCGCGCGCACCCGCGAGCTGTTCGAGGCGGCCGGGTTCACGGCGGTCGACGTCCGCCGCGACTACGGCGGCCGAGACCGCGTCGTGAGCGGCGTCGCCGGCGCCTGACCAAAACTTGGCCCCCGCGCGCGGGGCATGACAGGTCGGACGGATGGGACCGGCTCGTTCGCTCTCCCGCGCCGTGTTGGGTGGCGCCCTTTGGGGCGGCCTTTTGGCCCTCTCTTCCGGGTGCGCCAACAGCGACGGGATGGCGCTCTCCAAGCCCGAGGCCGTGGAATCGCTCGAGATCCCGAAGGTCCCGGTGCCGGCCGAGAACGGGCCGAAGCTCGCTTCGATCGCGGACATGACGGTCGTCCTCGAGCGCCCCGCTCGCAACGCCAAGCAAATCGGTTACTTGCACGCCGGCGACCGCGTGGCGCGCGCCGCCGAGCCCTACTCGAAGGAAGGCTGCGAAAACGGCTGGTTCCCGGTCCGTCCCGCCGGCTTCGTCTGCGCGAGCGGCTCCGCGACGGTCGACCTCTCGCACCCGACGCTGGCCGCGATGGCCATCCAGCCGTTGCTCGATCAAGCGCTGCCCTACACGTACGCGCGCACCACGGCCGACACGCCGTTGCTCGAGCGCGACGGCTCGCGCGAGGGCGCCGTCAAGGAGATCGGCAAGCTCAAGCGACGCTCCGGCATGGCAGTCGTCGGAAGCTGGACGGCGGCGCTTCCCGGTGGCGCGCCCGAGCGACTCGCCCTGCTGACGAGCGGCAAGTTCGTGCGCGCCGCGGACCTCGAGGCGCTCGAAGCGCCCGAGTTCAAGGGCGTCGAGCTCGGTGAGAAGCAGTCGCTGCCGCTCGCGTTCGTCGTCAAGCGCGGGGTCCGCGATTTCAAGCTCGATGGCGAGGACGCCGAGCAGGGCAGAGATCTGGACGTGCACCAGCGTCTCGAGCTCACCGGCAAGTTCCGCACGGCGCACGGCGAGAAGTTCTGGGCGACAGCCGGGGGCCGTTGGGTGCGGCACAAAGACGTCACCACGATCCTCGCGCGCAACACGTTCCCCGACTTCGCGACCGACGGGCAAAAATGGCTCGATCTCAGCGTCGTGATGGGAACGCTCGTCGCGTACGAGGGCAGGAAGCCATTTTTCGCCACGCTCGTCAGCGTGGGACGCGATCCCGGGGCGGGCGCCGTCGCCGAAGCAGCCAGCGGCGACGCGCCCGCGCCCCCTTCCGCAGCCTTCGGGCTCGGAACGTTCGAGGTGCGAGCGAAGCACATCACGCTCGTCGGCAGCGATCCTTTGGCGCCGCACGAGAGCTACCAGCTCTACGACGTACCCTGGGTATTCGAGCTGTCCTCGGGCCGGCTCGGGTACGGCGCCTACTGGCACGAGCGCTTCGGCGTCGAGCATGGCCCCGGCGCGATTCAGCTATCCCCGGCCGACGCGGCGCGGCTCTTTCAATGGATCACGCCCAGCATTCCCGACGGGTGGCACGCCACGAGCACGCTGCACGGCGAATCGAAGACGATCGTCGTGATTCACAAGTGAGCGAGACGCGCGCGTCGGCCGTTCGTGCTGGGGTCGAACCAAAACCGCCCGGGTCCGCCGCCCACTGATTGCGCGTTCAGAAACCACGCGGCTCCCGCCGCGACATAGCGATTTCATGCGGACGGATTGGAGACTACCGTACGCCGTGAAGCATGCCGCCGGCCACGCCCGTGTCGCGCAGGGGAAAGGGAGCAGGGCGTCCCCGCATCGGGTTCGTCGCGGGGTACCTCGACGAAGCGTACGGATGGACGCTCTGGCAAAGCGTTCGCCGCACGGTCGAGCAGCATGGCGGCAGCGCCGTCTTCTTCTCCGGCGCCGCCTTCGAACACCCGCAGCCGGAGCGGCGAGCCCGTAACCGCATCTTCGATTTCGTCCGCCCGAGTGGCGTCGACGCCGTCTTGTGCGTGTCGGGCGTGCTCGGGCACTACGTCGGCGTTCCGGGCACCGAGCGCTGGCTGCTGCAGCGCGGCCTGCTCGCGTGCAGCATCGGTCCGGCCGAGCACGTGCCGAGCGTGAGGGTCGACGACAGCTCGGGCGTCGCGCAGCTCATGCGGCACCTGATCCGGCACCACGACCACAAGCGCATCGCCTTCGTCACGGGCAACCCGTCGAACGCCGAAGCGCAGCGCAGGCTCTCGACCTACATCCAAGTGCTCGGCGAGCACGGCTTGACCTTCGACCCCCGGCTCACGCTCACCGGCGATTTCACGACCCAAAGCGGCGCGCACGCGGTCCACGAGCTGTTCGACACCCGCCAAATACGGTCCGATTCGCTCGATGCCATCGTCTGCTCGAACGACTACATGGCCTTCGGGGTGATCGAGGAGCTCGCGCGGCGCCGGATCTCCGTTCCCGAGCGGATGGCGGTCGTGGGCTTCGACGACATCCCGACGGCGCGCACCCACAGCCCTTCGCTCACGACCGTGCGGCAGCCGCTCGAGGAGCTCGGTCGCCTGGGCGCGCTCCGGATCTTGGGCTTGCTCGAGGGCGCCGCCGCCGAAGGCGCGCTCACGCTGGAGACCGAGCTCGTGCTGCGTCGCTCCTGTGGTTGCGTGACGACCGAAGTTCCTCCTCCACCGAGCCGGCCTGACGAAGCGTTCGGGCCGAGCAGCAGTCACGAGCCACTCGCGGGCAGAGTCCTCGAGACGGCGCTCGCGGCGGAGCTCGGCGATTCCCCGGGTGCGTTCCTCCGCGCGCTCGAGCCTCACCTGCGCCGGCTCGCCTCCGGCAGCACGCCGGCGCTCGAGCGCGGACGGCGCTTCGGCGAAGACTTGGCGGAGCGCATGCGTCTGGCGCGCGAGGATCTCGTGCACCAGGGCCTGAGCCGCCTCGTGCGCGCGCTGCACCAGCGCATGTTCGGCCCCCCGGCGCAGCTCTCGACGGCGCTGGCGGAGCTCTTGCCCGCGTTCGGCCTCCAGGAATGCGCGGTGTCCGAGCTCGTGCCGCACCGCCCGGGCGACAAGCACCACACGCTGAAGCTCGCCTTCGGCTTCGACGCCAAGAACCTGCAGCCCCAGATGACCACGTACGAGGCGGGCCAGCTCGTGCCGTCGGCGCTCGGGCACCTGCGCGAAAGCTCGTGCCTGGTATTGCCCCTCACGTTCGGCGCCGAGACGCTCGGCGTCGCCGTCACCCCGGCGAGCGACCGAGACGGCGCGTTCTACGAGGCCCTGCGCGAGCTCTTCAGCACCGTGCTGCAGGTGCTCGCGCTGCGCCGCCGAGCGGAACGCACTTAGAGCCCGCGCGCGCGGCGCTCAGCGCTTGAGCGCGGCGAGCGCGAGGATCACCAGCGCCAGAAACACGGTGGCGATCACGACCCAGCGCCGCCCCGACGCGCCTGACTCGATCGCTTCGGGAGCGAGCGAGTCGTGAGCGGGCTCCTCGGGGTGGGGCACGACGGCGTGGGACACGACGCCCGAGTGGCGTGACTCGGCGTGCTCGGCATCGACCGCAGCGGCCTCCGGCGCGGGTGCGGGCACGGGTGCGAAGGCTTGTGCCGGTGTGCGTACGAACGAAGGGAAGGATACCGGCGCAGCTGCGGGTGCCGCGATGAGCCCACTGAAACCATCTTTTTTCAGGATGGTCGGCTCGTCGAGCGCTTCGGAGTCCTCGAACATGCGAGGGGGGGACGACGACGGCGCCAACAGGGGCGCGGCGGGCGGCGCGCCCACCTCCACGGTCTTCCCGACGGCGACGGTGCGCGCCACCGCGACTGCGGACGCGGCTGCGCCTGACGCTTCGGCGCGGTTCGACGCAGGAACGCTCGACGCTTCGGCGCGGCTCGACGCAGGGGCGCCCGACGCTTGCGCGCGGCTGGGCGCCGGCGTCGTGCTCATGCTGGCGCGAGGCGAGGCGCTCGTTCGGAGCGGCGGCGCAGCGCTCGAGAAGACCGGGGCCACCGGACGCGCGGGGTGCGGCACGGACGAGGTGCGCGGCGCGGACGACGTGCGCGGCGCGATCGGCTTGAGCGCGTCGAGGCCCGACTCCACCATGTCCGCCCAATCGTCGTCGTTCGAAACGACCTTAGCGGGGGGCGGCGGACGCACGGTGGGCACGGCTGCCTCGGGCGGCGGCGGTGGCGGTGCCGTGGGGGCCTCGGTCGGTTCGGCCGCGGGCGCTTCCGAGGGCGAGCCCGGTTTCGTCGGCGGGTGCATGCGCTTCGCGCGCGCGAGAAGCTCCGGTGGCGGCTTGAAGATGGCCGTGCGCTCGACTTCTACGCCGAGGAGCCCCTGCGTCTCGCGCTCGCGCAAGCGATGGATGAGCTCCTTCGGTATCTTCTGCACGTGCGTCGCGCTTTCGTCGACGAGCGACGACGTGAGGTCCGGGTCGCTCTTCGTCGTCGCAGCTCCCGGTGGACGCTGCAGCGATGCAACCCAAGCCTCGAAGCCGTCACGGTTGTTTCCCGCAGGCCCGTCGGCGCTCATCGCGTGCTCCTCGAAACTCCCGCTCTGGACAACATCACCATCATACTCCCAAATCCACGCGCGCGTGCGCCCGCGAATCGAATGCGGGGCTTAGCGCGCGGCGTCAGGCACCACGTGCAGGGTACGCGCAGGTGGTGCGGCGGCATACATTGGCGCTGCCCGGCTAGGTCCGGAGGCGGTCGAGGATGTGGCGGGTCGCGAGCGAGCGGTTCAGCGTATAGAAGTGGATGCCCGGCGCGCCCTGGGCGAGGAGGCCTTTGCACTGCGCCGTCGCGTGCTCGACCCCGACGGCACGCACCGCGTCGTTGTCGGCCCCGCAGGCTTCCAGTCGGGCGAGAAGCGCATCCGGAATGCTCGAACCGCAGAGCGCCGTGAAGCGCTTCACCTGGGAAAGGTTCGTGATCGGCATGATGCCCGCGACGATCGGGAGAGAAATCCCGGCCTTCCGCGCGCGGCCCACGAAACGGAAATAGTCCTCGTTGTCGAAGAAGAGCTGAGTGATCAAGAAATCCACGCCGGCATCGACCTTGGCTTTCAGGTGGCGAAGGTCGGTCTCCGCGTCGAGGGCCTCGGGGTGCTTCTCGGGGTAGCACGCGGCTGCGATGCAGAAGTCGTAACGCGCGCGCATCAACGCGACGAGCTCCGCCGCTTGACCGAAGCCGCCCTCCGTCTTCTTGAACGCGGTCTCACCGCGGGGCGGATCCCCGCGCAGCGCGATCACGTTTTCGATACCGCCGTCACGCAGCTCGGCGAGCACTTCGGCGAGCTCTGCGCGCGTGGCGCCGACGCACGTGAGGTGCGCCATGGCTTCGATCCCGACTTCCTTCTTGATGCGACGAACGAGCTCCACCGTGAGGCGTTGCGTGCTGCCCGCGGCTCCGTACGTGACCGAAACGTAGTCGGGCTCGTAGGGGCGAAGCTCGGCGATCGTCTCGAACAGCCGCTCGACGCCCTCGGCATCTTTGGGCGGGAAAAACTCGAAGGAGAAGGTGGGCGTTCGCCCCAGGCGTTCGACGATCTTCACGTGGCGGAACCTAGCAGGGGCGGGCGCGAGTGGCCAAAGAGCGCAGCCGAGAATCCGCTGCCGCCCTCGTGATAACGTCATCATCACTTCATGCGGATACATGTGATCGCCGTCGCCGGCACCGGCATGGGAGCACTCGCCGGGCTCTTGGCGGAGCTCGGCCACGAGGTGACGGGCAGCGACGTGGCGTTCGATCCGCCGATTGGCCCCGAGCTCGCCGCGTGGGGGGTGCGCTGCCTCACGGGCTTCGACCCCGCGCACCTCGAGCCGGCGCCCGACCTCGTCGTCGTCGGCAACGTCTGTCGCCCGAACAACCCCGAAGCACGCGCGGCGATCGAGCGCGGCCTCCCGGTGACGCACATCGCCGGCGCCCTCGCCCGCTTCGGGCTCGCCGGCACGTCGCCGCTCGTGGTGGCCGGAACGCACGGCAAGACGACCACGACGGCGCTCGCCGCGTGGCTGCTCGATCGCACGGGTTTCGCGCCCGGCTTCCTGATCGGGGGCATTCCGAAGGGCTTTGCGCGCGGTTTTCGCGCGGCCAAAGCCCCGCGCCGGCTCGGCAGCGCGGAGCGCCCGACGCGCCGCACGCCGTTCGTCGTCGAAGGCGACGAATACGACACGGCCTTCTTCGAGAAGACCGCGAAGTTTCTCCACTACGGGCCCGAGGTCGCGATCGTCACCTCGATCGAGCACGATCACATCGACATCTACCCGACGTTCGAGAGCTACCTCGAAGCCTTCCGGCGCTTCGTCGCGCTCGTGCCGCCGTCGGGGCTCATCGTGGCGAACGGCGCCGACCGCGAAGTGGTGCGCGTCGTGGAGGAACACGCGCGCGCCTCCGTGGCGTGGTTCGCGCTCTCCGACGAAGCGACGCACGGCGTGCCGCCCCACTGGCTCGCCGCGCCCGCGGGCAGCGACGCGAACGGCCAGGCTTTCGATCTGTACGCGGGCGGCGTCGCGTGCGGGCGACTCGCGCTGCCCGCGCCGGGACGCCACAACCTGAAGAATGCGGTCGCGGCGCTCGGCGCGGTCGCGCAAGGCTACGGAGCGCGGCTCGCCGATCTCGGACCCGCGCTCGCTTCGTTCCCGGGCGTGCGGCGGCGGCAGGATCTGATCGGAACGCCGCGCGGCACCCACGTGTACGACGACTTCGCGCATCACCCGACAGCGGTGAAAGAGACGCTCGCGGCGCTCCGGGCTCGCCACCCGACCGGGCGCCTGTTTGCGGTCTTCGAGGCGCGCAGCGCCACCGCCTGCCGCCGCATGCACCAGGCCGAGTACGCCACGAGCTTCGACAGCGCCGACCAGATCCTCCTGGCCCCGCTCGGCCGCACCAACCTGGCCCCCGCGGAAGCGCTCGATCTCGAACAGCTCGTGCAGGATCTCACGGCGCGCGGCCGCAGCGCTCGCCGCTACCCCTCGGCCGACGCCATCGTGGACGAGCTCGGGGAGGCCGTGCGGGAGGGCGACGTGATCGCGCTGCTTTCGAACGGCGCCTTCGACGGGATCCACCAAAAGGTGCTCTCGCGGCTGGCCTGAGCGCCGGTTTCGATCTCGGGATTTGCGCGGCCGTGCCGCCTGGTCTACCAAGGGCCGCATGACTTGCCCCTGCGGCAAAGGCGAATCGCTCGAGGCCTGCTGCGGCCCCTACCTCAAGCACGAGCAGAAGCCGCCCACGGCCGAAGCGCTGATGCGCGCGCGCTACACCGCGTACGCAACGGGCGACGTCGACTTCATCATCGAGTCGCACGACGCGGACCGCAAAGGCGAGGTCGACCGCAAGAACACGGAGCTCTGGTCGAAGAGCTCGGAGTGGATCGGGCTCGAGATCACCTCGACCGAAAAGGGGCAACCCGAAGACGACACGGGCATCGTCGAGTTCATCGCGCGCTACAAGGTCAAGGGGACCAAGATCGAGCACCGCGAGCGAGCGCTCTTTCGCAAGCAAAACGAGCGTTGGGTGTTCGTCGACGGCATCGAGATCAAGGGGCCGCCGGTCGTGCGCACCGGCCCGGACGTGGGCCGCAACGACCCGTGCCCGTGCGGCAGCGGCAAGAAATACAAGAAGTGCCATGGAGTCGCCGCGTAGCCCGACGCTGTTCGACCTCGCGGGCGGCGAGCCAGGGCTCCGCCGCGTGGTCGACCGCTTCGTCGATCGCGTGTTCGACGACGTGATGATCGGCTACCTGTTCCGCGCGGCCGATCGCGCCCGCGTGAAGCAGAAGGAGTTCGAGCATGCGGCGCTGCACCTCGGCGGCCCCTTCGAATACACGGGCCGACCGCTGGCGGCAACGCACGCTCCCCATCGCATCCGCGGTGGGCAGTTCATGCGGCGCATCCAGATCCTGAGAGAAACGTTCCGCGAGCTCGACGTGCCGAGCGCGGTCGCCGACAGCATCATCGAGCACAACCTCGCGCTGCGCGCGCTCATCACGACCGACGACGACGGCGTCTGCGAGCCCGCGTTGCGTGGCCCCGGGAAAGCGACGTGAGGGTGAGGCTCCGCACGCTGGTACGCACGCTACGGTTCGGCTTCCTCCTCCCCGCCTTCGCGGCCTGCTCCACGGCGGGCTCGACCTGGATGGCCGAGCCGCTCACCGCCGCGGACGACTCGCTGGCTGCCACCGAAACGCCGCCGTCACTCTACGAGGAACGCGAGCGCGGCGAGCCGGTTCGCATTCGTACGCTCGGCACCGGCATCGGGAACGACGAGACCGTCGTGACCCCCGCGGTCGGCGCACCGATCGCCGGGGGGCGCGCGCTCGGCACCTTCCGCAACACCTACTACGACTTCCCGAGCGAGGCAGACTACGAAGGCGCCCCGCTCGAGCTCATGAATCAGAGCTGCAAGACGATCGCGCGGGTGCCGCAGACCTTCTTCGAAGCGCTCTGCGTGCAAGGCAGCGGGAACCTGCGGCGTGGCGCGACCGTCAGCTTCGCGAAGCGCGACTGCGACTGTGCCCCGGTGTGCGCGAAAACCGGCCAGAAGATCTGTTTCGACGAGCTCGACGCGCGCGAGTACCCGTGGGGCCGCGGCGCCACCGGCAAGCCCATCACGCCGCTCCTCACCGTCGCGGTCGATCCGAAGGTGATCCCGATGGGCACGGCGCTCTACGTGCCCGAGCTCGACGGCCTGCCGCGCGACGTGAACGGGTCGGGCTCGCACGACGGCTGCTTCATCGCGCAAGACAAGGGGCTCGCCGTCGTCGGCAATCACGTCGACTTCTTCACGGGCCACAAGGATCTCACGGCGCTCTGGAATCGACGCGTGCCCAGCAATCGCGGGGTAACGGTCGTGCTCGACAGTCCGCGCTGCGCGCGCGTCGCTGCCCCGTAGGTCACCCGGCCTTCACCCATTTGCCGAGCTTGCCGAGCACGTCGGCCCTTCCCCACTGCAGCATGTGGCTGCCGGGGAACGCCACGAGCTCCGCGCGAAAATGCGAGGCTAGCCGCTTCGCGTGCGAGATGGGCGTGATGCGATCGGCCTTCGCGCCGATCACGAGGACGCGCTCGGGGGCAATCAGCGGGGCTCGGTGCACGGGGCTCACATGCCGATACACGCGCTCGCGCAGGGCGTGCTCGAGCGCGCGCGGCTCCGGGGCTTCCGGCAAATCGCCCTGCTCGAGCGCGAAGTCGGCGAGCGAGGCGAGCGGCACGATCGGCGCGAGAAAATCGAGGCTCGAGTCGACGGTGGCGGTGAGCGCAGCCGTGTAGCCGCCGAGGCTCATGCCCAAAAGGCCGACCCTTTCGTGGCCACGCTCGCGAGCGTAGCCGACGAGCTCGCGCAGATCCGTCACCGCCTGGCGGAACCCCTCCATCGCGAAGCGCGGCTCGAGCCCGGGGAACTGCGGCCGCCCACTGTGCCCGGGGCTCGCACGCCGACCGTGGAACGGCATCACGTAGAGCGCCGTGTCGAACCCGAGCGCGTCGAGCTCCCGGATCGGCCACACGCGCTCCTCGACCGCCAGCTGCCCGAGCATGTAGCCGTGCACGAGGATGGCGAGCGGGCGCGGGGCCGAGCGTCCGAACAGGCGTGAAAGCGCGACGCGGTTCTCGAGCGTCGCGTTGAACGGCGTCGCCAGCTCGGGGAAAAAGGTGTCCGGCACGCTCTCCCACGCGAGGTCGCTCCGCACGAGGCCGCTGCCGAGCGCTCCGCGCGCGCGCAGGACCGGCTCGATGCGACGCGGCTCGGGGAAAAAACGCGAGAGCTCGAGGGAAGCCAGGCGTTCCTCGATCGCCTGGAGCGCGTGCATGCGCGCCTCGTGACCGGTGCCGAGATCCGGCTCGTTCTCACCCGTGGGCAGCGCGACGCGAATCGCGACGGTCACGGCGCGGTCGAGACCCGACGCCGCTCGCGCGAGGAGCTGTCCCGCGAGCCCGAGCCGCTTCTTCAAGGTAATTTCCCCGCGTTCGGCGCGCCCGCCCGCAGCGTGCGGTCGTAGTGCAGCAAGAGCTCGAGGCTGGCCACCTCGCGCAGCCAGCGTTGATCGTGCGGACCGGGTGAAACGGCGAGCGTCGCCGCCACGCCGCGCTTCGCGAGCTCCTTCGACAGACGCACGCTCGCTTCGCGCCCCTTGTCCCAGGAAGACGTCGCGATCCGGAACGGGCGCTTGCCGACGCGCTCGAAGGCGACGCGCATGCGCTCCGCGTACGTGGCGGCCAGGTTCGACCCGAACGCGCCCTGCGTTGCGCCCGCTGCCCCGAATGCTTCCGGCCTGCGCAAGAACACCTCGAGCGACACGAAGCCACCGAGCGACACTCCGTCGACGCCCACCGCGCCGGCTCCGCTGCGCAGGCCGAGGCGCGCGCGCAGCTCGGGCAAAAGGCCTTCGACCACCCAGGTCGCATAGCGGTCGAGCGCCGCCGCGGTCGACGGCTGCTTGAACACATTGGGCGTGAACGGGCACGCCACGGCGACCCCCTCGAACGGGTCGCGCGCGAGCTCCGCATTGAGCTCGGCGAGCCGCTCGTCCGTGAGGAAGGTCACGTCGGGCAGCGTGCGTACGACCGGGGGCCGGTGCAGCCGCGCCGCAGCGGCTACCAAACCATAGCGATCCGCCCAGGCTCGAATCCCCACGGCCTCGCTCGTCGTTTCACCGAGTCCATGAAAGAGCACGACGACCTTCTCCACCCCCGAGCGCGGAATCAGGAGCAGGCAGCGGCGCGCCAGCCGCTCGCCCGGCACATCGAGCTCCACTTCGTCGAGCTCTCCCCCGAGCCCCGCGGGCGCCGGTGCGGCAAAAGCTCGGGGGTCGCCGAAGGCGAGCCCGAACGCGCCAAGCGCGAGGAGCAACTGACGCCGTTCGACCGTCACGACGCGAGTATAGCTCGCGCTGCTTTTAGGCCCTTTCGTTGTCCGCCCGCCACGGGCACGGTATTAAGTGACGCCTCATTGCTTCCGAACGGACGACCATGAAAAAACTGCTGATATTGTCGCTGGGCCTTGCTGCTTTCGCCGGTTGCTCGAGCAACGCCGACGGGCCCAAGCGGGTCGACGAAGACAGCCTCAAGGACCGCGCGTCGTTCTGTAAGGCCTGGGCCGAGGCGGCCTGCAACGAGGACGTGGTCGACGCCTGCCAGGCGGCGGACCAGGAATCGTGCGTTGCGGCACAAAAAGCCTACTGCACGAATCTCGTCCCCCCCGGCTACAAGTC
>Ga0070682_100001587_pt1 | contig 12664 bp, 10 predicted proteins | sample KBSC63LmetaG_FD_64668 | JGI IMG/M metagenome (GOLD analysis project Ga0070682, IMG submission 64668) | Corn rhizosphere microbial communities from Kellogg Biological Station, Michigan, USA - KBS C6-3L metaG | ecosystem: Host-associated > Plants > Roots > Rhizosphere | place: USA: Michigan... | reverse complement strand
TCCGGGATCTGCTCATTGACCGACATCTATGGACCATTCTAGAGTCGTGGCTCATTCGAGAACCGTCGTCCGATGACAGGAGTGTAGAGATGGCCGAGGTTCTGCTGGTCCACCACGTCCAGGGACTCACCGACGGCGTGCGCGCGTTCGCCGACCAGCTGCGGGCCGGCGGGCACACCGTCCACACCCCCGACCTGTTCGCCGGCGAGCGCCCGGCGACGATCGAGGAGGGCCTCGCGTACGCGCAGAAGATCGGCGACGAGGAGATCGACCGGCAGGTCCGGCGGATCCTGGCCGACCTGCCCGACGGGCTCGTCTACGCGGGCTTCTCCTGGGGGGTCATGGTCGCCCAGCGGCTGGCGCAGACCCGGCCGGGCGCCCGCGGCGCACTGCTCTACGAAGCCTGCCTGCCGGTCACCGGCGAGTGGGCCGTCGGCCCGTGGCCGCCGGGCGTGCCGGTGCAGGTCCATGGAATGGAGCAGGATCCGTTCTTCGGGCTGGAGGGCGACCTGGACGCCGCCCGCGAGCTGGTCGCGACGGTCGGGCCGGAGCTCGGCGAGCTGTTCGTCTACCCCGGCGACCGGCACCTGTTCACCGACAGCTCGCTGCCCTCGTACGACGCGGACGCGACGGCGCTCGTGGTGGCGCGCTCCCGGCAGTTGCTCGACCGGGTCGGCTGAGCACCCGGGCACCGGTCAGGCCTGATGCAGACCGGCCGCTACCCCCGTCCGGGGGTGGCCCCGGCCGCCGCCAGGACCGACGATGGCGGTCTCGGCGGCGGGCGCCCGGCCCGCCGTCCTCAACGCGTCGCCGATCATGATCGGCTCCCGCGGGGGCCGGGAACGGAGAGTCGATGAAGACCAGGGCAGCCGTACTCCGCGCCGTCGGGCAGCCGTTCGAGATCACCGAGCTCGAGCTGGACGAGCCCAAGGCCGGCGAGGTGCTGATCCGGTATGTCGCGGCGGGGCTGTGCCACTCCGACGAGCACCTGCGGCACGGCGACATCGTGCCGCGCTTCCCCGTCGTCGGCGGCCACGAGGGCGCCGGGATCATCGAGAAGGTCGGGCCGGGCGTCACCCGGCTGCAGCCCGGCGACCACGTGATCTGCTCGTTCCTGCCGGTCTGCGGGCACTGCCGGTGGTGCTCGACCGGCAAGTCCAACCTGTGCGACATGGGCGCGACGATCCTGGACGGGATGCTCACCGACGGGACCTACCGGTTCCACGACGACGAGGGCAACGACTACGGCGGCATGTGCATGCTCGGCACGTTCTCCGAGCGGTCGGTGATCAGCGAGAACTCGGCCGTCAAGGTCGACCCCGACCTCCCGCTGGACAAGGTCGTGCTGATCGGCTGCGGGGTGCCCACCGGCTGGGGCTCGGCCGTGCACGCGGCGGCGACCGAGCCGGGCGACACGATCGTGATCTACGGCATCGGCGGGATCGGCATCAACAGCGTGCAGGGCGCGGCACTGGCCGGCGCGCGCAACGTCATCGCGGTCGACCCGCTGCCCAACAAGCGGGAGGCGGCCGAGGAACTGGGCGCCACGCACAGCTGCGAGACGGCCGAGGAGGCGAACGAGCTCGCCTACCAGCTGACCCGCGGGGTCGGCGCGGACAAGGCGATCATCACCGTCGGCGTGGTCGACGCGAAGGTCGTCGCCGACGCGGTGAACGTGATCCGCAAGGGCGGCACGGCCGTGATCACCGGGCTCGCCGACCCGACCAAGCCGAACATCGAGCTGAACAGCTCGATCCTCACGCTGTTCGAGAAGACCGTGAAGGGCAGCCTGTTCGGGTCCGGCGACCCGTTCCACGACATCCCGCGGATGGTCGAGCTCTACCAGTCCGGCGACCTCAAGCTCGACGAGCTGATCACCACGACGTACACGCTCGACCAGGTCAACGAGGGCTACGACGACCTCATCAACGGCAAGAACATCCGCGGCGTGATCCGGTACGACACGGCGCCGCTCGCCTGACCGCCCGGTAGCCGAGGTCCACCGTGGACGGACGTCGGTCCACAGTGGACCCGGCCGCCGCCGGCCGCCGTACGAGGAGACGACCGTGACCGAGAGTCCGCCCGTCATCGGGCTGCGCCGGGAGCGCGAGGTGCTCACCGTGGCGCTGCGGACCAACCGGCACGTCGTCCTGGAGGGGCCGCCGGGCACCGGGAAGTCCACCCTGCTGCGCTCGATCGCGGCCGAGGTCGGCCAGGAGGTCGTGTTCGTCGAGGGCAACGCCGAGCTGACGCCGGCCCGGCTGATCGGCCAGTACGACCCGGCCGCCGTGCTGGCCGACGGGTACGTGCCGGGCAGCTTCACCGACGGACCGCTGCTCACCGCGATGCGCGGTTCCGGCCTGCTCTACCTGGAGGAGCTGAACCGGATCCCGGAGGAGACCCTCAACGTCCTCATCACCGTGCTCACCGAGGGCGAGATCACCGTGCCGCGGTTCGGGCACGTCCGGGCGGCGGCGGGGTTCCGGCTGATCGCCGCGATGAACCCGTTCGACGCGGTCGGCACGGCCAGGGTCGCCCAGGCCATCGCCGACCGGATGTGCCGGGTGGTGCTCGGCTACCAGGACGCGGCCGGCGAGCGGGCCATCGTGGCCGCGGTGACCGGCGCCCGCACCGAGCTGATCGGTCTGGCCGTGCGGCTGGTACGGGCGACCCGGGAGCACCGCGACGTCCGGATGGGCTCGTCCGTGCGCGGCGCGATCGACCTGGTGCTGCTGCTCGACGGGCTGCTGGAGGTGCGCAGCGGGGCCGACCTGAGCGCGCCGGTGGCCCGGGAGGCGACCCGGGACGCCGCGCACGCCGCGCTGTCCGGCCGGATCCGGCTGACCGAGGGCATCGACCGCACGCCGGAGTCGGTCATCGACGAGATCCTCGACACGGTCTGGCCGGAGGGCACGCCGCCGCCGGAGCAGGAGCACGCGGAGCCGACCGGCGCGGACGGCCGGGGAAAAGCTGACGGCCCGCCGCCGGCGGGCCCGGACTCCGCCTCCGCCCTGCGCCGGGACCGCCGCACCGGCGGCGGCCGCCGCCAGGTCAGCCGGCGCGAGCTCGCCGCCCGGCACGAGTCGTTCGAGCAGGTGAGCCCGCAGGTCGGGGAGCTCGACGAGGACGCGTTCGGGGCGCTGCTGGCCGCCGACCCGGACGCCGCGGCCGCGCTGGTCAGCGACCTCGCCCTGGCCACCGACCGGGACCTGCGCGCGGCCGCGCAGCGGCTGGCGGCCCGGGTGTTCGTCCAGGTCGGCCGGATCGGCCGGACCCGCACCCGGGGGACCCGCCGGCTGGTCGCGCAGCGCAGCGGCGACGGCGACCTCGACCTCGACCGCACCCTGGAGCGGTGGACCGGCGCCACCCCGGTCGCGGCCGAGGACCTGGTGACCCGCGGCTGGACCGGGCACCGGCGGGCGGTCTGCCTCGCTGTCGACAGCTCGGGATCGATGTCCGGGCTGGCGGTGGCGATCGCCGCCGTGGCCGCGGCCGGCGTGGTGCTGCGCCGGGACGAGCGGCTGGAGACCTCGGTGCTCAGCTTCGGCCGGGACGTCGAGGTGGTCGCGGGGCACGCCCGCCGGCCGGCCGCCGAGGCGGTCGTGCGGCAGCTGCTCGGGCTGCGCGGGCACGGGCTGACCGACGTGGCCGCGGCCTTGCGGGCCGCCCGGGTCGAGCTGCTGTCCGCGGCCGCCGACCAGCGGGTCGTCGTGCTGCTCTCGGACTGCCTGCACACCACCGGCGACCCGCCCGGATCGGCGCTGGCCGGCATCGACCGGCTGCACGTGCTGTGCCCGCTGCCGACGCCCGAGTCCGAGGCGGCGGCCCGGGCGCTGTCCGCCCGCGGCGGCGGCGAGGCCCGGATGATCCGTTCGGTCCGGGACATCGCCCCGGCGCTGACCGACCTGCTGGCCTGACGGCTCCCCCGCCACCCGCGGTCGGCGCGTCAGGGCAGCAGGCCGAGCCGGCGGGCCCGGACCACCGCCTCCAGCCGGGTATGCGCGTCGAGCTTGGCCATCGCCGCGGCGAGGTAGCTCTTCACCGTCTCCGGCCGCAGCGACAGGCGGGCCGCCGCCTCCCGGTTGCTGCAGCCGAGCGCGACCAGCGCCAGCACGTCCAGCTCCCGCCCGGACAGCCGGACGGCCGGGTCGCCGTCGCCGGCGGGCGCGTCGGCGCCGAGCGAGGCCAGCCGTCCGCAGGCGGTCAGCAGCCGGTCCCGCGCCGCGTCGTCGGTGGTGGTCTGCGCGAGCAGCCGCAGCTCGGCGTGCACGGCCCGGATCTCCTCCCACCGGCTCGTGCCGACCTCCGCCCGCGCGCCCGCGTCCGCGAGCAGCCCCAGCCGCCGGTCGACCTCGTCGCGGATCGCCAGCTCCACCGCCATCCGCCCGGCCGCCGACGCCATCGCGTCCCGGACCCGGTCGCCGACCGAGCCCGTCTCCCGGCTGGCCGCGTACAGCACGGCCCGGGGTGCGCCGGCGACGAGGACCGGTACGGCGGCCACCGTGCACAGGCCTTCGGCGAGCACCGGCCCGTCGTAGTCGTGGGTGATCCCGCGGGCGTCCCGGTAGTCGTCGACGCTGGCCGGGCGGCGCTCGGCCAGCACCCGCCCGCCGAGGCCGGCGCCGGCCCGGACCTCGAGGTGCCGCAGGTGCGCGGTCTGCACGCCGAGCAGCTCGTCCAGCCGCACCGCCGTCCGCCCGGTCGGCGGCACCAGGCCGCCGAATCCCACCTCGAGCCCGGACCGCGCGTGCACCTCCCGGACCGCCGCACGCAGCGGCTCCCGGTCGTCGGGCCGGACGGTCAGGGGCACGGGCACCTCCGCGACGACGGTGGTGTCGATGACACTACTGCAGGTCAGAGCCCTGGGCCGGACCGGTGAGCGCGCGCCGGACGAACTCGATCTCCCGGCTCACGTAGTCGACCACGTCGCCGGACTTGTGTTCGGCCGGCAGCACGTCCCAGGTGTACGTCTCGATCTCGAGGTGCTCGGACAGCGGTGTCGCCCGGTGCAGCCGCAGCGCCTCCTCGACAGCGCCGCGGGTGGTGCGGAACGGCCCGATCTCGGCGAGGAACACCGGGACGTGGAAGTGCGTGCGCAGCTCGGCCGGCCGCGGGTCCTGCTCGTACGCGTCGAGGGCCTCGCCGAGGGTGAGGAAGTGCGCAGCCTGCCCGTCCTGCCGCAGCACGGACTGGCTCAGGTAGATCGTCCCGGTGAACCGCCGCAGGTCCGGGACGACGGCCGGGGTGAGCTCGGGCACCCAGAGCGCGGCCGCCTGCTGCAGCTTGAACACCGGGATGCCGGCCGCGACCAGCCGGGTGAGCGAGGTGGTCACGTCCTCGAACCCGACGGCCTGGTGGCCGATGTCGAACACGACCCCGAGGTGGCGGCGCAGCAGGCCGTGCGCCTCGGCCAGCGGCACGCCCGCCAGCCGGGCGAGCTCGGCCGTGCCGGCGGGGCTGTGGATCCGCGCGGCGAAGTAGGCAATGGTCTCGTCGGTGGTCTCCAGGTAGCAGGCCGGCTCGGGTTCGAGGGCCAGCGTCACCCGGCGGCCGGTCCGGGCCTCGGTCGCCGCGAGGTGCGCCACCACCGTCAGCAGCCCGGTGGTGAACCGGGCGACGTAGTCGGGTCCGGCGACGCTGGCCGCGAACGCCAGCGGTGCGGTCTGGATGCTCGGCCGCACGTCGTCCGGCGCCAGCTCGGCCAGCAGGTCGGCGACGGCGCAGGTGTACGCGACCCGCTCGCCGGTGGCCCAGTCCGGCTCGTATACCCGCTCCATCACCGGACCGCCCTTGAACGGCCCGTACGGGAAGGCGTTGACGGTGTAGAGGTAGAGGTCGTGCTCGGCCAGGAAGCGGCGCAGCCAGGCCCGCTCGTCCGGCCGTCCGGTCAGCTCCGCGACCGAGGCGGCCGACAGCCGCAGCGAGACGCCGAACCGGCGGTCCGGCGCGACCCTGGCCTTCACCCTGGGCACGAACTGCGTCAGGCTGGCCCGCAGCTGCGGCCAGGTGTCGCCGGCATGCACGAGGGTCGAGTACGACAGGTGCCCGAGCCCGTTGCCGAGATCCATCCGAGCGCCGCCTCTCTGTTCATCTGCAGTGAACAGTATGCCCTTGAGCAGCCGGGCTGGTCCTCGCTAGTGTTTAGTGGCGACCAACACTGGGAGGGCACTCATGGCTGGTTCAGCGCGCCGGGCGCTCGTGGTCGGCGCGACCGGCATCGTCGGCCAGAACCTCGGCACCCGGCTGGCCGCCGACGGCTGGGAGGTGCACGGGCTGTCCCGCAGCGGCGGACCGGCCGGCGCGGGTGTGCGCCCCGTCCGCGCCGACCTGACCGACCCGGCCGGCCTCCGCGCGGCGCTCGACGGTCTCGCGCCGCAGCTGGTCGCGATCACGGCCTGGTCCCGGCGGCCGACCGAACAGGAGAACATCGTCGTCAACGGCGGCGCCGTCCGCGACGTCCTCGCGGCGGTGGAGCCGGCCGGCTCGGTCGAGCACGTCGCGCTGATGACCGGGCTGAAGCACTACCTCGGCCCGTTCGAGGCGTACGCGCAGGGCGTCACGACCGACACTCCGTTCCATGAGGACGAGCCGCGCACCAGCGCGCCGAACTTCTACTACGCGCAGGAGGACGAGCTGTTCGCGGCCGCCCGGCGGGCCGGGTTCCACTGGAGCGTGCACCGCTCGCACACCGTCTTCGGCTTTGCCGTCGGCAACGCGATGAACATGGTGCTGACGCTGGCCGCGTACGCGACGATCTGCCGCGAGCTCGGCCGGCCGTTCGTCTTCCCCGGCTCGCGGACGCAGTGGAACGGCGTGACCGACGTGACCGACGCCGACCTGCTGGCCGACCAGATCATCTGGGCCGCCACCACCGAGGCCGGCTGGGACCAGGCGTTCAACACGGCCAACGGCGACGTCTTCCGCTGGCGCTGGCTGTGGCCGCAGATCGCGGCGTACTTCGGCCTGGAGCCGGAGGGCTTCGAGGGCGAGCCGCGACCGCTGGTCGCCGCGATGGCCGGCCAGGAGGGCACCTGGAAGGAGATCGCCGGCCGGCACGGACTGGTCGAGCCGGACCTGGACCGGATCGCCTCCTGGTGGCACACCGACGCCGACCTCGGCCGGGACATCGAGGTGCTCACCGACATGAACAAGAGCCGGGCCGCGGGCTTCACCGCCACCCGGGACAGCAGGGCGAGCTTCTTCGGGTACGTCGAGCGCTACCGGGCGGCGCGGATCATCCCGTGACCCGCGGGCGGGGGCGCTGACGCCGCGCGCCCCCGTCCGCTCACACGCTCGCGTCGAGCTCGACGTGCGCCTTGATCGTCGACGCCGGCTGCCGCGCCGCCGCGAGGGCGTCCAGCGCCCGGTCGACTCCGAAGCGATGGGTCACCAGCGGGGTGAGGTCCACTGTGGACCGGGCCAGGAACCGCAAGGTCTGCGGCCACACCCCGGGGGAGCCGATCGACCCGGTGACACGCAGCTCCTTCGACTGGATGAGGCCGAGCCGGGCCGGGGCCGTGCCGCCGACGTCGATGCCGATGCAGGCGACCCGGCCGCGGAACCCGGCCAGCTCCAGCGCCGTCGCCATCACCGCCGGGCTCCCGCTGGCCTCCACCACGACGTCGGCTCCGCGCCCGCCGGTGCGCTCGGCCAGCAGGTCCGCCGCGCCGTCCGGATCCACCGCCTCGGCGCCGAGCTTCCCGGCGGCTTCCCGCCGCGGCGCGGCCGGCTCGACGACGACCACGTGCGCGCCCATCGCGCCGGCCGCGGCGGCCACGGCGAGGCCGATGGGACCGGCTCCGAGCACGGCGACGGTGTCGCTGGCGTCGACGCCGCCGGCCCGGACGAGCGCGTAGTAGGCCACGCTGAACGGCTCCACCAGCGCGCCCATCGTCCAGGACAGCTCGTCCGGCAGCCGGTGCAGCCAGGACGGCTTCGCCACGAAGAACTCGGCCGCCGCGCCGCTGAGGGAGAAGCCGAAGTGGTCGGCGCCGATCACGCACTCCCCCACCACCCGGTCCCCCGGCGCGAGGCCGGTCACGCCGCGCCCGACCCGGGCGATCTGCCCGGACCACTCGTGCCCGGGGATCTGCGGGTAGGAGAACGGGATGATGTAGCGGCCTTCGAGCAGCTCGATGTCGGAGTGGCACACGCCGACCGAGCGGGCGGCGACCAGCACCTCGTCGTCGGCGATGGCCGGCACCGGCAGCTCGACGACCTCGGCCCGGCCCGGCCCGGCGTACTGCAGCGCCCTCATGACCCGGCCGCCACGAGCACCTTGACCTGGTCACCGGTCGGGGACAGCAACACCTCGAAGCCGCGCTCGACGACGGCGGCCATCGGCACCTGCGCGGTGACCACCTTCTCGACCGGCAGCCGGCCGCGGTCGATCAGGTCGAGGACCCGCGGCCAGTCGGTGACCGGGTAGCACCAGGTGCCGACCAGCGCGATGTCCCGCGCGGACAGCTTCATCGGCTCGATCGCGGCCGCCCTGGTGTGCAGGCCGGTCTGCGCGATCCGGCCGGCCGCCCGGACCGCGTCGATCGCGGTGATCAGCGCCCGCTCGTTGCCCGAGCACTCGACCACCGCGTCCGCGCCGACGCCTCCGGTCCGGTCCCGCAGCCACTCGCCGACGTCCAGCTCGGCCGGGTTGAGCACGTCGCCCACGTCGAGCCGGCGGGCCAGTTCGGCGCGGACCGGGTTGACCTCGGAGATCGCGACCCGGGCGCCGAGCGAGGCGGCATAGAGCGCCGCCAGCGCACCGATCGGGCCGGCTCCGGTGACCAGCACCGTGTCCCCGGGCCGCACCTGCGCCACGTCGACCCCGTACGCGGCCACGGCCGCCGGCTCGACCAGCGCGCCCTGCAGGTCGCTGACCCCGTCGGGCAGCGCGGTCACGTGGCTGGCCGGCACGACGGCCAGCTCCGCGATGCCGCCCCAGTCGTAGCTGAGGCCGACGCAGGCCATCGACACGCACAGGTGGTGCAGCCCGCGCCGGCAGTAGTAGCAGGCGCCGCAGTAGAGCAACGGCATGATCGAGACGCGCTGCCCTGCCGACACGGTGGTGACGTCCGGGCCGACCTCGACCACCTGGGCGGAGAACTCGTGCCCGAGCACCTGGGGCAGCCGGGCGCCGTTGAGCGGGTGCGGCTCGGCCGGGATGACGATCGGGCCCATCGCGTACTCGTGCAGGTCGGTGCCGCAGATCCCGCACCACAGCGGGCGGACCAGCACCTCGCCGGCGCCGGGCGGGCGCGGGTCGGACACCTCCTCGACCCGCACGTCGTGCTCACCGTGGAAGACCGCCGCCTTCATCTCATCCCTCCAAGCTCGGGTCGATGAGGACCTTGCCGTCCAGCCGCCCGGAGGACAGCCGGTCGAGCTGCTCGGCCACCGCGCCGAGCGGATGGACGCCGTCGAGCAGCTCCGCCGCCAGCGACGTGCCGGCGAGCAGGTCAAGCGCCGGCGCGAGATCCTCGCCGCCCACGTGGGCAAGGGTGGTCCGGATGCCGATCTCCCGCATCACCAGCGAGTGGACGTCGATCTCCTGCGGTGCCGCCGGGATACCGACCTGCAGGACGGTGCCGCCGGGCCGGGCCAGCGCGATCGCGGCGTCGAGCTGGCCCGGCGCGCCGCTGGCCTCGATCACGACGTCGGCGCCCGGCGCCCCGACCGCGGCCGCGACACCGGCTCCGGCCGGGACCACCCTGGTCGCGCCGAGCCGGGCCGCCCGCTCCAGCCGCGAGCCGGGAAAGTCGACGACGGTGAGGTCGACGTCGGCGAGGTGCCGCAGCGCGGCGAGCACGAGCGTGCCGATGGCGCCGGCTCCGATCAGCACCACCCGGTCGCCGTCGGCCGCGCCGGACCGGCGGGCCGCGTGCAGGCCGACCGCGAGCGGCTGGGCCAGGCCGGCCGCGTCGAGCGGCAGTCCTGCCGGCACCGGCACCAGCGTCGACTCCGGCACCGCGACGAACTCGGCCATTCCGCCGGCGGTGTTCAGCCCGAGCGTGTAGTACGACCGGCAGAGGTTGGTGCGGCCCTGCCGGCAGCGATCGCACCGTCCACAGGAGACACCCGCGCCGCTGGCCACCACCGCGCCGACCGGGGTGCGCGCGCCGTCGCCGGGCTCCGCCACCTCGCCGACGAACTCGTGCCCGAGCACCATCGGCCCCTGGTGGCCGGTCACCGGGTGCCGGCGGGCGACCGGGAACGTCCGCGGCCCGGCCGCCCACTCGGTCGCGTCGGTGCCGCACATGCCGGAGCGGAGCACCCGAAGCAGCACCTCGCCCGGGCCGGGCCGCGGTCGCGGCCGCCGCTCGACCCGGACGTCGCGGGCGCCGTGGTAGACCGCCGCCCGCATGGTCTCAGCGCTCACCGCGCCCGGCCGCCGTGTTCAGGTGGGACTGCGCCTCCCGCAGCGTGGGCAGCGGGCCGCCGACGCCGACGTACCGCTGGCCGGCGACCAGCAGGTCCTCGGCCGGGAACTTGGTCACCACCTCGCAGCCGGTGGCGGTGACGACCAGCTCCTCCTCGATCCGGGCGGCGCCGACCCCGTCCGCCGACGGCCAGTACGTCTCCAGCGCGAAGAACATGCCCTCCTCCAGCACCTCCGGATGCTCGAGCGAGACCAGCCGGGAGAAGATCGGCTTCTCCCAGATCGACAGCCCGACACCGTGCCCGTACTGCAGGCCGAAGGCGGCCTCCTCGTCCGGGAAGCCGAACTCCTGCGCGGCCGGCCACACCTCGACGATGTCCGCGGTGGTCGCGCCCGGCCGGACCCTGGCGATCGACCGGTCCATGTACTCGCGGGCCCGCACGTACGCGTCGTTCTGGGCCCGGCTCGCCGAGCCGACCGCGAAGGTGCGGTAGTAGCAGGTCCGGTAGCCGTTGTAGCTGTGCAGGATGTCGAAGAAGGCCGGGTCGCCGGGTCGGATGACCCGGTCCGAGTAGACGTGCGGATGCGGCGAGCAGCGCTCCCCCGAGATCGCGTTGACGCCCTCGACGTACTCGGAGCCGAGGTCGTAGAGGGTCTTGGCGACCAGGCCGACGGCCTCGTTCTCGCGGATGCCGGGCCGCAGGAACTGGTAGAGCTCGTCGTACGCGGCGTCGACCATCGACGCGGCCTGGGTCAGCAGCGAGATCTCGTCCGGCGTCTTCACCCGGCGCGCGTCCAGGAAGACCTGCTGTCCGTCGGCGACCTCGATCCCGGCCCGCTGCAGCGCGAACAGGATCGGCAGCTCGACCACGTCGACGCCGAGCGGCTGGTCGGCGACGCCGAACTTGTCCAGCTCCCGCTTGATCTTGCCGGCCACCTCCTCGGCGATGCCCGCGTCCGGGTGGAACGCCCCGCGCAGGGTGGAGATCCCGGCCCTCGCCCCCGACTCCCGTCGCGGCCGGGTGCCGTTGTGGTGCGGCGCGTCCAGGTCGGCGTCGAGCGTGCTGCCGGTGATCGACAGCCACGGGTCGAACAGCTGGTGGTGCTTCGCGGCCGAGCCGAAGTCCCACACGATCGGGTCGGTGTCCCGGGTCAGCAACGCGAACCGGATCAGCTTGTCCATCGCCCAGGTGCCGATGTGGGTGGCGGACATGTACCGGATGTTCGCGAAGTCGAAGGCCAGCAGGGCTCCGAGCTCCGAGCGCTCGAGCTGGGCCCGCAGTCGGGCAAGCCGCTCCACGCGCAGCCGGTCGAACTGGACGCGCTCCTCCCAGTCGACGGCGTTGGTGCCGAAGGTGGCGGTACTGGCGGACATGGCGGGCCCTTCTCGAGATCCGGGTGGACGGCTCAGACGTCGACGGCGACGTCCACGGCCCGCTGCCGGCGGCGCACCTTGCCGACGGTGTAGAGGATCGCGGCGGCCAGGATGAGCAGTCCCTGGAAGTAGTACTGGTAGACGGTCCCGAGGTCGAGGAAGACCGTGGCGTTCAGCGCCTGCTGCAGCAGCACCGCACCCAGCATCGGGCCGAGGAAGGTGCCGCGCCCGCCGAGCAGGCTCGTGCCGCCGAGCACGACGGCGGTGATGCTGGCCAGCGTGTACGTCGAGCCCTGGGCCGGGTCGCCGATGCCGTACTGGCCCATCAGCATCAGCGCGCCGAGGAACACGAACAGCCCGGTGACGACGTAGCCGCCGATCACGGTCCGGCTGACCGGGATGCCGATGCTGCGGGCGGCCGGCTCGGCGGACCCGACGGCCCGCAACCGCCAGCCCCAGCGGGTCCGGCGCAGCAGCAGCTCCATGACGATCGTCATGACGACGAGCACGACGAACGCGACCGGCAGCGGCCCGATCGCACGGTTGACGAAGTCCTGGAACGACTGGGCGATGAAGCCGCCCTGCTCCGGCCGCAGCAGCAGGGCGAAGCCGCCGAAGGCGATGTAGAGCGCGAGCGTCGCGGCGATCGGGGTGAAGTGGGCGAACCGGATGAGCGAGCCGTTGGTCAGGCCGGTGGCCACCGCGACCGCGAGCATCAGGACGAGCCCGAGCAGCACGGTGGTCGCCGGCTTCCCGTCGTTGACGAAGAACGACGCGACCACGACGAGGAACCCGGCCAGCGGCCCGACCGACAGGTCGATCCCGCCGGTGAGCAGCGCGACGTTCTGCCCCAGCGCGATGAAGCCGAGCGCGGTGGCCGCGGTGAGCAGGGTGGCGACGTTGAAGTTGAACAG
>Ga0070682_100001586_pt1 | contig 12670 bp, 10 predicted proteins | sample KBSC63LmetaG_FD_64668 | JGI IMG/M metagenome (GOLD analysis project Ga0070682, IMG submission 64668) | Corn rhizosphere microbial communities from Kellogg Biological Station, Michigan, USA - KBS C6-3L metaG | ecosystem: Host-associated > Plants > Roots > Rhizosphere | place: USA: Michigan... | reverse complement strand
ATCAAGACCAACAGCGAGTACCGCAGCGGTGCGCGGGCCATGGCGTAGAAGAGCAGGGGCAGCACCAAGAGGGCGATGAGCCAGCCCAGCGTTCCGTCACCAATCACGACTGCGACCAGCGTCAGGGCAACGGCTAAACCGAATGCTGCTTTGACGTCGCTTCCGACCTCCTCCTTCGCCATAGACTCGCCGAGCCGTACTGCGCAGTGCGCTCAGTCGGAATGAGGCGGAAGATGCAACTCAGCGAGCACAGGCAGCTGCATCTGCGCTACTTGCCAGCGCTCTATCATGATGCCTCGGCGCAACTCTGCGACCAGCGGCAAGAGCAACGCGAGCAGGATCGATATCGCCAGACCAGCCCCGACTATCACGGCGGGCTTCGGCTTGACTGGGTGCTGCGGGACCTCGGCAGGGACGACGATCTGATAGCGATGGTCGAACGCGGCCTGGGCGGTGTCGAGCTCCATCCGACCCGCGCGCATCTCATCGCGCAGGGCTCCGTACCTGACCACCGCGCCGGAGATCTGAGCCGACAAGGCGGGGTCGGTTTTTTCGCTCTCCAGCGCCTGGATCACCTCGGGGGGTAGCGACGCCGGCACACCGGAGGCGGTGCGGCCGAGACTGGGCCCCCCGGCGATCGTGCTCGAGCCGTGCGCAACGAGCGCTTCGCGCTGCTTGATGGTGCTCTGCAGATCCGCGACCTCGCTCCGAAGCATCGCCATTGTGGAGGGGATCTGCGAAACGATCGCGATGCGCTCTTCCTGAGTAACGACCTGCGGATGCGAAGGCGTGAAATGAAGCTTCAGCTCGGCGAGCTTGTTTTGCTCCTCTCGGATGCGCTGGTTCCTGTCGTTCTCGAGCGCGGACAGCTGTTGCTGGAGCTCGGCCAGCTTGGCTTTGTGCTCCGGCAGCTGGGCACCGAAGTTCATGTCGACGGAAGGAGCTCGCACCACATAGCGGGTCGTCGGCGCGCCCGAGCCGATGGGAGCCGCGGCGACGGCGGCAGCTTCGGCCTTCGTCAAGCGCGCGGTTTGCTGTTGGTGTGCGGTGTTGACCTGCTCTGCCAGCTCTTCCACCTCGGCGCGCAACCGAGTTGCGTGCTCGTCGAGGATCGACATCTTCGCCTCGAAGGCCGAAATTTCGGCAGAGTGGCGCACTCGCAGGAACCCCTCGCGGGCCGCTTCGGCGACCTCTGCAGCCGTCTGCGCGTCCGACCAGTCCACGGTGATCTGCAGGTTACCGGCCGGATCGGTGCCGACGGATAGCTTGCTCTGCAAGGTGCCGACCAGAATCGCAACTTGCGTAGACGGGCTCCATTGGCCAAACACGGCTTGAATGACTCGGTTTTGTAGCTTCTGGAGCGGTGGACGCCGCGCCTCGCACCTTTTCACGAGGTCATTGTCACGCACGAGCATCTCGAGATTCTCTTGGCGCGTGATCAGAGTCTGCGCGCCTGCGAGCGGCCCAGGGGTGTAGTTTGCGTCGAGCACCGGGTTCGACAAAGCCATCAGAACCGTCGTGCAGCGGTAGGTGCGAGGCAAGTAGCGCAGCGCGACGCCGGTCAGCAGCAGGCCCGTCGCGAAGACCGCCACGACCCAGGTCCAGCGAGGTCGAATCGCGCGCCGCGCGAACGACAGATAGCTGCGAATGATTTCCGCTTGCAGGCCGCCGCCGCTCGAGCCGGCGTTCTCGCCCTCGGCGCCTTCGGGAAGGTCTTCGCGCATTACAATCGGCCCACGACGAACATTAGCAGGAACAAATAGATCAAATTGAAAATCGCGGTGCGCACGAGCGTCTGTTTCAAGCCGGCGCGCGCGCTCTGAAGCCGTGCCGCGCGTGCCGGAATGACCACGGACGCAATAATCACGGACATCAAGACGAGCTTCTGCATGTGCGTGGGCTTCCCGAGCTGGGCGTTCCACCGGAGGCGGAATCCAGATGCTGGGTCCCGTGCGAGTCTATCGCTGGCATTGTTTTCACGCAAGCGCGGTAGAAATGCTCCCCGAGCACCAGCTCGGGGTGTTTCTCCGCCCCCGTGCTCGGTTCGCGTCAGCCTGCGACGCCCCACGCCCCACGCCCCGCGCCCCACGCGCCGTCCCCATGTCCCCTAGCCGGCCCCCGACGAACGCTCGTGCGTCCCGCCAGCGAGCTCGTCTTGCGGCATCTAGCGTGGCGAGCGTGGGCTAGAGGCATTGGTTCCGTCGACGAGTCGACCGATGGGCAAGAAGATTGCGGACTTCGGCGGGGCCGCCTAAGAAAGGCATGCCATGCGCTGCCTGATCCTTGCTGCGGGTCGTTTCGACGACGCGCTCAAAGCTGAAATTGAGGCGGGGCGCGAGCCGCGACTCGACGTCTTCGAGCTCGCGCGCGCGCTCGAAGCGGACGTGCTCGATTTTGGAGACGTGGATCGCTCGACGGATCCATCCGTTCGACTGGCAGCCCGTGTGGCTGGAAATTCTGCGGCCGTGGCGCTGCTCGGCTTTCGAATGCGCGCCAAGTACGACGCATTCTTCACCACCGGTGAGGACGTGGGACTGCCGCTGGCATTGCTGCTCAAAGCAGGCTTTGCACGCGCCTCCCACACCATGATTGCGCACACGTTGTTTCCTGCGAAAAAGCAGGTCTTTTTCCAGCTGGCTCGGGTCGACAGCGCGATCGATCGCATGCTGGTCTATTCGACCTCCGAGGAGCGGCTCGCGGTCGACAAGCTCGGGATTTTGGCGTCGAAGGTGGAGCGCATCTACTACTACGCGGATCAAGAATTTTTTCGGCCGAACGTCAGCTCGAGTCCGCCCGAACCGGATTTGATTTGCGCTGCGGGTCAGCTGCTTCGCGACTACGACTGCCTCGTCGATGCGGCCCGTGATTTGCCGGTGCGCGTACAAATCGCAGCGGGCAGTCCCTGGATCGAGCGGCCGCTCGAGCCTCGCGCTGCCTTGCCGGCAAACGTGACTTGGGGGCGGCTCAACCGCCACGAGCTGCGCGCTCTGTACGCGCGGTCCCAGCTTGCCGTCGTGCCGATCCGACAGAATCACTATCAGACGGGCATCGCGACCATCCTAGAAATGATGGCGATGGGGAAATGCGTGATCGCGACGAAAACGCACGGCCAAACCGATACCATCGTCGATGGAGTGACCGGCATCTACGTGCCGCCGGGAGATCCGGCTGCGTTGCGGCGAGCGATCCAGCGCATGTTGGCCAATCCCGAGGAGGCGGCGCGTATGGGTGCCGCCGCGCGAAAATTCATCGAAGAGCGTGCGTCGCTAGATTTGTTCGTGACCCGGCTCGCGGCGGCGATACGCTCGGGGCATTCCGCACGCTTCGGAGCCTGACGGCCGCGTGGGCAAGAAGACTTACATTGCCCTTGCACTGGGTGCACTGAGCCTTGGCGGGCTCGCGTTCGTAGCGCGACATCGTCCGCATCCGCCCGCGGTTGCTGCCAAGGACGCGGAATCGCCTTTTCGCGTCGAGACCCCGCTCGCGATCGGCGAAGTCATCTACGACGGCAAGCTCGGCGCCGGCTGGGAGGACTGGGGTTGGGGCCGTCACGAGTTGCCGAAGGTTGGGCCAGCCAAAATCGTATTCGGCGGCTACGGCGGCATCGTGCTGCACCACGCCGAGATGCCCGCGCGCTTCGGCGCCTTTTCCTTCCGTTACAAGCCGCCCGAAGACTGGCCGGAGTTCTTGGCCGTTACCGTGAGTCGGACCGGCAGCCCGAACTCGGCATTCAACCAAGTCGTGGTCGAGCAGGCGCACGTGGCGGTGCTGCCAGATGGCTGGCGAGAGGTATTGATCGACTGGCAAGCGCTCAACCCTTCGAACCTGCCAGTCGAACGCATCTCGATCATTGCGCGTTCGATCGTGCCATCGCATCCGGTGTTACTCGACAAGATCGTGCTGACGAAGCCGACGGCGTCGGTCACGACCTCACCACCGCCGCGGCGCGACGTCGACCTGACGATCATCTGTAGCGGCGCAACTGCTCCGATCAGTCCCTTGATTTACGGCGCTACCTCGGGCGACCCAACTAGCGGGCTCACAGCCCAGCGGATTGGCGGCAACCCGACTACACGTTTCAATTGGGACGCGGGAAACCTGTGGAACACCGGCTCCGATTGGTTCTTCGAGAACGGGACTTCGGACGGCACGGTGTGGGATTGGATCGAGGGTGGCGTGAAGCAAGGCCTGCAAACGGCGCTCACGGTGCCCATGATTGGCTGGGTGGCAAAGGACGCAACTTCGGTTGGGTTTCCCTGGTCGAAGATCAGCGGGCAACGCAAGCGTGACCCGAACCGCCCGGAAGCTGGCGATGGCTATCGCCCAGACGGCAGCCCCGTACATCCCGGTTCGCCGACGGAGACCAGCGTGGCTGCGCCGCCGGAGGTCATTGGGCGCTGGATCCGTTCGATTCGCGAGAAGGATCAGGCGCGCGGGCAACGCGGCGTACACATGTACTTGCTCGACAACGAACCGTCCCTGTGGAGCTCGACACACCGCGATGTGCATCCGGAGCCAGTCGGCTACGACGAGCTCTTGGATCGCACGATTCGCTATGGTTCGGCGATCCGCCAGGCAGACCCCGAGGGCGTGATCGCGGGTCCCGCCGAGTGGGGCTGGAGCGGCTACTTTTTTTCGGCCAAAGACAGCAAAGCGGGGTTGCTCGCCCAACCCGACCGCCGAGCGCACAACGGCGTGCCTCTGCTCCCCTGGTATCTCCAGCAACTCGCCGAATACGAGAAAACGAAGGGCGTTCACATCCTCGACGTCGTCGACGTGCATTACTATCCTGCTGCGAAGGGCATCTTTGGTCCAGGCGCTCGCACCGACCGGGAGGGCGCCGAGTTGCGACTGCGGTCGACCCGCGCGCTCTGGGATCCCGACTACATCGACGAGTCCTGGATCAAAGAGCCGATCCAGCTGATTCCGCGGCTTCGGCAGTGGATCGGCGAGAACTACCCGGGCCGCAAGCTGTCGATCGGTGAGTGGAGCTTCGGTGCCGACAGCGACATCAGCGGTGGGCTTGCTACTGCGGAGGCCCTCGGCCGTTTCGGGCAACAGGGTCTAGACGCTGCGTTTTTCTACGGCGGCCCGAAGCCGGGCACGCCCGTGTACTGGGCTTTTCGCGCGTTCCGCGACTTCGATGGCCGGGGGGGCCGTTTCCTCGACCTCTCGCTGCAGACGCGCGAACAGGAGAAAGTGTCTCTGTTCGCCTCTCGAAACGCCTCCGGAACGCAGATTGTCGCGATTGTCGTGAATCGAGATCCGGTCTTTGCAATTCGGGCACGCATCAAGCTGGAGGCGTGTGGAACCGCTCGCGCTCGAAGGGTCTTCAGCTACGGCGGCGACAACACGAGCCTGGCGGAGGTGCACCCCGAGCCGGGCGCCACTGGCCCGGTGTCTGGCATCACGGTCGCGCCCTATTCCCTCACGGTAATCGAGCAAGCGATCGAACGACGAGCTCTCCCATGAGCCGCCACGCCCAGCGATTTCAGGTGCACGAAACGGCGTGCTCTTCGCCGAAATCGGTCGCGTTCACGCTGCGCGATCTGACGCAAAGTCGGCTGTGCTAGTCTAGCGCGGGATAAATGCTGCCTCTGTTCGCGCCGATCCTTGCGCAGCTCATCACGCTCAACGCGGGTGATCGAACCGAAGTGCGCTACATCCAGGTGGATGAGAACCATCGTTACGAAGCTGCCACGCGTCCGCTCGTAGGCTTGAATTTCGGCTGGAAGCGCTCGTCCCTGGTATTGGCTTACACCCCTTCCTTTACGGTGACGCCGCTCGAAAGCACCCCGCGCAACGTCCTGATCTTTCAGGCGGCATCGCTGAGCGGCAGTTATCGCTGGAAGCGCACGACGCTAACGATCAGTGAAGGCGTTGGCTACGGTGAGTACACGTTCCAAGTGTATGCCATCGCCAACCCCGGGCTGCCCAACACCACGCCCGGTACCAACGCCATGCCTGGTACCAACTCCACGCCAGGCACGAACCCCACGACACCTGGCTCGAACCCCACGACACCTGGCTCGAACTCCACGACGCCAGGCACGAACCCCACGACACCTGGCTCGAACCCCACGACACCTGGCTCGACCGCTGCCATGCCGAATGGCAGCAACAACCCCGCTTCGCAACAGTTCCGCGCCTCCGCAAAAGTCATTCACTACGGAAGCTCGACGACGAACGTCGGACTCGCCAGTGCCCTCTCGCGCGAAGTTGCGGTCGGCGCGAATGCTGGCTACACGATCGCGGGAGGTGTCGGCGACTCCGCGGACGACCCGGCATACCCGCTCATCCACGGGGCGAACGTTGGCGCGTTCGGCTCCCACAGCCTGCGCTTGAACCGCAACAACACACTCGGTTCATCCATCTTCGGCTCGTACAACGTGTCGTCGCTCGGTAGCCAAGCCTGGGGACTCACTGCCGGGGAGACTTGGTCACACCGAGTCAATCCACGGACCACGACGCGTCTGGGCGTTGGCCTCTCACTCAGCAGATTCTCGCAGAATGACGGGCTCGTCGGTTACAGCGTGTATCCAACGTTCAACGCCGGTATCAACTATTTCAACCGACTCGCGGGCGGAATCTTGACACTCGGCGCCTCCGCGGGCTCGGCGCCGTACTTGGATCCATTGCGAGCAACGGTCGACCCTCGGGTGAACGTCGGCGTCAACGCCGGTTGGGGTAAAAATCGCTTCTCCATCGGCATGGGCGCCGGAGCAGCCATTTCGATCGCGCCGGACAATAACAACGGTGCCGTCAACTCGATTGGAGCCAGTGCTATGATGGCCTATCGGTTGGGGGCCGGCTTTTCCGCTGATACCGGTGTCAGCGCGGGATGGCAAACGTTCGAGGGGGAAACGATCGTTCCGGCGAGCTGGACGGGTTTCCTCGGCGTGACCTGGGCGGCGCAACTTCCATTGAACCACCATTGACGTCGACGTCTTGAAACGCAAGCAAGCCGCGCGCTGTCGTCGCCTCACCGATATTGGCGTTCCGTTCACGACATGCGCGTAACAATTGTGTGAGACAGTGTGAGACCGGAAACATGCGCGAGCGCAAAGCTTCCAGGTCTCTGTAATAGTCGCGGATCTAGCACGCTGTTGCAGGAGCTAAACCCTCCTTACTGCCAGTCATTGCGTGAGCAAATTTGAACACCCGCTGCTTGACGGAGGCTCGTCAAGGCCGTAATTGTCGACGGCACTATTGTCGACTTCGAAGTGGTCGTTTGCGTGCGAACGGGCACTGAAGCAGCGTCAGCAGTTTGGCCGCTCGAGTTAGAGGCCCGAAAAGAGGAAGAATGAGTCGCTTGCAAACGATGGTGTTGGTTTTGGCGGTCGCGGCACCGGGCTGCGGAGCGTCCAACGCGCAGACTGGCGCACCTTCGGTGGGTGCAGGCTCGAGCAGCGTGGGCAGCGCGGGCAGCATCGAGGAAGTTGGAGGCGCAGGCAGTAGCGCGGGCAACAGCGCGGGCAACAGCGCGAGCGCAGGCCAGAGCGCGAGTAGCGCGGGCAGCGCCGGCAGCGCGGGTGCGAAGAGCACCGGCGGCAGCGCAGGTGCCGCGCCAGAACCCCCGCCTCCTCGCCCAACAGTGCAGCCGTGCTCGAGCGTTTCGAGCGCGTCGGGCTGGGAGAAGATCACCCCACCGGGCGATCTCGGCGATGCACAGGCGCTGGGGCTCGATCCTTTGAATGTCGGAACCATTTACGTGCAGATGCACAAGGGCGGCAACGGCGCGCACTCCTCCACTGACGGGCTGTACATGTCCGACAACTGTGGCTCTACGTGGAAGCGCGTGCCGCAAGGCCGCGGGACCTCGGACCCCGGGACCAACATCAACACGGGCTCGCTGGTTGCCTTGATCATCGATCCAGTCGACTCCAAAGTCATGTACACCGCCTCCAACTACGGGCCAGGAGGCATTTGGAAGTCGGTCAATGGCGGCGTCGATTTCGAGCAGGTCGTACCCGAAAGCGTCGGCAAATACGTGAACCAAATGTGGTTCAGCTCGCTTGACATGGAGCCGACGAATCACAAGCACCTCGCGGCGGCGAACCACGCCAATTGCAATGGACCGCACAGTCCCAACTGCATTGCCGAAACGAGAGATGCGGGCCTGACGTGGACCCTGATTCCCGCGCCTGTTGGCTGGGCCGAAGGCAACGGAGTGTCCGTGTTGGGTGATCAGACCTTGCTCTTCGTCACCAACATGAGCGGGATGTATCTGACGAAAGACGACGGCGCCAACTGGACGAGGGTTGGCGATGGCGCAAACGGACCGGGCCAGGGATTCCCGATGTACAAAGCCACTGACGGAACTTACTACCTCGCGTCTTCCTACGGTCTGATCAGCAGCAAAGATCTGACCAAGTGGACCAACGTCAAAGGCGGGCTGTACCGAAGCATGGCCGGAACTGGCCAGAATATCATCATTTCTGGCTTCTATGAGTTCAACTACCAAACGGCTTCGATGGGTGCGTTGGCTTCGGATAAGTGGTCGACGCTCGGCGCAGATTCCGCACCCAAGGGCGGCAACGGCGGTGTGTGGCTGACGTACGAAGCGGAGCATCACTTGCTCTACTCCTCCAACTTCGACGTGGGTCTGTGGCGCATCGTAACGAATTGAGCACTCGACACTCGCCGGTCTGATCTGGCGTAGGCTGTTTTTCGAATATTGCGGGAACGGGTCGGCTCTCATTCACACCGTCGAACTGGTGCTGGAGAGCCGACCGTGAGACCTGAAAACGCGCTGCGGGCATTCTTGCCTGGAACTTGGGTTCCGGGCATGCTCCCGCGCGATGAAGAAGAAGAGCGTCGGTTGGCTCCCCGCGCAGCTCCTCGGTACCTCGGCTCTGATTGTGTTGCCGTGTTTGTGGAGCTCGATCGTAACTCCGGCGGATCTGCAAAGCCATCTGTACAACGCCTGGCTTGCCAATCTGATCTCGCTAGGTGAAGCCCCCGGGCTGTTCGTCGCAGCGCAGAATACCAATGTACTGATCGACTGGATCTTTGCTTGGGGCCTGCACAGCGGCTCGGCAATGGCGACCGAGAAAGTCGTCTGCGCGCTGTTGGTTCTGCTGTTCTTTTGGGGCGCCGTGCGTTTCTTGAGAGCCGTCCACCACGGCTTCGAATGGTCATTTTGTCCGTGGTTGGCCATTCTTTCTTACGGCTTGCTGTTCCAAGCGGGCTTCCTGAACTTCTACTTGGCCAGCGGTCTAATCCTATGGGCCTTGGCCCTGGCCTGGGACGGCAGTGTTCGTCGGCTCATGGCCGCGCTGCCCCTCGTCGCCATCGCGTGGTTGGCTCATCCGCTTCCAGTCGCCTGGTTCGTAGCCCTGATCGCATACCGCCGGCTGGCGATCCGTTTGGCGGCGCGCTGGCAAGCCGCGCTGTTCGGCGCGGGCCTGGTCGTGTTGATCGTGACCAGGATCTATCTCAGGGCGAGCTATCCAACGCAGTGGAAGCTGACGCAAATCGCGTTCGTGACCGGGGCCGATCAGGTCTTGCTGTATGGTCGTGAGTACGCGCTGGTAGCGTTCGGCATATTGGGCCTGCTCATCTCCCTCGTGGCTGGGCGATGGCGCCAATGGCGCCAGTTGGGCACGATCGAGTCGCAGCTGTATGGGCTCACGGCAGCGGCAATCGTGATCATCCCATATGCCATCGGACGAGCCGGAGCGATTGGCCAGCGTCTGTCGTTCTATGCATTTTTGCTGTTCGTAGCCGCGATGGGACGACCGAGACACGCGCGTCAGGTGCTGTTCGGGGGCTTGGCCGTCGCCACGCTGTTCTTCGCGCTTCTGTTCCGCGACATCAGTAGCGCGTCGCGCGTCAAAGCGAAGCTAGTCTCACTCGTCGCGCCTCTACCTGCGAAGACGCGCGTGGTGAGCTACCTGCCCGACCCTCCCGGCTACCGCGTCACGTTTTCTCATTTGGTTTCGAGCGCGTGCATCGGACACTGCTTCGACTTCCAGAACTACGAGCCAGCGACGGCTCAGTTCAGGATTCGCGCCCAGCCGGGCAACACCGTGGCGGAGGCCGACATCAACGTCATCCACGGCATGGAGGCAGGCCTGTATGTGATCCAGAAGAGCGACCCCCCGCTCCGCATCCTGTATCGCTGTGGGCGGACCGTGCTGGACGTTTGCATTCGTGAGATGCGCGTGGGCGAGCGGGGCATGGATCTCGCGACGGTCCAGTAGGCTCTGCGAGCAGCGCGCGCTGAGCGGCAAGCGCACAGCAATGCTGGCCTCGACGATTCGTAACTGCGACGCTTCAATCGACGCGGATCTCCCGCGCCGCGGCGGGCTGCCGCGGTCCGAGCGTTTCCCGTGTCAGAATTTTCCGCGTACGAAGTAGGATGGGCTCGAGATGTCCAATTCAGGCTTGAACTGGTTCCTAACCGTGCCGCCCGTGGTCCATGCGCCCTTCTTCAGCTTGCTCTTTTGGTGGCTGACGGCTGCACTGGGTTACCGCATGCTTCGGCTGTTGCGGGTCCCGACGGTCACGCTGACGTCGCTGGAGCAAGGTTTCCTGTCGCTGACCTTGGGCGCGGGGTTCTTGCAATATCTACCGTGGACTCTGGGCGAACTCCACCTGTTGACCGTCAACGCGCTGCGCATTGCCATGCTGGCGCTGACAGTGGTGCTCGCGCCCGACTTGGCCCGCGTGGCGCGCGCCGCCGTGCGAGCGATCAGCGGATGGAGACGCCAGCCGCTTTCGGCTGGGGCAAAGCTTTGGTCGCTGCTCCTGGGGCTCGTGCTCGTCGTGCTGTTGATGAAGGCGCTGGTCATTGGAACGCTGGGCGACGACGATGGCTACCACCTGGCCAGCCCGAGGCGTTGGCTCGCCGCCGGAACACTTGCCTATTTGCCGACGTATACGCACACGAACGCCGCGATGGGCTTCGAGATGCTTTATGCGATCGGGCTCGCCGTTTGGGACCCGGTCGGCGCAAAGATTTTGCATTTTGGCGCCGGGTTGTTCTCGTTGCTCGGCATCATCCTCGTCGCGCGACGAGCGGGCAATGTCTTGGGCGGGCTCCTCGCGATCTCGATGTTGATGATCGCAACTCCGTTTGCGAACATGCCATCCTTGTTTCCGCTGGCCTTCGCGGACATGGCCGCTTTCTGGATGACATTCGCCAGTATCCTGAGCTGGCTGGTTTGGCGCGAGTCTCAAGACCGACGCCTGCTGATCTGTTTGGCGCTGTGCGCGGGCTTCACCGGGTCGTTCAAATTCACGGCCCTATCCGTGCTGGTGGCATGGCTCCCCGTGCTGGCACTCGAAGCCGGTCGCAAAGAAGGCTGGCGCGGCGGCATACGGACGATCACCATATTCGGTTTCGTCGCGTTCGCGCCGGTGCTCCCTTGGTTGTTTCGGAATTGGCAGACAACGGGCAACCCGGTTTATCCGATGTTCTCGAGCATCATCGCCACGCGTGATTGGAGCGCCGAACAAGCGCGGGTATTTGGCCAGTACATCCATTACTATTCCTGGGGAATTGCTTCGAAGATGACGCTCGGACGACGGAAGTTGTTCGCGCTAATCGCAGAACTGATCGTGGCCTCCCTGGGTGCGGTCAGCTTCTATTTGGTACGTGACCGGGCGCTGCGACTACTGGTGCTGTTCGCCACGACGTTTGCGCTGATCTCACTCGGCTTGACGGGCCTCTATTTCCGCTACTTTTTGCCTGCAATCGCCTGCGCGTGCCTGGTTGCCGGAGTGATTCTCGCGCAACGCTGGCTCAGTCCGTATCGAATCTGGCTCGCTTGTGCGTTGTTGGCGGCCGGTCTGATTCAGTTGCTTCGCACCGCACCGGACTTGGGGATCAACACTCGGTTGGCGCTCGGCCTGACCACGCTCGAGGAAGCGTACGCGGACGACGCCTTCTGGAATGCCTCGAAATACATCAACCAGCAAACGCCGAAGAATGCGCACATCCTAATGGCTTCGTTCTACAGCACCTTCGGCAACTCCAGCTTCGGAGGCTTCTTGCTCGACCGCTCTTGCTACGCAACCGATAGCCATTTGCAGACATTCATCGACCTGAATACCTGGGAATCCTTCGTGCGTAGCCTCAAAGCAGCCGGGATAACCCACGTGATGGTTTCGGACAAACAGTTCTCACCGGGCCGACAAGGCTTCCCATTCCAGTCGGCGAGCAACGAATATCCGTTCTCGCGTCGTCTGGTAGAAGACTATGGGCAGCGGCTAGCCCAATTTGGTCACCTTCAGATCTACGAAGTGCAACCCGAGCGCGCGGAGCATTGAGGCACCGATGCTCGCCGCGGCCCCGGCAGCGCTGGCCGCGCGCATCGCAAAGCCCTGCTCATTCGCTTTCGTAGTCGAAATCGTAGCGCACGATGGAGTCCTCTGGAATCATTGGCCCCACGGCATTGTGCCAAACGAAGAAGGCCTTTTGGAACGACGAATAGGCCAGCCCGTCGCCCTGGAAAGCGAGCTCCGAGGTGACGGGGCGCCAGCTCACCCCGTGATCCGCCGACGCGATCACGTATTGCTTGCTGAGGGCGGCGATACGGCCATCGGGGAGCTCAATCGGGTGCAGCTCGAGCGACCCGCCGGAGACTAGCTGCGTCGTCCAGGTTTGCCCCTGATCGGTGCTGATTTGCAGAGCGTTGCCGCCTTCGACGGGCCAATAGAGCCT
>Ga0070682_100001585_pt1 | contig 12675 bp, 8 predicted proteins | sample KBSC63LmetaG_FD_64668 | JGI IMG/M metagenome (GOLD analysis project Ga0070682, IMG submission 64668) | Corn rhizosphere microbial communities from Kellogg Biological Station, Michigan, USA - KBS C6-3L metaG | ecosystem: Host-associated > Plants > Roots > Rhizosphere | place: USA: Michigan... | reverse complement strand
GGTCGGTTGCAAAGCCGAGGACGGCGGCAAAGTCACCAAATTCGGTGACTTCGACGGCACCGGCACCACGGGCGGCATCACCAATCCCGGTGAAGTGACCAAGCTCATGGCGGCGGGCTGAGCTCGCGCGCTCGCTCGATCCGGCTTTCTTTTTTGATGGTCACGGGGCTCGGCCGGTTTCGGCCGAGCCTTCGGCGTCCAAGTGCGGCTGCCTGAGCCTCCGCTCCTTCGCGCTACTTGGCAGGAGCGAGCCCGCTCAATTCCGGCACCGCGTTGTCGCCGCCGAGCGCGGACTCGAAGGGACGCTGACCGCTCAGCCAATCAGCGGCACTCGACTCTGGGCCGTTCAGCAGGAGGTCGAGCGCCGCGGTCAGCTCCAATGGCCGCATATCGAGCCCGTACAGCTCCGCCAGGCTGAGCTGCAGCCCAGCGCTGATCGCATGAAACGCGCGGATCGGTTCCATGTACGAGCGCCCGCCCGAGCCCTGCGCCAAGAACGCGGCTCGCGCGCCCGGATCACGAAGCCGCGTCTTGCACTCTTCGGCATCGAGCGAGTTCATTCCGCGACAAGCCAGTGGTCTGACTTCGTAGATCGAACATTGACCGTGATCCAAAAATGGACAGGGCTGGTCGGGCGAAAAGCGCTCGGCCGAGCTGAGCCCCCGCGTTTCACGCGCACGCTGCGAGAGCCGCGCCGCGACTCGAGCGAGCTCTTCGCGCGCCAGCGTTTGCCGCAAATGAGCGAGGATGGCCAACGCCTCGGGGGGAGTCAGACCCACTGGCTGGTGACAGCAATGGTCGCAGCCCGCTTTGCACGCCACCGCGCCGGCGGGCGCGCGCGCCAGTAATGCTTCGGCGAGCCGTGAAGTCGCGGCCATGGCATTGCGAGCCAGCTCGACCGTACGCTCCACGCTCGGCGCTGCGCGCAGCAGCGCGCGTGCGGTGTTGGCCGTGCCGACGCTGAGCTCGTCTTGCCAAGCTTCTTGAAACAGCGGCGCGCTGAGCGCGATCGATTCCTGCCCGCTCAGCGGATCGCGCTCGAGTAGCAAATGAACCCGCCCTTGGGCATCCCGCTGAGTCGTTGCTGGGCGCGGCGACGGCGCGGCCGAGGCGCGGGCTGGCCGTTCTCGACGTTTGCGCCGGCTCATGGCAGCGGCGGGTGTCCGCTCAGCAAATAGAGCGGCAAGTGCTGGCCCGGTTCCACCAAGCGCGCGTGCGTTTCACGCTCGGCCGCCGTGATCAGTCGTGCGCGGTCGCACAGGCTCGGATCCGAGGCACAAGCCTGAAAGAACACGGCCGCTTGTCCATCCGGGTTGCTGTCGATGATGCCGAAACGGACGAACACGCGGGCACGGGCGCTGCCCTCGGTTTCTGGCAGGCTATCGAGCTCCGATCGGAGCATTTGTCTCACGGCGTCTTCGCTGCCCAAAGCCCAGATCGCATTGGCGATTGCGATCCCAGGGCCGGCGCCCAGGGCTGTCCGTTCGGTATCGCTGAGTGCGGCGATCGCCTGCGCGAATCGAGCGCGTGGTCCGTTCGCACGTGCGTAGCCGAGCAGCAGGGCCAGCACGAGAATCGACAAAGGCCCGAGCGCGCGCTTGGCCAGCGTGGAGCTCATGGTCGACTCAGCTCCTTCAGTTGTGAAAGCGCGTCCCGATCACAGCGTGGCCAGGTCAATGCGCGGCAGATTTGCTCGGCACGGCTCCAGTCACTGTTGCCGCCATTGTCCAGACCGCGCACAGCGACGACCAGATCGAATACGTCACGCTGCGGCGCTGCCAGCGGTGCGCGCACCGCCTGTAGATCGGTGTCGAGCGCGGTCCACTCCGGCGAAGGCGCGTGCGGATCTTCTCGCAACACGAAACCCACGCGCGCGTGCGGTGTATTCGAACCTCCGCCGCTCAGCGCAGCCAGTACCGGTACCGCGACGGAGCCGAGCAGATAGCCGAGCGCGGCGGCCGCCAGATAAGGCCAAACGAGGCCAAACGAATGCGCCCGAGTCATGCTGTTTCAGTCGACCAGTGCGACACCTGCGGACTCTAGATCAGCGACAGTTTGCGCGGAAGCGGGAGAGGCAACTGCCGAGTCGATCGCGCCGAACACGAAATACTGACTAGGCAGAAAATAGTGGTGCCGAGAAAACGATCAGATTCGACGTTCGATTCGACGGACAGAAGCAGATTGCGGCACTGCTCGAGATGAACGCAGCGCATGGTCAATGTGCGAGTGTCTCCACGAGCAGGAAGACCTCGCGTCACAGCCGAATCGCCGGCGTAGCTTCGGCTCTCCTGTTTTCCGGGTGCCTCGGGCTGATCTCCGCTTGTTCGCCCGACAACCCGGCGATCAATCAGCCAGGTGCCGGTGGCGCTCAGCCAGGCATGGGAGGCAGCTCGGTCTCGGCCGGTGCGCCCAGCACTGCAGCGGGGGGAAAGAGCGAGGCTACGGGCGGAGCGTCGGGGTCGAGCAGCGCCGCGGGCAGCGCGTCGTTCGCGGGCGGCTCCCCAGCTGCGGGCGGCTCCCCAGCTGCGGGCGGCTCGAGCGCTGCCGCTGGCGCGGGCGGCGCACTGGCCACGGGCGGCGCGGGCACGGGCGGCGGCGGAGCTGGCCCGGTCGAGAATCAAAGCGCCGATTGTGCCGTGGCTACGCTACCCGAGCCGAGCGCGCTGGCTTCGATCCCGAAATTGCCCGACCCATTCATGAAGCTCGATGGCAAGCGCGTCGCCTCCAAAGCGGAATGGCGCTGCCGCAGGCAGGAGATCCGAAGACAAGCCGAGAAGTACATCCTCGGCGGGAAGCCGACCCCCGACGTGGTGACAGGCACCGTGACCAAGACGAGCGCCACCGTGCACGTCGAAGCCAAGGGGAAATCCATCGATTTTAGCGTGAAGATCGTGCTGCCCAGCAAAGGCACGGCGCCCTTCCCGGCGATCATCAACGTGGGCAGCAGCGGCATGACGATCGGCGAAAGCCGCGTGCTCGATCAGGGCGTCGCGGTCATTTATTACAACAACTACGACCTGGGGAAGGAAGGCACCGCGGAGGCGTCGCGCGGCAAACCCAACCCGGGTAAGTACTACGACATCTACGGCGGCGATGATCCGGCGGGGCTGCTCATGGCCTGGGCCTGGGGTGCCAGCCGATTGCTCGACGTGCTGCAGAAGTCAGGCAGCGAGATCATCGATATCAACGCGATCGGTGTCACTGGCTGCTCGCGCTTGGGCAAGGGCGCATTCACGATTGGCGTTTTCGATGATCGCATCGCGCTGACGATCCCCCATGAACCAAGCACTGGCGGCGATCCGGCGCTACGCATCATGGACAAGATTTCGGGGGCAGAGCGCACGGACTACAACTACAACGGCCTCAATTGGCTCAGTAACAACTTCGCGCCGTTCGTGTTCGCCAACAACACCTCGAACGCCGTCAAGCTGCCGATCGACACGCATGCTCTGATCGGCATGATCGCGCCACGCGGCCTCTTGATTCTGGAGAATCCTCATCAGACGCAGATGGGCGCACCCGCGGGCCACATGGCATCGCTAGCCGGCCTCGAGGTCTACAAGGCGCTCGGGGCAGAGAAGAACATCAGCTACCACTCGAGCGTCGCAGAGACCGCCCATTGCTCGTACAAGACCGAGTACACCGATCTGATCATCAAGAGCATTGCCGCATTCCTGACGCACAAGGGCGACGCACCCGGACAGTTCCTGGTCGGCTCGGGTGGCTCCCTCACACGCTCGGACTGGATCGATTGGACAGCGCCGACGCTCCCGTGACGCGCGCCCCCCCACGCCGCCCAGCCAGCGAAACGGGGTAATTTACCCCGCGCCGCTCCGCCGAGCGGCCCGCTCCGTCCGTGCGCCGTGAAATCGGTGACGGATCCCTGTGGGTCTCACCACTGCTTGCCGGTCAGCCTGAGATTGACCCGATCGACCCGAATGCTCGGTCCGCTTCGAGTGATGAGCGTAGATTTTTCCACCGTGCTTGGCAGAACGACAATCCGACAGCGCGGAGGAACGATGAAATTGACCTGGCTTGTGCGGTTCATCTTCGCGGCGATCGTGCCGCTCTCGGCGTCGTTCGGCTGCTCGTCTCAGCCGGCTGGCAGCGCGCCCGGTGGCGGCGGGATGAACTTGGGCGGCGCAGCGCACTCGAGCGGCTCGGGCGGTGCTTCCCCGCAAGCCGGCGGCGCGGGCCTCGGCACGGGCGGCCTCGGCACGGGCGGGCTCGGCACGGGCGGGCTCGGCACGGGCGGGCTCGGCACCGGCGGCCTGGTGAGCGCGGGAGGCGGCGGCGTGGCCGGCTCCGCGGGCAGCGCCGTCGCACAGGGCGGAGTCGCTGGCATGCCTAGCGGCGGCAGCCCGGGCCTAGGCGGTAGCGGCGGTGCCTGCACGTCCGCAAACTGCCCGCCGGTCACCTGCGCCACTTACCCCACGTTGCCCGGCGCTGCAGCCAGCTCGACCTACACCGTGACCGCGAGCGGCGCACCTTTGTTCGTAGAGAAGCTGAGCAAGTTCTCGCCGGAGATGCAGGTGCACTACGCGCACTGTTCGCTGTCCGCGCCCGGAACGGCCACGTTTTCGGTGACGCTCGACGCGAGCTTCAGCTCGTACACGCTGAGCCCCAAGAGCAGAAACATCACCGCCACCAAGAACGGCAACACCCTCACCTTCAGCAGCGGTCCGAATTATCTCATCTTGCAGGTGGATGCCAAGGAGCTGCTCTTCATTCTGATCGATGCTCCCGAAGACAAGCCTCCGCATCTGGGGGATGCGAACGTCAAGAGCATTGCGGACTATGGCGTGGACAATACGGGAGCAACCCTCGCGACTTCGAAAGTGCAGTCGGCGATCGATGCGGCATCGGGCGCCAGCCAAAACATCCTGTACTTCCCGCCAGGGAAATACAAAGTCGGTGAGCTGTGGCTGAAGAGCGACATGACGCTGTACCTCGCGGGCGGCGCCGTTCTCTATGGCTCGGACGCGGCGGCTGATTTCAACACCGGAAGCGGCGGCGTCAACATCGAGGATTGTTCACACGGGATGATCCGCATGTACAAGGTCAACAACACGAAGATCTTGGGACGCGGCGTGATCGACGCGAACGGCAAGCTGATTCGCAGTCAAAACGACACGAAGATCAACCTGCTGAAGATCGAGGAGAGCACCAACATTCTGATCGATGGCGTGACAGTCAGGGATCCCAGCTTCTGGAACACGCTGATTTATCGCAGCGATCTGGTGACCATCCAGAACTACAAGATGATCAACTGTCGGCCGACGACGACGACCTACAACAACACCGATGGCGTCGACTTCGATGAATCGACCAACGGCAAGCTGAGCAACGCGTTTTTGTACACCGGCGACGACAGCATGGCGACCAAGAACGAGTTCTCGACCGGGCCCACCGACACCAAGAACATCGTCCACGAAAAGGTGGTCTGCTACAGCAATTCCGTCGGCTGTAAGATTGGCACCAAGACGATGGGTAAGACCATCGATGGTGTCGTCTTCAGGGACATCGACATAGTCAAGGCGGGGCGCGCGCTGAATATCGATGCCTACGACACGGCCGTGGTCCAAAACACCAAGTTCGAGGACATTCGCATCGAAGCGGCGGACACCAGCATGATCGCGCTCAGCGAAGACGAGCCGCCAACCTGGCGCACCGCTGCCAACACTTCGATCATCAAGGACACCTATTTCACGAACGTGAGCTCGGGCGTCAAAAAGCCGATCAACCTGCACGGTAGGTCAGCGACCGTGAACATCACCGGGGTTCACTTCGAAAATCTGATGGTCACGGGCAAGGCAGTCACGAGTCAAACGGATTCGGATGCCACTTGGAGCATCAATTCCTATGTCTCCAACATCGTGTTCGGCCCCTAGTCACACAAGCTGACGCCGCTCACTTCTAGAGTTCAACGAAGGCAAACAGATGCAACATCGATATCGCAATCACGCCATCACCACCTCGTCGATGATCCTCGGACTGCTCGTGGCTGCCCCTGCAGGCGCAGCCTCGCTTCAGCAAGTCAACGACTGGGGAGCGAGCGGCGTCCCGAGCTACGTCGAGATGTACATCTACGTGCCGGACAAGTTGGCGACGAAGCCTCCGATCTTGGTTTCGGCCCACTCCTGCGGGTCGAACGCGACCGGCCAAATGGGCAACATCCCGAAGATCAAGGCCGCGGCCGACGCCAACGGCTTCATCCTCATTCTGCCGGATAACCCGGGGCAAAACTGTTGGGATGTCGGCGCGAAGGACACCTCCCTCAAGCACGATGCGGGCGGCGACACGAAAGCCGTGACCCAAATGGTGAAGTACGCGCTCACCAAGTACAATGGCGATGCGGCCCGCGTGTACGCGATGGGCGGCTCGTCCGGGGCGATGCTCACTCAAGCCCTGATGGCCGTGTACCCGGACGTCTTCAGGGCCGGCTCCGCCAGAGCCGGCGTTCCTGCGGGCTGCTGGGCAGAAGGCTACGCCACGAGCAATCAGTGGAGCGACAGCTGCGCGGGCGGCAACGTGTCCAAGACCGCGCAGCAATGGGGAGATCTAGCGCGTGGCATGTACCCTGGCTACACCGGGCACCGCCCGCGCCTTCAGATCATGCAGGGCGACGCCGATACGACGATCAGCTTCAAGAACTCGGCGGAGGCCATCAAACAGTGGACGAACGTGCTCGGGTTGAGCACGGCCCCGAGCTCCACCGACATGCTCAAGACTTCGATTTCCACGTACACCCGCCAATTTTGGAAGAACGCCTGCGACTACGTGGTTTTCGAGACCTGGGCAGGCAAAGGCGGCACCCACTCCATGGGCTATGAGGAGGACGACGTCCTCAAGTTCTTCGGCCTCAACGTCGCCGGTGGCGCGGATCCAGAACCGGATTGTCCCCCTGGCGGCAGCACGGGCACGGGCGGCGCTACGGGTAGCGGGGGCACGAGCTCGTCCGGCGGCGGCAGCACGAGCACGAGCAGCGGCGGGGGCGGCACGTCGAGCGTGGGCAGCAGCGGTGGCGCGAGCGGAAGCGCTGGCACATCGACAGCGGGCAGCATTGCAGGCGGCGGGAGCGGCGGAACGGCAGTCGCAACCAGCAGCGGCGGTTCCCCGAGCGCGGTTGGCGGTTCGACAGCCACGGCGGGTGCGGCGCCGAGCAAGGCCGGATCGACGAGCAGCAACCCTGGCGCGGGCTTCGACCGCGAGGACTCGTCGTGCTCGATCAGCGCAGCGGGAGGCTCTACTCCCCCGATCGCTAGCTTCGTGGCAGCGGCTCTCGGAGCGCTACTGCTCCGTCGCCGCCGCGCGCGCGGCTGAGCTGCAGCAAACAAGCATCAAAAAGGGCGCGGCCCGCCACCGACGACGGGCCGCGCAGCAAGAGCTACGCCTTCACTTCGGGGGCGTGCTCGCGCAAACCAAGGACGTCAAATCCGTCTTGCGGCGTCCTAGGTCGTTCAACACCCGTGTTTGACCGCTGAATCGGTCGGTCACGGTGGTGCCGGTGATGAAGGGAGAAAGCTCCGCTTCACTGCCAGGGGAGCGCGGTGTGATCATCAGGAAGTTGTTGGTATTGGTCTCCGGGCTGTGGCAGCCGTTGCAGGTGTTGAGGGACGCGTGAAACCGCGCGTCCGGGTTGGTGATACCGGGACCATTCCATAGATCCTGGCGATTGATCACCGAGCCACCCATGAAAGACATCCCCCCGAACTGAAGAGGCACGGTGTGTGAGTCACCGCCTGGGACCTCGGCGATGATGGCTGCGGCATTTTGATTCACGAAGCTGGCGAAGGTTGCCGTGTTGTTGAAGCCGAGATCGGGTGTCTCCTTGACGGTGGTTTCGGTGAGTAGGCCGGTGACTGGCGAGACCACGAAGGCCCGGAGCTCCCACTCCCTGAAGGGCGACAAGGCAATCTCGTTCGTGCGGAGCTCCACCAAAGCACTGCCGTTGGGGCTGCCGGGTGACGCGCCGTGATCGGTGAAGCTGCGCGTGATGGCCTCGAGCGCCGCGTTGTATTCTTCCGAGGGGAAGGGTAGCGAGCCCAAGGCGTGCCAACGGTTTGCCCATTCGGTCACGTCTGCCTGGGTGTGAGCAACCAGGTTGTATTCGACGATGACCGTGAAGTCCCGGAAGTTGGGACCGTTCACGCCGTATACGAAACGCCCCTCGCCCGCGGAGTTTTCCGCGAGATTGCGAGTGTCGATTCGATTCACGATGGCTTGTAGCGTGAGCGGAGATTGATCCAAATCCAGCTCGCCCGCCGGCGTCTTGGGCCAGATGTCGATGAGTTGCGATTGCATCGCCGGTCGAGCCTGAACCGTGAAGCCGTTCACGGTTTGATCGGTCAGCCAGTGTTGCAGAAGCTTCAGCGTCATGGCCGGCGCTGCCTCGGGCGTTGCTGCCATTTCACGCATCAAGTGACCGAACGACCAAACGCCAGCCGTTTGCGGAGTGCTCGGCCCAGAACCGCCGCTGCCCGCGCTGCCGCCAGCACCGATGCCACCGCCCGTGCTCGGGCTTCCCCCGATCCCCACGGCACCGCCGACGCTCGGACCAGCTCCCGCGAAACCCGGACCACCGGCTTTGCCCGGAGCAGGCCCAGGGCCGCTGCTGCTGCCACCCGATCCGACGGGCGGAACGTTCGGACCGCCGGAGAACGGACCGATCGAGCCCGCGGTGCGTACCGGATCGTCGACCACGCTGAGGTCCGTGATCATCAACTCTCGACGGCTGCGGACGAAGCAGCCCGTCGGAGCCGCGAGCTCGTAAGTCAGTTCCCCGTTCACCTGTTCGAAGCTGGCCCCGAAGGAATTCACGACGAACGGCACCTGGTGCACCCCGGGCTCGGCTGCGTCCGAACCGGTCACGGACGTGCCGAACTTCACCGTCGCGCCAGGAGCGACGAACTGAAAACTGGGTTCATCGACGCTGGTCGTGATGCCTATCTCGTTTCCGAAGGCGAAGAAGTCATAGGGCTTCGACGAGCAAGCACCCACGTCGTTGTTGGTGACCGAGACGTCGTAGTGAACGGTGGTGTCTGGAGGGACTGCGCCGCTGGTCGCGGGATTGACGCTCACGGTCGTGGGGCGCCCGATGCACGCCAACGAGGTCAGCACATCCGAGCTGATCGTTTGCGTGGTGACGAATACTTCGTCGATCGTCCCGTTGAAGAACTGGCTTTGGGTGGTTGCGCCGATCCGAATCGGCGCGAACACGTCACGCACGGTACCCGCACCAAACACCTGTCCAAACTGCTGCCCGTTGATGAACAGGAACACGAACGTGCCATCGAACATGCCGGCGACGTGCGTCCACTTGTTGGCCGCGATGGGCGCGCTGGAAATGATGGTTTTGCCGTTCGCAAGAACGACCGACATCTCGATGTTGCCTTTATGAATACCGAGCGAAAATGCGGTCTTGTTGTTCAGGCGCTTGACCACGATCGGTTGGTCGCCCGAGACGGTCTTCGGGTTGACCCAAGCCGCGACGCCAATGTGCTGATCGACCGTGAACTGCGGCTGGTCCGCGATTTGGACCACGTCCTTCTCGGAGCGAAACTTCACGCCCAGCCCGCTGATGCCGGGAACGCAGGAAGCCTTGAGCGCTTGTTGCGCGTGGGCACCGAGCCCGGATGAATCGAGCAAGAAGTGCGAGGTCGGCGAACAATCGTCGAAATGCCAGAAGCCAAACCCGCCGTCCGAGCCCGGATCGACAGCGCCGGCTTCTGGAAACCCGGCTGAGCCTCCCTTGCCGGCACTCGCTGAGCCCCCTTTGCCGCCGCTCGCTGAGCCCGCTTTGCCGCCACTCGCCGCACCGCCGGAGCCGGTGCTGCCGCCGGTCGACGTGGCACCACCGGCACCGATCACGGGCGGCGGTTTCGCTTCAGAGACCTGAGATACGCCCGTGGAGGAGATCGTCGTCACGCTGTTCGGCGTGCCGATCACCGCGTTGGTCAGTGGTTCGGTGTACTCATCGTCCGTTTCGGCCGCGAACTTGTCGTCCGCCCCGCAGCCCAGCGGAACGCTGAATAGAACCGCCGCTACTAGGTACCTGGCAGGAGACCGCAATTCCGCCCATTTTTCACGCATTATATTCCGCATGTAACCCTCCGCATGTGAGCGCGTACACAACCCCGTCCGCGCGCGATAAAAAGTAGTTTGTGCGAGATACTAAGTCAAGGCGTGCTGTTTCCCAGGCGCCTTGATCTCTAGTTGATCGTGCGCACAAAGATGTCGTGATCGAAGTGAACGGTTCGGGACATGAGCGAGAGGGACGAGACGGACGAGATGGGCGACACGGGCTGCGCGGTGACGCGCGAGCAACAGCTCGATCGTGATGCTGGCTCAAGCTGTGCCACACGCGATCGGCGGATCACACGGCGGATTGCGCCAGTCCAAGCGTGCAACGAATCGAGATCACGACCGCAAACGCAAGACCTGGAATCGACATTGGGAAGCTGAGCAAGAGTCGCAATTGGTCGACGCTCTGCTGAGCGCCGCGACTCAACCATCGAGTTGCCGAGCAACGCGTCGGAATGCAGCGACGCGAAGCCAACTGAGTGGGCAGGGCTCGAAGCCGACTTTGGCGCGGCAGCCCGCCAACAGGCCGGGGCATTGAGCACGGCGCGATGCGCGAATCGGAAGGCACACCAACCGCACTCGAGCTCGAGGCCAGGCAGCGTCCGCGGCCTCTGCAGACACACTCGAACATTTCAGGTAGACGCGGGCGACAGAGCTGTCGTTATCGCGACGGAGAGCGGTTCGCTATCGTCGGCTGACAATGAAGCCTGCGAAGCGAAATGTGATATCGAGCCCGGTTGGTGCAAAGCAGCGCGCTTGGCTGCTCGGGGCGCTCGCGCTCTGTGCAAACCTCGCTTGTTCGAGCAGTGACACGGCCCCTGAGGGCGCATCGGCAGGTCGCGGGGGAGCGACCGCGAACGGCGGAGCATCTGCGCAGGGCGGCGCGGCGATCGCCGGCAGCAGCCCCGTGGGTGGCGGCGGCTCGAGTGCGGGTGGGCAGAGCACTGCTGGCGCGGGCGGTACCGGTGTCGCGGGTAGCAGCGCCGGTGGCTCGAGCGGTTCGTCAGGCCAGACCAGCTCAGGTGGCTCGACAGCCGCTGGCAGCGGCGGCTCCCACGCAGGTGGCTCCAGTGTGGGTGGCTCGAGCGTGGGCGGCAGCTCCAGCGGCAGTTTCGATCCCTGCCCCGCGACCGGCGATTGCAAGGTGCTCCCGCTGGGCGATTCGATCACCTTCGGCACGCCCACCAACAACGGCGGCTATCGCGTCGAACTGTTCACCAAAGCGGTCGGCGACAACTTGCACATCACCTTCGTCGGCAGCCAACCGAACGGGCCGAGCATGGTCGCGGGCAAGCCGTTCCCCCGCGGCAGCGAGGGCTATCCGGGCATCAAGACCGCGGCCCTCAACGCGAAGTTGAGCACGGCGCTCAAGGACAAGCCTCAGATCGTCTTGCTCCACATCGGGACCAACAACGTGAGCGAGGCAAGCGCCTTCAGTGAGCTCGAGAAAATCATCGACGCCATCGTGGCGGCCGTGCCCGATTCGCTGCTCGCGGTCGCGTCGATCATTCCGCTCGGCACCTCCACCGCCGTGCCCACCTACAATAAGGGCATCCCGGATCTGGTGAAGAAGAAGGCCGACGCCGGCAAACACGTGATCTTCGTCGATCAATACAAAGATTTTCCGACCGCGGAGCTGACCGACGGCGTGCATCCGAACGACACCCAGGGCTACCCGCGCATGGGCGACAAGTGGTACGTGGCGATCAAGCCTTACCTACACTGAGCCAGGCGTGAGCCCCGCGGGTCGTCGCTCGGCGACGCTCCGCCAGCTTGGCTCAGTTGGTCACGCACTGCTTCTGCATGAACGCATAGGTCGCGGCTGCAGCTGCCGCAGCGCCCGCGTCGGTAAAGACCAAGCCGTCCGTGCCGAGGTACTCGGGATGGCCGGCGAAGATGGGGCGCAGGTCCAACCAGTGACAAGGGACAGGGCTGCGGCCGCAAGCGTTTTGCAGCAAGGGGCGCATGAGATCGATGCCATCCTTGAGCATCGGATTGCCGATCACGTCGCCATAGAAAAAGTAAACGATGTGCTCGACGCCGTCGCGGGCAAACCGAGAAAAGAGCTGCTCGGCCCCGGCCACCGCCGCGTGTGCCGCGGGACAGTCAGGGGTCAGCATGCCTGCGCAATTGTTGTTCAGTACGTCCGTCGCGCCGCCGTCCATGACGATCACGCGCGCCGGACCGTCGGCTCGCGCGCTGGTGTATTGGCTGTCGAAGCTGAGGGGGCCGGTCGCCAGCAACGAGCTCACGGCCTGCGCCTGATTTCGGTAATGCTCGCCCGACGCCAAGCTGCCCGCTGCCACCGCTGCTAGCTCGAGTTGCGGCGTGAAGATACTGAGCTCGATCAGCACGTCACCCAAGATCAGGACGTCTTCCGGAGCAAGGCTGTCCGGCATGCAGGTCGCGGCCGGCGGTTCGACGCGCCGACTGAACTCGCGACAGTAGCCGAAGTCACAAAGGCGAGCCGTGGCGAGCTTGCTGCAATCCAAGTCCGACAGGCAAGGCACGTCGCACATGGCGCCCAGTTCCGCTGCGCCGCAGCGCTGTTCCGCAACGCGGGGGCCCAGCGACGCGCAACTCGCCAGCTCC
>Ga0070682_100001581_pt1 | contig 12686 bp, 10 predicted proteins | sample KBSC63LmetaG_FD_64668 | JGI IMG/M metagenome (GOLD analysis project Ga0070682, IMG submission 64668) | Corn rhizosphere microbial communities from Kellogg Biological Station, Michigan, USA - KBS C6-3L metaG | ecosystem: Host-associated > Plants > Roots > Rhizosphere | place: USA: Michigan... | reverse complement strand
CGCCGATCAGCAAAATGCAGCTGAGCCAAGTTCAGTAACTCTTATTAGCTGTTTCCTGATCCGCGTCTCTCTGCGTTCATCCGCGGCTAATTATTTCTTCAGCCAGCCGAACAGACCGTGAACGATCGTTTCGCGGTTCTCTTCGTAGATTGCGCGGGTGAGTGGAATGCCCATCGGACAAGCCTTGATGCAGTTTTGAGCGTTGCCGCAATTCGTGATGCCGTCTTCACCCATGATTCCTTCGAGACGTGTGTCGCGCGTCGATTCGCCGCTGGGATGCATGTTGAATAGACGCACCTGCGCAATCGCCTGCGGACCGATGTAGTTGTCCTCGTCATACTGCGGGCAGGCTTCGAGACAGCAGCCGCAAGTCATGCAACGCGAATAGGCATAACGTTCCTGCACGTCCGCCTGATCCATACGTGGTCCCGGACCGAGATCGTAAGTACCGTCGAGTTCAATCCAGGCGTTGACCCGTTTGAGGTGATCGAACATCTGCGAGCGATCGACTACGAGGTCACGAATGTTCGGAAACTTCTGCATCGGCTCGAGCTTGATCGGCTGCTCAAGGTTGTCGATCAGAGCAGAACAGGATTGCCGCGCGCGGCCGTTGATGACCATCGTGCAAATGCCGCACACCTGTTCGAGACAGTTCATCTGCCAGACGGGCGGAGTGGTGCGCGTACCTTCCTTGGTCACCGGATTCTTTTGAATCTCCATCAGGCAGGAAATGATGTTGAGATTCGGGCGGTAGGGCAGCTCGAAAATTTCCCAGTAGGGAGAGGAATCCGGATTGGCGCGACGACGGATGTGGATCTCCACTGACTTCGGCGGCGTGCGATTGGCTTTGGTTGGTTGTACGTGTGCTGACATGATTAATTGATTTTGCCGCAGAGAGATTTAGATACAGAGCAAGGATCAAGACTAGAAGTCTCAGGGTCAGGAAGGGGGCCTGCCCCCGCCGTTGTTGAATGCACAGTCAGCGGGGGCAGGCCCCCTTCCTGACCTGGAGATTCTTGATCTTGAATCATCCTCTCAATCTCTGTGCTTCTGCGGCTGTCGCTATTTGGCTATAGGACGGCTTCAAACATTGGCCGGCGCTTCGGGTCGGGCTGCTGCCGGATCGTGTTTCGGTTCCGCCTTCGCTTTACTGTAGTCGCGTTTGCGCGGCGGTATCAGCGAAATATCAACCGCCTCATACGAAATGACCGGGCCTTCACCGGAATACTCGGCAATTGTCGTCTTCAAAAAATTCTCGTCATCACGATTCGGAAAGTCCGGCTTGTAGTGTGCGCCGCGCGATTCGTTGCGATTAAGAGCGCCGAGCGTAATTACACGAGCCAGTTCAAGCATGTTGTCGAGGTGACGTGCATGCGGTAGCGCCATCGTGGCCCACAGGTTTGAATCGTTGATCGAAATGCGTTTGTAGCGATCCATTAACTCCAGCAGCTTGTCATCAGTGGCTTTCAACTTGTCGTTATAACGGACGACGGTAACGTTGTCAGTCATCCACTTGCCCATCTCCTGATGCAGCACATACTGGTTTTCAGTGCCGCTCTGCTTAACGAGGGCATCGTTGATCTCCTGCTGCTTCCTGAGCTCCTGATCGTAAATTCGCGATCCGTCCGCGCCGTTTCGTTCAACGTTTTTCGCGTAATCGAGAGCTGCCGGGGCCGCGACGAAACCGCCGTACACACAACTGACGAGCGAATTTGCGCCCAGACGATTTGCCCCGTGGATTGAATAGTCACACTCTCCGGCCGCCAGCAGACCGGGAATGTTAGTGCGCTGATCGTAGTCGACCCAGAGTCCGCCCATCGAATAGTGAACGCCCGGAAAGATCCGCATCGGCACGTGCCGCGGATCGTCGCCGACGAACATTTCGTAGATTTCGAGAATTGCGCCGAGCTTGCGATCGAGCATTTCCGCGGGAATGTGTGTCAGGTCAAGGTAGACCTGATTTTCACCGGCGACACCCTTGCCCTCGATGCACACCTGGAAGATTTCGCGGGTGGCAATGTCGCGCGGCACGAGGTTGCCGTAGGCGGGAAACTTTTCTTCGAGGAAATACCAGCGCTCGGTTTCCGGAATCGAAGACGGCGCGCGATTGTCGCCAGGCTTTCGCGGCACCCAAACTCGACCACCTTCGCCGCGTGCCGATTCCGACATCAAACGCAGCTTGTCTTCACCCGGAATTGAAGTCGGATGGACCTGAATGAATTCGCCGTTCGCATACTTCGCGCCCTGCTGATAACAAGCAGAGACAGCACTGCCGGTGCAGACCATCGAGTTAGTCGACTTCCCGTAAATCAAACCCGGACCACCAGTCGCCATGATCACGGCGTCTGCCGGAAACGCCTTGAGCTCCAGCGTCTGCAAGTTCATGGCGATCAATCCGCGACAGACTTGATGGTCGTCAAGCACGAGCGACATCATTTCCCAGTGCTCAAACTTGCGGACTTTTCCGGCGGCCTCGTAACGACGAACCTGCTCGTCGAGTGCGTAAAGCAATTGTTGGCCGGTGGAAGCGCCTGCGAAAGCGGTGCGGTGATGTTTGGTGCCGCCGAAACGACGGAAGTCGAGCAGTCCTTCCTTGGTGCGCGAGAAGGGAACGCCCATGCGATCAAAAAGAAAAATGATCGATGGCGCCATTTCGCACATGGCTTTCGCTGGGGGCTGATTCGCTAGAAAGTCGCCGCCGTAAACCGTGTCGTCGAAGTGTTCCCAGGTGGAGTCGCCTTCGCCCTTGGTGTTGACGGCCCCGTTGATTCCGCCCTGCGCGCAAACCGAATGCGAACGCTTAACCGGGACGACAGAAAACAGGTCTACGGCGTGGCCGGCTTCCGCGATGCGCATAGCCGCCGCCAATCCTGCGAGCCCTCCGCCAACGATTGCGATCTTTGTTCCGTTGCTCGCCATCTTAGAGAATTCCTCCCAGCAGCCCGCCGGGGCGGATGAATGCGATCGCGGCATTAAGACCAACGAGCAGCAAAAAGACGCCGAAACCGATACACGCGTAACCGGTCAAACGTTGTGCACGTTCACCAATCGTGATGCCCCAATCGACGAGAAATAACCAGATGCCGTTTGCCAGATGCCACACGGTGGCGGTAATGCCGATCACGTAGACGATGAAAATCGGGATCATGCGAAATTCGCGCGAGACGATATCAAACGCCTGGCCCGGGTTGTGTGCCACCGAAATGTTGTTTAGTCCCGGAATCATTCCAAACCTAAAGTTCATCACGTGAAAAGCGATAAAGAAAAACAGGATCAGACCGGTAACGCGTTGGATTAGATAGAACCAATTCCGCGGGTAGGGATAATTCAAATTGTTCGGCCGCGCTTCGATCGTGATCACGAGACCGTAGACGGCGTGATAGATGAGCGGTATAAAGATGCCGCCGATTTCAACGAAGAGGATATAAGGAATCGACTGCAGGTCCTTAACGGCATTATTGAAATCTGCAGCACCGGTCAGCGCCTTCGAGTTTGTGTAGAAATGCTCCAGAAGGAAGATGCCAAGCGGCATGATGCCGGAGAGCTGATGAAGTTTGCGCAGGACGAAAGTCCGGCTCAAATGTACGCCCACGAACGCGCTCCTTTGCGGTAGGGGTTTAACGCTAAAGCCGCTTGCCCAAACGCCGGTAAGTTGTATTTGAGATTTTTCGTAGCAACGAAATTATAGTAACAACTTTATGAAAAGCAAAACGCGTTACCGATCGACGGAACCAATCAAGCGCTTGTCTGGGACCCTGCATACTGGGACCGCGGCTACTGGGACCGCGGGCGTCTCGCCCGCCTGCACTGGAGATTGAAACAACTTAGAAGTCAGGTTCGCGCTTCGCGCTCATTGCGGGCGGGACGCCCGCGGTCCCAGTAAATGCGGTGCGGTACCTCCAACGAATGTCAGAACTAACTGAACAATCGATCGTCAGTCTTGCGAATAGTATTCGCCGCGGCGCCGCGTCGCCCGTTGAAGTAGTACAGGCTCATCTCAATCGCATCGATCGCATTAACTCCAAACTCAATGCAATCGTGACGATAGGCCCTGACGTCATCGAGCACGCGAAAGACGCGGAGGCTGCGATTGTTCGTGGCGACAAGCTTGGTCCGTTGCACGGCGTGCCGTTAACCGTGAAAGATACGATCGAGACTAAAGGCTTGCGCACGACAAGTGGTTCGCCAATGCGTGCCAATTTCGTTCCGGATCGCGACGCGCCAGCAGTCGCGCGTTTGAAAGCGGCGGGAGCAATAATTTTAGGCAAGACAAACACTGCCGAAATGGCGATGGACTACAACGCCGACAACCCTGTCTTTGGTCGTACTAACCATCCGCAGAACCCGCTGCTCACACCCGGCGGATCAAGCGGCGGCGAAGGCGTTGCGATTGCAACTTTCATGTCTCCGGGCGGAATCGGCAGCGACCTGGCGGGTTCGGTTCGAATTCCGTCACACTTTTGCGGCATCGCTGGTTTGAAGCCGACGGTGGGCCGGGTGCCGGCGGAGGGACAGTTTCCACCAAGCAGTGGGCCTTATGCGCTCGGCGCGTCAATTGGGCCGATGGCGCGCAGCGTTCGCGACCTCGAGCTTTTGTTTTCCGTGTTGGCTGGCATCGACCTCGCGCTAATTGATCTTCGGGGTAGCCGCGTGGCGGTTTATACGAATGACGGCGTTTCTGAAGTAACTGACGAGACGCGCGCTGCTGTTAAGGCGGCAGCAAAAACCTTGTCAGATGCAGGGCTACTAATAGAAGAGACACGACCGCCGGGCGTTGAGCGCGGCTACGAGCTTTGGCTGCGAATGTTTTCGCGCGCTTCCGTGGTCCAGCTTCGAAACGTGTACGCGGGTAACGAAGAAAAGGGCGGCAACTTTGTGCGCTGGCGGCTGGCAACCGCCGACGATACAGCGCCGCCGTCGCTCGATGAATACCTTCAGTCATGGATGGAGCGCGATCGTTTGCGCGCTGCACTGGTCGATTGGATGACAGCGGTTCCTTTGTTGATCGCGCCGGTTGGAGCTACGCCTGCCTATGAACATGGAACGCTCAAAGTGAAGGTTTCGGGCACCACGATGGGCGCGTTTCGTGCGTTCAGTTATTGCCAGACTTTCAACGTCTTCGATCTGCCTGTGGTTGTGGTTCGTGCGGGAACGAGTGCCGGCGGCCTGCCCATCGGAGTGCAAATTATCGGGCGCCCATTTGCTGAGGAGACGGTTCTGGCTGCGGCAAAGATTGTGGAGCAGTCATTCGGCAGTTGGCCGTCGCCGCCAGTGTTCGACAGGCTTTAGCTTGTCGTTCTTTTTGTAACGCAAACTGTTAGTTTGCGTTTTTCACAACGACAAACTGAAGTTTGTCGGACAAGACACGATCCGATATAGTTTTGCCAACAGGTTCTTATCACCCCGCTACGGCACGTGCCGAGGAGTAACCCGAATGGATCCACTTCCCACTCTTCTTGCATTCATGTTCTTTGGTTTTATCGCGATTGTCCTGCTGGTGATCGCAGCCAAGACAATTCGCATCGTTCCCCAGGCAACCGTGATGCTGGTGGAGCGCTTAGGAAGATTTGATAAGGTTGCGAACAGTGGATTGAATTTGCTTTGGCCATTCCTCGACCGGCCGCGCGCTGTCTATTGGACCAATACGCGACCCGGCATCACTTCCATCGATCTGCGTGAACAGTATATTGACCTGCCGCCACAGCCCGTGATCACGCGTGACAACGTCACGATCCACGTTGACTCGGTCGTCTACTGGCAAATCACCGATCCCATTAAAGCCGTTTACGAAATGAACGATCTCGTCGGCGGCATCGTGCAGTTAACTATCACCGGCATGCGCGCCGTGATGGGTGACATGGATCTGGATCACACGTTATCGCAACGCGATCAAATCAACGCGAAGCTGCGTCTCATCCTCGATGAAGCGACTGACAAATGGGGCGTGAAAGTGACGCGCGTCGACGTCAAAAATATCAATCCGCCCGAAGACGTGCGCATCACGATGGAAAAACAGATGACTGCGGAGCGCAATCGGCGCGCGCTGGTATTGCAGGCGGAAGGCGATCGGCAGGCTGCGATCACCCGCGCTGAAGGTGAAAAACAGGCGGCCGTTACGCGCGCTGAAGGTGAAAAGCAATCGGCCATACTCGCCGCAGAGGGCGCCGCCCAGGCGCGCGAAAGAAACGCGGCTGCTGAAGCCGAAGCGATTGGTCGCGTTGCTCAAGCCATGCAGGCACACGGTAATCCGGCGCAGTATCTGATCACTACGCGTTACATTGAGAGCCTGCGCGACATGACTCGCACGAACAATTCGAAGGTGATCTTCATGCCGGTAGAAACTTCGGCGATGCTGGCGAGCGTGGGCGCAATCAAAGAAGTGTTGTCGCAAACCGGGCAGGATAGCGGTGAGAAGGAACCCCCCTCGCCGCCACGACCCCGCGAATTGCCACGCTAGCCTTTGGAGTAGGGACACAAGTGACTGAATGAGGTCAGTACCACCAGGCGGTAGCCGGTGGGTCTCCTGATTGCCGATTGCCGATTGCCAATCAAGAGACCCACCGGCTACCGCCTGGTGGTACTGACCTCACTGCCGTCGGCGCTCCCAGCGTTGGGCGCTTCTAATGTTGCTCCCAGGTTCCTATTTTGCGGGTTCCATGATCAGGGTTTCGCGTGTGGCTCTCGTCACGGCTGCCGCGCTGAATGGAAATGTGCGTGGCGTGACGGCGCGCCAGTCGTCGAGTTGGTCTTTCCAATGTGGCGTGTTTGGCACGCCAGATTCACCCAGGGTTATTCCGTGCTGCGTCTGATCCCAGTTACTCGTGTCCGCGATTAAACGCATCGATACGTTTGCGCCGACGTTTACGGTTGCCGCGAGTCCGCCACTGCCATTTTGCGGAATCGGAGGAATCGCAAATTGCAAACCTACGAGGGGCGCGCCTGCGAGTGGGTGGCGGAAATTTACCTTCGTCAGTTCACCCCAGGTCCACTTTGATTCGTCGGCCCCGAGTCGCTTCGTCAGTTCCTTCCGCGCGTCTTCATAGCAGGCGCGCAGCAAGTCCGCATAACTAATGAATTCTTTTGGCAACCAGTCTTTCGGCTGTTCTGCGATCAGCCGATCGATCGTGGTGTCGAAATTTGACCACTGATAGAACTTGACGAGTTCATCGCCCAGCGCGGCATTAAGGATTCGCGAACGAAATGCCAGACGCATTTGCCCAACAATCGGCGCCACAGTTGACTCCGCATTCATGAGTCCATCCCAGCGATCAAAAGCGTCGAGTTGTTGCGCGAGTTTTGTTTCATCCGGCTTGAGCCGCGGGCGCAAGATCTTTGACGCCTCATGCGCGAACGAAACGTTGCCGATGGAAAAGACATCACCCTGAATGCGACGAAAGTCGTCGATGGTCAGTTTTGGTTCTTGTTTAAGCAGATCAAGAATTCGCCGCGCGCGATATGGCTGCGCCCACGAGTGAGTCAGGAAATATTCGTAGCTCGTGCCGACGATGCGTTGGTTTGCGGTAACAATAATTCCGGATGGGGGATCGTAGAGCGCGGGAAGTTTGCTGACAGGAATAAATTTCACCCATTCACCAGCGTCGGTCGAGCCGTCGTAGGGAACGCTGCCATCCCCCGACTTCCTGATCGGAATAACGCCGGCGGCGTGATAACCGATGTGTCCCGCGATGTCCGCATAGACGAGGTTTTGCGTCGGCGCGGTGAACGATTCGAGCGCTGCCGAAAACTCTTTCCAGTTGCGGGCGCGATTGATGCGATAAGCGGAATCGACGTTATTGAGCGAGGGATCGAGCGCAGTCCAGCGAAGGGCGTAACGCTTGCCGCTCTTTTCAAAAACTACGGGGCCGTGTCGGGTGACGACCACATCCAACGGAATGGTCTCGGTCGTCGACTCGGTGAAGCCCTTACGAACTTTAATCTCCTCGTGACGCACTTCAGCGTCACGCCAGCCGCCCGGCGTCATATAGCGCTTCGGGTTTGCCGGATCAAATTTCTCTTCGTACAAATCCTGAACGTCGGGTCCAACGTTGGTCATGCCCCAGGCGATGCGCTCGTTGTGTCCAATGATTACGCCTGGGCCACCGGGCGCGGTTACGCCACTAACTCTCAATCCGGGTGCGCTCAAGTGAGCGAGATACCAGATCGAAGGAGCACCGGCCGGGAGATGGGGATCGTTGGCGAGGAGTGGCTTCCCGGATGCGGTATGTTTTCCGTTAACAACCCAATTGTTACTGGCGGCGAGACCTTCGACGTAAAGGCCGACGCGCGCGAGCGACTGCGCTGCGATTTCCTGATCGCGCGCGAGCGCGGCGAGTATGTCAGGTGAAATCTTTGACGAGGCGGCCGCAACTGTCTTGTCGGTTCTCGGCGCATCCTTGCCCACCACCAACACATCCAGCGGCGAAACTTCCGGCAGCAAACCGGCCCGCTTCTCAGCCGGTAACTCCGTAAACGCGGCGCGCATGATATCGAGCCGCCAGGTGGTTGACAGTCCTTCAGCAAAGAGTTTCCCCACCAACAACGAATCCGCCGGTGTCCAGGGCCTGGGCTTGTATTGCAGAATTTGAAACTCCGGCGGCAGCGTTTTGCTGTCGCGGGATGCGATGAAGGCGTTGACGCCGCTGGCGTAAGCATCAAGTACTCGCCGCGCGAGCGGAGAAGCAGACGCGACTTCAGCAGCCACCTCCTGCGAGAAGCCGAGGGTGCGATGTTGCTTGTCCTGCTCGAGCGCCGCGCTGCCTAAAACCTCCGAAAGCTCGCCGCGTTCCGTACGTCGCAGCAAGTCCATCTGCCACAGGCGATCGCTTGCGGTCACGTAGCCCTGCGCGAAATAGAGATCGTCTTCGTTGTTCGCTTCGATGTAAGGAATGCCGCGCTCGTCGCGACGGATGGTAACGCGGTCGTGCAGTCCGGCGATCGTGATCGTCCTGGACGAAGACTGTCCGACGCTGCTCTGCACGGCAGACAATTGCGCGGGGGCAGGCAGGAAGACAAACGCCAACGCCATCAGGACGGTTACTGTTTTTCTGTTCATGGGGCGGATCCTCGACGGGGAAAATTTGCGGGATATTATCACAGCGCTGAATATTTCTACGCGCCGCGACGGCAATGAGGTCAGTACCGCCACGCGGTAGCGGGTGGGTCATTCGATTGCCGATTTGCAATTGCCGATTGCCGATTGGCCTTTAAGCGAAACATCAATCTGAAATCGGCAATCGACAATTGGCAATCCGATGACCCACCCGCTACCGCGTGGTGGTACTGACCTCATCCCGCCACAATCAGCGGGACGATCGCGATAAAGAGTTTGCCTTACCCAACCGCTCACACTACAATCAGCGGCGTACTAATCACTTACCGCATGTCGTATCGACTCAAACAAACTCTTCGTGTCGCCGTAGCGCTAGTCTTTTTTTGCGCGCTAACGCAATCAACGCGTGCGCAGCAACGGCCGCTGATTACAGAAGACGTCGACATCATTCCGCCCGGATCGATTCGCTTAGAAACCGGGATCGACTTTCTACAAGGCGCAAAGTTTCCAGTGTCGGGATTGACGGGCGACCTGACTCGCGTTGGCGTGGTCGGGGTCACCATTGGATTTTCGCCAAACGTTGAATTCCAGATCGAAGGCGTCGCTCAAAATTTCCTCAGCATCAACACGCGCGGAACGTCAGCTATTCCACTATCGCTCGCGCCGGGCGCAAATTCGACCAACGACACTGGCGACTTCATCTTGTGGACGAAGTTCAAGCTGCGCGCTGAATCGAAGCGCGGGCCGTCACTTGGATTCCGCGTCGGTGTAGGATTGCCCAATTCCAATCAAAGTCTCGGCATTGGTCTGAACCAAACGAACGCTTACGGCTCAATCCTGGTCGGTAAAAAGTTTGGCCGCGACGGACGATTCAACACCTTCGGCAATCTCGGCATTGCGATTTTGACGGCACCGACCGCGTTGTTTTCGCAAAACGACGTGCTTACTTACGGCGCCGCCGGAATTTTCCGCCTTAACAAGCAGTTCAGCATTGCGGGCGAAGTTAATGGTCGCGCGAACACGCGACCCGGCGATGGCCCCCTCGGAACCGAATCACAATCGGAAGCGCGCCTCGGTATGCAGGTTCGCGCCTCGGGCCTGCGCTTCGATTTTGCCGGGATCAAGGGCCTAACTCGCTTCACGCACGACACCGGATTCACCGTCGGCGTTACCTACGATAGTCCTTCCATCTTTGCCCCCGCGAAATAAACTTCTTGACTAAAGCGACGGACCTCCGCCGACCGCCGGCCATAAGATTGGTTAGCCAATTACTCGTCCCCGTTCAGCCGCAGCGGCTGCTCGCTGTCTGCGGTCGACGGTCTGCGGTCTTTTTTTATGTATGACTGGCTAAAAACGATCGGCCACTGGCTTGAGCGGTACGTCATCAGCTTGCCGATCTATTACGCGGCGCCGGCGATGATTCTTATCGGCGCGCTCGATTCGTCGTTGCTGTCACTGCCTGAGATCAACGACTACCTGGTTGTGGGCCGTTGTATCAAGCAGCCCAGCGCCGTCTTTTACTTTCCCTTATTTGCAGCTGCCGGATCGGTTTTGGGGTGCTTACTGCTGTACACGATCATGCGGCGCGGCGGTCAGGCGGTATTGCGCCGTCGTTTCAAACGCGAAAACATCGAGCGAGTAGAACGCGCTTACGCTCGTTTCGGGTTTCTGGCGATTGCCGTCCCGGCGGTGCTGCCGCCCCCAATGCCCTTCAAGATTTTCGTCGCCACCGCCGGCACGCTCGAATATCCGCGCTGGAAGTTTTTGGTAACCGTAATGATTGCGCGGTCGCTACGCTATTACGTCGAAGGCGTTCTGGCAGTGTTTTACGGGCGTCGCGTACTCTTGTACTTCAAGGATAACGGGTTGATGATTCTCAGCATTACGGCGGCGGCTGTGATTCTAATACTCCTCATTTACTGGCTTGCTGGACGGCGCAAGGCGATAGGAAAAGAGCCGCAGCCGAATATTGAAAACTAAGTCGATCGTCATCACGATCAACTGAGGCCTTCTAATTGAAACTATTCCCCAAGATCACGAATAACCTCACGAAGCTTTCCGACTTCTTTATCACCCTTGGACCGTTCGGTTTGTTTTCGGTGGCCTTGCTCGATTCGTCGTTCGTGCCGCTGCCGAGTAGCGCAGACGCGCTCATGATGCTGCTGACAGTGGCGCATCCGCAGTTGATGATCCTCTATGCCGTGCTGGCAACCGCGGGTTCAACTATCGGCTGCGTAATTCTCTACTACATTTCACGCCGCGCGGGCGAGCGCGCTTTAGGTCGCTTCTCGGCGGCCAGGCAAAAGAAGGTTAAAGACTGGATCGACCGCTACGATGTGTTGTCGGTGCTGGTGGCTTCGCTGATGCCGCCGCCGTTTCCGTTCAAAGTATTCGTGATCACTGCCGGTGTATTTCGTTTTAGCTTGCTCAGATTTACCCTGGCGATCATTGCCGGTCGCTTGTTCCGCTTTCTGCTCGAGGGATATTTCGCGATTCGCTACGGTGAGCAGGCGAAACAGCTGCTTGGCCGCTACTATCCCTGGATCGGTCTAAGCCTCGCGGTTGCGCTGGTGATTTTTTACTTCGCGCGAAATGCGTTGAAGCGGCGTGTGAGAGTGGTTGACCCGGAAACGTTAGAAGCTGGGGACCAGGGGTAGCAGACTCGGTTGATCAGATAATCGCTCTTCTTTGTCGTTCGGTTCGAGTGGCGGTGATTGAAAACTCCGTGCGGCTGCGAGATCGCGTACGCCGTGAGCTGCGAGACGCGCCAGAATCCTGATAAAAACTTCGGCGGTGGCTAGTGCGTCACTGCCGGCGCGATGACGGTCCGCAATGTAAATTCCGAAGTGTTCGGCAACCGTATCGAGACGGTAGTTGGCCAGGCCCGGCACAGCACGCCGCGAGAGGGTAACCGTGCATAGGTGCGGATTGATCATGCGATGGCCGGGATAAACGCGCGATATTTCGTGATTAATAAAATTTGTGTCGAAAGGCGCGTTGTGAGCAATCAAAACAGCCTCTTCTACAAACTCGAGCCATTGCGGCGCTACTTCCGCAAATAGCGGCGCCTGTTTCACCATGTCGTTGGTAATGCCGGTGAGTGCGATAACGAAACGGGGAATTGGAATCTCCGGATTAACCAGGGTGACGAATTCGTCGACGATCTTGCCGCCGCTAATCCGATAAGCGCCGAGTTCCATGATGCGGTTCGGCGGCATCTTCGCGCCGGTCGCTTCGATGTCAACAACGACGTAATCCAACTCGTTCAGCAAACGTGATTCGCAGTCGTAAGCCTGCAGTTCGACGATGTTGCCGTTGAGGATTTTGAAACGGCGATCGTCTCTTACCAAATCGCCGACCAGCAGTCCGGCAAGCTCGTCGTCTATGTGTGATACTTTAAAAACGGCATCGACAATTTGTGAGGCGTTAGCGCGGCCTCCGGAAACGCGTAGCAGATCAATCGTTTCCTGTACCAGATTCGAATCAGAAACCAGATTACTATAAGGCGGCATTCGCGCGGATTGTAACACGACCGCCTTTGGAGTGCGGTGACCTGTCACCGCTTAATGGTGCCCTAATTTGAATTCTCTCAGTGCGTTCTTTGTGCTCTCTGTGTCTCGGTGGTGAATAAAGTAAG
>Ga0070682_100001580_pt1 | contig 12693 bp, 12 predicted proteins | sample KBSC63LmetaG_FD_64668 | JGI IMG/M metagenome (GOLD analysis project Ga0070682, IMG submission 64668) | Corn rhizosphere microbial communities from Kellogg Biological Station, Michigan, USA - KBS C6-3L metaG | ecosystem: Host-associated > Plants > Roots > Rhizosphere | place: USA: Michigan... | reverse complement strand
GCGTTCGCGATCTCCGCGATGACACGCTCGCGCGTCAGAACGCCGACGGGCTCCGCGAATACCATCAGGGCATCGTGCGCCAGATGTTGGCGAAAGAAGTCACCATCACCCGTCCAGAACCCCTCCTCTTGGCGCAGCAACCAGCTCCGGTCCATGAGGCTACCTCCTCCTCGGTCGCGTTATTTCGGCCGACTCTCCGCGGCTCGGCACCAACGAGAAAATGAAAGCCAGGAGAGCCACCAGCAGGTTATTCCAGATCGTGGCTGGACCTGTATGCAGAAACGTGATCGTGGAGACCGCTAGCCAAATGGTGAACGCTGTATTGAACCAGCGCGCCTTCGGAATAGCCAACCCGGCCAGGGCCGTGATCACGATTGCGATGCCGACGAGCCAGCTGTTGGTCTGGGAGGCTCGCGTGTGTGGCCAGGCGAAGGCGGACATGCACAACCATGCACCCACTGTGGCGTTCAGAATTCGTGGCCACGGGCCAGGCGGTCGCGTCGTCAGCTGCGCATTGGGGTGAAGCTGAGGGGAAGAACTGGCCATATTGAGTTTGCTCCTTTTCCGAGCTCAGCACTGAAGCAATCGACATGCCGCCCTCTGCCATCACACTGCCGGTGACGCGCCGACCCAGGAGGTTCGTGCAGCTCCCGGTCTACACCTGAGGTCCTCGGGGATCGACTGGCGATGGGCGCTCTGGATCGAACTTCGCCGCTGCCGCGCACGGTACCATGCTCGGCGTCGCTCGCGCCGGCGCGATAGGTTCGCGTCCGGCGAGGCGCGCGCCAGGCGAAGCGCAGCGGGCACCTGCTGGTGCCGCCGACGGGCGGCCAGGACCGAGCCCTCGGCTTGCTTGCCGCTGTGCTCTTGCTGAGCATCTGGTTCGACGACCCGGGTCGGCTGGCTTCATTCACGGGGGTTGCTCGCGGCGGGCTTGGCGTTTGGAGCGCAGAACCTGGTGCTGTCGATCGCTGGGGCCGCGTGCGAGGCGAGGTGCTCGACATCGGCCTGGAAGGAGCTCCGGGTGTCGCCTGTCTCATGGGGTTGACCCCGAGCCGGGCGGAGCAAATTGTGCTGGGAGCAGCTCCGCTGGCATATGTAATGCATGCTCGGGGCATGCACATCGCCGATAGAAGGACTCGGGTAACCGTATCCGTGCTCGCCTTGGGGTGGGCGTGCGGCGCTCATTCCAATGTCTCGGAAGGTGGCGGCAGTACGACCGCCGCGAAAGTGGCCGCAGAGCCTCAGGCGAGCGCGGTCGGCAGCGCCTTCGTGGCCGTCGCGCAGCGCCTGGCACCCTCCGTGGTGCGCATCACCGTGAAAGAGGGCTCGCCGGCTCGCCATGGTGGCGGTGCAAAGCGTCAATTGAATCCATTCGAGGGCACGCCGTTCGAAGACTTCTTCAAGGACTTGCCGGATTTGCAGCAGCCGCCGCCGGGTGGACGGATCGGAATGGGCTCAGGCGTTGTCATCGACGACAAGGGGAACGTTTTGACCAACGAGCACGTCGTCGAGAACGCGCAGCAGGTGCGTGTGACGTTCGTGGACGGCAAGGAGTTCCTTGCGAAGGTGGTGGGGACCGATCCGAAGACGGACCTCGCCGTGGTGCACGTGGACGGCGCGAATGCGCAACCAGCGCGATTCGGCAGCTCCGACGACATGAAGGTGGGCCAGTGGGTGATGGCCATCGGCAACCCATTCGGGCTCGACCACAGCGTGACCGTCGGCGTGCTGTCGGCCAAAGGGCGTTATGGATTCGCTCCGGGCAAGTTGGAGGACTTCCTGCAGACGGATGCGTCGATCAATCCTGGCAACTCCGGAGGGCCGCTGATCAACCTGAACGGGGAAGTGATCGGCATCAATACCATGATCGCAGGTATCGGTACCGGGGTTGGCTTTGCGGTCTCCGAAGCCGTCGCACGACCGATCGCGCAGCAATTGATCGAGCATGGCAAGGTCGTGCGAGCATATCTCGGTATCACGATGCAGGCCCTCACCCCGGACCTGCGTCAGGCGTTGGGCGAGAACGCTCCCGAGAAAGGCGCATTGGTGGCAGAGGTGGAGAAGGGATCGCCCGCCGAGAAGTCGGGAATCCAGCCGGGCGACGTGGTGCTCGAGGTCGCAGGCAAACCCACTGAAGACAGCCGAGAGGTTCAGCAGGTCGTGCTCGCGCATGGCGTCGGGGAGGACGTGAAGGTGACGGTCTGGCGGGACGGTAAGCGAGAAGAGCTCTCCGTGCATACTACGGAACTGCCGGGAACATCATCCCAGCGCGTGGCCGGTGGCGGCGGACAGGAGCAGTTGGGGCTCAGTTTGCAGACCCTCACGCCGGAGCTCGCCGAGCGCTTGGGCGTGGAGCCGTCGACGCACGGCGCGGTCATCACTGCGGTCCGTCCCGACAGCGTGGCCGCTGATGCGGGGCTGCAGGCGGGAGACGTGGTCGTCGGTATCGATCGCAAGCCGGTGTCGCGAGCTGACAGCGCGGTACAGAGTCTGGGTTCGAAGCGAGCGGGCGGACATCTGTTGCGGGTCCAGCGCGGAGGACATTCGCTGTTCATTGTCCTCGAGAATCCGTCGTGATCTTACGGGGCCTGGCAGCGAAGTCGGGTTCCGCCTTGGCTCGGCGATGGCTTGCGATTGCGGCAGGGCTGACCGCAGTGGCTTGCGCGGCGCGGGTGCCACCGTCTGCGCCGGTTGGGCTTCATCTCGCGACAGCATCCGCCGAGCCCCGCGCAGCGCCGGCGCGGGCTCAGGATCCGGCGGCTCCGGCCGCCAGGAAGCAGCCGGCTGCAGCCCCGCGGACGCCGGACGCCGGAGCGGTCTGTGACTTGCCCGATACACCTGTGAAGGCGATTCGCTTCGCGCCGGAGGAATTCAATTTATATGGTCGCGGCGAGCAGATCCTCGATGGTGTGCTCGCTTGTGAAAAGGCCGGGCTCTTGCGGGACCAGCCGCTGCGTGTGATCGGCTATGCCGATCCTCGCGGTAGTGCCGAGTTCAATCGTCGGCTCGGGTTGGCGCGCGCGCAGGCCGTGAAGCGGTATTTGATTCGCCGAGGGCTGCCTCCGCGGCTGCTCGAAGTCGAATCACGAGGCGAACGCTGCCATTTGGGCAGTGGCCCCGAGAGCTGGCAGCTCGATCGCCGGGTCGAGATTCATGCGCGCGCCGTCCGTGCGGACGAGCCGGGAGCAGCAGGAGTTCCCCCCGGGCTGGCTCGCGACGTGTATCAGTCGCCTGCAGGTCGGACGGACTTGTGCGTGAATTGATCCCTCGCTCGTGCGGATGTGTACGCATTTCGTCACCGGCTCTAGCCGCGAGTTGCTTCGAGTGGGTCGCTGCCGCCCCGGCGCTCGCAACCCAGCACCCGCAGCGCATGAAGCAGCCGCGTTCCTCAATGGTCGAGCATCGGGGAATGCACCCGCATCAACCCGCGCCCAGGCGCGCCAGCGCCGCGTCGCACCTGCGGTGCTCGCGCATGTCGAACGCGAGCCAGCGCAGGTAGCGCTCGGGCTGCGGTATCTGGCCGGCGGCTCGAGCGCGGACCTCCAGGCGCGCGCCCGCGATCGTATCCGCGTAGCTGGCCTGCACCGCGCGCTCGATCGCCTCATCCAGCGACAGGCGCAGCTGCGTCCGAGGCGCTTGCGCGAAGGAGCACCGTGCGCCCGCGAGCAGCGCAGCGCCAGCGAAGGAGCTGGCGACGAGACGCCCGAGGCGGAGCCGGCAGGTGTAGCCGAGGATCACGCACAGGCGACGAGCAAGGCGCATGCCGATGCCTGCAGCTTGACCGCGTGCGCAGCCGGAATGGCGGCGCAGATGGCGCGAAACCTGCAATAGGCAGCGGTCACTGTTTGAATGTTGAACTGGATCGCATGGGTTTCCCTGGCTGCCGGCGTGGGCTCCGGGCTGCTGGTGGCTTTCGACCCGGCGCGAGGCCATCGGCAGCACATGTGGATCATGAACCTCGTGTGGCCGCTGACCGCGATCTGGTCCGGGCCTTTCGGACTATGGGCGTATTTTCGGTACGGGCGCGCAGGGGAGGAGCGCGCGGTGGCGCGCGCGAAGCAGAAGGGTGAACCTCCACCCAATCGCCAGCAGCCTTTTGCCGTGCTGGCGGGTAAAGGCACCTCGCATTGTGGGAGCGGTTGCCTGCTCGGCGATATCGCCGCGGAGTTGCTCATCCTGGCCATACCTATCAAGGTCTTCGGCCATCAGATCTTCGGGGCGTGGCTCTATGATTTGCTGCTGGCATACGCGTTTGGCATCGCGTTCCAGTATTTCGCCATCGAGCCGATGAGCGAACTGAGCACCCGGACAGCCCTCGGCAAAGCTATCAAGGCGGATACGCTTTCGCTGCTCGCCTGGCAGATTGGCATGTTCGGGTGGATGGCGCTGGCCACTTTCGGGCTTTTCCACCGCGAACTCGACAAGGCGAATCCCGTGTTCTGGATGATGATGCAGGTCGCCATGTTCTGGGGCTTCGCCACGAGTTATCCGGTCAATCGTTGGCTGCTGCGGCGGGGGATCAAAGAAAGATGTGATTGGATGCGCAGCGCGAGGTGCCGGTGGCGGGCTGCGAACGCGCCCCGCCTGAGGCGGAAGGCCGCGCCTCGAGGTTCAGAGCCCAATCATTCTCCGTGTAGTTGCAGTTGCAATCAGATGGAACGTAGCCTCATCGGGGTGGCGGCGCCAGCGCGTCGCACGGTCCATGGACGCTTCAACGCCGCAAGAGTACCCGTACCGATTCCGCGCTGACACCACGCCACATCATCGAGTCGTTTGGTGGGGTGAACTCGTCCACAGACGACCTTTAGTGGATTCTTTGAATCCCCGACTGAGCGACGCAGATGGCCTGCACCGAGGGTTGACTATGTGCCGGCTGCTGAGGTTCGCCGCGAGCTCCCACGACGCTTGTGGGTGATCGCCTCCGCCTCGTGTAGCAGTCTGTAGCTCTGCGCAGCCTCCCACGCCGTTGAAAAGGCACACCGAGCCCGACGCGCAGCTTCAGCTACCTGGAGCGTTGCGTCACGTTCAAATTCAGACCAGACGTCGGCGCGTGGCGTCGGGCCCATCAACACACGGTTCCGATAGCCTCGATGCTGCTGGACAAGAGCGACCGGACTGAGAACATCTTCCGCACGATCGCGTAGAGTGCCAGCAGGCACACGGAGCCTGGTCTCGCGAAACCGCTCATCCTCCCCGCGCCTGGCGATCTGAAAATCAGTCCCAACTGGCAAGAGGTCAATGGCAGGTCCATTGAAACCGGCGATGAAACGCACAAGCCGGCGATCCTTGTCGAGCCATTGCGCTACCGCTGCCCAATAAGCCTTTACCCGGCTGGAAGGGTGCGCGGCCACCAATCGGACGAGCACGTCCGCATTGACGTGCGCATGATGCACCCCCAGCCAGGTAGTCAGAATGGCGAGCACCCGGAGATCACCGTCGTTCATCCCCACCTCCGAGGCGTGTAAGAGCGTCTCCTCGATGTGCGCCCCGACGTCGGGCTCCACGGCAAGATTCATTCCGATACCTGCCAAGCGGGAGCTGAGCTCCGTTGGCGACGGCTGACTGGGCAAAGCGGTGGAACGATTAAACGCCATGGCCGAGCCTTCGTCGCAGATCCCCAATCGTTGCCTTGACATGGGAAGGCCATGATTCGTTGGCATCTTGGAGAGCAACCCAGGGCATCGCCTCTTCGAGTTCCTCCGCCGTTGGCGAGAAGGCAATGCAGTCGGCGAGGTCCGTGCCTCGATCGCACAGGGCAAACAGCTTCGTCTTGAGCAAGTCCGTGCGTCCCAACGTCTCGAGCATCAAGGCACGTCCTGCAAACGCGGGCTGGGTTCGGTGGATCCAACCATCCGGAAGGACCCTGCTCAATGAGGAGGGTCCGTTGTTGAGCCAAGCGTCTCCGAGCTCGATACCACGCGATCGCATCTCCAGAGCGAACGCGCGCGACGCGTCGGTGATCGACGGCGCCAGATCGGGAGACAGTACATCCACGTCGCGAGTCGGACGGTCGATGATCCCGATCAGCACGAGAGCGGACCCACCCACGATGATCGCATCCAGCCGGAGACCGCGGGCCTCCAAGAAATCATCGAAGTGCTCGAGAGTTTGACGGGGGAGCATTGGAATGAGTATCGATTAAAACGATACTAGTATAGCGCACGGTCGCTTCGCAACAAGGAGAAAAAGGCTAATCGTGTTGATGGCTTGCGGGTCTGCTTGCAGGCGCCCAAGACGAGCGAACCAGAGAGCACCAGGCGCAGGGCAAGAGACGGGAATTTCAACATGGCCGGCCACGGTAGCACGACCGCCCGAGCTCGTGCCCCCAGCTCTGAGTGGCGAGGGCGACGACTGAGCTGGACGCAGGTCCAGGCCTTGCCTAGCGTATCGACCCCCACGCCCCCCTCAACGCGGCGATCAAGGTCTTGGTGTCTTCGTCAAACAGCCGGGCGGGATTGCCCGAGTGCTCGGTAGCGCCGGTGAGCACGACGGCGTCGCAACCCATCGCGCCGGTGGCTTCGCGGAGCTTTCCCGAATCCGCAGAGGATGGAGGGCTCGCCACTCCACGACCCCGTGCAACACCAGAATACGCCCACCGCGCGACACCGCGTCGTGTGGTGGGCACTTGCTAGTGAGTGCGGAGTCGCTCGGTTCCGAGCCCCTCACGTGAAGCCCGAGATCATCCGGTCGATCTCGGGCCACCACACCGAGCAGCTGCGGGAGCTGGTACTCGACCTACCGCTCGCAGGAGAGGCGCGCCGGTATCGCCGCGGTCATCGATCTCGTGACGGCGCACAGAGCCGTTGGCGCGGCACTCGGCGGGTGCGACGTCGAGGAGGACGACGCCGACTTGGGCGAGGTGGAAGAGTCGGCGTCGGAGCTCAGCGGTACTCAGCTCGACTCCGGTACTCTTTTCGGTCTCACGATCCGCCAGCAACCTAGCGAGACTAAATAGTTATTTCGTGGGCGCAGTAGGACTTGAACCTACGACTTCAACCGTGTGAAGAGCTGAGCGCGGCGTTACTGGGCGTTACCAGGCGTTACAAGCAGCTGCAATGATGGGATTTGGCGTTACTCGGGCGACCTACGCGTTAGGCCAGGTGGTACTTGGAGTCGGCAAGTAAGGTCCGGACTCGACAGAGCACCGGCCCCGGCGCGACGCTCCAGCCGCTGGCTGTGCATCGCCAGGCCTAGAGCTGCGTCTGGTCCGTGATGTCGCTGTTGATGCTCAGGACCGCGCGCGGGCGCTGCTGTTCGTCGCGCAACAGTGTCCAGCGGTTGTCCACCACGCGCTGGCGCTGCGCCTTATCGTATTGTACGAGCTGACCTGACCAGCGGCCGCTGTCGAGCAGCCGTTGCCGCGCTCGCTCGAACGCCGCTCTTTCTCGATAGATCAGGTCTAGGACGTTGCGTCCGACCGCCTCGGCGCTCGTCCAACCGTAGAGGCCCTCGGCCCCCCGATTCCAGTATTCTACGAGCCCCTCCACGCTGCACACCGCGATCGCGTCCTGTGCCTGATCCAGCAGCGCTGCCTGAGCCTCCACGCGTTGCTCCGCCAGCCGCCGCTCCGTGATGTCGTTTACGGTGCCGACCAGGTTCGTACACACGCCGGAGCCGTCAAAGAGCGGCGTGATCGTGACCTCGACATACTTTTTGCCAGCGGGATAGACCGTGACCTCGTCCCAGCGGATCGTGCGCCGTTCGCGAATTGCACGCCAGTAGTGCACGAGCACCAGCGAGCAGGAGGGCTCGGGGATGATTTCGGTCACGTTGCGCCCTATGATCTCGGCCTCGCTCAGCCCGGTGGCGCGTGTGAAGGCCGGATTGACCGAGAGCACGCGAAAGCTGCCCTCCGGCGTTACCTCCAGATAGAACAGCACGTCCGCGACGGTCGTGTACATCAGCGTGCGCAAGCGCTCGCTGGCGCGCACCGTCTCCTCCAGCTGCCGGCGCGCCGTGAAGTCCTCTACCATCACGATCACGGCCAGCGGCGAGTGCTGGGAAGGCCGGATCAGCCAAGCCGTCAGGCGCCCCCACATGATGTCACCGTTCTTGCGGCGGTAGCGCTGCTCGCCATGGTAGGTGTCCAGGTGACCCCCGAGCAGGTGGCGATGAAACTCGAGCTCCAGGCCTCGATCGACTGGATGGGCGAGCTGGCTAAAGGAAAGCGAGCGCAGCTCCAGCTCGTCGTATTTCAGCAATTGTTGCAGGGCGGCATTGCTGCGCGCCAGCCTGCCATGCTCGTCGAGCAAGGCCATGCCAGCGGCTGCACCCTCGAACGCGACAGCGAATTCTGCCTGGCTCTGGGCCAGCGCCTCTTCGGTCTGCTTGAGCTCGCTGATGTCCGTGATCGTGGCCAGCGCGCCGACGCTCTGGCCGTGCAAGTTGCGGATCGCGCTGGCGTTGAGCAATGCCCAGAAGAATGTTCCGTCCTTGCGTTGAAAGCGCAGCTCCTGCTGCTGGGTGAAGCTGCGAAGCGGATCCATGGACGTGCCCTCGGCGCTGCTGCGGCTGGCTTCGTGCATGAAATCGCGTATGTACCGCCCGCGCAACTCGCTGGCGCTGTAGCCGAGCAGCTGGGCGGTGCGGTCATTCGTGAAGAGCGTGCGCGCATGGGCGTCGAGGACCCAGATCCCCTCGTATACTGTCTCCTCGATCTGCCGATAGCGGGCCTCCGTTTCGCGCAGGGCGCGCACGGCTCGATCGCGCTGGATCGCGAGTGCGGCCAGGTGCGTGGCGCCCATGACCCATTCGCGCTCCAGTGGCAGCGGGCCGCGTGCCTCGCGGTAGTAGATGGCGAAGGTGCCGAGCACGTCGGCGCCGGGCTTCGGCAGGATCGGGCTGGACCAGCAAGCGCGCAGACCGAAGGGCAATGCCAGGTGTCGGTAGCTCGTCCAGTTGGGGTGCGTGCCGATGTCCTCGACCGCGACCGCTTCGCGCAGGTAAGCGGCCGCCCCGCACGAGCCCGCGAGCGGGCCGATCTGGACGCCGTCCACGCCTTCAACCAGGGGTCGTGGCAGGTGGGGCGCCGCCCCGTGGCGCAAACGAAGCCCTGCGTCGTCGAGCAGCAGGATCGAGCACAACATGTCGTCGGCCTGGCCCTCGATCAGCAGCGCGATGTGCTTGAGCAGATCGGTCAGGGGACGGCCCGCCGCGATGCCTTCCAGGATCGCTTTCTGGCCCGCTTCGAAGGTGGTCCAACGGGCGCGGGCACGGCGCCTGCGGGACTCACGCAGCACGTCCTCCAGCGCGGGCCCGAGGTGCGCCGGACCTTGCTGGCGCAAGCACACGCCAGCGCCGAGCCGGTGCGCGGCTTCGGCCACCTCCGCGAAAGAGTCGGCCAAGAACAGGATCGGTGGGAGGGCCGTGCGCGGGCCGACCGACTCCCGCCAATCGCGCAAGGCGCGCAGCGCGGTCGGGGGATGAGCGCCATCGAACGAGCACAACACCACGTCCCAGTCGCCCAAGTCGAGCAGGGTCCGGCAGCGCTGCTCTTCGTCGACGCGTTCCCACGTCGTCGTGTAGCCGAGCGTCGCGAGTGCTTCAGCGGTCTCTGGCAACCAGCGCTCAGTGTCCGCGAGCAGCAGCATCCGAAGCGGGGTCACCATGGTCCTCACTCCCTAGAGTACACGAAGCGGGCGGCTCGCTGTCCACGGGCGCGTACCCCGAGGAATTCGACGATCGTGCGGAGCTCGAGCGTGGCGATCTGGCTCGCGCCCAGGAAGGCCGCTGGCGAAGACGAGCTCTTCGTCCAGTCTTTGGCGTCGATGATGGTCTAGCCGCCAAGCTGTTGGAGGGCGCAGGGCGCCTGGCCGAGGTGCGCGCTGCCATCGCGCAGGGTTAGTGTCAACCGGGCTGCAACGGCCACTAGACGCGGATCGAGCCAACCGGACAGCTGGGTCCGGAGCGGGGCCGCGCAGTTGGCCCATGCTATGGCCGTACGGAGCGCTTGGCGCCGAGCTCTTGCCCATTTCAAGGCCACTCGGGGCCGAGATCTCCATGGCGCGTCCGGGCCCCGTGGACGCGACGTGGGCTGGCCCACGTGGGCAGCGGGCGTTACGTGTGTCGTGTTCTGGCCGTACCGGTGAGACAGTATGGCCTTGGAAACGCACGGCACCGGCTCACGTCGCGCTGCCCTACTGCGCAGAGCTCGGCAGGGGGCAGCCGCCGCACTGATGACGGCCGCCACTGCTGCGTCGGCGCAGGCCTCGGAAACCGAGCACGGCCTGGCCTTGGACGTCGCGGTCCTGGCAGGCTCCACACCGAGCAGCACGCTCGCGGGCGGGTACGGTGCTGGAGGCTTCTTTTCCTTCTCCTCCAGCGACCCGACGTTCGGGTTGATGCTGCCCGGGCTGAGCGTGGGAGCATGGCTGAGCTCCGAGGTCACCCTTGCAGGCCGGATCTCCAACATCTGGTACGTGCCCGAGGCAGTGGAGATCGTGAACGGCTACGCGGGGATCGAGCTCGGCTACGCGCCGAGTGAACGCTGGTTGCTCGCCGCAGGCATCGGCACCCAGTTGGACGGCGAGCTCGATGGCCCGGACGTTGGCGTGGGCGCCGATCTGAGGCTGGCTTATCTGCCGTTTCAGTTCCATCCGAGCGCGTTGGGTTTTACGGCAGAGCTGATCGCCGGCTATGTCGACAATTGGTTTGCCTATAGCGTGGGCGCCGGTCTGTTGTGGAGGCTCTGAGCGCTCGCGGGCTGCCTTTCCCCGTAGCGGGGCGTGCACGACACGGGAAGCCCGGCAGCACCAGGGCCTCCCACGCCTGGGGCACTTTTTTGCGCAGTGATTTCTGAGTCTAGTGGACACGAACGAGACACGCGCACAGGTCCGGATGCGGACATCGAATGGGAAACGGGAAGGCTGCTCCACCGCCGTAGCAAGGGTCCGGGCCGGAGATCCGCAATGTCGTGAAGCAGAAGGACAACTTCGGTGTTCCGCTGCCGCAAGACATCGTGGAGATCCTGAGCTGGCACGTCGACACGCAGCTCGATGAGCGGCAGCTGAAGAGCAAGGAGCACCTGCTGTTCCCCGGAGCAAAGGGTGCCGATTTCCGCAGCATGACCTCAGTGACCAAGCCCTTCGCCAGGGTCGCCAAAGAGATCGGCGTGGACTCGAATTCACGCAGAGAGGGATGCGGCGAACCTACAACGACCTGCCGCGAGCGGCGAACGTGAAGCCCGAGATCATCCGGTCGATCTCGGGCCACCATACCGAGCAGATGGGGCAGGTACTCGACCTACCGCTCGCAGGAGAGGAGCGCCGGTATCGCCGCGGTCATCGAGCTCGTGACGGCGCACAGAGCCTTTGGCGCGGCACTCGGCGGGTCCGACGTCGAAGAGGACGACGCGGACTTGGGCGAGGTGGAACAGTCGGTGTAGGAGCTGCAGCTCGCAGGGGCATGCGTGCCGGCTAGCTCGCGTCCGGATCTGCTGATGGCTCCGGAAATCGACTCTGCTGAGTACCGGAGAGTCGATCGCGCTGAATACCGAGACTACGTGTTCTCTGAGTACCGACTGGTACATCGCCGCGGGGCCGAACTCACGTACCCAGCGGTCCTCTCGTCGGTACTCAGCGCGACTCCGGTACTCTCTTCGGTCTCGCGGACTGCCGATAACTTAGCGAGACGAAGCGTTATTTTGTGGGCGCAGTAGGACTTGAACCTACGATTTCAACCGTGTGAAGGTCCGCGACCCTCGTTCCCACTCGTTTCATCCCGCCGCCTAAACCCGCACAACAGATTTCGAAAATCAATAAACGGCGTTGCCGAGCGTCCACGGCGTTTCGTCGAAGGTGGGTAGGGGCGGGGGATGAGGGGGCAGGGTACCACAGCGACGCAATGGCAGCTTCATCGCGCTGGAATTGATCCTGACCCGCACTGGTGGCACTCGCCGCGGTGATGACTGTCGCCCTCGCGGCCGCCGGTGTCTTTCACGGCGGCACGCCCTGACCGCGGCTCTCGCACGGAGCCGTGGATCTGGGTTGGACTCCCCCACACGCGGGCGCACGGCTGACTTCACGGCGCGTGGGCGCTGGTGTCCTGAGTCAGAAATCCGTCGGCAGAAGCGAGCGACGCTATCGAGGATCTGATCCGCCGTCGAAATGGTCGTGTCGAGGCGGTTGCACCGCCCTCGGTGAATAGTCTCAGCCAAGCGGGACGAGTCGACCGCTGCGAGGAGACGGGCCCGCGCTCGGCCGAGCGGGGTGCTAGCGGCGCGGCTATTTGGCAGGCGCCGCGGCGGGCTTGTCACCCGCCGGCTTCGCCTGCTCGTCCGTGGTGGACGTGTGCCAGCTGATCACGTAATAGGTGGCCGGCGCATCGCCCACGTTGCGCACTCCGTACAGCTGGTTCGAGGCATTGAAGTTCAACGAACCCGGGCCGAGCACCCGCGTCTTGCCGTTCGAGGTAGCTTCGATCTTGCCGGAGTCCATGATCACGAGCTCCTCGTTCGGGTGCTGGTGCGGTGGATGCGAGATTTGACCGGGGTTGAGCGTGGTCACGCCCCCATCAACGTGAGTGAGCCGAGCCTCGTCTCAGCCGACAGGCGACTCAAACATGCCTGGCAATGATCCTCGCCACGTCCGCCTGCGCGCTCTCCAACACTCCGCTCGCTGCGTGACCATCGCTCAGATACACGGCGATCAGAACTGGCGCGCGACCCAACAAGGGCACCGCGATGGCCACGTC
>Ga0070682_100001573_pt1 | contig 12746 bp, 14 predicted proteins | sample KBSC63LmetaG_FD_64668 | JGI IMG/M metagenome (GOLD analysis project Ga0070682, IMG submission 64668) | Corn rhizosphere microbial communities from Kellogg Biological Station, Michigan, USA - KBS C6-3L metaG | ecosystem: Host-associated > Plants > Roots > Rhizosphere | place: USA: Michigan... | reverse complement strand
GAACGTTCGGCGTCATCACGGAACTGACGCTCAAGCTCGCGGGCATTCCCGAGGCGATTTCGGCCGGCGTTTGTCCGTTTCCATCCGTAGAAGCGGCCTGCAACGCCACTATCGCGACGATTCAGTCGGGTATTCCGGTCGCGCGGATCGAGCTTCTCGATACGTTGCAAGTGAAAGCGTCGAATGCCTATTCGAAGCTCTCGCTTAAAGAGACGCCGACGCTGTTTCTCGAATTCCACGGCTCGGAAGCGGGCGTCGCAGAGCAGGCAAAACGTTTCGGTGAGATTGCCGCAGACTTAGGTGGCGGACCATACGAGTGGACGACCAAAGCGGAAGACCGGACAAAGCTGTGGCAAGCGCGGCACGACGCTTACTGGGCGGTGGCCAATTTGCGAAAAGGATGCAGCGCCTTCGCGACCGACGTGTGCGTGCCGATCTCGCAGCTGGCGGAATGCGTGACCGCCACACAAGCGGATATCCAGAAATTTGGCCTGATCGCGCCGATCGTCGGGCATGTCGGCGATGGGAATTTTCATGTTGCGGTATTGCTCGACATGAACGATGCCGAGGAAGTCGAGCGCGCGAAGAAATTCAACGAGCGCTTGATCGAGCGCTCGCTCTCGCTCGACGGCACATGCACAGGCGAGCATGGGGTGGGCGAGGGCAAGATGCGCTACCTCGAAGCGGAGCACGGCAAGGCGGGGCTCGATGTGATGCGCAGCCTAAAGCGGGCGCTCGACCCGGATAACATCATGAATCCGGGGAAGATTTTCACGCTCTGATTGGCTTCGTGACATTTTCCCGCCGCATTCGGAGGCGTGCAGCCCTACTATAGCTGCAAGTTTTACCTACTCGACGGACAGCCCATCCTGACGCAATTTTGCGCGGGTGGCAGGAGATTTTCGTGCAGCATAGCCTTCTGGGTCTCGCGCTGGCGCTGATCGCGGCGATTGTCGCGGCGCTCGCGGCACCCTTGTTCGTGGACTGGAACGCCTGGCGGCCGGAATTCGAGCAGCGGGCGACCATGCTTTTGGGCACGCCAGTCACGATCAAAGGGCCGATCGAGGCATCGATCTTGCCGACGCCCGCTTTCGTCATGCGCGACGTGACGATCGGCGACACTGAGCGCGGCACCGGGCTCAAGGCGGGGCAGATCCGCGGCATTCTTTCGCTCGGCGCGCTGTTCCGGGGCGCGGTGGAAGCGGAAGAAATCGTGCTCGCAAAGCCCAGGATGCGGCTTACGCTCGGCACGGATGGAAAGATTGCCGTCAAGGAGACCGGCGGAAGGCCGAGCTCGCTTTCGATCTCGCGTTTCTCGCTCGAGGGCGGAACGCTCACCATCGACGACCGCGCAAACGGCAAGCAATTCCAGTTCAACGATGTAAGCGCCGCGGGCGAACTGCAATCGCGCGACGGACCGGTGAAGATCGACGCCTCGTTCACGCAGGACGGCAAGCCGCGCAACAATGCCTGGAAATTGCGCGCCTCGACCGGACAGTTCGGCGGCGGAAAAGGAAAGCTGCGGCTGTCGCTCGCGCGCGCGGACGCGACGCAGTTCGAGGCCGACGGCACGCTGTTGCTGAAAAGCGGCGTGCCCGCGTTCGAGGGCAAGATCAATTTTTCGCAGCCGGGCATCTTGCCGTGGAAGCTCGCTGCGAACGCGGCGGCGAGCAATTTTTCGCTGGTGCTTGACGAGTTGCAGGTTTCGCTCGGAGGCGAATCCCTCATCGAATTTTCGGGCGACGCCCGGATCGAATCCTTCAAGCGCGGCACGCTGGAAGCGGAACTCACGGCGAAATTCGCCGACCTCGATCGCGCGGAAGGCGCGCAGAAGCAGAACATCGCGGCGGCGCTCGTTCCGCTGCAAGAAATGGCCGCCGGTTTTCAGGGCCAGCCGCTTTCCGGCAAACTGAAGCTGTCGATCGCGCAGCTCATCGCCGGTGGCGGCAATGTGCGGGATCTTTCCGGCGTCTTTTCGCTGCGGGAAGGCACGATCGCGCCGGAGCGCTTAAGCGCGCGGCTGCCGGGACGGGGATCGATCGAAATCAACGGCGTTTCCGCCCGCGACGGAGCCTTCAAGGGCCGATGGGCGGTCTCGGCGGAAGAGCCGGCTGCGCTTGCGGAATGGAGCGGCTTGTTGCCGCCCGACGCCATGGGGAGCGGGCCGTTCAAGCTCGACGGCGGACTGCTCTTGTCCGGCGGTAAGCTCACGCTCGATCCGTTTCTGCTTTCGCTCGGCCAGACCAAGCTCGGCGGCGTTTTCACGTATGAACCGGCGGCGGAAGCGCGCCCCGCGCAAATCGATGCGAAGCTGAACGGAAACGCGGTCGATCTCGCGCTGTTGATGCCGCTCACGCGCAAAGTGCTCGGCGGGAAGAATTCGCTCAACGTGAATGTGTCGCTCGACATGCTTTCGCCGCGCATTTTGAATCAGACGGCGCGGCGGCTGCAGGCCGGGTTTTCGCGCAAGGCCGAGGCGCTCGCGCTCGACCGGCTGGTCATCGACGATATGGGCGGCCTGAACCTCACGGCACACGGCGAAATCGCATCCTACGCCGAGAAGCCGAAAGGCCGCGTTGAATTCACCGCCGATGCGGCAAATCCAGCGGGCCTGAACGAATTCGCAAATAGCTTCGCCGGGCCCGAAACGGCCGCCTATATCCGCCGTATCACAGCAGCCGCAGTGCCGCTTCATCTCACCGGCGCGATCACCGGGACCGGTGCGACACCGAATGTCTCGATCGAGGCGAAGGGCAAAGCAGGCGAAACACAGGTGACGCTCGCGTCGAACGCCGATCCGCATGCGATGTCGGCGGAAAATCTGCGGCTTGTGCTGGAAGCGCCGGATGCATCGGCGCTTGTGGCGCTCCTGGGCCTGCCGGCGCCGGAAGCGCAGGCCGGGCAGGGGCGGTTTGAGATCGCGCTCGGCAAGAAGGAAAAAGAAGCGGCCCCGCTGAAGGCGCATCTCGCATTTCCCGGTATCGATCTTGCGGCCGAGGGTGCGCTTCGTTTCGGCGGCGCTCATATCGAGCCGCGCGTCAATCTCAAACTGAAAGCGACCGATTTGCGCGCGCTTTCGATCGCGGCAGCGCGGTCGAGCGACATTGTCGTTCCCGCAAGCGGCACCGCGCGGCTGATCCGCGCCGGCGAAGGTATTGCGCTCGAAGATCTCGAACTCGACTTCGGCGATACGCGCGTGCGCGGCCGCGTGACGATGAAGGGCGTCGATGTGCCCGCGCTTTCGGGCGAACTTTCGGTCAATCGAAGCGATCTCACCTCGCTGCTTGCACTTACGCTCGGACGCGCGGGCGAAGGCGCGCCCTGGTCCGATCAGCCGCTTGGGCCGCTCCCCTTCGCGGTTGCGAGCGGTGACTTCTCGATCGAGAGCGCCGCGCTCGAGCTTGGCGGCAATCTCGCCGCGACCGGCGTGCGGATGAAGTTGCGCTTCGACCGCGATCAGGTTTCGGTGGAGGATTTTTCCGGCGATCTCGCCGGCGGGAAGCTGTCGGCGCATGCGCGCATTTCGCGCCCAGATCTCATTTCGTTCGACGGCGGTTTTTCGCTGAAGGATGCCGATATTGCGCGGCTGATCTCGCCTGCGAACTGGCGCTCGGCTGTGCATGGAAAGGCGAATGTTACGCTCGAACTCGCGGGGCAGGGTGCCTCGCCCGCGCAGCTCGCGGGCAATATCGCGGGACGGGGAAAATATTCGTTCGAAAAAGTGGAGATCGAAAAGCTCGCCCCGGGCACGCTCGCCAAAGTGCTCGCCGCGACCGCAAAAAGCACGGCGCTCGATGAAGTGAGCGTCCGCACGCAGGTGGAAAAGGCGCTGGATGCAGGCCCGCTCAAGATCGCCTCCATCGAAGGACCGATTGTCGCCGCGAACGGCATGGTTCGTACCGGCAAGACGGCGGTGAAAGCAGGCGGCGCCGATGTCTCGCCGGAGATCGCGATCGATCTCGCGAAACTGAATCTTGACGCCTCCGTCGGATTCGAAAGTCCCGCGCCAAAGGGAACGAATGCGCAGCCTTCCTTTGCCGTCGCCTGGCGCGGACCATTGGCGGAGCCGACGCGCCGGATCGAGATCGCGCCCCTATTGGCCGTGATTTCGCTCAGGGCGATGGACGACGAGATGCGGAAAATCCGTGATCGCGCGCCGGCGACTGCCGCACCGCAAATTCCGCCGCTCGCGACCGAAGCGCCGCCGCCCGCCGCACCGAAGCCGAAAGTATCGCCGCCACGGCCAAAACCGCCCGCGCCGTCCACGATCAAGCTCGATCCGATTCATTGAGCGACTTACAGCGCGACTCCTGCGGCGGTTAGCCTCACACACCGCGATACCTTTTTACGGCTCTGCGACACTTGCGCAAATTGACGCTTTGCCTCCGCACGAAAACTCTCTTCGCGCATTACGCGGGAGCAAAGCATGATCGCGATTCTGGGGCTGGCGATTGTCGGCGCATCGGCCGGCGCGTTTTGGTATTTGCTGCCAAGAAACGGGCAGGTTCACTGGCTGGTGACGACGCGCGGATTCGAGCAGATGCTGCCGCTTGCGCTGATCAGCGGATTTGCAATCGGCGTCGTGATGCTGTTTTCGATTCTCAGCTAACGCCTAGCGGCGCTCATAGGTGACGAAAGTGTAGGGAAGCGAGTCATTCGCCCCCTGATGCGGACCGTCGCGCAGCGTTTCCTTCCATTCGCGCCGGTCGAATGGCGGAAAGAATGTGTCGCCTTCGGGCGTGCCGTGCACTTCGGTGATTTCGAGCTTGCCCGCGGTCGGAAGCGTTTCCGCGAATACGACGCTGCCGCCGATGATCGCGATTTCGTCGGTGTTTTGCTTATCCGCATCCTTCTCGGCGAGCGCGAGTGCGTCTTTCAGGCTGGTGACGACGACCGCGCCTTCCGCCTTGTAGTTCGGGTTCGAAGTGATGACGATGTTCAATCTGCCCTTGAGCGGCTCGCCCATGGACTCGTAGGTGAGGCGGCCCATGACGACGGGTTTTCCCATCGTGAGCTTCTGAAAGCGCTTGAGGTCGCCGGGAATTTTCCAGGGCAACTGGCCGTTTCTGCCGATGACGCCGTTCTCGGCGACGGCGACGACGAGGACAAGCTTTTTCATTATTTCTTGCGGAACTTGTCGAGGCTCACGACCTCGGCGCCGGTTTGCGGAGCTTTCTCGCCGGCTCCTTTTTCGTCCTTCGCCGATTTTTTCGCGCCGGACTCGGACGCGTCTTTTTTCTTCGCGCGCGCGGCGGGCGCTTTCGGCGTTTCCTCCGGCTCGGAAGCGGCGCCCCGCGGCGCGGGACGGCGATCGCCGATTGCGGCGGTCTCCCCGGCTTCGTTCGCGGCGACACTCGGCGCGGCCTGCGCCTCGGTGATGGTTTCGAACTGCAAGCCGAACGGAACGGAAGGATCGTGGAAGCCCTTGATCGCGCTGAAGGGAACTACGAGCTTTTCGGCAACCCCGCCGAAGGACAGGCCGACCGAGAACGTATCCTCGCCGACGTCGAGATCCCAGAACTGGTGCTGCAGCACAATCGTCATTTCCTCGGGATATTTCGCCTTCATGCGGTTCGAAATTTTCACGCCATCCGCGCGCGTGTCGAAGGCGATGAAAAAATGATGATCGCCGGGGAGGCCGCTCTTCGCGACCTCGGACAAAACCTTGCGGACGACGCTGCGCAGCGCGTCCTGAGCCAGCAAATCGTAGCGGATGAGATCAGCCATGCTCCCAGTCAAGCCGATTCCGGCCGCCTTCGCCAAGTTAAAGAAAGAACAACGCACATACGAAAGTGGGGGCTTCTGTTGCCAGGTGCCCCCGGACCCCGCCTAAAGGTGCAAACCCCTAGGACTTAGATTCGGTTTTTCAAACCGCTTACGCGGCCTGAGCAACCGGAGCGTAGTTGTCATTGGCAACTATGCAATGGCCCGATAACGACGGAACCATCCCGAGCAAAAGCCTCGCCCTTTACGCCCTCGTCGATCCTATATCGCCCCCGCCGAAATCCGATTCATCCGAAGCGGATTTTGGTGGAGGCGCCGGGTACTGCCCCCGGGTCCGAATGGTTTATTGCGGCGTGCGTTTATTGCCATAGTCGGCTTGCGCCGACGGATCGAATATAGGCATTTTCGGCGGGCAAAAAAAGGGCGACTCAGCCGGGAGAGGAATCATTCGCAAGGTCAGCGGTTTGCCGCGAAACGCCGGGAAATTTTGCGCGTTAACGATGCTCGCGCTCCTTGCGCTCGGCACGCAAGCCTACGCGCAAACGAAAACGCTGTCGGCGCCTTCCACCACCCGCATGAAGGCCGTCACGGTCACCGGGTCGAGCGGCATGGTGGTGACGGACGAGCCGCTCGCGACCCATATCGGCGTGGAAGTTTTGAAGAAGGGCGGTAATGCGATCGATGCGGCGGTCGCGGTCGGCTTCGCGCTCGCGGTGACCTATCCGGTCGCGGGCAATATCGGCGGCGGCGGCTTCATGCTGGTGCGGCAGGCCGCGGATAACGCGATCCGCGCGATCGACTATCGGGAAACCGCGCCCTTCGCCGCCACCAAGAATATGTTTCTCAATCTGCGCGGAGAGGCCGATCCGAAAAAATCGCGCGAGGAGGGGCTTGCGGTCGGGGTGCCGGGAACGGTGGCGGGGCTTGCGCTTGTGCTAGAGAAGGCAGGCTCGGGAAAGTTCACGCTTGCGCAGTTGATCTCGCCGGCGATTGAGCTTGCGCGCAAGGGATTTCCGGTGAGCGCAGAACTTTCGGATTCGCTTTCGAAATCAAAGGAGCTGCTCTCGCGCTGGCCGTCGACGGAGAAGATTTTCTTCAAGCAGGACGGGTCGGTTCTGCAGCCGGGCGACCGGCTGGTGCAGAAGGACCTTGCGAATACGCTCGAGACGATCGCGCGCGAAGGCCCGCGCGGGTTTTACCATGGGTCAGTTGCAAAAAAGATCGCGAAGAGCGTCGAGGCGGCAGGCGGGATCATGACCACGGAAGATCTCGCGCAATATGAGGCGGTCGAGCGCAAACCCGTGCGCGGCACGTACCATGAATACGACATCTACTCGATGCCGCCGCCGTCGTCGGGCGGAGTTCATCTCATCCAGATTCTCAACATCCTCGACGGCTTCGATCTTGCGCCGCTCGGGCCGACATCGGGGCAGGCCGCGCATATCCGCGTCGAAGCGATGAAGCTCGCTTACGCCGACCGTGCGGGTTATCTCGGCGATCCCGATTACACCAAGGTTCCGGTCGAAGGATTGATCTCGAAGGAATATGCCGGGCAGCTGCGCAAACAAATTGACCCCGAGCGGGCGCGGGCTTCGAAAGACATCAAGCCGGGAAATCCCTTGCCATATGAGAGCGATCAGACGACGCACTACTCGATCGTCGACAAGGACGGCAACGCCGTCGCGAATACCTACACGCTCAATCTCCACTACGGCATCGGGCTCGTGGCGGAAGGGACGGGCGTGTTCCTGAACAACGAGCTCGACGATTTCGCCGCCAAAAAAGGCGCGCCCAACGCTTTCGGCCTCATCGGCGGAGAGGCGAATGCGCCCGGCCCCGGCAAGCGGCCGCTTTCCTCGATGACGCCGACCTTCGTGATGAAAGGCGGCAAGCTCGTGCTCGTCACCGGCTCGCCGGGCGGAAGCCGCATCATCACCACGGTCACGAATGTGATCGTGAATCTGATCGACTACAAGATGTCGCTCGCCGACGCTGTCGCCGCCCCGCGCATTCATCATCAGTGGATGCCGGACGAAGTGCGCGTCGAGCCCGACGTTGCGCCGGATATGTCGTGGCTTCTGGAGCGGCGCGGCAACAAGGTCGTTCCCGCGGCGCCCTGGGGCGCCGCGCATTCGATCCTGGTTACCGACAAGAATTTACAGGGCGTTGCCGATCCGCGCGACGCGGATGCGCGCGCGGAAGGCTACTAGGCCGCTTCGTAAGCGTGGCGCGGAACGGCGCGGGCGGCGGAATCGGGGCGGCCGTTCAGCCAGTCTTCGGTTTCCGCAAGCGCATGGAATGAGCTCGCGAGCCGTTCCTGCATTTCGCGGAATTCGCCTTCATCGGCTGCCGCGAGTTCGGCTTGCCGCTCGCATTCGGCGGCCATGAGGCGGAAACGTTCGGCTTTGGTTTTCGACATACGCTCCTCCATTTCACTTCTGAGCGTTGAGGTCGCTCGGATAGCCAACGCCTGTTACAGGCGTGTGACGAACCCGGTCCCTGCCGGAAGATGTTCGCGCTTTGCGTCACGAAAAAGGCTCGGGGCGCGGCGCACCGTCGCAACTTTCGAAAAATTTTCCGGATCGGGGATTTTTTGCAGCGTAAACCGCAAGGAACCGCGCCCGCTTTGCGGCATTTTATCTACATCACAATTTGGAGATGAACATATGGCTCGTAGATATTCCAAATCGGCTTCGAAAGATGTCGAACGTGAAATGCGCCGTTACAAGAAAGGAAAGGCGAAGAGCGGGAAGCGCGGCAAAGGGGGCAAGGTGAAAAGCCGCAAGCAGGCGATTGCGATTGGCCTTTCGAAAGCGCGCAAGAAAGGCAAAAAAGTGCCGAAGAAACGAAGCAAGAGACTCAAGAGAAGGTAGTTCATCGGCCTTTACGATGACGGAAGGGAGTGGGTTGCGGAGGCCGCTCCCTTTTGCTTAAAAACTTCACGGACACCGGTTGCCGATGGCATCCGGCAAGAACCAAAAATAGCCGTATTTCGGGACGGATGGGGAGAGGGCCATGAGAGTTTTATTCGCCGCCACTGCGAGCCTGCTGCTGCTGACCGCCTCCGCGCTTGCGCAGGCGAACGCGGTGATCGATCCGGAGACGCTTCCCGAAAATATCGCGATCGATCAGAAATACCGGAACGCGCTGAAGCGCCTTCCCGATCCCGAAGCTTCGCACGATCCGTGGCGCGCGGTGCGCTCCAGCGAGAGCGACAGCAAGAGCAAATCCGGCAAGAAAGCCAACGCGAACTGAGCGGCTCTAATCCAGCGCTGAAAGCCTCTCTTTCGTCATTCCGGAAGCCGAGCGCTAGCGAGGCTGTCCGGAATCCATAACACCGGCGTCGTTTCTGGATTCCGGGCTCGCGAGCTTCGCTCGCGCCCCGGAATGACGAATTGATACGCTATACAAAGCGCTAACGCCGCCGGATACTGCAATCACAACCAGGGAGAGTTCGATGGCGGAAGAACAAGAGGACGATACCGTCGTGCAGTTTGCGGTCGACAACGGCAAAGCGCCCGGCACCTACGAGCTTTACATCAAGACCAAGTCGGAAGAGTTCGACTTCCAGATCGCGGCCGACCAGCTGCAGAAGCTCGGCGATGCGATCTATGAGGCGATCGACAAGAACGAAGGTAAGCAGTGAGCTGGGTGCGGTTCTCTGACTTAAAATCTTGTCATGGCCGGGCTTGTCCCGGCCGTTTCGTTTCTCGTGTAGTGGTTTTTAATGATTCAATCTAATAAAATAAAAGCGGCGGCACTTTCGCGCCGTGGTCGCGGCTAACGCGCCTCGCGCCCGTGCCAAATTCGCAAAATCAGGATTTCGCCGTTCGACAATTTGGTATATCGCGAGATATAGCCGACCGCGCCGAAGCGAACGACGATTTGCCGAATTTCGCTGTCTTCCGTCGCGCTGCCCAGTTCAGGGAAAGCTTCCAGCATTTCAAACGCGCGCCAGATTGCATCAAGCGCGCGGCGAGCAGCATCGGGGTTCTTTTCGCTTAGAAATTCGCGGAGCCGTCCAATGTCGGCGACGGCTTCCGGCGAAAGAAAGATCATCCAAGCCGCTGCGCCTTCGGCGCGGGCAATTCCTTCTCGCCGCCCCAGCTCTCGATCCAGGCCTTTACTTCGTGCAACGGCACGGCTTCGCGCGTCCGCTTGAATCCTTCCAGCCGGCGTCTGTCCTCGGCGATGCCGGGATTACCGATGTCGACGACAGAATCGAGGAGTGCGACGGCTTCGGCAATCACAGCCGCAACGTCTTGTCCCCGCTCGGCAGCGAGCGCGCGCAGCCGTGCGTCGGTTTCGGAGTCGATTTCGAGGGTGCGGCGGACGATGTTCATGCTTGTAGGTTAGCATGGCGAAAAACAGGCGCAACACAGGGATGCGCTACGGAATTCCTCACCCTGAGGAGGCGCGCAGAATGCGCGCCGTCTCGAAGGGTCCATCCGCGATGCTTCTCATCCTTCGAGACGGCGGGTTTCGCCAGCCTCCTCAGGATGAGGGACGGACTCGGTAGCGCTAAGCAAAAAACAGCGGCACTTTCGCGCCGCCGCTTTCGTTTCGGTCCAAGGGAGCAAACCTACTTCTTAATAAACGTCCCTTCTCTTAGTTCCTTCACCGCCTGCGCAAGCTGCTCGCGGGTGTTCATCACGATCGGGCCGTACCAGGCGACGGGCTCTTCGATCGGTTTTCCTGAAACCAGCAAGAAGCGCACGCCCTGATCGCCGGCCTGCACGGTGACTTCGTCGCCGCGGTCGAACACGACAAGCGAGCGATCGCCCGCCTGTTCGCGCACCAAAATCTCCTCGCCATTCGCGCCTTCTTCCTCGCGCAGCACGCCAAACGGATTTGACGCATAGCCGAAAGTGCCCGAGCCCGCGAAGACATAGGCGAAGGCGTGCCGGTCCACCTCGACCTTCAGCGTCTTCTTCTTTCCGGGCGCGACCGAGACATCGAGATAGCGCGGATCGGCCGCGACGCCTTCCACGGGGCCTTTCTTGCCCCAGAATTCGCCAGTGATGACGCGGATTTTCGTGCCGTCGTCGTCGGTCACTTCCGGGATCGCCGACGAAGGAACGTCCTGATAGCGCGGCGCGATCATCTTCTGCTGCGCAGGTAAATTCGCCCAGAGCTGAAAGCCGTGCATCTGGCCTTTCGCGTCACCCTGCGGCATTTCTTGATGCATTATTCCGGAGCCCGCGGTCATCCATTGCACGTCGCCCGCGCCCAAGGTGCCGCGATTGCCGAGGCTGTCGCCGTGATCGACGCTGCCCGCCAAGACATAAGTGATCGTCTCGATGCCGCGATGCGGATGCCACGGAAAGCCCGCGCGATAATCTTCCGGATTATCGTTGCGGAAATCGTCGAACAGCAAAAACGGATCGAATTTTTCCGTTTCGCCAAAGCCGAAGCCGCGCTGGAGCTTGACACCCGCGCCCTCAAGCGTGGGTTGGGGACGGATGATTTCCTTAACGGGACGAAGTGACATGAAAGCCTCTGGCGCCTTACGCGGAAGGGAGGAAGCTTGTTTCGACTGGATTGCATTTTAAATGGCGCACGGAACCGAAAACTCAACATGGCCAAAGGCAGTAGCGCCATGCGCGGCGCGCAGGGCTTTCTAACGGAATCGTGCAAGAACTTAAACGAAAACGGCCGATCCACGAAAGGATCGGCCGCTCATTCGGATTTTACTTAACCCTTGTTCGCCTTCGTCTCATTGTAAGTAAATTTCGGCGCCGCGTTCAGCCCGTCCTTGGAGGAATTGATGTGGGCCTTCCAGCTGCCGTTGTCGTTCTGCAGCGCGATGCTCGCGGGATCGACGAGCACATATTTCTCGCCGAGGCCCAGAAATCCGCCGACGCTCACCACCACGCCGTTCACCTTCGAGCCGTCGAGCGCGACGTCCTTGATCTCGCCGATGTTCTGGTTCTCGTTGTTATAGACGGTGGTGCCGATCAGCTTCGATGTCATCAGGTCCGCAGACGCGGCGTTCTGGAATTTCACCGGACCGGAAGCCGTACTTGCCATCGTGAAGCCCGAAGTGGATGCACCCGTCGACGTGGATGCGCTCGTATTCGACCTCTCCATGGCGGAACTGTCGGTCTTGTTCATATGCGGGGTGGTATCCGTTTTGTTCATGTTCCCCGAACTATTGGTCTTGTTCAGATTTTCCGAGCTGTTGGTCATGTTATTCGTGCTTTGTGCCAGCGCGGAACCGGCGAGCAGCGAAGCCATGGCTGCACCGACGATGAGCTGTTTTTTCATAATGTCTCCTCGTTTGTTTTTTGCCATGCGCGCGTGGATTTCGCGCGCTTAGAAGGCGAACGAAAGTTCCGCCGGTTCGTTCCGAAAAATAACGAGATCGTAACGTCGTGTGGCGCCGCCGCGCGGCGCCGCATGATCAAGCAGGCTGCGGTTCCGGCGCCGGCGCCTTCACCGAAAGTACGGTGAGCGGACGCCAGTCGCCGGCCGGCGCCTGCCAGTTGATCGTCTGGCCGTTCGAGAGGCCGACCAGCGCCGCGCCGATCGGCGTCAGCACCGACACACGCCCGGCCGCGATATCGGCGCGATCGGGATAGGTGAGGGTGACTTCGCGCACCTGGCCGGTCGTGTCGTCGCGGAAAGCGACGAGCGAGCCGATGCGGACGAATGGCGTGTCATCATCCGCCTTGAGGATGCGGGCGCGCTCGACTTCGCGGGCGAGATAGCCCGCGGTCTGCGGAAAGCGGTCCAGGCTCGCCAGTGCGAGCGCCTCCAGCCGTTCGCGATCCTCCGGATGCAGCGTAATCGGCGGCAGTTTGTGTTCGTTCATGACAGTCTCCTTTCAGGCGGCGTGCGGCCCGGAATCGGGCGGGCTGCCGGTGTTTTCCGCGCGGGCGGATTTCGGCGCGGGCTCGACCTCGATCACGGTGACGAATTGCAGCGCGCCGAAAATATCGCGATACGGCATGCGGTCACGCGCCTTCAGGCCGAGAAGCGCCACGCCGAGCTGCGAGAGGATCGAAACGTCGCGATCGGAA
>Ga0070682_100001568_pt1 | contig 12758 bp, 10 predicted proteins | sample KBSC63LmetaG_FD_64668 | JGI IMG/M metagenome (GOLD analysis project Ga0070682, IMG submission 64668) | Corn rhizosphere microbial communities from Kellogg Biological Station, Michigan, USA - KBS C6-3L metaG | ecosystem: Host-associated > Plants > Roots > Rhizosphere | place: USA: Michigan... | reverse complement strand
CCGTGCGTCCGGGGATCATTGCGACGGAGTTTCACGCGCGGGCCGGAGAGCCGGGTCGCGCCGCGCGCCTCGCGAGCACGCTTCCGCTTCGCCGTTCGGGTACCGCTGAAGAGGTCGCGGGGGCGATTCTGTGGCTCGCCTCGCCGGACGCCGCGTACTCCACCGGCGCGTTGCTCGACGTGAGCGGCGGGCGCTGACGATGTTTCCTAACGACAGGTGACGACGCGCGACGACGCGGAGCGTCTCAATTTGGGGCGACACGGCGCCCGCCGGTGACGATTAAGAGAGGCGGGCGCGTGCCGTAGTGGGAGGCGAGGTGGCCCTCGGGCCAATTGGGAATGATGGACGCGAGAACGATCGAGCTTTTGGCCATGAGCTTCGCGCGCGTCAGCGCGAACAAGGAAGACGCCGCGACGATCTTCTATGCGCGTCTCTTCACGACGGCGCCGCACCTTCGCTCCCTGTTCCAGGCGGATCTGGACGACCAAAAGCAGAAGCTCATGCAGTCGCTCGCGCAGATCGTCGACTTTTACCGCATCGGCGTCGACGCCGAGCGCTACCTCGGCCGGTTGGGGCGCGCCGACAGCGACTACGGCGTGCAAAAGTCGCACTTCGAAGCGGTCGGCGACGCGCTGGTCTTCACGCTCGCCCAGATCCTCGCCGAGGACTTCACTCCCGAGATCCGCTCCGCTTGGATTGACGCCTACGGTGAGGTCTCTGCGACGATGCTGCGCAACATGCACATCGCGCCCTCGGCTCCCCCGCTCGAAGCCGTCGGTCGCTGGTAGTCTCCGCGCTTTCCGCGGTTTTTGGCCGCGTCGCGCCGGGCCCGGTTATGCTTCCGGCGCCATGAACCTGCATCGCCTGGCGCCGCACGGCGCCCTTGCTCTGTTCGTCCTCGCCGCCGGCTGCGGCGCTCCCCAGCCGCAACCCGTCGCAGCGCCCCCTGCGGCTCCGCCTCCCGCGCCGCTCCCCGCGCCGGCCCCGGTCGTGAGCGCAGCGCCTCCCGCTTCGGCCGCTCCCGCTCCCGAGCCGACCCCGCCACCGGCCCCGGCCGCAGAAACGCCCCCGACGCGCTCGCAGAAGCCGATCGACATGCTCACGGCGCGCGATGCGGCGTTCCTCGTCGATTACGCGAACTCGGACGTGAAGCAACGCGCCAAGGACGCGTGCGACCGCGAAACGAAGGGCGATCCGGACAAGCTCGGGGCGTGCCTCGAGAAGGCGCGCGACGCGTTCCAGGCCGACGTGATCCGCTTCAAGCGCGACCAGGACAACAAGCGCGATTGGGAGAAGAGCGTGAAGCTCCTCATCTACAAGCGCAACGGCTCGGCCTTGCGTGAGGTCGCCGTCGGCACCGTGCAGCTCGCCGAAGAAGGCACGGACGGCGTCAAGGTCACCATCGGCAAGCTCAAGGGCTCACGACCGCTCTTCCGCGGCCAGACGAACGTCGTCATCCGAGCCCCGAACGAATACAGCATCGAGATCAACGATCCCGACTACGGCCGCCTCGCCTACGACGCGAAGATCGGCATCGTCACCGACTGAGCCGGCGGCTCACGACGCAGGTCGCCGTTTCGGCTGCCCACCTGGCGCGCCGGCGCTGACGCCCATCGTGCCGGCGCTCGCGCCGCCCCTCGCTCCGACACCTGCGCTTCCGCCCGCCGGTGTCGTTCAACGCGACGGCGGACCGTACAGAGATTGGCGCTTCTGGATGTAGCCGAATGCGTACCCGGTTGGCCATTCGAGCTGCTGCAAAACTTCGCCCGCGGGGCTCACTTCCTGCACGATACCCCGCGTCGAGTAGCCCACCATGGTGTTGCCATTGTCGAGGCGCTGGACGTCGCCCAGGACGTCGTTCTTGCGGCCCGGGTCGGCGTAGGTCCAGAGTGGCTCCGCAGTTCGCTCGTCGAGACGGAGCTCGACGTCGATGACCGCCGACGCCGTCCCACCAGGCGCGCCGTTGTTGAAAAACAGCATCCGGTCGCGCGCAAGTGGCTGGATGCCGGTCTGGTGCTGCCAAGTCGCGCCGGGCCCGGTGAAGGTGCTGTTCGTCCCGCCGAGGACCCACACGACTTCGCCGGTTCGCGTGATCTTCGTGATGCTGTTCTGATCGAGATTGGACAAGAGCAGGGTGTCGTCGAACGGGGAGTATTCGATTGCGTTCAGGTGGCCGCCGGACGTGAACTCACTCGTGTTGACGATGGTGAGGACGTTCCCCGAGCTCGGGTCGTATTCCTTGATGTCGTAGCTTTCGTCGTCGGCGTAGGCGTAGAACGCAACGGTCTCGTCGGGCAGCACAGTGAGCTGGTAGCTCTGGCCCGCGAAGCGGCTGCTCAAGTCGTCGTCCACGAGGCCGTCCATCGAGACGCGGTGGACGTTCGCGCGCGACGACGGCACGTTGGCGCTGTTGATCCACATCGATTGGCCGTCATAGCTCTGGCGCGCGGCCGTTACGCCTTGGCTGAACGCGAAATACTCCCACACCACGTCGCCGTCGGCGTCGATGACGAGCGCCGGCGCGCCGCCCATGTTCGGAGCCGGAGCGTATTGCCCGGTGACTAGGAAGCCGCCGGCGAGCGCTTCTGCGTCGTTGGTGGTGACGGCGACCTTTTTCAGATCGCCGCGAAGCACGCCGGTTTCGAGCGTGAAGTCGCCGCTCTGGCAGCTCTCGGCAGCGGAGCTCGCGCTGAGCCGGTAGTGGTACGTTCGAGACTGCTTCATGCCGAGCAAGAGCGTGCGGTTGCCACCGGCCAGTGCGGTGGCGGGCGCCGTCATCCCGTAGCTGTCGGTCAGGCCGTACTCGATGCGTGCGCTGGTTACATTTTCGAGGGTAGTGGACCACTCGACGATTCCTACGGTCGGAATCTTTGCGCTGAGCACGGTGTCGACATCGAATTGGCAGGGGTCCGTGTCACTCGAACCCCCCGTGCCGGCACTGCCACCGGCTCCCGTGCTGCCTCCGCCGGTGCCGCTCCCGGCGGAGCTCCCGCTCGTGCCCGCTGCGCCGCCGGTCGCCGTCCCGGGAGTTTCACCGAGTCCCCCTCCACCTCCCCGAGGGCCTGCGTCCGGAGGTCCCTCGCCGAGCACGGCGGGTTCTACGGCACATGCCGCCATGAGTAATCCGGCCAAGCCGAGCATGCTTCGTGTCACGTCAATGTCTCCCCGTTTCGAGCACCAAGTCATCTCGACCGCTCATCCCCGAGCATCGAATTCGTGATCACTTTTCGTCGAGCACACCGAGCGCTCGGCTGACGTGCGGCCCCTTCGCGTCGCGAGCGACGATTTCACGCGCCACGCTGCGAGCCTCCTCACGCCGGCCACTCGCGAGCAGCGCGTCGAGTCGGAGGTAGCGAGCCTCCGGCGAAAGCGAAGACGCGTTACCGAAGCGGCGGTCGTACTCGGAGAGCCAGCGCGTCGCGGCTGCGGGGGATCCGGAATCGAGTGCCGCACGGGCGTGTCGCAGGAGCGCGAGCTGTTCGCTGAGCTCGACATCAGGGCCCCGTGCTTCGTGCGCGTGCGGGTGGGGAACGTGCGCCGTGGAAGAGGCTTCGGCCTCCGGCGCGGGCGCGGATTCGCGCGGCGTGGGCGCGACTGTTCCCGGCACGCTGAGCTCGGCTCCCGCGCCGACCGCCGTGATTTGCCCGTGAACGGCGCCCAACGGCGCGGTCGTCCGCTGCACGACCAGCGCGCCGCCTGCGTACAGGCTTCCCGCGAGCAGCCCCCCGGCGCCCCATTTCGCGAGCGTGAGCGCCGTGCTGGATGCGGCGGCGCCGGCGTGGCCAAACGCGGCCGGCGCCATCTCGCCCGCCGCGCCTTTTGCGGTGAACGCGATGACGCCCACGGCTCCCGCGGCAGCGGCGGTCACGCAATGCTCGATCACCTGGGGCGCCGGCGCTTCGCGGCGCGCGGCCCGCAACGCGGCGGCTACTTCAGCCGGAGCGCCGCCCTCGATCCAGAGCTCGATGTCCGTCACGCCGTGGCTCCTTTCACTCGCTCGCCGAGCGCGAGTCGTCGCGCCCGCCTGGCAAATTCCTCGCGAGCGCGGCGCACGCGCGACGCCGCCGTCCCCGCCGGAACGTCGAGGGCATGCGCGACCTCGTCGCGGGTCAGTCCCTCGATCTCGAACAGCACGAACACCGCTCGGAGATCGGGCTGCATGCACTCGAGCACTGCGTCGAGCCACTCGCGCTGCTGCCGTTCGGCGAGCAGCGCTTCGGGGTCGGCGCCGGGATGCTCGCGTTCGTCGAGATCCATCCCCACGCACTCCGGGCGGCGCCGGCGCCTACGGCGCTCGCGTGCGACAAGAAAACTGGCGGTCCTGTACAGGAACGCGCGCTCCCGGCCTTCCATGATGTCCGAGCGGCGCTGCGCGGCAACCAACATCACGCGCTGCGCCGCGTCGTCCGCGTCCGCCGACGAAAGCCCGAGCCGGCGCAGAACCCGCCACACGAACGGGAAATACTCGCGAATGAAGAGCGTCGTCGGGCCGTCGGCCGGGGCTTGGGACATGCGCTCGCTCAACGGGAGAATCTCCGGGGCGCGACTTCGTGATCACTTTTCGAGCGTTACCAGACGATTCCGGCGACCGCGCTCGCCCCGAGGGCCACTCCCGGAACCTCGTAGAGCAGGAGCTCCGGGCGCTCGAGCACGAACTCGTTGCGTGTGAATGGAAACACCACCTCCGGGCCGAGCGCGGCCCCCACGTTTCCCCAGCGAAAACGCGCCCGTCCCGCGAGCGTCGCGGCCGCCCAGAGCCGTGATTCTGCCTGTGTGTTGAACACGCGCGTGCCGTCCTCGTAGGCCGATCCACTGTGGCTTCCGAGCTCGAGCCCGACGCACGGACTCACGCTCACGCCCTCGGAAAAAAATGGTTCGAGCGGGCAGAGCTCGAGACGAGCACGAACGAGACGCATGCGCACGTCGACACCGTTCACGCTGGTTCGGAATGTGTCCGCGTAGCTCGCGAGGAACGCGAGGGAACGGGCGAGCGTTCCAGTCGTGCCGAGACGCAGCTCTACGACTCCTCCGAACGCAGCGGCAGGTCCCACGCCCGTGGTGATGAGCACCCCCGCCGCCGCTCCGAGTAGCCTCGTGGTTTCGCGCGGCGGGCCGTGCGAGGGCGGCGGCGGCGCTTTCGCCGGCGCGGCGAGCGAACCCGTGGGTGCGGTGGGTGGTAGTGGTGGCGCGGTTTCGCTCGGGGAAGGTTGAGCGCTCGACGTTGCGGTTGGATTCACGGCCGGTGCCGCGCCGGCGTCGGAGCGGTCGGACGGTTCGGCCTGTGAGCGGGCGGCGAGGGCGGCGACGAGCGCGATGGCTTCAACTGCCTGCTGGCAAGTCGGCGCCCGAATCGCGCGCGCAACGCTCCGACCTTCGCGGTCGACCAACTCGACGCCGGCCTGAAATCCCTGCGCGTCTTCTGTTACGCGGATCGCGAGCGTTCGAGCGTATTCACCGGCTTGCGCGAGGGTCGCCCGCCCAAGCTCACCCAGGAAGATCGCCTCGAACGCGGCCTGCGTGGGGCAATTCGCCGGCGCTTCGTACCCGACGCGTACCGCCTCGGCATCAGCGGCGCGAACGCGCGCGCTCGCCGCAACGAGCACGCACAGCGAACCGAGCGTCGCGGATTTTACCCAACGTGCCAATCGGTCTGCCAAAGGCCTCGAGGACGAGCCTCATTAGCTGTCAGCACCTCACGTGTCAAAGCTGCGCCTACTCGGAGGTCGTGGCTCTGAGCTGCAGGAAGCGCGGCGAGCCGTGCGCCAAGGTCGTGAGCGTGTTCGTTGGCGAGCTCAGCCGCTCGCGCTCCTCGGCACGCTGTGGCACGACACGACGCTGACGCTCGGCTCACGACGCTGGTCGCCCGCGATGCGCCTCACGCGTCCGTCGCCCCTGCCCTGAGCGTCGCCGCAACCCGAAGAGCAGCGCGCCGAGCGCCGCGAGACCCGGCACGCGAGCGCCCCGTCGCGGCACCGCACAGCCGCACCCGCCGTCATTCGCGGCCGTTTCGGCTGCCGCACCTGGCACACCCGCGCTCGCGCTCGTCGCTCCGCCGCCCGCGCTTCCACCCGCAGCCGTCGTTCCGCTCGCGCCGTTCGCGCCGCTCGCGCCCGCACCCGCCGCACCGGCGCCGCTCGTCCCGCCCGCTGCGCTCGCTCGCCCACCGCCTCCCGCGCCACCGCCCGCCACGCCTCCGCTTCCCCCCGTTTCCGCGGTTGTTCCACCGCTCGCTTGCCCAGTGCGTCCCGCGCCACCGCCCCCCACATCCCCACGCCCCGCCGCGCCCGCGCTCGCTCTTCCGCCGTTCGTCGCACCGGCGCTGCCCGACATGCCACCGCTGCCCATCCCGGCCGTTCCCATCTCTTCGCGCAGCACCGTCCCATGGCGCACCACGCCGGACAGCCCGCCGGGCACCGTCTTCGTCGCCGTCCACTGCTCGAGATCGTCACTGTCCGAATACAGGAAGCCGCAGTTGCCGTAGCAATCCAAAAACATGCGCCAGCTACCGTCGTCGAGCTGATAGAGGGCGATGCCCTCTTTGCCCGAGCCCCAGCCCGCCCAGTCGTCTTTTCCGACCCACGTCCATGGTCCGCGAAAAGCGCTCGACGTCGCGTGCTCGATGTACTTCGTCGTCTCGTTTTTCGAGAACGCGTGGTACGTCGCGCCCGATTTCACGACGAACGTGTCGATGTTGTTCGGCCCGATGCCGAGCTCGGCGGGCGCGTCCCAAGCCTTCAGCGTGTCGTCTTTCGCCTTGAAATCGTAGGAGCGAAAGCCGCTCTGCGTCCCCTCGATGTTCACGATCAGGTGAACGCCGTCCGTGTCCTTGAACCATTCGGGCGCCCACGTCGCGTGCGCTCCCGCGACGCCCGCCGGAACTTCCACCAAGAACGTCCACTTCTCGAGATCGGTGCTCGTCGCAATGCCGAAGCTCGACGAGTCCGTCGTCCACGACTGGAGCGTGTAGGCGACGTAGTAGAGGCCGTCGGTGTGCTTCATGATGCTCGGATCACGGAGCACGCTCGTGGGGCCGCCGTAGCCCGTGTTCGAGAGCAGCTTGAAGTCGAGCCCGTTGCTCGACGTGTAAACGGAGAGCTTCTCCTCCGCTGCCGAGTCACCGAGGAAGGTCGTGAAGACGTAGCGCGTGGCAGCCGCCGCCGGTGCCGTGCACGCAAGCAAGGCCGCAACGGTTCCGACAGCGACGCGCGCGCGATGGACGGAGATCAAGGACAGGAGGGTAACGCATCGAGCTTCGGTCGGAGAGCGCTCAAGTTGCTCTGTAGATTTCCGGGCGGAGTGCCCGTGATGTCCGGCGCAATCACGCCTTCGGCGATGCGCGCGTTGAGGTCGCCGGCCGTCGCGATCGACCAGCTGTCGCCCGCGGCCGAGATGCCGGCGCTCGTGTCGACCATGATCGTGCGGCCCGTGAGCTCGTGCAGGTACTTGTAGGTCGCCGTGGCGTGGTTGTAGCTCGTGTCGTTGGTGTCGGACTGGATGTAGCCCTTGTTGTTGCCGACGCCCGTCGTCCACACCATGTCGTAGTTGACGCCGGCGGCATCGAGCGCGCCCCAGAAGCCGTTCGTGACGTCGTCGGAGTTCCAGCTCGACTGGTCGATCGCGACGACGGCGTTCGGCATGTTGCCCTTGATCGCGCAGGTGATGTCGCCCGCCAGCGCGGCGAGCTCCGCGAAGCTGAGCGCGTTCTTCTGCGCCGCGTCGGCGTACTGCACGAAGTCGCCCTCCAGCATCCATACGAGCGGCTTGTCCGGCCACGCCGCATGCGTCTTCGTCGCGTACCAGCCGTACGCATCGACGATCGCCTGCCGGTGATCACGAATCAGCTGCGCACCGTCCGTCGTGAGCTTCTTCGCGCCGTCCTGGTTGCCGTCGACGATGCCGTTCGCGTGGCCGAGAAAGCCAATCACGTAGGCCACGTAGACCGGAACGAGACTCGTGCCCGCGAGCTTTCCGAGCCAATTACAGCCGTCGCACGTCTGATACGTCCCGCTCGCGCTGATCCCCGCATCGACCCAATACGACATGAAGTCGAGGTAGCTGTACGCGGAGTACGAGCTGCCGCCCGGATCCGCGATGCCCCACGCGAACTTGCACCCGAACGGATGCAAGTTGAGCCCGCCGCACGTCCCGCTCGCGCCACCTTTGCCGCCGGAGCTCGAGCCGCCTTGCGCACGGCCCGCGTTGCCACCGGAGCCTGCGCCGCCTGCGCTCGCTCCGCCGCCGCTCTGCCCGCCCGCCATGCTCCCGCCGGCGTTCGCCGAGCCCGCGCTCGCGCCGGCCATGCCTCCCGCGCCGGTGCCTCCCATGCCGCCTGGCCCCGCGCCGCCGCTCGTCGCGCCGCCACTCCCGCCGTTCGTCGCGGTGCCGCTCGAGCCACTCGTCGCGCCCCCGCCCGCTTTGCCGCCGTTCCCCGCCGTGGTTGCGCTCCCGCCTGGTCCGGTTGCGCTCCCCGCACCGTGCCCGGCTTGGCTCCCTGCTCCGCCAGCTGCCGTCGCACCGCCACCCGTGCCCGCCCCGCGGCTCCCTGAAGCCGGCGCGCCCTCGTCGCCGCAGCCGACCACGAGCACGCTCAGGAGCGCGAGCGCCGCACGGCGCTGATCGCGCCCAAACCTGCGAGCGGGGCGCGATGCGGAACTATGCGAAATATCGGAGAAAATAGACATGCGACCCGCGAATCACGCCACTCGAGGCATTGAATTTATCATTTCTGCTCATGCGAGATCTCGCACGAAACCAGTTGCTCTGTGGGGCCCCTTGGAGCCAAGAAAAGGCGGCGCGTGATCCGGTGTGGGCACGCCGGTAAGAGCGGAGACCTCCATGGAAAACCAAGCGCTCAGGGCACGCTTCGAAGCGGTCGACGAGGATCGCAACGGCAAGATCGACCAGCGCGAGTTCACTCAGCTTCTCGACACGCTCGGCGTCGGTTTCACGAGGGAGCAATCGCTCACCGCGTTCACGGCGATCGACGTCAACGGAAACGGCGCCATCGAGTTCGGCGAGTTCGCGGCGTGGTGGACTGACCGCTAGTCCCGCGGCGTTGCTCGCCGCCGCGCCTTTTCCGCTACACTGCGCGACTCTGAGTAGGGCGCGCTTCGCCGCCGGCGGCGTTTCCCGCCCGTGGTGCGCCGCGTGAACGAGCCCAGAAGCATCTCGATCCCTCCTTCGCTTCAAGTTCGGAGCGAGCAACAGCGCTGGCGCGAGCGCACGTTGCGAGGCGTCGGGCTCGCGATGCTGCCTTGCTACGTTCTGGTCGCGCTCTGGTTCCTATTCCTCCAAAAAGTCCTCCCGGAGCTGATCGCCGCGTTCGGCGTGGCGGCGCTGGTGCTGGCGGCGGCTCTCTTTGCGCGCTCCTTGCCGTTCGTGCTGCGCACGCTGCTCGCTTTGGGCACGCTGTACGTGCCCTGCGTGATAACGCTGCTGCGGGGCGGCTACAGCCCGAACCCGTTCATCGCGTTCGGCATGATCTGCGTCACGGGGACGCTTCTGCTCGGGCGACGCGCAGGGCTCACGTTGTTGGTGGCCTGCGCGCTCACGGTGACGTGCGTCGGGTTCCTCCACATCACCCATCGCGTGGAGCGCGTGGCGGATTGGCGGAGCATCGTCGACAGCACCGTCCTCGCGACGACGGTGCGCATCTCCTTCATCTTCACCCTGGTCACGGCGACGCTCGTGCTCGCGGTCTCGTACCTCTTGAGCCGCTCTGAGGAGCTCGTCGCGGAGAAGGAGCACTCCCTCGAGACGCTGCGCCGCGAGCAAGCCGAGCGCGAGCGCATCGGCCGCGACCTCGAGCTCCGCGAGGCGGCGTTTCAAAAAGCCCGTGAGCTCGAGCTACTCGGTCGCCTCGCGGGCAGCATGGCGCACGACTTCAACAACGCCCTGCTCGTGATCTGGGCGTCGCTCGACGAGCTCGCCCTCCTTCCCGCGTTGCCCCCAGGCGCCGAGTCGCCGCTCGCCGATCTGCGAACGGCAGCCGATCAGGCGTCGGCAACGACGAAGCAGCTCCGCGCCTTCGGCCCCATGGCGCCGCGCCGCCCAAGCGAGCTCGCGCTCACACCCTTGCTCCAAAAAGCGAAAGCGATGTTCGCGCGCGTGCTGCCCCAAAATATCAAAATCGAGCTCGAGCTTCGCCTCGACGCCGTCATCGTCGCCGACGAGGGCGAGGTGCTGCGCGTCCTCATGAACCTCGCGCTCAATGCCCGCGATGCGATGCGCGACGGAGGCAAGCTCGTGATTCGCGTGCGCCCGCCGACCGCCGCGGAGTCCGCGCTGCCACTCCCCGAAATCCCCCAAGCCGCTCCGGGCGCCCCGATTCGAGCAGGAATCGTCGTGATCGAGGTCGAAGACACCGGGAGCGGAATGTCGGAGGAGGTGAAGGCGCGCATCTTCGAGCCCTTCTTCACGACCAAGCAGGCCGCGGGAACGGGCCTCGGCCTCGCTTCGACGCGCGAGCTTCTCGTCGCGCACGGCGGGCACATCCAGGTAGCGAGCGAAGCCGGCGTCGGAACGACCATCGCACTCCTGTGGCCCGCCGTTCACCCGCGCAGCGAGCAAGCCAAAGCGCAAGCGCCCGCCCGACCCAGTACCGAGCCCGTCGTCGTGCTCCTCGTCGACGACGACGACGCCGTACGGCTCGCCCTCCGTCGCAGCCTGACGCGTGCCGGGATGACGGTGCTCGATGCTGCCGACGGCGCTTCCGCCCTCACCATCGCGCGCCGTCACCAATCCCCGATTCATCTTTTGTGCACCGATTGCGTGATGCCCGGGCCCCCTGTCAGAAAGCTCATCGCTGACTTTCGCGAGCTCCATCCCGGTCGCGTGCTCGTGTGCTCGGGCTACGCCCCCGCCGAAACCGGCCTCAGTCCCGACATCTTCGACGACTTCCTGCCAAAGCCTTTCAGCGGCGAAACACTGGTCGCCCGCGTCCACGCCGTGCTCCGCACGCCGGCGACACCCAGCTAAGCCCGCGGCTGCTCGTATATGTAAGCGCTCGACGCGCGGCGCGCGCGCTACAGCCGTACCGCGCAGCATGGCGCGCATGTGCGATGACCTCGCACTTCCCGAAGCGCGCACGCGGACTTCCAGCTCCGACAAAACAGAATCTTTGGTCCCTAACGGGCGAACTCCGCGCTAGTCTTCAGGTCAAGCATGCGGCGGAGAATCGCTTCTCGTTCGATCCCCTTCTTACCCTTGCTCCTCCTGATGGGGCCGAGCTGCTCACTGGTCTACGACCTGAGCCCGGACCAATGCGGGACGAACGCCGACTGCAATCACTTCGGCGACCATCTCATCTGCGATCAGGGCGTCTGCAAGTCCGATCCCAACGTCGCGCAAGGTGGCAGCGGTGCGAAGGGCGGCACCGGCGGTAACGGTGGCACCGGCGAAACGTCGATGGGCGGCAGCGTCGCCGCGAACGGCGGCGACAGCGGCATGGGCCCCGACGTGGGCGGCACCACGGGCGCTGACGGCGGCACCGGCGGTGGCACGGGCGGCATGAGCGGTAAGGGCGGCACGAGCGGTAAGGGCGGCACGAGCGGCAAGGGCGGCACGAGCCAAGGCGGCACGGGTGGCGACGCTGGCGCCCCTCCGATGGCCGAGTGCGAAACGCACGCCGACTGTAAAACGCTACATTCCTCGGCGAAGACCGATCCCGAGGCTTGCGTTGCCGGTACGTGCGTCAAGCTCATCAACGACGATTGCACGGTGCTCTTGCCGCTCGGCGACGACAGTTTCAACACGCTGTATTCGACCGACTCGATCATCTTGGGCGGCTTCTCGGACGTCGCGAACGGCAACATCTCGGTGCTCACCCAAAACTTCGATCTCGCCGTGGTCGAGCTTGTCGAGAAGGGCGGGATCCCCGTCGCCGGCAGCAACCAGAAGCGGCAAGTCGTCATGTTGCTCTGCGACTACAACAAGGCCCAGCAGGCTGATCTCTTGCCCGGGGCGAAGCACCTGATGAATGACCTCGCGGTCCCGGGCGTCATCGGCACGCTCCCCCTCAAGAACCAGCACTACGTCTTCGAGCAGGTCGGCGCTGACGCGGGCACGTTCTTCATCATGCCCACGTACTCCGATCAGGCCTTGATCGACGCCGACGACGGCGGTCTCGTCTGGCACATGCTCGGCGGCTCCGACGCGCTCATGGTTTCGCTCCAGCCACTGATGGACATGACCATGGATCACCTGAAGAACCTGTACGCGCTCGACGCGGCGGACGCGCGCGTGGCGCTGATTCAGTCGACGGACGAGCCCTTCCTCAACGACCTCGGCACGTTCTTCCACAACAACATCACGTTCAATGGCAACGTGAAGGCGAAGGATCACGACGACGCGCACTACAAGTTCGTGACGAACACGTCGTGGTACACGTCGCAGGGCAACAACCAGGCGATCGTCGACGCGATGGTCGCCTTCAAGCCCCACATCGTCATGGGCGCCACCGCCGACGAGATGGTCTACAAAATCATCCCGGGTATCGAGGCAGCCTGGGACGACACGAGCTGGGGCCCGCGGCCGTTCTACCTGATGTCGCCGCTCACCTACAGCATGGCGGCCGGCTACGACACGCTGCTCAACAAGGACGAGGCTGACGCGTCGCCGCACACGCCGTTGTTCGAGCGGATGGTCGGCTTCACGTGGCCGGGAGCCGAGGATCGCACCGTCTTCAACGACTACGCCGATCGCTACGAAGCGCGATACGGGAGCGCCGCGCTCCCCTACGACAACTTCTACGACTCCGC
>Ga0070682_100001565_pt1 | contig 12778 bp, 13 predicted proteins | sample KBSC63LmetaG_FD_64668 | JGI IMG/M metagenome (GOLD analysis project Ga0070682, IMG submission 64668) | Corn rhizosphere microbial communities from Kellogg Biological Station, Michigan, USA - KBS C6-3L metaG | ecosystem: Host-associated > Plants > Roots > Rhizosphere | place: USA: Michigan... | reverse complement strand
GCGAAGCTTGGCAAAGATTGAACTTGAAGCGCGAAGACATCTGGGTCACCACCAAGATCGCCACCGAGCACTTTGGCTACAATCACGCCAGCAAAACAGTTCCTGAATCTCTTGAAAAGCTCGGCACGGATTACGTTGATCTGTTGCTGCTCCATTTTCCGGTACCGATTTTGCGTAAAAAAACCTGGCTAGTCGCCGAAGAAGCGCTCAAAGCCGGCCATGCCCGGTCCATCGGCGTCAGTAACTACACGATTCGCCATCTAGAAGAGATGAAGAACTACGCCAAAGTCATGCCCAGCGTAAATCAAGTCGAGCTGCACGTTTTTTTGCAGCAGCCTGAACTCGTTAAGTATTGCCAAGATCACAATATCCAGATAGAAGCTTACTCGCCACTGGCCCACGCCCACGAGATGACCGATCCCGTGATCAACGAAATTGCCCACAAACATGGCAAAAGCTATGCTCAAATTATGTTGCGCTGGTTGTTGCAGCAAGATTTTGTCATTTTGCCGAAATCCGTGACACCTAAACGCATTCAGGAGAACATCGACATCTTTGACTTTGAGCTCGACTCTGAAGATTTAGCCAAGATCGCCAAACTCGACCGGAACTTACGCACTTGCTGGAGCCCCGTCCACGTCCCATAAATTGGCATTTCTTACATTTTTTCTAGTAATTCAGTTTTCTTAGCAGTAAATTCTTTATCTGTTAAAATGCCTTGCTTATGTAGTTCGGCCAAATCTTTTAATTGCTGGGTTATGTTTGTGCTTTTTGATTCGGAGTGGATTTTTAGTGATCCCATTTGAGAGCGAATACACTGCGCAATCCTCTCTACATCATTCTTAGGGATCATTGATATATGGTAACGGTCACCTGATGCACTAATATTAATATTGCCTGAGACAAGTCCTTTCTTGTAATCCACTGAGGTTAACATTGAGTAGACATGATCACTCATTTCGTAACCACCGATTTTCTTTGTAAAGAAGATAACGCGTCGATCCGTAACTAACAGAGCTCCATTTCGCTTAGTCTCTTTACCCATTCTACGGACGGCACCCATTCCAGTAGTTACGTCGAGAATAGTTTCATTTTCGGCTAGTACGCGCTTAGCTTTATCGATCTCTTTTTGTTGCTTTGATGTCCACTCAGGCATACGTAACTCCTACCTATAGAAAAGCCTATACTCGTTAAATCATAGCAAACAACCACATTCCAAGTATAATATTAGGTAATGATTGACCGCATAGTAAATGCTGGAGTGGAGGATGAAACCCCGCAAGAGGTTGAACTCGAGATTACGCTTCGGCCGAAAGACTTTGCGAATTACATCGGTCAGGAACGTCTAAAACAGAACATCAAACTAGCCATCGACGCTGCCAAAAAACGCGGCGAGCCACTAGATCACGTCCTATTGCACGGACCGCCCGGCCTGGGCAAAACGACGATGGCAAGCGTAATTGCTCACGAAATGGGCGCGCAGATCCGCGTTACATCCGGCCCAGCCATCGAACGAGCCGGCGACTTGGCTAGCTTGCTAACAAATCTTGCTGACGGCGACATACTTTTCATCGATGAAATCCATCGACTCAATCGAACTGTCGAAGAAGTTTTGTACAGCGCCATGGAAGATTTCAAACTCGACATTATGCTAGGTAAAGGCCCGAGCGCACGGAGTTTAAGATTAGACCTGCCGAAGTTCACCATCATCGGCGCAACAACCCGCACCGGTTCTTTGGCAGCGCCGCTACGCGACCGATTTGGCATGATTCACCGGCTAGAATTCTACACACCAGATGAGATCCAGAAGATTATTCAGCGCGCGGCCAAGATTCTCGGTGTGAAGATTAATGCCGAAGCTTCGGCTGAACTCGCCAAGCGAGCAAGATTGACGCCAAGAATTGCCAACCGGCTTTTGAAGCGAGTTCGCGATTATGCTGATGTCAACGGCGACGGCATCATCGACACACAGATCAACTTCAAAGCTCTCAAACTCCTGGACATCGACGAACTTGGCCTGGATAACGCTGACCGCAACCTGTTAGCAGCCATCATTGAGAACTACGACGGCGGCCCAGTTGGCGTCGAAACACTGGCTGCAATAACGGCGGAAGAGCGTGGCACTATCGAAGATTTCTACGAACCATATCTGATGCAAATCGGCTTACTAGAGCGTACGCCACGTGGCCGCAAAGTTACCGCCAAGACCTACAAACACCTTGGCAAAAATGCAAAAGGCGACAGTAAACAGTCGGCTTTGCTGTAAAATATAGACTATGGAACCTCAAGCACCACCGCCAGTCAGCCCAAACCAGACTAAAGTAGACAACACTCTCACCACAACCCAGTCCGGCGAGCGGACGATGTTCAATATTCGCCGCCACCCGATTGGTATCATAGGTGTTTACGTCGGAGCCGGCATTGTGCTAATTGTTGCCGCCATCCTATGTTTTGTCGTGCCATCCAGCCTTGTTAGCAATTTGAGCACGCAGACTAAGCAAATGATCGACGTCGGATTTCTGGTTGTGCTGGTGATCACGATGCTAATGGTGTTGATCTCGACCAAAGTTTACTGGGGTAATCAGTGGGTTTTAACAACCGACAGCATCACTCAGGTCAGTCAAACCAGCCTGTTCAACCGTCAATCCAGCCAGTTGTCGCTGGGCAACCTGGAAGACGTGACTGCCGAACAGAACGGCATCTTCACGCACATGTTCAACTACGGTATTTTGAAAGTCGAAACAGCCGGCGAGCGCAGCAAATTCTCATTTGCTTATTGTCCAAATCCTAACTACTACGCTCAGCAAATTCTGCAAGCCCGCGAAGCTTTCGAGCAAGGTCTGGCCGAACGCGAAGGTTATGCCGTCAGTCGCGCGCCACAGCAAATACCGTACGCCGAAGATCACAATACACCTGGCGTGAATACAAACGTTCCACCTGCGTCACCTTTACCGCCACAGCAGTAAATTTTATTCCTGGAATGGGTTATTACGAGCGTCGTTGAAGAGCGTTTGGACGTTGACACTGTTATCTTGCAAAGACTGCAACTGATTGACCACAGTTTGGTTGATGTGCGGCAATTGGGCGGCATTTATCTGGTTTTGAACGTCGAGCGATGTAGGCTCTTTGCTACTGAGATTGTTGGTTTGCATAAGGACAAACCCATACAGAACTGCGATAAATACGACAAATAGTAGAAAACCAAAGCGGTTTACCTTGCCTAGCGCGTTGTTGGCAAATTGGCGGATGGCGGCGACGTTGAGTTTGTTGTCTTTCATGGCTTGATGTACTCGCTTAATTGTAGAGTAAATGACAAGGTGCTGGTGTTGTCTTTGCTGGGCTGCAGGGAAATGCTGGTGACCTGCGCGGTGCGGCGGTTGTGCTCGAGGTCGCTTAGGAAGTTAACGAATTGCGAGTAAGGCACTGGTTTGGAAGCATCGCTAGTAACAGTGATGGGCAAGCTGTAGACGCCTGGGATGTTCTTGACTGGAGTCAACTGAGACAACGCGCCCGAGCCTGCCGTTCCAGCTGGAGAGGCCGACGATGGAGTGCTAGTCGCTGCGGCGCCAGGAGTGGTCGCAAGGGTTTTATTGCCGCCCAATGTGGAAGCTGGGAAAGTCACGCTCGCCAAGCTAACACCGTTGTTCGAGGCAATGTTGACGATTTCACGAATGGCTTCGGCTTGGTCTTTGTCTTCCGGAACGACTGATTTGGCGATCTGCTCCAACTGAGCGTACTTCTTGATCTCTTCTTTTGCCTTGTTGAGGCTGAGTTGTTCTTCATCAAGCGCACCGCTTTGTGCCTTGAGTCCGACCAGTTTGTTTGAACGCGTTGTCAGCAGAGAATTTACTCCGTAAGCGCCGCCGACCAAACCAACCATCAGCAGACAAATCGCACCGATTAGAACCAGGTGTAATCTTTTGCTGGTCATGGCTTTTTTGCCCCTGTCCCGTTATTGATGAACAAGAACGGGTTGTTGGTCGCGAACAGAGCTCGGATGTTAACGGTGCAGGGGTAGAGCGGATTGCTACTAGCCGAGCCACTGCAGGAAATGTTGATGATGTCGGCTTTGCTGAATATCTTGTTGGCCGGATCGGCTAAATTGACTTGCACCTGCGTGGCAGTCTGGTAGTCAGTAGCGTTGGCGGCGATGTCGATGGCTCCAGAAACCTGACTAATATTTAGTGCCGTTAGATTGGCGTTGTCAGGTATGGTGGCGGCAATTTGCTTGAGAAGTTCGGAGAATAAAACTTCTTGGCCGAGAACTTGCACGACGAGTTTAAAGCTTGAACTGATGTCTTTGATGTGGGTCTGCGTGCCAGCGAAGTCTTCCTTTTTGAACAAAGCTTGGCTGTCGGCTATCTTTTTGTTGTAGTCGACTGTGGATTGCTGCAACTTCAAAAGTCCGTAGGTGGAAATTACGCCTAGGCCAATGAAAGCCAGCAGGAACATCATTACCCAACGGCGCAGACTGACATTGCGTCGAGCATAGTCATAGCCACTTTTTACATCCGGAGGTATCAAATTGATCATGACTTGAACACCTCTTTCGGCTGAGCCAGGCTCAATCCCGCTACCGTCGCGAACATCGGTTTGTCGGCTTGTGAAGGCGGCTGCAAGCCTTTGTAATTCAAATAATCCCAAGGGTCGGTGTGACGTACAGCCATGCGCAAAGCCTGCGTCAAATAGTCGCTGAGACCAGGCATGTTAGCGCCACCACCGAGCGTGACAATCTGTTTGATAGGCCGGTCAGCGCCGTAGCGCTCTTCGTAGTAACGCAGCATTCGGTGGATTTCCTTGATGATTTGCGCCAATGTCGGCTCGAGGGCTTGCTGGATCTCGGCTTGGCGTTTGCTGGCACCTAGGCCGTAGCGTGTCTTGATGAGGCCGGCTTCTTCGTTGGTGACCTTCAACTTATCTTTAATGGAGTTGGTGAAGTTTTCGCCACCACCTTGCACCGTACCAGTTACTAGTACGTGTTTGTCGAAAATGCTGATGTCGGATGACAGTGAGCCAAAGTCGATGATGAAGCTAGCTTCATCGCTGTTATCGTCAACGGAAAAGAGCCTGCCAGATGAACTGAGTGTTGGTTCGATGAGGATAGTTTCCAGTCCGATAATTTGCGCGAGCTCCAGATATGAATCTACGATTTTGCGCGGCACCGCCACGGCTAGCAGCTCGAGTCCATCTTTTGTCTCACGCATGACTTCGTAATCCATGTAAAGTTCATCGAGCGGCAATGGAATGTACTGTTCGGCTTCGAGTTCGACGGCTTCCTTCAGCTCGGCCGCTTTCAATTTTGGCAACTGCATGGAGCGGGTAAAGGTGCGGTAAGCCGGAATGGCAATTGCTGTGCGACGGGTTGTGATGTCGCCTACAAGATGGTTTTTGAACAGATCACTAGCAGCTTGGGCGATGATCTCTGGCTTTACGACGACGCCGTTTTCCTGGGCAGCTTTGTCGAAGTTGGCAGCACCATAGCCGATGACTCTAGGGATATGCTTTTTGGCAGACTTGGGCGGCAGTTCATCGATCTGCATGACTTTAAGCGAGCCATGACCAATGTCGAGGCCAAACAGCGGTTTGTCATGATAGAAATTTGGAGTTTTGACGATTTTCATCTAATGTCCCACCCGAGGCATAAGCGTTTCCCAAATAGTATACCAGATCTGTTAGGCAACAAAGACATTACTGACGCCGATAACCTTTAACTACCCAGGTTACGTGCCCAGTGGAGACGTTACTACCAAAGGTAATTGTGCTGTTGTTGGATAAGTTCAGTGTTTGGCCAATGATGGCACCGATCTGACCGCTGTTCTGCAGGTTTACTTCAGTCCAATAGGCATAGAAAATGCTGTTCGAGGCATCGCCGCTGGTATTAACATTGATGGTTGGAATGACGCGAGAGGTAGTCAAGGCAGTACCTGTCACAGAGCTACAGTCTGGCGAGCAAGCTCCACCACCGTAGAAGTCAATTATCTCAAATCCAGTACCACTGCTGTTGGCGGTCAAACCAGCGCTGTTGGTGATGTTTAGGCCAGTCTGTGAATCAATCATAATCACTGGTCGAGTAGCGCCCAGAGAGTCATCCACCACAAGCGCGGACTGGTTGTTGGTTATAGTCAGTGAGCCGGTGATCCAGACATTACCTTTGACGATAACATTACATTTTTGGCTGACGCTTACGTCGCCTGTGATCTTGGTATTGGCAGGCCAAGTGATGGTGGTATTGCCAGAACATGAGGCGGCCGCGCCAGTCATGTTATTGACGACAGCCGCTTTCTGCGAGGCGCGGTCATAGGTCGGTAAGGCTTGCACCGGGGTGGTGCCGGATACAAGTCCCGGGCTGGACATACCTGTGCCATCAGTTTGGTTGGTGGCTGTGACGGTGCCGTAGATGTGGGCTGGATTGTTGATGGTAATGGGTGGGTGTGAAGTGCCGCTGCAAACTTGTGGATAGGTGCTGTCGGCTGGAATGGGGCAGATTTGATCGGCCACTTTAACATTTACTGGATTGGTCGACAGGCCGATCTGGGAGTTGTTTGACATCGTAATTGAACCGTTAATGGATACGTCGCCACCAACTACCTTTGAGCTGTTGATCATGGTCAGACCACCGGAACCACTGACAATGCTGTAGGTGCCAGAGCTGACCGAGCGTAGGTCGACAGCTATTTTGACTGTGCGATTGGGGCTAGTAGCTGTAGCTGGGAAGTAGGTTTTGCCAGTTACTAGCAGAACCCTGGAAGTGCCAGAGCCGCTCAGACTGGAGCTGTAAGTAGTCTTAATTTTGCTATCGCTGTGAACTGTCACATCACCACCACTGTTGGTCCAGGTATTGTCGACGTTAAAGGCCTCGACGGAAGCGTCAGCCCCAGCGTCAGCCGCCAATTGAGCCATGGTATGGAATTGGTCAAAACGCGCAACCTGCAAGCTAGTGAGCGACAGAGTCGTATAGTACAGAGCAATTGTTATCAGGAACGGCAAGGTGATGATGAACACCAAAATGATGGTGCCATGCTCGTTTTGATTTAAACGCTTAAATAATTTCATACCTAAAACCTATTCCTCAGCGTTACTTGGGTTGAAGTTGTCAGGTTCAACGGATTGCCCGGCGCGTTCCGCTGCATGTTGAGCGTGATTTTGACGGATCTGGCCTGGGTAGGATCGCTGGTAGCGTTATTATCCTGGTCATACATATAGAAAGTCATTGTGTTCACATACTGCGCCAACTGCGTATCGGCTGGACAAGTTGAGGTTGCTTTGCTGCTCGGGCAGGTTGTCTGGAGGCTGTTGCCAGTGGCGCTGGGGTTAGCCAATTTACGCTCCAAAAGAGTAGTGCCACTTTTGTAATAAACTAACTCGTTCATGTACGGACTGCCGGTGCTGGGGTCAGTAATATAAGCGTGGGCTGTGGTCAGTGCCGGAACGGCCAGAACGATCACAAAGCTGCTTTGGCTAGTGTTCCAGCCGCCGCTAGGCGCATTAGCATCCGTGATCTGGTTTGTCTGGCGGACGCCGTCACCAAAGCGAATATTCTCGACCGTAGTACGTAGCAAGTTTTGTGAATTGATGGTCATTTCCGACAGTTCGTTATTGCGGGTAATCACCACGAAGTAGTTAGCCACCATTCCTAAGAAAACTACTCCTATTACCGCCATAACGGAGATGACTACAACTAACTCTACGAGCGTAAAGCCCGACTGGCTGTTGAGGGTTTGCTTATTGCCCGACACCGAGCTCTCCTATGTACGTCGTGTATGAATATGATTTGTTGCCCTGATCGTAATAGTTGACGGTAATATCTACCTGCTCAAGGCCGGCAGATGGAGCAGACACGGTCATGCTGGCTGTACTTTTTGGTGGTAGCTGGCTAGGTAGGCTGCTTGTTAGGCTGGTCGTGCCGGTCGAAATAGCAGCATAGCCTTGATTGCGCAGCGCTTCCACTTTAGCCTCGACCCAAGAATTGGCGAGATTGAGGTAGCGACCGCTTTGGCCGGTATGTATGAAATTGGTCACCACGGCGTTAAGCGAGGTTGTCACAACTGCTGCCACGGCTATCGTGACTAGCAGCTCTACAATGGTCAAACCTTTTGAATCAACCCCACGCTTTTTCATGCTTATGCTAATTATAGATGATTTAGACTAGAAAAACCCGGGGAGTTTTCCCCGGGTTTTTCTAGATCCTTAGTGACTGTAATTAGTCTAGGTTCTTAGCGGTAGCGGAGGTCTGGCCGTTAACGCTGTTTTCGTAGTTGGCTACGAGGTTGTACTGAGCACAAGTAGTGTCATCAGCTTCACAGGAGGCCGAACCATCTACAGTTGGAGCGTACTCGTAGTGCTGACCAGTTGTCGGCGTAGCAGCAAAACAGGTGCTAGTGTCAGAAGTAACGTCACACTGTGCAGTGGTTGACTTCGGATCTTTAAGCGCATTGCTGTCGAGGCTAGGCATATTGTTCTTGCGCCATGTAGCGCTGTTCATGTCAGCTCGACTTGGGTAATGGCCATTCTGGCTGAAGTACGCCTCAACTTGCGTCTGCAGCGACTTAACGTCACTAGAACGCTTTGAGTCACGAGCTTTAGCTTGAATACCTGAGTAGGTGGTAATAACTAGCAATGCCAGAATACCGATGACCACGATGACGATCAAAAGTTCGACGATCGTGAAACCTTGCTTACGATTTTTAAGGGAGATCATGAGAGCCCACCCTCCTTGATTACTTATTAATTATTTTTTAATTACGATTATCACCAGATCACCGGTGAACATCTGACGCTAATTATAACCATAAGCGGCCTGAAATCAAGCGGATTTGTGGAAAAATCGTCTAACCGTTGCCGATGTTCTTGGACAGGTTGGCAATTGGACCCATGACGCTGGCAGCGATGAGACCGACGCCGGCTCCTAGGAAAACGATCATGATAGGTTCGATGATGGCGGCCAAGCCGTCGATCAACACCGTTACCTCTTCTTCGTAAAAGTCAGCGATTTTGACCAGCACCGTGTCGATCTGGCCGGTTTCTTCACCGACAGCTAACATCTGGGCGACGATCGGCGGGAAGTGTTTGCTCTTGCTGATCGGATCTGACAGTTGTTTGCCGTTCTTGACTTCTTCGGCGGCGGCTTTCAGCTCACCCTCGATGACTTTATTGCCAAGTGCCGCACCAGTCACGTCCAACGCGTCCAGTACGCTTACGCCAGAGCTCATCAACGAAGCGAAAGTGCGGGAGAAGCGGGCAATGGCGACCTTGAGGATGACTACTTTCACGATCGGTAATCGCAGCAGTAAGCCGTGGAATTTATATTTGCCTTTGTCGGTCTTTATGTAACGTCGGAGATAGATGACTCCAATTACAGCGAGGATAAGGAACAAAATTAGATTTGGAAGCTTGTTTAATCCAGGTATTGGTATAGAAGATTCGGTACAGAATTTGCTGATCTTCAGCAGGGCTTGAGTGTAGACAGGCAACTTAGCATTTGGTCCGCCGAGCGAGGTCAAAATTGTTCCAAGCTTTGGCACGATGAAAAGCATGATTCCGAAGAATGCAATGACGGTGATTGTCAGAATAACCACCGGATACATCATGGCACTTTTGATCTTTTTGCGGATCGAGGCGTCTTGCTCGACTTGAAGGGCAAGACGTTTCAGGATGTCATCAAGGATACCGCCTTCTTCACCAGCGCGAACCATGTTGATGTAGACCTCCGAAAAAACGTCTGGATATTTGGCGAAGGCGTCACCCAAAGGCTGGCCGCCTTCGACTTCCTTGGCAACGCCGGCTAAGACCTCTTTCATATATGGATTTTGGGCGTCACCTTGCAGAGCGGACAATGAACGGGCAAGCGGCACACCAGCCGAGATCATCGTTGATAACTGACGAGTAAAGATGACCAGATCTTGGAGCTTGACCTTTTTCTTGGATCTAAATAAAGATTTGCCCGACTTGCCTTTGCCTTTGTCGATTTCGATCAGTACCGGATGGAGTTCTTGTTTGTGCAGCAAGGCCAGCAGCGCCTGCTTGTTAGCGACTTCGGCGGTGCCGGAGACAGGTTTACCTTCTTTATTGGTGGCTTTATAGGCAAATAGCATTGTTTATTCCTGTGATGTGACTCGTAGCACTTCCTCTATTGTAGTCTGTCCACGTAAGGCCTTTATTAATCCGTCTAGTTGCATGGTCAGCATGTGTTCGCTGATGGCTTGCTTTTCGATGTCCTCGGCAGTGCTGCTATTTACGATCATTTTCTGAATCGATGGAGTATTGCTTAGAACCTCGTAAATGCCAATTCGTCCCTTATAACCATTGTGTCCACAACTGTCGCAGCCATCGTCGTGGGCTTTCCAGAGCCGGTTAAAGGTAGAAGCTGTGCTGCTCAATGAATCTGTGTCGGCGCCTTTGCCGCCGCTACTCTTGCCGATGCCGTCGGTGAGGGCGGCTTCTTCCAGCTCGTGCATTTGTTTGATGCCGCCGTTGGCTTCGAGATTGAACGACTTTTCCAGCTGTTTCAGGAAAGTGGGGTCAGGCGCGTAAGGTTCGCGGCAATCCACGCACAGTCTGCGGACAAGCCGTTGAGCGATGACCACACGCACCGTGCTGGCGATGAGGAACGGCTCAACGCCCATTTCCAAGAGACGTGGCAGACAAGTCGCGGCGTTGTTGGTGTGCAGCGTGCTGAACACCAAGTGTCCGGTTAGTGCCGCCTGAACGCCCAAGTCGGCGGTTTCGCCGTCGCGGATCTCACCGACCATAATGATGTTCGGGTCTTGTCGTAGCAGAGCACGCAAACCACCCTCAAATGTCATGCCGGCGATAGGATTTACCTGCGTCTGGTTGGCGCCTATGATGTGATATTCGACTGGATCTTCAACGGTAGAGATGTTTACATTCGGCGTGTTCAGGCTGCTGAGGATACTAAACAGAGTTGTGGATTTACCAGAACCGGTTGGGCCCGTCACCAGAACCATGCCGTGCGGCTGGACGATGGCGTGCTGCAAGTCGCGCAAAGCGTTGCCCCAAAATCCTAACTCTGTGAAGTCGGCCGGTTTGCTCGATTCATTCAAGATACGCATGACGACTTTTTCGCCATCCAGAATTGGCAACGTAGACACGCGCAAAGCATAAACCAGGCCGCTGACCTCGACCTTAAACCGGCCATCTTGCGGCGCGCGGTGTTCGTCAATTTTCAGATTGCTGAGGATTTTGATGCGACTGACGAGAGCGCCGAGCAGTTTGCGTGGCAGTTTGTTGGCTTCGCGCAGCAAGCCGTCGATACGGTAGCGCACGACTACATAGTCTTCGCGCGGCTCAATGTGGATGTCGCTGGCGCCAGCTTTGACACCGTACTCAATGATGATATTTACGGTCTGGGCGATCGGCGAGTCTTCGGCCAGGTCACTTTCATCAACTTCTTCGGCTTCGATGTCGCCAGCATCTTCGTCGGCGATGACTTTGGTCAACTCGCTAGATATGTTGCCGCGGTATTGGTCGAGCGCGGCCTGCAGTAAGCTAGCTGTTGTGATGTGCACGCGCAGATTGTTGCCGAGCTGTTTTTGCAAGAAGTTCAGCGCCTGGATATCATCTGGATCTTGCATGGCGACCAGATTCACACCTTTGTCATCTACCTCGAAAACCACGGCATTGTACTGACGCGCGATGCGCTCCGGCAACAGCTTCAAAACCTCATGTTTGATCTCTTTGGCATTGAGTTCGACGAAAGGCACGTCTATTTCTTCGGCGTAGAGTTTGGTCAGGTCTTTTTCGGTGACGAGATTATTCTTGATGACCAAGTCTTGCAGCGGCTTTTTTTCGGCTGCTTCCTGCTTTTTCAGATCAGCCAGCTGCTCTTTAGTCAGCTGCTTACTTTTGGTCAGCATTTTCTCAACCAGAGAATCAGCAATTCTCATAGCCGCCCAACCTGTTTTTGTCTTGAAATAACTCCACCCATGTCGGGTTAATCATACCATAAGCGCAAAAGGTACCAACAGTTTAAAAATTTGTTAAATCCGCGGATTATCTAAGCTGTAGCAGTTTTCACAAACGCCAGGGCGGACATATAGTGATAAACTATTAACTAAGTGGTGGCAAGTGACTGAAGGCACTTTACTTGAGGAGGTGAAATGGCTGCTAAATCTGCAAAAGAACCTAAAGAATTACAGGCTAAGGCTACCGACAGCGAAGGTAAGTCGAAGGCTCTCGGGCTGGCTCTAGAATCCATCGAGAAACAGTTCGGCAAAGGCTCGATCATGAAGTTGGGCGAAGTTCACTCGGCCAACGTCGAAACCATCCCAACTGGCGCATTGAGCCTGGACATAGCCCTCGGCGGCGGCATTCCAAAAGGCCGCGTTATCGAAATTTACGGTCCGGAATCATCCGGTAAAACGACGCTGACACTGCACGCTATAGCCGAAGTTCAGCGCTCTGGCGGCACAGCGGCTTTCATCGACGCCGAGCACGCACTCGATCCGTCATATGCCAAGCGCATTGGCGTTGATGTCGAGAACTTATTGCTTTCTCAGCCGGACAATGGCGAGCAGGCTTTGGAAATTGTTGAGACCTTAGTGCGTTCGAACGCAGTTGACATCATTGTTGTGGACTCCGTGGCAGCCCTAGTTCCTCGTGCAGAAATCGAAGGTGATATGGGCGACAGTTTGCCTGGGCTTCAGGCCCGGCTAATGAGTCAAGCTCTTCGTAAACTCACCAGTGTCATCAGCCGCAGCAAAAGCACAGTCATTTTCATCAACCAGATCCGTATGAAGATCGGCGTCATGTTCGGCAATCC
>Ga0070682_100001563_pt1 | contig 12782 bp, 8 predicted proteins | sample KBSC63LmetaG_FD_64668 | JGI IMG/M metagenome (GOLD analysis project Ga0070682, IMG submission 64668) | Corn rhizosphere microbial communities from Kellogg Biological Station, Michigan, USA - KBS C6-3L metaG | ecosystem: Host-associated > Plants > Roots > Rhizosphere | place: USA: Michigan... | reverse complement strand
CCACCTCGCTGTACTTCGTGGTGTTCGGCTCGGCGATCGGCTCGCGCATGTCGCGGGTCGACGGGGTGGCCTACGGCGCCTTCATCGTGCCCGGCCTGATCATGCTGTCGCTGCTGACGGCCAGCATCTCCAACGCCTCGTTCGGGATCTACTTCCCCAAGTTCACCGGCACCATCTACGAGCTGCTGTCGGCGCCGATCTCTTACGTCGAGATGCTGATCGGCTACGTGGGGGCGGCCGCCAGCAAGTCGATCATCCTGGGCTTGATCATCCTGGCCACGTCGACGGCGTTCGTGCCGGTCCAGGTGCGCCACCCGCTGTGGATGCTGGCGTTCCTGCTGCTGACGGCGACGACGTTCAGCTTGCTGGGGTTCGTGATCGGGGTGTGGGCGAAGGGGTTCGAGCAGCTGCAGCTGATCCCCAGCCTGATCATCACGCCGCTGACGTTCCTGGGGGGCGCGTTCTATTCCATCGACATGCTGCCCCCCACCTGGCGGGCCATCGCGCTGGCGAATCCGGTCGTCTATCTGATCAGCGGGTTCCGGTGGAGCTTCTACGGTTCGGCGGATGTCGCGGTGGGCGTCAGCCTGGGGATGACGGCGGGGTTCCTGATCCTGTTGCTGGTGGTGATCCGCTTCATCTTCAAGACGGGCTATCGACTGAAGAAGTAGCTGGCTGCCGCATTCAGGGAACGGTGGGCGGCGACGGCGTCGAGCTAGGCGAGTCCAGGATCTGCCGCACCTTGCGCCCCAGCGTGTCGGGCGCGAACGGCTTCTGCAGGACGTGCGCTTCGGCGTCGACGGCGCTGGGGCCGCTGAGATCGGCCTGCGAGTAGCCCGACATGAACAGCACCTGCAGCGCGGGTTGGCTGGCGCGGATGCGCTGGGCCAGCTCCTTGCCGCCCACCACCGGCATCACCAGGTCGGTGATCAGCAGGTCGATCTTCTCGGTCAGGGTCGCGAAACGCTCCAGCGCCTCCTGGCCGTTCGTCGCCTCGATGACCTTGTAGCCCAGGCGCGACAGGATGCGGGCGGCCACCTTGCGCACCTGCTCGGTGTCCTCCACCAGCATGATCACCTCCGAGCCACGGACGTTGCCCGGCTCGACCTTGGGCGTGACCACCTCGGTCGGCGCCGAGACGCGCGGCAGGTAGATCTCGAACGTGGTCCCGCTGCCCAGCTCACTGGTGACGCCGATGAACCCCTCGGCCTGCTTGATGATGCCGTAGCAGGTCGACAGACCCAGGCCGGTGCCGCGCCCCGGCTCCTTGGTGGTGAAGAACGGCTCGAAGATGCGGGCCTGCGTGGCGGCGGACATGCCCACGCCCGAGTCCTTGACACAGATCACCACGTAGTCGGCCGGCGTCGTCCGGGCCGCGTCGGGCGACGAGGGCACGGTGTGCGCGTTCTTGGTGCGGATGACCAGCTTGCCCCCGGACGGCATGGCGTCGCGCGCGTTCACGGCCAGGTTCAGCAACACCTGCTCGAGATCGTCGTGATCGATCTTCACGTTCCACAGATCCGCCGCCGGCTGGGCCACCAGCTCGACGTCCGCGCCCAGCAGGCGCTGCAGGATGCGGTCCGCCGAGGCGACCACGTCGTTGACGTTCAGCACCCGCGGCGTCACCGACTTGCGGCGCGAGAACGCCAGCAGCTGGCTCGTCAGGCTCTGGGCGCGCCGGGCCGCGTTCAGCACCTCGCCGATGTCCTCCACGGCGCTGTTCCCGGCCGGCACCGCCTCCTTGGCGAAGGTCCCGAAGCTGATGATCGCCGTCAACAGGTTGTTGAAGTCGTGCGCCACACCGCCGGCCAGCTGCCCCACCGCCTCCATCTTCTGCGCCTGCCGAAGCTGCGCCTCCAGGTGCTTGCGCGACGAGAGATCCAGCAGCACGCCCACGATCTGCACCGGCAGACCGTGCGAGCCCCAGGCGAAGGCGCTGGCCGAGGCGGAAACGTCGACCCAGTGGCCATCCTTGTGTCGCATGCGGAACTCGGCGCTGTAGCGCGTGTCCTCTCCCGCCTTCGAGGCCAGAAACGCCTTCGCCCCCTGGGTGGCCGCCTGCAGATCGTCGGCGTGGACGTGGGCGACGATCCAGTTCCGCAAGGCGCGCGGGCGCGCCGGCAGCTCGTCCGGCGCGTAGCCCAGCAGCCTGGACCAGTCGCCGCTGTAGTCGGCGGTACCCTCGTCGTCCAGGCGCAGCTCGAAGATGCTGGCGCCGCTGGCCTCCACGGCCATGGCCAGGCGGCGCTGCTCGCGCTGCGCCTTCTGCTGCGCGCGCTGCCCCTCCCGCCGGTTGCGCGCCTCCTCGATCTCGCGCCGCACCGCCGCGGTCAGTCGCGTCAGCTTGCCCTTCAGGAAGTAATCCTTCGCTCCCGAGCGCATGGCCTCGACGGCCCGATCCTCGCCCAGCGCGCCCGACACGAAGATGAACGGCGTCTCGGGCGCCGATCCGCGATAGATCTCGAAGGCGCGCAGACCGCTGAAGCCCGGCATCGCGAAGTCGGAGATGATGACGTCCCACTGCTTCTCCAGCGCCTCGCGCAGCAGCGGCTCGGAGTCGACGCGGATCCAGTCCAGCGCGAACCCGCCCCGCTCCAGCTCGAGGCGGACCAGCTCCGCGTCGCTCTCGTCGTCCTCGACCAGCAGTAGTTTCAGCTGTTGCTTCATGACACGTTCCGCGGAAACTCGTTCAGGGTCAGCCAGTACTGGCCCAGGGCCCCGATCGTGGACTTGTAGCTCTCGAACGCCACCGGCTTGCGCACGTAGCTGTTCACGCCCAGCGCGTAGCTGCGATTGATGTCGTCATCGGTGTCGGACGAGGTCAGGATCACGACCGGCAAGGTACGCAGGCCGTCCGTCTCACGGATACGCTTCAAGACGCCGAAACCGTCGATTTTGGGCAGCTTCAGATCGAGGAGAACGATCAGCGGGCGCGCCGGCGTGATCCCGGCGCCCACCCCGGTCAGCGTTTCGATGGCCTCGGCGCCATCGCGCGCCACCACGATGGGCAGGCGCAGCCCGGCGCTCTGCAGCGCCATCACGGCCAGCTCCTCGTCGTCCGGGTTGTCCTCCACCAGCAGAACGAACCCGTTTCGATTTCCGATGTTACTCAGGGGCACGCGCTTCTCCCGCCGCGGTCGGCACAGTGAACAGGAAGGTGGCTCCCTGACCGGGAGCACTCTCGGCCCAGATGCGGCCGCCGTGGCGATGCACGATGCGCTGCACGGTGGCCAGGCCTATACCCGTGCCCTCGAACTCGCTCGCCGCGTGCAGGCGCTGGAAGGGGCCGAACAGCTTGTCCGCGTAGGCCATGTCGAAGCCGGCGCCGTTGTCGCGCACGAAATAGACGGTCTGCGAGTCGCTCTCCTTCGTCGCGATCTCCAGCCGGGCGTCGGGCCGCTTGGCGGTGAACTTCCAGGCGTTTCCGATCAGGTTCTCCAGCATCGATTCCATCAGCGCGGGATCGGCGCTGACCTCGATGCCAGCCTGGATTCGCGCCTCCACCTCGCGGTTGGGCTCGGCCTCCCGGAAGCGGGCCAGGATCCGGTGCGCCAGCGCGTCCAGCCGCACTGGCCGCGTCTCGATGGGCTTGCGGCTGACGCGCGACAGCGCCAGCAGGCCGTCCACCAGCTCGCCCATGCGCAGCGCGCCGGTGCGGACGCGGGACAGGAAGTGCCGCCCTCGCTCGTCCAGCACGTTGCTGTACTCCTCCAGCAAGATCTGGCTGAACCCCGCCATGCTGCGCAGCGGCTGGCGCAGATCGTGCGATACCGAGTAGGCGAAGGTCTGCATCTCCTGGTTCAGGCGCTGCAGCTCGGCGGTTTGAATCGACAGCTCCTCGTTCTTGCGCGACAGCTCCTCCAGCAGCACCTTGCGCGCGTCGGCGATGCGGCGGGCAGAGTCGGTCTCGGCGTCCTTGCGCAGCAGTTGATCGCGCACGCGACGATGCGCGTCCTCGAACTGCTTCCGGCGCAGCTGGGCGCGCAGGCGCGCCCGCAGCAGCTCGAAGTTCTCGCCCTTGGCCACGAAGTCGTCGGCCCCGGCGTTGATGGCGTCCACCATCGCCTCCTCCTCGGTCACGGAGGTCAGCATGATGATGGGCGTCCGCTGCAGCCGCGGTGACTGCTTCATGCGGCGGCAGGCCTCCGTCCCCGACATTCCGGGCATCCGCAGATCCAGCAGCACGCAGTCGACGTCCTCCACCGCCAGCAGCTCCAGCGCCTCCTCGCCCGAGCGCGCCTTCACGACCTCGTAGCCGTCCCGTTGCAGTTGATCTGCCAGTTGCTCCAGGTAGGTGAGGCTGTCGTCGACGGCCAGGATGCGCTTGGGCCCCAGCAGGCTGCTCCCCGCGCTGCGGGCCCGCGACTCCTCCGCGGCGCGCAGGGCGGCCGACAGCCGCGCCAGCACCACCACGGGGCCATCGGTCTTGCGCACGTACGCGTCCGCCCCGGCGTCCAGCGCCGCCACCTCGTTCGCCGCCCCCTCCGACGCCGTCATCAATAGACAGGGCGTGGCCGACAGGGCCGGGTCCAGCCGAATGCGCCGCAACACCGCCTCGCCGTTCAGGTCGGGCATGACGCCGTCGATGATGATCGCCTGGGGACGCACGTCAGCGGCGCGCCGCAGACCGTCCTCACCCGACGAGGCGGTCACCACCTGATAACCGACGTCACGCAACAGCGCCGCCAGGGCCTCCCGGAACGTCGAGCTGTCGTCGATGACCAGCACGGTCAGATCGTGGTTCGCGGCCCCGTCGCGGCGGCGCAGCAACGCCGTCGCGCGCGCCACCACGTAAGCCGCCTCGTAGGGTTTTCCCACGTACTCGTCGGCGCCGCGGGTCAGCCCGCGGATGCGATCCTTCACCTCGGCCTCGGACGACAGCAGGATCACCGGCACCTGCGCGGTGGCGTCGTCGCCGCGCAGGCCCGCCAGCACGTCGACGCCGTTTGCATCGGGTAACAGGACATCCAGGATCACCACGTCGGGCAAGCGCCGCGCGATCTCCGAGCTCGCCTCGGCGGCGGTCGCGCACTCGACCGTGTCGAAGTCCGCCGCGCGAAATGCGTCGCGCAGGTTCATTCGAACCGTCAGGCTATCGTCCACAATCAGGACCTGATACGTCATTCCCTCTTACGTTCTCTGGCGATCAGGCCGTCGCGCCCCGATTCCGGTGTTCCCGTTTTGTTCGAACATTCGCGCGCCCATCTCCAGCGCGCATCCCCCCGCCCCCAGCCGTGACGCCCAGAACACCCTTTCGCAGGTGTGAGTTTATGACTTTGTTTTCCAGCATGTCTACAACTTTGGCGATGACCGGACCGCGCGTGTGTCGTTTGCGAAACCTCGCCACGTTGTTTCGTTTTGCAACGAATGATCCTGTTCCCACAACGTAGCCCCGGGCGACCGCGAAGGCGTCACGACGCGAGGCCGTCGTGATCGAAGCCGTCGACAGCGCGGCCGTCAGGTGGCGTGGGGCGGCCTTTCGGTGCGTGTCGGGGCCGCGGAGCGTGCCGCAGATCGCCCGCCACGTAGGACCGACGACCATTTTTCGCTACCTGGTCTCAGCCTGGCCCCGGCCGTATCGAACTGAGCATCGGGCTCGCGGGCCCGGAAAAAAAAGGTGGGGGACGCGCACCTGGCCGTTTTCGACCGGTTCGCGCCGCCGGGGAATGCTTAGCTTGTTGGCAGTCGGAGGCGGTCCTCGCCTCGGCGAACCTTGCCTCATCGTCGAACTTGGGCGACGATCACCGCGCCAGCCCTGCCTGGTGGCCGACAGCAACGGACTCCATGGCTCTTCCCGCGCGTCATACGCCCCCGGTTCCGGCCGCCCAGCCTGATTCCCCGCTGGCGGTCATTGTGCGCGTCACGAACGAAGGTCGGGAGGCCCGTCATTGCGCCTTGATTGTCTCGGACGTTGCCGAGGTGATGCGTCCGTTGCCCATCGAAGGCGTGGCCCACATGCCTGCGTTCGTGCTGGGTCTGTCCCTCATCCGGGGAACGCCGATCCCCGTCGTGGACGCCGCCGCGCTGCTGGCCCACGGTCGCGAAAATGGACCCATCGATGAAGAGGTGGTGCCCACCCTGGAAAAGGTGGTGCCCACCCGGTTCGTCGTGGTGCGCGCGGGAGACCGCCGCGTCGCGCTGGCAGTCCAGGGCGTGCTGGGGGTGCGCCCGCTGGCGCGAGAGACGTTGCGCGCGCTGCCTCCCTTGCTGGCGAACGCCGGCGCGCAGGTGGTGACGGCGCTGGGCACGCTCGACGCCCAGCTGCTGACCGTGCTGTCCGGCGGCTACCTGGTGCCGCCGGCGCTCTGGGAGGCCCTCGCCACACCGCAGGGGGTGACATGAACGTCCCGGGCCTCCTCGCGCCTGCGGGGCCGGGGCCCGCGGGGGTCGAGCGACTGCGCGCCGTCGCGGCGAAACGCCTGGGGTTGCGCTTCGACGACGGCAAGTCGGTGTTCCTGGCCGAGGTGCTGCAGCGTCGCCTCGACCACACGGGACGGCGGCTGAACGAGTACCTGCTTCCGCTGGAGGCCGCCGCGCCGCCCCCGGACGAGCTGCGCGTGCTGGCCCAAGAGCTGACGGTGACCGAGACGTACTTCTTCCGCAACGCCGAGCAGCTGCGCGTCCTGATCGAGGTGGCGTTGCCGGCCCGCGCGCTGGCGCGGCCCGGGCAGCTACGCGTGTTATCGGCCGGGTGCGCGTCCGGCGAGGAGCCGTACTCGATCGCGATGATGCTGTACGACCAGCCCGAGCCCTGTCCCTGGGACGTCGACCTGCAGGCGATCGACATCAACCCGGCCATGCTGAATCGCGCCCGGCAGGGCCAGTACTCGCCCTGGGCGTTGCGTGAGACGCCGCCCGATGTCCAGGCGCGCTGCTTCCGGCCCCAGGGGCGCGAGTTCGTGCTGGACGAACGCTTCCGGGCGCTGGTGACGTTCAGCGAGCGCAACCTGATCCGCGACGACCCGGCGTTCTGGCGGCCGGACGCCTTCGACGTCGTGTTCTGCCGGAACGTGATGATGTACTTCTCGGCCGACGTGGCCGCGGGCGTGGTGGCGCGGCTGACGCGCAGCCTGGCGCCCGGCGGCTTCCTGTTCCTGGGGTACGCCGAGACGTTGCGGGGGCTGTCGCACGACTTCCACCTGCTGCACACCCACGACACGTTCTATTACCAGCGCCGCCAGGCGTGGGAACCCGCGCCGCGCCCGGCCGACGGCGTCGGGCTGCCGCTCTCGGCCTGGGGCGCCCGCGAGCGCGCCAGCGCGGGCGAGCTGGGCGAACCATTGGCAGGGACCGTGGGGTGGGAGTGGCCGGCGGACGCCGTCCGACCGTCCGAGGACTCGTGGGTCGAGACCATCCGCCAGGCCGCACAACGGGTGGAGTCGCTGACCCGGCCCGCGGCCGAGGCCAGCGACACGGGCCCCTCCGCGGCCCGGGTCACCTGGGACCTGGGCGTCGCCCTGGAGCTGCTGCGGCAGGAGAAGTTTGCGGACGCACTGTCGCTGGTGACGGCGCTGCCGCCCGAAGCGGCGGACGACGCGGACGTGCTGCTGCTGCGCGCGGTGCTGCTGACCCACGGCGGTGATCTGGCGGCGGCCGAGGCGCTGTGCGCGGACGTGCTGCGCCTGGACGAGATGAGCTCCGGGGCCCACTACCTGATGGCGCTGTGCCGCGAGGGCGGCGGTGATCGGGCAGGCGCGGCCGAGCAGGACCAGACGGCCGCTTACCTGGATCCACTGTTCGCGATGCCGCGGCTGCACCTGGGCCTGCTGGCGCGGCGAAGCGGGGACCAGGCGACCGCCCGGCGCGAGCTGGCGGCGGCGCACCGGCTGCTGCAGGGCGAGGATGCATCGCGGCTGTTGCTGTTCGGGGGCGGGTTCACGCGGGAGGCGCTGATCGCGTTCTGTCGCGCGGAGCTGGCGGCCAGCGGAGGCGCGCCGTGAGCGGCCCCGAGCGCGAAGGCTCGGGGCGCGCCGCGGAGCTGCGGCGCGCGTTCGATCGCGCGTTCGCCGAGCCGACCCGCACCCAGGCGGACGAGACGACGGAGGCCGTGCTGGCGCTGCGGGCGGGCGCGGACGCTTGCGTCGTCCGGCTGTCCGAGATGCGGGGCCTGCTGGCGCGACCGACCGTGGTGGCGGTCCCCGGCCCCCTGCCCGAGCTGCTGGGCCTGGCTGGCCTGCGCGGTGCGCTGATTCCCGTCTACAGCCTGGCGGCGTTGCAGGGCCAGGCGGTCGGCGGCGAGGCGCCAGCATGGATGCTGCTCGTCGACGCCGGCGGCCTGGTCGGCCTGGCCTTCGAGGAGCTGCTGGGCTACGTCAGGCTGGAGCGGCGCGAGATCGCGACCCTGCCCCGCGCCGGCGAGGCCGGTCGCCCGCAGGCCGCGCGCGTGGGGGACGTGTTGCGGCCCCTGATTGATGTCCCGTCGCTGGTGACGAGCTTGAAGCGGCGGGTGGCAGCGGTTGGCGCGCACAGACAGGAGTGACCCATGTGGACGTTCGGAAAGAGGATCGCGACCGGTTTCGCCCTGGCGCTGGCGCTGCTGCTGGTCATCGGCGGCGTCGCCTATCGCAGCATCACGTCGTTGACGGAGACCAGCTACTGGGTCGCCCACACCCACGAGGTCATCGAGCGCACGAGCGCGATCATGACCGCCATCAAGGACATCGAGACGGGGGCGCGCGGCTTCGTGATAACGGGCGACGACACGTTCCTGGCGCCGTTCCGCGCGGGGACGCAGGCGCTCCCCGAGGCTCTGCGAGATCTGCGCAAGCTGACCGGCGACAATCCCCTGCAGCAGCAGCGCCTGGCCGAGCTGGAGCCGCTGGCCAACCAGAAGGCGGACGAGATGAAGCGCTTCATCGACGTGCGACGCGTCGCGGGCGCCGAGGCCGCACAGAAGCTGGTGGCGGCCGGGGAAGGCAAGCGCACCATGGACGGCATCCGCCGGCTGCTGGACGAGATGCAGGGCGCCGAGCACGAGCTGTTGAAGATCCGCGCCGCCGAGGTGCAATCGACCGCGACGGGCGCGCACGCGACGATCTTCGTGGGGACGCTGGTCTGCCTGCTGCTGGTGACCATCGTGGGTTTTCTCATCGTGCGGGCGCTGTCGCGACAGATCGGCTCGGCCGTCCAGCACATGCAAAGCTCGTCGGCCGAGCTGCTGGCGGCCGCCAATCAGCAGGTGTCGGGCGCGAAGGAGCAGGCCACCGCGATGAGCGAGATCACCACCACCATCAGCGAGCTGCTGGCGACGTCGCGCCAGATCGCCGAGAGCGCCCAGCGCGTGGCCCGCGTGTCGACCGACACCAGCACGGCGGCGCGCGCCGGGGATGACACGGTGGCGCGAACCCAGGACTCGGTCACCGCCATCAAGCGTCAGGTGGACAGCATCGTCACCTCGCTGTTCGAGCTGGGGAAGAAGTCGCAGCAGATCGGGGGCATCCTCGAGATCATCAACGAGCTTGCCGAGCAGACGAACATCCTGGCCATCAACGCCACCATCGAGGCGGCGGGGGCCGGTGACGCCGGACGGCGTTTTGCCGTGGTGGCCGACGAGATCCGCAAGCTGGCCGACCGGGTCAGCGGGTCGACCAAGGACATCCGCACCCTGGTCGACGACGTGCGCGCCGCCGTGAACACGACGGTGATGGCGACCGAGAGCGGCTCGAAGGCGGTGGACGCCGGCGGCCGTCAGTTCGGCGACGTGGCGTCGGCGTTCAAGCGCATCGTCACCATGGTGGTGACGACCACCGAGGCGGCCAAGGAGATCGAGCTGAGCACCAAGCAGCAGGCCTCCGCGGTCGAGCAGGTCAACCTGGCCATCGCCAGCGTGGCGCAGGCGGCGAAGGAGACGGAGGCCAGCTCGACCCAGACGGCGCAGACCTCCTCCCAGCTGACCGGCCTCTCTCGTGACCTGGCGCGCATGATCCAGCCGCAGGCCAGCGCCTAGGGACGGGAGAGGCCGGGGAACTCCGAGACCAAAAGGGCGCGCGACCGTGGCGAAGGATCCCTACCAGTATTTCCGCATCGAGGCCCGGGAGCTCCTGGAGAGCATGGGCCGCGGCGTGCTGCAGCTGGAGCAGGCGGCCACGCCCGAGCTGGCGGCGAACCTGCTGCGCTACGCGCACACCCTGAAGGGGGCCGCGCGCGTGGTCAGGCAGAACGGCATCGCGGACGACGCCCACGCGATCGAGGACGCGCTGGGGCCGCTGCGCGCGCCCGGGGCCAAGCTGGGCCCGGAGCGGGTCGACGCGGTGCTGAAGCTGCTGGATACAATCGCCGGCCGCGTGCGCGCGCTGGACCTGCCAGCGCCGGAGCCGCCCGCCGCGCCGGCGAAATCCGGCTCGCCCGCGCGGGAAGCAGCGCCGGCGGCGAAGGCGGAGCGGCCGGCGGTCGAGGAGCTGGCCCTGCGCACGGTGCGTGCCGACGTGGCCGAGATGGACGCGCTGCTGGACGGCGTGGTCGAGACTGGCGTCCAGCTACGCGGCCTGCGCCGGATCGGCGCCACCGCCGCGCGCCTGAAGCAGCTGACCGATACGCTGGCGCTGCGGACGGCGGACGGCGCGGCCGAGACGGGGCCGGCGCTGCGGGCCCTGGTGGGTGAGACACGGGCGCTGGCCGCCACCGTCGAGCAGGCGCTGTCATCCGGCCTCGATCAGGCGGAGCGGCAGACGCAGCAGGTGCGGGACGCCGCCGAACGCCTGCGCCTGTTTCCCGTCCAGACGCTGGCGGCGGCGCTGGAGCGCGCGGCGCGCGACGTCGCGCACGCGCAGGGCAAGCAGGTCGTCTTCACCACGAGGGGCGGCGACGTGCGCGTGGACGCGGACGTGCTGGCCATCGCGCAGGGGGCCCTGGTGCAGATGGTACGCAACGCCGTCGCCCACGGCATCGAGACGGGGGACGAGCGCCGGCGCGCGGGCAAGCCGGAAGCGGGGCGCGTGGAGCTGGAGGTGGTCCGCCGCGGCGGTCGCGTCGCCTTCGTGTGCCGGGACGACGGTCGCGGGCTGGATCTGGCGGCGGTGCGGCGCGCCGCCGAGCGGCGCGGGGTGCTGGCGCCGGGCGCGCCCGCCACGGACCAGGCGCTGATCGCGCTGCTGTTCAAGGGGGGCGTGTCGACGGCCGCCACCGTGACCGAGCACGCCGGTCGCGGCATCGGCCTGGACATCGTCCGCGAAGCGGCGGAGCGGCTGGGCGGCGAGGCGACGGCCCGCCGCACCGCCACCGGAACCGAGCTGGAGCTGGTGGTGCCGGTCTCCCGCTCGGCGCTGGACGCGTTGCTGGTCGAGGTGGCGGGGGTGACCGCCGCCATCCCGTTCGAGGCGGTCCGCTACACGGCGCGGCTGCGTCCCACCGACGTCGCCCACGCGGCGGGCGGCGACGCCGTCGCCTACGACGGCCACACCATCCCCTTCTTGCCGCTGGCCGCGCCGCTGGGGCGCGCGGTCCCGGCGCGGGTCGAAGCGCGGGGCGAAGCGCGGGGCGAAGCGCGGGGCAAAGAATGGTGGATGATGGTGATCGTGGCCGCCGGTGACGAGCTGGTGGCGGTGGGCGTGGATCGATTGCTGGCCGTCGGCAACGTGGTGGTGCGCGCCCTGCCCCGTCTGGCGCCCGCCCACCCCCTGATCGCAGGGGCGGCCCTGGACGACGACGGTACGCCGCGCCTGGTCCTGGATCCGCACGGGCTGGTGGCGGCCGCGCGGGGCGGGCAGCATCGCTTGCCCGTGACCGAGCAGCGCGTCCCCCACGTGCTGGTCATCGACGATTCGCTGACCACGCGCATGCTCGAGCAGAGCATCCTCGAGTCGGCCGGCTTTCTGGTCGACACCGCCACCTCCGCGGAGGAAGGGCTGGAGAAGGCGCGCCGGGGCAACTACCAGCTGTTCCTGGTGGACGTCGAGATGCCGGGGATGGATGGCTTCACGTTCGTCGAGACGACGCGCGCGGATCCCGCGCTGCGGGCCGTGCCCGCCATCCTGGTGACGTCGCGCAACGCCGCCGCCGATCGCCAGCGCGGCCTGGACGCCGGCGCCAGCGACTACGTGGTAAAGGGAGAGTTCGATCAGGTGCGGCTGCTGACCACGATCCGAAAGCTGGTGGCGTGATGGGGACGGGGGCGGCCCCCGGGTCGCGTCGCACCCGCGTGCTGGTGGTGGAGGACTCGCTGACGGTGCGGCAGCGCCTGATCGAGGTGATGTCGGCGGACCCCGACCTGGAGGTGGTGGGCGAGGCGCAGGACGGTAAGCGCGGCATCGAGCTGTGCCTGGCGCTGCGGCCCGACGTCATCACCCTGGACATGATGCTGCCGGTGATGACCGGCCTGGCCGCGACCGAGTACATCATGGCCCACTGCCCGACGCCCATCCTGGTGGTGTCGTCGTCCACGAACCGCGGCGAGCTGTTCCGCACCTACGAGGCGCTGTCGGCGGGCGCCGTCGACGTGCTGGAGAAGCCGCGCGGCGACGAGGCGGCCGGGGTGTGGGAGGCGCGCTTCCTGGCCCAGCTGAAGCTGGTGGCGCGGATCCGCGTCATCACGCACCTGCGAGGACGGCACCCGTCCGCCGAGCTGCCGCTGTTGCCGGCGACCGTCGCCGCGCCGGGCGCGCCGCGCGACTGCACCATGGTGGCCGTGGGCGCCTCGACCGGCGGCCCCGGCGCCTTGGTCGAGGTGCTGCGCCATCTGCCCGCCGACTTTCAGCTGCCCATCCTGCTGGTGTTGCACATCGGCGAGCCGTTCGGGATGGCGTTCGCTGACTGGCTGGACGGCCAGACCCGCCGGCCCGTCGCCT
>Ga0070682_100001562_pt1 | contig 12800 bp, 12 predicted proteins | sample KBSC63LmetaG_FD_64668 | JGI IMG/M metagenome (GOLD analysis project Ga0070682, IMG submission 64668) | Corn rhizosphere microbial communities from Kellogg Biological Station, Michigan, USA - KBS C6-3L metaG | ecosystem: Host-associated > Plants > Roots > Rhizosphere | place: USA: Michigan... | reverse complement strand
CGCCGTGGTCACGAGGTTCACGTGCCAGTGCATGCCGTAGACGAAGAACACGTAGGCGTGGCCCGGCGGCCCGTACATCGCTTCGGTGCGCGCCGTCCGGCGACCGCCGAAGGAGTGCGCGGCGCGATCCTCGGGACCGCGATACGCTTCGGCCTCGACGATGCGACCCGCGACGCGACCTTCGGGCGTGTCGTGCACGAGGAGCTTTCCGATCGCTTCGCGGGCGACGGTGAGGACGGGGCGCGCGTAGAAGGAGCGGGGCAGAGGCTTCAAAACCCGAGCAGCTTACCGCCCTGGTACACGACGAACGAGAACGCATAGGCGAGCGTCGTCATGTACGCGAAGAGGAACGCCGGCCAGCGCCAGGTCCGCGTTTCGCGTCGCACGACCGCGAGCGTGCTCATGCACTGGCAGGATAGGGCGAAGAACACGAGCAAGGACAGCCCGACGAGCGGCGTGTAGCGGGGCTTGCCGTCGAGCGTTTCGGCCTTGAGCTTCTCGCGCAGGGGCAGCGCTTCGTCGTCGGTGTCGCCGACGCCGTAGACGAGTCCGAGCGTCGAGATGAACACCTCGCGCGCGGCGAAGGCGCCGATGATGCCCACGTCGATCTTCCAGTCGAAGCCGAGCGGCGCAAACACCGGCTCGATCGCGCGCCCGAGGCGGCCGCCGTAGCTGTTCCGAATCCGATCCTCCGCTTCGACGGCGGGCGGGGGTGCTGCCGGACGCGGGTTCGTCGTGCCGGACGCAACGTGGCTCGCTGCCGCGCGCGGTGGCGTCGTGTCGCTCACCGTCGTGCGCGGGAACGCCAAGAGCGCCCACAGCGCGATCGTGCAAGCGAGGATCACCGTTCCCGCTTCCTTGAGGAAGACCTGCGCGCGCTCGAGCATGCTGCGCAGCGTGAGCTTGAGGCTCGGCATCCGGTAGGGAGGTAGCTCGAGCACGAGCGGCACGCGGCGCCCTTTCACGGCCGTGCGCCCGAGCAGGAGCGCCACGAGCAGCGTCGTCACGATCGCGAACGCGTACATCGCGACCATGAGCAGCCCTTGCACCGGCAGCCAGCCGAACCAGTGCGACGGCGGAAACAGCGCGGCGATGATCAGCGTGTACACCGGCAGCCGCGCCGAGCAGGTCATGAGCGGGATCACGAGCATCGTGAGCAGGCGATCGCGCTGCCGCTCCATCGTGCGCGTCGCGAGGATCGCCGGAACGGCGCAGGCGAAGCCCGAGAGCATCGGGACGAAGGCCCGCCCGTGGAGGCCGAGCGTGCGCAGCACGCGATCCATGAGGAACGCGACGCGCGCCATGTAGCCCGAGTCTTCGAGCAGCCCGATCATCAAGAAGAGCAGCAAGATCTGCGGCAAGAACACGATGACGTTGCCGACGCCGCCGATCACGCCCTGCACGAGCAGGTCGCGGAAAATTCCGGCGGGGAGCAGGGCGGTGAGCCGTTCGGACAGGAACGCGGCGGCGCGTTCGATCAGGCTGATCGCCGGATCCGACCACGAGAACAGCGCCTGGAACACGACGACCATCAGGCCGAGGAAGATCGCGAAGCCCCACACCGGGTGGAGCAAGATGCGATCGACGCGCTCGGACGAGGCGCGCTTCGGCGGGTGGCGATCGACCCGCGCGTAGAGCCGCTCGAGGGCGCCGTCGATCACGGCGTAGCGCGCGGCGATGAGCTCGCGGTCGATGTCGCGCGGCTCGGCGCGGGCCCGCACCTCGGCGCAACGTTCGCGCAGCGTGAGGGGGATGTCGCGGAGCTCGTCGTCGGCGTCGACGCTCGAGAGCGCCCAGAAGCCGAGCGCTCGATCGCGCTCTTTCGTGTCGCGCCACGCGGCGGGCAGCGCGAGGGCGACCTCGTCGGCGTCGCGTACGAGCTCCGCCGAGTAGCTCGGCGCGACGTGGCCCACGCGGGGCTGCGCGAGCGCCCGGTCGATGGCTCGTTTCAGCTCGCCGGCACCCGCGCCACGGCGACCGTCCGTCACGACCACGGGCACGCCCAGGAAATTCGCGAGCGCGGTCGGGCTCGGCGGATTCTCCGGCACCTCGTCGAGCATGTTCAGGGCCACGACGACGTTCAGGCCGAGCTCGACGAGCTGGAGCGTGAGGTAGAGGTTCCGGCTGAGCTGCCCGGCGTCGATCACGACCACGACGACCTTCGGACGCGGCAGCCCGTCGAGGCCGAGCAGCGCCTCGAGCGCGATCTGCTCCTCGGCCGAGCGCGCCGAGAGCGAATAGGTGCCCGGGAGATCGACGACCGTGACGGCGCCGCCCTCGGGCAACGTCAGGCTGCCGGAGCGTTGCTCGACCGTGATGCCCGGGTAGTTGCCGATGCGCGCGCGCTCGCCCGTGAGCTGATTGTAGACGCTGGTCTTCCCGACGTTCGGATTGCCGACGAGGACGACGACGGGAGCGCTCGCCGCCGTGCCTGCGGACTCGGGCGCGACGAGCGACGCGCCCTCGCTCGTCGTCACGGGGCGCCTCGAACCGGCGTCGCGGGGAGCCGAGCGGGCGCGACGGCGTGCGCGGCCGGCGCCTCGGACCGCGAGCCCGGGGTGACACGCACGAGCGCGGCGTCGGCACGTCGGATCGAGAGGCTCGACCCGCGCACGAGGAGCTCGAGCGGGTCGCCGAGCGGCGCCACCGCCTTGAGCTCCACGCGCGTGCCCGGCACGAGGCCGAGCTCCATCAGCCGGCGCCGAAACGAGCGCTCGCCGCCGACGTGCTCCACGCAAGCAACGTCCGCGAGCGCGAGCTCGGCGAGGCTCCGTGTGGGCGTCGACATGCCAACCACCCCGAGCTTAGCCGCACTGAAAACGAATATCAAATTCAGCTACGGCTGGCCGGCCCGGAAGCCGCGTGCAGCCGCGAAACCGCCCCCCGGATGCTCTGGCCGAGGGCGAAGGCGTCGGTCGAATGCGGCAGAACGCGGAGCAGGTCGCGCAAGGTCTCGAGCATCTGCTGCGCCGAGGCGAAGCGGCGCCCGGGCTCGCGCTCGAGCGCGCGGTGCACCGCTTGCGTGAGCTGGAGCGGCAAGCCCGGTCGCTTCACGGCGAGCAGCGGCACGCGTGCCTCGCGGACGAGCAAGGCGGACGCAATCTCGTTCTCGCCGAGGAAGAGGCGCGCGCCCGTGAGCGCTTCCCAAAGCACGATGCCGACGCCGAAGAGGTCGCTCTTGGCGCTCGCCGGCTCGCCGCGCACGAGCTCGGGCGCGAGGTACGCCGCCTTGCCTTTCACGACGTCCGGCCGCGTCAGACGTTCGCGATCGGGCGCCTTGGCGAGCCCGAAGTCGCCGAGCTTCACGACGCCCGATACGTCGAGCAAGATGTTGCCCGGCGTCACGTCGCGGTGCAGCACCTCGGCGGCGCGACCGCGCGCATCGACGCGCGCATGCGCCGAGCCGAGTCCCCGCAAGATCTCGATGCCGATGGCGGTCGTGAGCTCCCACGGCGTGGCGAGGCCGGCGCCCACGTGCGAGCGAATCCACGCGCCGAGATCGAGCCCTTCGACGAGCTCGCTCACGAGGTACGGGTGACCGAACTCGTCGAGGCCGTAGTCGAGCACGGCGACGACGTTCGGGTGGTGAAGCTCCGCGCCGATGCGCGCCTCCTCGGCGAACATGGCGATCGTGTCCTCCGCGGCGCGGAGCGAGGGCAGGATGCGCTTGACGGCGACCGGTCGCGCGAAGCGGCCGGGGCCGCGCTGCACGGCCCTCCAGACGACCGCCATGCCGCCGCGCCCGAGCTCCTCGACGAGATCATAGCGGCCGGCGATCAGCCGGCCGGGGGCATCTTCGGGGGAGTTCACGACCGCATTTCCGCTTATCCCGGCTGCGCGACGTAAAGTCAACGCGAGAGGGGTGGGCGCTCGTCACGGCTTGTCCTAAGTGTGCCGGGTCGTGGTGAACCGGACCCACAAAGTCAGCGCGGGCGTTTTGGTCTACCGGCGAGTGGCCGGGCGGCTCGAGGTGCTCCTGGCGCATCCGGGGGGCCCGATCTTCCGCCGGCGGGACGCCGGTGCGTGGACGATCCCGAAGGGAGAGATCGAACCGGGAGAAGAGCCGCTCACGGCCGCGCTGCGCGAGCTCCGCGAGGAGACGGGCTTCTCGTTCGAAGGTCCCTATGCGTCGCTCGGCACGGTCAAGCAGAAGAACGGCAAGGTCGTGCACGCGTTCGCTTGCGAAGGCTCGATCGATCCCACGACGCTCGCGAGCAATCTGTTCCGCATGGAGTGGCCGCCGCGCTCGGGCCGCTTCGGCGAATTCCCCGAGCTCGATCGCGCTGCCTACTTCGACGTCACGACGGCCCACGAGAAGCTCAACGAAGCGCAGGGTGAGCTCGTGACGCGCCTGGTGGCGCTGCTCGAAGGCGACAGTTAGCGGCGGCTTTGCCGGGGCGGCGAAAGCTGCCATTCTTAGTGTCGTGGTGGCTCGGAACGGCAGGCGTCTGCGTGGCACGGGGCGGATGCTCGGTGTCGTCGCGGTCCTCGCCGTCGCCGGGGCAACCGTGGGCGGCTGCGGTGGCGAGTCGATGCGACAGGGTTCCCGCGACGACGGGGCGGGGACGGGTGGGACCTCGGGCGGCATGGGCGGCACGGGCAACGTGGGCATGGGCGGCACGGGCAACGTGGGCATGGGCGGCACGGGCAACGCGGGCACCTGCGAGCGCGTCGCGTGCACGACGGCGGACTGCCCGGATGGAGCCCGCCCCATCCTCAAGCAATCCGACTGCTGTCCGGTATGTCCCGAGCCCGACATCGAGGCCTGCGAGAGCTCGGCGGACTGCACCCTCGCCATATCGCTGAGCGACTGCTGTGCTTGTCCGTTCGCGGTCAGTGTGCGCCACGCGGCGTTGGATCGTTGCGTGATCGCTACGGACGAAGATCCGACGTCGGACTCCGCTTGTTTCGGGAGTTGCCCCACCATCGCGTGCGGCGTCTGCCCGGAAATGGTCCAGGGCGCTGCGTGCATCCGGGGCAAATGCGAGCCGACGTACCTCGGCGGCTGACGCATGCGAGGACGGTTCGTTCTATTGGCCGGCTCGGGCGTGATTGCACTTTTCGCGGCGTGTGCGGGAGAGAGCAAGCACGCGACGCCCGAACGGCGTGACGCGGGCGGCGAGATTCCGGACGCAGGCACGGGGATGCCCGATGCGGACTCGGGCGCACCCGACGCGGACTCGGGCGCACCCGACGCCGACATCGAGGTCGGCTACCACTGCCATGGTACCGAGCTACGCATCGCGCGGCGCAAGGTGTGCGACCAGGTCGCCGACTGTCCGGAAGGCGACGACGAGCCGTGCTTCACGACGCCACCGGCCTGTCCGTCGCAGGAGCCCGTCGTGGAAGCGTGGCTCGGCGGCCATAGCGTGTGCACCGTGCTGTCCGTGGGAAAGCCGGGCATCGACGACATCCACTACCAAGTCCAATGCGCAAGCGCCGGGGCGATTGCACCGAGCTCGGTGTGCGACGGAAAGCGAGACTGTCCGGACGGCGAAGACGAGAGCGGCTGTCCCACGCAGTGCCCCGAGTGGGAATGCGCGCCCGATGCCGGCCTCTGCTCGCGGGACGAGTGCAGCTTCATTTGTGCGGACGGCAGCACCGTTCCCGTTCACGACATCTGTGACGGTGCGAGCGATTGCGCGGGCGGCGAGGACGAAGGGTGCATCGACCGGTTCGCCTGCAGCGGTGACCTCGGCAGCAGCGCCGATTTCTCAGAGCTCTGCGACGGGGTGCCGGATTGCTGGGACGGCAGCGACGAGGAGTATTGCCCGCACGCGCCGCCGGGGACGTTCTTCATCTGCGACGACGGCGAGGAGATCCTCTTTCCGTACTTCGCGCACGGCTGCTACAAAGTCCCGTTCCCGCGCGAGCCCAAGTGCTCCGACGGCAGCGCTCCGTACGAGCCGTGCCCCACGCGGTAGCGCGAGCCGTGGCCGGTGGCGCTGCAATTTTGACCGCCCGACCGCAAATGATGGCGAAACGTCTCGCCCCCTGTGGGAGTGAATCAGACGTCGTGAGGCGCAATCGCTCGTGACGTGACGGCGCCTGCGCTACACGTTGCGAGTGACGCCCACGCCGACCCACGCGGTGCCCTACGCGGTGGTGCTGCTCATGCTCGGGTGCGGGACGAGCGGCGCGTCGAACCACGACGGGGCTGCCGGTAGCGCTGGGGCTGCAGCGCAACCGAACGCGGGTGGCGTCGCGGGCTCGAGTGGAGGCGCGACGGGCACCTCGGGCTCGACGACGGGCGGTCGATCGGCAGTCGGCGGCGCAGGCGCCGGTGGCTCGAGCGCGAGCGGCATGGCGGGGACGTCGGCAGGTGCTTCGGGCGGCATGACGGGCGAAAGTGGCTCGAGCGCGACGTTCGGCGGCAAAGCAGGAACCGGAGCTGGCGCTGGGAACGCGAGCGCCGGTACGGGTGGGCTCGCGGGCACCGCAGGCGGCGGAGGCGACGCCGGTGACGCTCTCAGCGGCACGCCCGTCGAAGAGGGCATCGCGCTCCTTCCCGCCGATCGGCAGGAGCACGGCGTCGTCGCCGCGCACGGCGAGGTCTACGTGCTCGGCGGCTACGCGCCTGACGTGACGCCAAGCGTGATTGCCTACGATCCCGCGCAAGATAGCTGGCGTAGCGTCGAGGATTTCCCGAGCCCGTTCAATCACCCCGCGGCCGGCGTCATCGACGACAAGATCTACGTCGCCGGCTTCTACGCGGGGACGAGCCTCACGGGGCCCGCGACGGGCCGCACGTTCGTCTACGATCCGCTCGCGGACACGTGGACGGAGAAGCAAGCGCTCCCCGACGGAACGGAGCGCGCGGGCGGCTGCGTCACGACGCTCGGCACCGATCTCTACGTGTTCGGCGGGGGCAACAGCGGCGACGCGACGGATTTTGCGTCCGTCTACGACAGCGTCGGCGATAGCTGGACGGAGCTTCCGAAGCTGCCGGAGACGCGCGAGCACTGCTCCGCCTACGTGTCGGGCGGCAAGATCTACATCGCGGGCGGTCGCACCCATACGATTCCGGAGTTTCGCCCCACGACGCTCGAGTTCGATCCCGAGGCGAAAACCTACGTGGAGAAGACGCCCATTCCGACGCCGCGCGGCGGGGCCGCGGGTGCGGTGCTCGGGGGGCGCCTGTTTCTCTTCGGAGGCGAGGGCGCCGACAACCAGGCCGGCGTCTTCCCCGACATTCAGTCGTACGACGGCGCAACCGACACCTGGGAGTCGTACCCGCCGATGCAGGTTCCGCGGCACGGCTACGGCGGCGCGACCCTCGGCGAGCGGATCTACCTGATGGGCGGCGCCATTCGCCAAGGCGGCGCGGCCAGCGACACCGCCACGGTTTTCTACTTTCCTTAGCCGCACCAGAACGGCGGCGTGCTCGCCGGTTGCGGGTCGCTGGCGGTCGGCTTACTGAGGACGTCCATGTTGAAGCCGGGCGAGTACATCCGCGACCTCTTGACCTCGGATCCTGGGCGCGAGGTGACGGCGCGGGGGTGGATCAAGACGCGACGCGACAGCAAGGGCGTGCACTTCCTCCAGCTCAGCGACGGCAGCTCATTTCGCGATCTTCAAGTCGTCGTGCCGAGCGGCAGCGTGGCCGAAGACGCGCTCGCGCTCGCGACGACGGGCTCGTCCGTCGAGGTCGAAGGGGAGCTCGTGCCTTCGCCCGCGGCCGGCCAACGCGTGGAGCTCCAAGCCAAGGCCCTGCGCGTGCTCGGCACGGCGGATCCGAAGACGTATCCGCTGCAGAAGAAGGGGCATTCCTTCGAGTTCCTGCGCGAGATCGCCCACCTTCGGCCGCGCACGAACACGTTCGGCGCCGTCTTTCGCGTGCGAAGCGCGCTCTCGTTCGCGATTCATTCGTTCTTCCGCGAGCGGGGGTTCGTGTACGTGCACACGCCGATCATCACGGCCTCCGACTGCGAGGGCGCCGGCGCCATGTTCGGCGTGACGACGCTCGATCTCTTGAACGTCCCGCGCTTGCCCGAGGGGCCCGTCGATTTCGGACGCGATTTCTTCGGCAAACCGGCGTACCTCACCGTGAGCGGTCAGCTCGAGGGCGAGATCTTCGCGCTCGCCCTCAGCAACATCTACACGTTCGGGCCGACCTTTCGCGCCGAGAACTCGAACACCCCGCGCCACCTCGCGGAGTTCTGGATGATCGAGCCCGAGATGGCGTTCTGCGATCTGGCGGGCGACATGGACCTCGCGGAGGATTTTCTGAAGTACGTCATCCGCTACGTGCTCGACCACTGTGGTCCCGATCTCGAGTTTTTCAACGAGCGCATCGACAAGGGCGTGCTCGAGACGCTCGAGCACGTCGCGACGTCCGCCTTCGAGCGCATCACGTATACGGAAGCGATCCGCATCCTCGAGCAGGCCGGGAAGACCTGGGAGTTTCCGGTCCACTGGGGCGCGGATCTGCAGAGCGAGCACGAGCGCTACCTCACCGAGGAGAAGTTCAAGCGCCCGGTGATCGTCACGGACTACCCGAAGGAGATCAAAGCGTTCTACATGCGCGCCAACGACGACGGCAAGACGGTGCGCGCGATGGACGTGCTCGCTCCCCGCATCGGCGAGATCATCGGAGGCAGCCAGCGCGAAGAGCGCACGGACGTGCTCCGCCAGCGCATCCTCGACCAGAAGCTCAATCTCGAGGCGTACTGGTGGTACCTCGAGCTACGGCAATACGGTTCGGTGCCGCACGCCGGCTTCGGCCTCGGCCTCGAGCGCATGCTCATGTACGTGACGGGCATGAAGAACATCCGCGACGTCGTGCCGTTCGCGCGCACGTCGGGCTCCGCCGACTTCTAGCGCCGCTCTCTACATCGCCTCACAATGCGGGAGATGGCTCGCTCCTAGCGACCCATGTACCGATTGTGAACGCGTTCCAGATTAATCCCAAACCCCTGCCTCGCCTCGCCCCCGACAGTAACCGTTTCGTGTCGCTCACCCCAAGGCAGCGAAAGTTCGTGTAAATATTCCCCGATCTGGCCGCTGACGAACATCGTCTCCTTGAAGGAAATGAATTCGCGAAACCGCCTCTCTGTGCCACCGTCGGAGTCTAGTGTGAAGACGTCTATCTTCTTAAGATTTGGCGCCTCCGAAGCGGCTGCCTTGAGGAGGTAGCGGATGTATGCATCTGATTGAGGTAGTGAGTATCCGAGGATTCGAATCTCGTTGGCCTGACTGAGGACGCTTTTTGCCGCACGCCATTGGTCCAGGATGGTGTCGTCCACCTCCTTTCGCCACGTAGGAGGTACGATTGAGACCTCGCCTATACTGCCGTGAAGCTTTGCGAGCCGCGGTCTCTTCGGTTGTGAGTCGTGGTCCGCCTGTCTTCTTGTGAACGTGACTTCGCCTCCGCCATAACTCTTGTATGCCGACGGGCTCATCATTAGCAGGCTAACGGCACGTTCGAGTGTGAGGTCGTAGTTCAGCGACACTACGTCGTAGCGGATCAGGGGCTCATCGATCGCCCCTAGTTGGACACCGTCTGCCTCGTTCCAAAAGTGTAGGTTCAAGATGGCTGCGACAAAGGACGCGTGCCCTGCCCACTGCGGATTGAGCGTTGCGTTGAGCGCATGCATAGTCGGCAATGGCGGCTTCAGTAGCGGTATTGCGGGTGTGCTCAGGTCCACCACGTCGTAGACGAAACGCGAGAACCGTTCCGGCAGATTGTCGCCATCGAACTGGGCCCGCATCTCAAGGATGGACAGGATTTCCTCAATGTCGAACAGGTCCGACGAAAAGTAGTTCTTAACGCGCGCAAGATCGTCAATTTCATCCAGCACTTCTTTGAAGTGCGCCAGCTTAACAGGCTGCGCCGTGAAGAGATCCTTGGCGCGGAACAGGAAGTTGCGAACAACGGGTAGGCCCAGAGGGGCCGAAAAGCCAGCGCCGAGGATGTACACGATGCGTTCCATAGCCATTGCGTCAGCATACAGGCGCGTTGCGCGTCAACCGGCGGGTTCTGGTCGCCCGTGTTGTCGCTGCGTGTCGTCGCCGACTTGATTGGCTAGCCACGCGCCCCGCACGGCGACGGGGTTCCGCGCGGTGGCCGCTCGACGGGACCAACGTCGCGATGGGCGGGCGACGCCCGGTTGTCAAGCTGGATGCGGTGACGAAATTCGCTCTAGCGCGCAGAGAAGAAGCCGTTGCACCCGCTTGGCACGCTTCTCGCTCCCTAACGAGGCATGATCGACATCAGCAAGATCCGTCCGCACATGCCCGTCGTCTGCTCGGAGAACGGCCAGTTCGCCGTCGTGGACCACATGGAAGGGCCGTATACCGTCAAGCTCGCGAAGGATAAGGCGGGGCAACATCACTACATCCCGGTCGACTGGGTCGTGTCGGTGGACGACAAGGTGCACGTCGACCGCCCCGGCAAGCAGGCGATGCAAGAGTGGTCCACCACTCCGCCCCACGCCGCTAGCCAATCCGCTCCCTGACGAGGCCACCGCCGCGCCACACCTGGGGCGGGATGGCCGCGACGCTGCGCGGGTGCCGCGCAGCGTCGTCACTGGATGTCGTTCATCACCGTTTGGAGCGCGGAGGAGAACGACCCGTCGCTGCGGTTGATGTCGCTGCCCGTGTCCCACAGCACCGGCACCATGCCGCGCGAGAGCGCTGCCTTGGCTACCGATTCCATCCAGAGCGCGCGCGAGGCTTGCTCGCGGGGATAGGTCTCGCCGAGCGTGACGCCGAACTCGCCGACGATCACCGGTATCTTCCTCTGGGTGCTGAAGGCGCCGAGCTTGTCGAAGAGATCGGTGAGTTCCTGCTTCTCGGTCGCGGTGCCCCACGTGGTTTTGGGTGAGCCCCAGCTCTCCACCGTCTCGAGACCACAGAAGGTCCACGGCGTGTAGTAGTGGACGGACAGGAAGAGCTTGCCGGTGCCGGCCGGATCGCTTGGAATCGCGAACGCGTCCACGCAAGTGAGCGCGACGTCGGTGATGAAGCCGGCGATCAGCAGCGCCCGTGTTTTGTTGTAGCCGCTCCCGGCACGAACGGTCGTGACGAAGAGCTGGTTCAGCGTGTTGAGCGGCGCGTAGTCGGGCTGACTCGTGTCGCCGTTCACGTAGAACTTACTCTCTTCGTTCAGCGCCTCGAAGATGAGCTTGTGCCCGACGGAGCCGAACGCCGTCGCGATCTGCGTCCAGTAGGACGCAAACTTGGTCTTCACGTCGTCGGTGAGCTTGTAGCGGTTCGGGTTGCCGTCGGTGTCGTTGTCGATCCAGCCGCCGTCCCAGTGGATGTTGACGATCGAGACCATGCCCGCTGCTTCGATCCAACCGACGACTTGCTTGACGCGGTCCATCTTGGTCGGATCGATGACGCCGTTCGTCGCATACGTGTTCCACGCCACCGGGACGCGCACGGTCTTGATGCCGTGACTCGCCATGCCATTGATGTAGGTCTGCGTGATGAGCGGCTGTCCCCAGCCGGTCTCCCAGGTCTGCGTGTTCTCGAGCGTGTTGCCGATGTTGGCGCCGAAGCCCATCGTTTTTGCCATCGCCGTGGTGTCGACCGTGTCCGACGCTCCTGCGCTTCCACCGCCGGCACCGAGGCCTCCCGCACCCGCGGGTGCCCCGCCGCCCGTAGAATTACCGCCGTTGCTCGTCCCCGCGCTCGGGCCGCCGCCGGTCGGTGCACCTCCGAGCCCGCCGTTACCGGAAGGGCCGCCTGCGTTGCCGCTCCCGCCGTTTCCCGGCAACCCACCGCTGCTCGCACCGCCGCCCCCGCTGCTGCCGCCGAAGCCCGCTCCGCCGCGTGCCACCGTCCCGGCGCTCCCAGCGGCGCCCGCTGCGCGACCGCCGTCCGCGACGCCGCCGTGCGCCGAGCCGCCGCTACTCAGCGGATCGCGACCGCCGCTCGACGTTCCGCCGCTACCGGGACTTCCGCCGCCGCCCGACGGGGCGTCCTTCGCCGAGCAGCCGAGCGCGCCGACCAGCAGCACGACCAAGAACCTGTAATTGCCAAGGGCCACGGGCGAGCAGTTGCCTGGGGTCCGTATTCCCGTCACTTTTGAAGCGAACGGGGTCGTCGCCGCGGTTGCCGGCGGCTTTGCCTGAGCGCACACTGATCGCGGTGGATGCGGCGCGCCTCTACCTCGTGTGCGGATTGCCAGGAGCGGGGAAGACGACTCGCGCGCAGAAGATCGTGGACGCGACGCGGGCGCTGCCCCTCTCCGCGGACGAGTGGGTTCTCGGACTCGGCCGTAGCCTCGTCGACTTCGAGTTCCGGGTTAGGTTGCAGGATTGCTTGCTCGTGCACGCGGGCGAGCTGCTCCGTCGCAAGCTCAGCGTCGTCATCGAGTTCGGCTCTTGGCATCGCGAGGAGCGCGAGCGCATCCGTGAGGTCGCAGCGCGCGAGGGCGCTCCGTCCGAGCTCCATTTCGTGAACGCTCCGCTCGACGAGCTCGTGCGGCGCGTTCGCGCTCGGGGCGGGCCCCACGCTGAGGCGCTGGCCACCACCGTGCTCCTCAAGGACTACGGAAAATTCGAGGAGCCGACACCCGCGGAGATCGCTCGCTTCGATCGCTACGTGGGACCGAACGACGAGTGGCATCCGGTGTAGCGCGGTGGGCGGAGAGCCCAGCGGCGTCCGGAACCGGTTCGCAATTGGCGCGCCGTAGGCTGCCTAGCGGTCGAATAATCTCAATGAATTTCGTCTAGTAGCCCCTCCCGGACTCGAACCGGGACGCTCTTGCGAGCAAAGGATTTTAAATCCCGCGCGTCTGCCATTCCGCCAAGGGGCCGTGGTCGGCGATCCTAGTAGCACAGCAGATGCGC
>Ga0070682_100001559_pt1 | contig 12815 bp, 10 predicted proteins | sample KBSC63LmetaG_FD_64668 | JGI IMG/M metagenome (GOLD analysis project Ga0070682, IMG submission 64668) | Corn rhizosphere microbial communities from Kellogg Biological Station, Michigan, USA - KBS C6-3L metaG | ecosystem: Host-associated > Plants > Roots > Rhizosphere | place: USA: Michigan... | reverse complement strand
TCCTCGAGGTGAACCCGCGCGCCTCGCGCACCGTGCCGTTCGTCTCCAAGGTGACCGGCATCCCCCTGGCCAAGGTGGCGGCGCGCATCGCCGCCGGCCGCACGCTGAAGGAGATGGGCATCCGCGAGGTCACGCCCAAGCACGTGGCCGTGAAGGAGGCGGTGTTCCCGTTCGCGAAGTTCGCCGGCGTCGACACGCTGCTGGGCCCCGAGATGCGCTCCACCGGCGAGGTGATGGGCATCGACCGCAGCTTCGCGGCCGCCTTCGGCAAGAGCCAGCTGGGCGCGGGAACCAGGCTGCCCACCGCCGGCCGCGTCTTCCTGTCGCTGCAAGACAGCGACAAGCCGGGCGCCGTCGGCATCGCCCGGAACCTGATCGACATGGGCTTCGAGATCCTGGCCACGGCCGGCACGCACGCCTACCTGGACAAGGCGGGGGTGAAGGTGACCCGCGTGCACAAGGTGCGCGAGGGCCGGCCGAACATCGTCGATCGCATGCTGGACGGCGACATCAACCTGGTCATGAACACGACCTCGGGGGCGCAGGCCATCAAGGACTCGTTCGACATCCGGCGCACGGCCCTGGTGCGCGGCATTCCCTACTACACGACGCTGTCGGCCGCCAAGGCGGCGGTGGGCGCCATCGCCGAGCTGCGCTCGGGCCGCCTGGCGGTCCGCTCGATGCAGGAGTATCAGCAGGATCAGGGACAGTAGCGCCCGACCCGTCGATCGCTGATGGCGCCGCCGCAAGTTGGCAGCAACAGCAGCAGGCAAGGAAGAGAGAGGCAAATGGCTGATCGTTTCCCCATGACCCCGCGGGGCCAGAAGATCCTGAAGGACGAGCTAAAGCGGCTGCGCGAGGTGGAGCGCCCGAAGAACGTCCAGGACATCGAGGAGGCGCGCGCGCACGGCGACCTGCGCGAGAACGCGGAGTATCACGCGGCCAAGGAGCGGCAGAGCTTCATCGAGGGGCGATCGCGCGAGATTGAATCGATCCTGGCGCAGGCCGACGTCATCGACCCGGGCAAGCTGTCGGGCACACGGGTGGTCTTCGGCGCCACGGTGAAGCTGACCGACACGGACACCGCCGAGGAGGTCACCTACCGGATCGTCGGCGACCACGAGGCCGACATCAAGGCGAGCCGCATCGCCATCTCGGCCCCGCTGGCGCGCGCGCTGATCGGCAAGGAGCAGGGCGACACGGTCACCGTGAAGACCGGCAAGGGCTCCCGCGAGTATCAGATCAGCGACGTCCACTTCGAGCCGGTCGTCCTCGGCGAGTAGCCGCGTCGTCCCTGGCGCTACTGGCTGCCTCAGCGCGGGTCAGCGGCAACCGGCGCCACCCGCGCGCCGGGCTTCACGCGGTCGCCTGGATGCACGGCCACCGGCACGTCGGCCGGCAGGCCCGAGAGGAGCTCGACCTCGGTGTCCCCCCGGTGGCCCAGCTGGACCGGCACCAGCGTGGCCCGGTCGTTGTCGACGCGGAACACCGCCCACCCGCCGTCATGGCGAAAGATCGCCCCCTGCGGCGCCTTGACGACATCACGCGCCTCCCACAGCACGAGGCGCGTCTCGACACGATAGCCGTCGCCCAGCGTCGGCCAGCGGGCGGGCGGATCGGTCAGCGCGATGACCACGTTGACCCGCTGCTCGTCCACGCCCAGGGCCGACGGCTTGGTGAAGCCCGAGGGCTCGACGCGGCGGACGCGTCCCGCCAGCGGCGTGTCCCCGCCCCACCCTTCGATGACGACCGGGGTCCCTGGCTTCACCTGCACGGCAGCCGTCGTGAGGAGGTCCACCTCGATCTCCAGCACCGAGGGGTTGCCCACCTCGAGCAGGGGCACGCCCGCCGCGACCACGCCGGCGCTCTTCTGGAACACGCGCAGGACCCTCCCCGAAGCAGGCGCGCGAACGTCGACGTGGCGATCACGCGCGGGGTTCGATCCCTCACCCAGCGTCACGCGCGCCAGACGGACCTGCTCACCGGCGACCTTCTCGGCGAAGCGCGCGGAGGCGAGCTCTTCGGCGCGCATCCGGGCCTCGAACTCCGCGCTGTCGGCCGCCTGCCTGGGCAGCGCGTTGCCCAGCCGCTGCGCCCTGGCCAGCTCCTTGTCGGCCAGGGCCGCCGCCAGGGCCGCGCGCGCCGTGTGGGCACGGGCCTGGTCCAGCGCCGAAGCGGCGGCGCCCAGACGTGCCTGGCTCTCGGCCCGCGTGCGCTGATCGAGCAGCGGCGCCAGCGCGGGAGCGATCTCGGCGAGCGTATCGCCCTCCAGGACCGCGTCGCCAGGCTCGAGCATCACGCGCGAGAGGCTGCCCGCCGCGGGCGCCGAGACGATGTAGCGGTCCTTGACGCGCGTCTTGCCGCTCTCCTCCACCGCGACGACGAGGGGGCCCCGCCGCGTTCGGGCCACGTCGACGGGGACCGGCCGCGGCCGCAGGGCCAGCAGCACCGCGGCCGTCGCCCCTACCAGGATGGCCCCCAGCAGGATCCGCCGCGCCAGGCGCGCCAGACCACGACGGCGTTCACGCCCGCGCCGCCGCGTGGGATCGCGAGCGATGGCGAGCCCGTCCGCGCCCGATGCGCCGGGTGTCTCCAGGTTGGCTGCTGCGTCGACCGACATCGTGCCCCTCCTATTCGCGTGTCTTGAGGACGCCGATCAGATCGAGCCGATCGACGCTGCGGCGAACCCACATCGCGCTGGCCGCCGCCGCCAGCAGCGCGACCAGCGCCGCCAGCGCGTAGGTGCGGCTCTCCACCAGGACCTGGAAGCGGAACGTCTCCTGATCCACCGCGCGCGTGAAGAAGACCTCTGCCCATCCCCGCCCCAGCGCCAGCCCCGCCGGCACCGCCAGCGCTACCTCGACCGCCAGCCCACCGATCAGGATCCCCGAGATCTCGCCGCGCGACAGGCCGAGGACGCGCAGGCTGGCCAGCTCGCGGCTGCGTACGGCCAGCGCGATGCGCGCGTTGTTGTAGATCACGCCGAAGATCACGCAGGCGGCCATTCCGATCGAGATGGCGGTCCAGATGTCCATCGCGGCGCCGTTCATGTCGCGCAGCCGCTGCATGTCGGCCGCGACGTCGGACACGTCGATGATCCGGGGCGACCGCCGGAGCACTTGCTCGACCTGGGCACGCCGCGCCGGATCGACCCGCAGCAGCGCAGAGGACACCGCGCCCAGATCGCCGGCCAGCGCGGACACCGTCTCGAAGCGCCCATAAAGCTGCAGGCCCACCGCCTCGTCGACGAACCCCGCGACGGTCGCCTGGACCGTGCGATGGTCCCCCTCCAGCAATTCGACGTCGAGCCGGTCCCCCGCAGCGAGGTGAAGGATCTTGCCCAGCGCGGCCGTCACCAGGACGCCGTCGTCAGGGATGGCCACGGCGCGACCGCCGCGCTCGACCAGCCGGCGCAACGTCGCGGTCGAGGGGAGGCCCATCAACACGGAGTCGCGCCAGCGGTGCTCGTGGTGAACGCGGGCCGGAACCGCTCGCACGGCCTCGGCGGTGATGACCCCCGGCAGCGCCGCCAGCTGGGCCACCACGCGGGGCGCGACGGGGCGCTCGAAGGTGAGCGCCAGGTCCTGCCGTTGCTCGCGGCGATATTGCACCTCCAGGTAGTTGTCGAGCGAATCGAGGCCGAAGTGACCGAAGATGATCAGCGCCACCGCACCGGCGATTCCGAGCGACGACAGGGCCGTGCGCAGGGGACGGCGCTCGATCTCGCGCAGCACCATCATGCCGGCCGCCCCGGCGAGCGTGTTGACGCCCAGCCGTTCGACCAGGCCACGCCGATACCGGGCCGGCGCCGGGGGGCGCATCGCCTCGGCGGGGGGAAGCCTGACGGCGGAACGCACCGCGAACAGCGCGCCCAGGATGGCGGCGGCCGCGCTGATCAGCACCGCGCCCGCGACCAGGCCGGGCGACATGTGGAAGGCGAGGTCGGGAAACCGAAAGATGCCCTTGTACAGGCCCAGCACGACGCGCCCCAGCCACCACCCACCGGCGACGCCCAGCAGCGCCCCCGGCACCAGCACCAGCGCGACCAGCGCCAGGTAGTGCCGCCCCACGTCCAGGTTCGTGTAGCCGATCGCCTTGAGGGTGGCGATCTCCCCCCGTTGCAGGGCCACTAGCCGGGCCAGCACGATGTTGATCAGGAAGGCGGCCACGCCCAGGAAAACGAGGGGAACCATTCCCGCGAGCGCTCCCAGCTGGCTCAACTCGCCAGTCAGGATCCGGTTCGAGACCTGGTACTTGCGGCCGAGAGCGCCGATGCCGCCGTAGGGCGCCAGCAGGCGGTCCACCGCCGACAACGTCTCGGCCAGCGGGGCGCCCGCTTGCAAGCGCAGCGTGACGTCGTTGAACGCGCCGGTCAGTCGGAACGCCGAGGCGACCACGGCGCGATCCATCCACAGCACCGCGTACCGCCTGGGATCATCCGCCAGCGCGCCGGGCCGGATCGCGTAAACGAACTCGGGCGACCCTGCGGTTCCCACCATGCGCAGCCGCCGCTCGGCGCCGTTGATGACCACGGGCAGGCGCGCGCCGATGTGCAGATCGTGGGCGCGCGCGAAGGAAGCGAGCACGACCGCCTCGTCGTCACGCCCTGCGGCCGGCAGGCGCCCGCTCTCCAGATGGATCGCGTTGGTGGCGGGCGCCCCCTGGGACGGCAGCGAGATGAGCTGGCCGTAGGCGGCGCGCTCCAGATCGTCGAGCGGCAGGCTCACCTCCTCGACGACGCGCGTCTGCACCAGCGCCACCCCCGGCAGCTGCTCGATGCGCCGAGCCAGGGACTCGGGCGCGCTCTCCACGCGCGCGAAGACGTGCGCGAAGCGGTAGTGATCGTAATAGGCGTCGCGCGCCTCCTCGAGCGACGAGAACGTCCCGCGCAGCGCGATGAAGCAGGTGATGCCGCTCGCCAGCACGATGGCGATGGTGGCGATCTGCCCCTTCATCCCGCGCGCCTCGCGCAGCAGCTTCCGGTCGAGCGCGGAGAGAAAAGTCATGCCCGCCCGCTCACCACCGGATGTCCCGCGCGCGGGCCCGGGGCAGCGGCCGCCGCTCCGACAGGACGCGCCCGTCGGCCAGCGTGACCACGCGATCGGCGATCTCGGCGATGGGGGCGTTGTGGGTGATGATGGCGGTGGCGGTGCCCAGCTCGCGGTTCACCCGTTCGAGCACCTCCAGGACGAGGATGCCGGTTCGAAAATCGAGCGCGCCGGTCGGCTCGTCGCACAGCAAGACTGGCGGGCGCTTGGCGACCGCGCGCGCGATGGCGACGCGCTGCTGCTCGCCGCCGGAGAGCTGGGCGGGAAAGTGATCCATGCGCTCACCCAGGCCGACCAGCCCCAGCGCCTCTTCCGGGGCCAGCGGGTCGTCGGCGATGTCGGTCACCAGCGCGACATTCTCGCGCGCCGTCAGGCTGGGGATCAGGTTGTAGAACTGGAAGACGAAGCCGACGTTGTGCCGGCGGTACTGCGTCAGCACGTCCTCTTCAGCGTCGGTGAGGTCCTGCCCCTCGAACAGGACCTGGCCCGAGGTCGCGATGTCCAGCCCGCCCAGGATGTTGAGCAGCGTCGACTTGCCGCTCCCCGACGCCCCGAGGAGGACCAGCAGCTCGCCTGCGTGAAGGGTGAAGTCGACGCCGTCGAGCGCCCGCACGTCAACCTCCCCCATCCGGTAAATCTTGCGGAGACCGGTGCAACTGAGGACCGGCCGCGCAGCCGTTGCGGCAGCGAAGACCGGGACGGGCGCGGCCGGCTGCCTGACGTTGGAATCGGACATCTCCACCGCCCCGCCTCGAGCAGAATCGGTGCCAGGTCGCCTCCCCCAGGCGGCGGAGGGGAACGCGGGCTGGAGCCGGGCGAACGGTTCGCGAAGCTGGCGGCCCGCGCAAGGCCTGCCGCGGCTGGCGCCCGACGCGCATTTCGTGCCGGCGCCTCCGGCGTCGCGGTGACGCCGAGCAGGACCCTACTCGGGCCAGCGGTGGCGGATATAGGCGGCGAAGGGGGCGTCCTCGCGGGACAGCGGCGGGAGCCACGAATCGAGCCGGGTGCGGGTCCACCAGGACTTCGCCCCGGGGGACGACATCTCGTAGCGATAGAGGTCGACGCGGATGTGGCGCGGGGGCGCGTCGGGGAAGGGGTTGGCGGCAAGCAGGGAGAGCGTCGCGCGATCGTTCTCCAGGAGCTTCCAGACCAGGTGGGCCATGAAGGGGTAGCGGTCGGGGGTGCTCATCGCGGCGAACCAGGCCAGCCAGTCGAGGCGGCGGTGATAGGGGCTCATCCAGCAGGGGGCCCGGTCGGGATCGCCGGGCTTGCACTTCCACTGGTATGGCTTCCAGACGGTGGCGGGCGTCAGCACCTGCTCGGCGGTCCCCTCGAAGATCAGCTCGTCGCGGTGGCGGCCCACGGTGCCGAAGGCGCCGTAGCTGTTCACCAGCGGCAGGCGCGTGAACGACGTGTTCATGGCCTGCCTGCCCGAGGCCAGGTTCAGCACGACGGGCACGCTGAGGATGCCGACCACGACGGCCAGACCGATGGCGGCGTAGCGCGCCGGCTTCGACGGCACCGCCCGGGCGGCGGCGTGGTCGGCGCGGGCCAGCAGGCGCGCCGGCAACACGCGCCGCCAGACGCCGTCGTCGCAGCAGGCGATGATCGGGATCAGCGTCAGCCAGTTCAAGAACGCCAGGTTGCCGCTGCAGATCAGGATGACCTGCAGCGCCGCCATCACGGCCGCGCCGGCGTGGCGCACGCGGCGCGGACCGAACACGCAGAACGGCGCGGCCAGCTCGGCCACATGGTTGAACAGCACCCCCAGCTTGTGCGCCACCGGCGGCAGCGCATGAAACAGCGGCGACAGCGGGTTCGGGATCGGCTGCGTCGCGAAGTGGTAGTCGAGGCAGGTCAGGTCGCGCCAGCAGGGATCGCCGCGCAGCTTGATCAGGCCCGCGCCCAGCATGATGCGCACGATCAGCCAGCGCAGCAGCCACATCACGATCGGTGACGGCGCGCGCCGCGGGAAGGGCCGGCCGTCGAGCAGCGGCACCAGGAAGATGCACAGAAACCCGGTCTCGCAGAGCTGCAGCTCCCAGCCGAAGCCGTAGAAGATCTGCCCCACCGGCAGCAGCGACACCTGCAGCGCGAACAGCGCCAGCAGCATGAGCGCGTTCGCGTAGCCGGCCAGCACGGCCAGCGACAGCGCCACGCCCACCCACCCCGCGCCGAACATCAGCGCGTCGCTGTCCGAGATCCAGAACAGCGACGGCGCCTCGGCGAAGCCGTGCAGGCGGCCGCCCACTGCCTGCGCGATGGCGGCCAGAGCGCCGTGCGCCGGCAGCAGGCCGTGGCGACCGACCAGGGCCGGCCCCTGGTTCACCCAGGTCAGGAACGCCATCAGATAAACGAGCCCCAGCAGCCGCAGCACCAGGAAGCGGGTCAGCCACAGCTCGCCGGCGCCTCTCACCGCGCCGGGGCGCGCCGAAGAGCTCGCGGCCGCGGCGGGCAAGTCCGGCGCGGCGGTCACCGGGTCGGAGGACGGCGGTGGGGACGACACCCGCCTATCATAAGAATTTCGCGGCGTGCCTGTCGGGGCCGGCGCGGCGCGGGTGCGAAAATTTGATACAGCGCGGGGGCGTCACGTCGCCGCTACATTGTTCGCCAGGAGGCTCTCATGCGCGCGCGCCGTGTTCACTCTTCGGTCCCCACCACTCTGCTGCTCGGCTTGGCGGCGCTGGCCGCCTGCGGCTCGAGCAGCGAAGGTCCGGCGGGCGGACCGGTCAGCGGCCTCGTCGACGCGCATTGCGCCGGCGTGACGCCGATCGCCGTGAACGAGGCGTCGTGCCATCCCGCGGTCACGCCCACCGATCCCCCGCCGCCAGAGGAAGACGCGCCCGTGCTCTACAACGCCGAGGGTGACGACGACGACTGCAAGTACCACGTCAGCTTCACCAGCACGCCGGTGCGACTGAACGAAGCGGCCACGTTCAACGTCGCGGCGACGCTGCTGGCGTCGCCGGGCACGCCGGCCACGGGCGCGAGCATCGACATCGAGTCGTACGTGGCCGACAACCAGTTCCACGTGCTGAGCCCTCTCCCCCCCGCCGCCGCCGAGAGCCCGGCCGGCAGCGGTCACTACCAGGTCGGGCCCGTGAAGTTCGACGCCGCGGGCCGCTGGGTGCTCCGCTTCCACCTGTACGAGGATTGCTCGGACCTGTCCGAGGACTCGCCGCACGGTCACGTGGCCTTCTACGTCGACGTGCCCTGACCGTCGCGCCGCGAATCATCCGCGCTCAGTCGTTCTTCGCGCCGCAGAGGATCCAGCCCACGATCGTCTGCCTCTCCTCCGAGGTCAGCGGCGGCTGGCCCGGCGGGGGCATCTTGCAGCTGGCCACCTTCGACTCGATCGTGATGGCCGTCTTGCCCGTCGAGCCGGTGACGTTGTCGTAACTGGTCAGCGACGGGTTGGGATACCCGCCATCGGGGCTGTGGCACCCCGCGCAGTGGTTCTGGATCAGCGGCGCCACGTCCGCGCTGAAGGTGGGCGCCGGGCTGGGGCATGACGCCGGGAGATCGTCCGGGCACGCCTGCGGTTCGGCCTGCGAACAGGCGGCCAGCGCCGCCATCGTCACGAAAAACAGGGCGGGCGCGCCCAGCATCGTCCCGCGGCGGCTCACCCCGCCCCGCGAGGAAGCCGACGAGCGCTTCGGGGCGTCGATCGCCTGACGGGGTGGCACGCCTCTAATGTGCCACGGACCGGCTCGGTGGTTCATACTGAACGGCTTCATGACGTTGCGCTCATCGACGGGGCCCGTCCTCTTGACGGCGATCGTCGCCTTGCTGGGAAGCGCCTGCGGCGGCGACGGCGCCGCGCCGACGCAGCTCCTGAGTGGCGAGGCCCTGCGGGATCCGGCGACCTGCCAGGGTTGTCACCCGGCCCAGTTCGCGGCCTGGAGCGAGAGCATGCACGCCTACGCCTCGGACGACCCCGTGTTCATCGCCATGAACCAGCGCGGCCAGCGCGAGACGAACAGCGCGCTGGGGACCTTCTGCGTGAACTGCCACGCGCCCATGGCCGTGCGCGACGGCCTGACCCAGGACGGCACGAACCTGGCCGGCCTCCCCGCCGCCGAGAAGGGCGTGACCTGCTTCTTCTGCCACTCGGCGGCGTCCGTCGACGGCGCGCACGACAACCCGCTGACGCTGGCCACCGACGGCACCCTGTTCGGCCCGTTCGCCGATGCGGTGGCCAGCCCCCCGCACCGGGCCGGGTACTCGGCGCTGCTGGACGATCAGCAGACCGAGTCCGCCAGCGCCTGCGGTAGCTGTCACGACATCGTCAACGGCCACGGCGTGGCGCTGGAGAGGACGTTCAAGGAATGGCAGGGGACCGTGTTCGCGGTGCCGCCGCACGGCCTGTCCTGCGCCGGCTGTCACATGACCGGCAGCGACGGTCCCGCGTCCGCCGTCTCGACGAAGGTGCGCCGCCTGCACGATCACGGCTTCCCGGCCGTCGACGTGGCGCTGACCGCCTTCCCCCTGCTGGGGCCGGAAGGCCTCGCCCATCAGAAGGCGGCCGTGCAGGCGATGCTGGACAGCGAGCTGCAGAGCACCCTGTGCTACGACGACGCCACCCAGAAGATCATCGTGGCGCTCGACAACGTGGGGGCCGGTCACGACTTTCCCAGCGGCGCCTCACAGGACCGGCGGCTGTGGGCGAACGTGACCGCCTACGCGGGCTCGCGACAGCTGTATCAAAGCGGCGTCCAGCCCGGCCAGACGATCGAGTCGGGCCTGGATCCCGACCTGTGGCTCATGCGCGACTGCACCTACGACGTGACGGGCGCCGAGACGCACATGTTCTGGGAGGCCGCCCAGCTGACCAGCAACCTGTTGCCCGGACCGCCGCCGCTCAGCCTGGACGATCCGACGACGCTGACCAGGTCCCACCTGAAATACGTCTATCCGGTGGGGGCGGCGCCCCTGCCCGTCGCACCCGATCGCATCACGCTGGGCGTGTCGGTGAAGGCGGTGGGGGACGACGTGCTGGCGTCGCTGGTGGCGTCCGGGGATCTGGAGCCCGCGATCGCGGCGGCGGTGCCCACGTTTCAGCTCGGGACGGGAGCGGCGCTGGAGTGGAACCGCGCCACGGCGGCCGCGTCCATCGATCCCCAGACGGGGGACCATCTGCTGTGCGTGAACACGGGCCGCTACACGCCGGTCGCGATGCTGGCCAGCGGCGCCAGCCTCGCGCGGTGCCCGCCGCCTTGAGGGATCAGAGCAGGCCGCGCCCAAGCGCGCGAAACACGCCTGGGCGCGCCCAGGCGCGCGATGGAGCGTTCCCTAGTCCGGGATGCAGATCGGGAACATCGCGCTGTCCGTGGTGGCCGCGCCGGCGGTGGACGTGCCGGCCAGGGCGACGGTGATCTCCCAGTAGCCGGACATGTAGAGATACAGCGGCGCCAGCGTGTACGTTCCGCTCCCCGCGGCGACGACCATGACGGGCGTCGTGCCGTGGCGGTGATCGGGCATGTAGGGGCTGACGCCCGTGACGACCCCGTCGGTCGGTCTTCCTGACGCGTCGTCGACCTCGATGGTCCACGTGTCGCTGCCCTTCGCCGGCGGCTGGGACTGCGGCTTGCCGCCCACCAGGAAGGTGTTGTCCAGCAACCTGACGACCCAGGCGCCGGACAGCGACGGCTCCTTCATCCCCGGCGTGTAGGGGGTGGCGCGCGTCTCTGCCGCGCAGTCGATGAAGTCCGCGCCGCCCGTCCCACCGGTCATCATCACCGTCGACGGGGTTCCGGAGCCACAGCCGGCCGCACCCGTCGCCACGAGCAGACGAAGACAGAGACGAGCGACCTTCTGTCTCATCCCCTCATCGTAGCATCTGGCTCCCGCGGCGGTTCCCGGCGCACCAGGGACGTCGCGGGCGTGATCGGCGTGACGCGATGGCTTCGGCGGCTCAGGCGCCGCCGGCGCCGCCCGCGGCCGCGCCTGCGCTTCCGCCGGCCTCACCCGCGCCCGCGGCGCCACCGGCGCCGCTGTCACCACCGGCCGGAGTCCCCCCCGCGCCGCCCGCCGCTTCTCCGGCCGCGCCCCCGCTGTCACCGCTGTCACCGGCGATCCCGCCGCCGCCAGCGCCGCCCTGGTCGGTCATCCCGCCCGTGCCGTTGCTGCCGCCGCTGCCCGTGGTCCCCCCCGTCGACACGACGGTCGTCCCGCCCGTGCCGGCGCCCACGATGGGCTCGCAGGTGCAGGACGAGGTGGTCAGCGAACAGGAGGCGCCGCACACCAGTCCGGAGCCACAGTCCGAATCCTGCTGGCAGCGGTCCCCGCGCCCCTGCTTGCAACCGACGAACGCGACGGCGCTGACCAGGAACAACAACGCCGCGTTGCCAAGCAGGAATCTCTTCCCGCCGCGCGCGAGAACTCTGGCCGCCGTCTGTCGGTTCATGATGGTGGGTCCGGTTAGCACGATAGGCCGTTCGATGTCCATGGGGCAGCCACCAGCGCGTCCGCTGGCCAGGCCACCCGGCGGTCGTGGCGACCGCCGTACGGACGCTTTGAGCGCTGTGTTGCCGGTCCGGGTTGCCCGGGAAATGCACCGTGTCGTCCGGCGGCGAATTGGGCTACGTTCTCCGCATGCGCGAATGCCTCGGCTGGTTTCAGTGCCTCGGAGCGTGCCTGGCCCTGGGGGGCGCCCTGTCCGTGACGGAGGTCAGGGCGGCGACGCCGCCGGCCGGCCCCCCTGCCCCTGCACCGCACGCCGGGACCACGACCACTGGCGCCGCCGCGAGTCCGGGCGCCACGAAGTCGCCCCGCGGTTCCAGCAAGCGGCTGTCCGCCACCGAGAAGGAAGCGCGGGCCTTCCTGGACGTGGTGGTTCCTCTGCTGATGCCCGTGCAGACGGTCGGCGCCCAGATCGAATGGGTCGCCGCCACCGACGTCACGCCCGAGCACACGGGCGCGCGCGCCGGCGCGGACAAGGCGCTGGCCGCCCTGGCCGGGTCCAAGACGATCATCGAGCACGCGCGTGCCCTGCTGGCCAAAGAGAAGGAACTGGACCCGCTGACCGCGCGCCAGCTACGCAAGCTGCTGCTGGCCGCCGCCGAGGCGCCCGGCACCATCCCGGACGTCGTCGCCAGGCGTGTCGACGCCGAGGCGCATCAGGCGGCGCTGCAGGACGGCTACACGTTCTGCCTGCAGCCCAAGCCGGGCGGCGGCTGCCTGCGCCCCGTCAGCGCGAACGACATCGACAACACGCTGCTGAAGTCGCGCGACCTGAACGAGCGCCTGAAGGTCTGGAACGCGTCGAAGGAGATCGGCCGTCCCCTGAAGCCGGGCCTGGTCGAGCTGCAGAAGCTGCGCAACCAGGTGGCGCGCGAGCTGGGCTACTCGTCGTTCTTCGGCCTGCAGGTCGCCGACTACGGCATGACCGCCGGCGAGATGATGGCGCTGCTGGATCAGACGCTGGAGACGACGCGCCCGCTGTTCGAGCAGCTGCACTGCTTCGCGAAGTACACGCTGGCGAAGCGGTTCGCGCGCCCCGTGCCGGCCACCATCCCCGCGCACTGGCTGGGCAACCGCTGGGGACAGCGCTGGCCGGGCCTGGTCGAGCAGGCGAACATGGACGCGTACTTCCGCGGCGCGAAGCCCGAGACGATCGTGAAGAGCGCCGAGAGCTTCTACACCTCGCTCGGCTTCCCGCCGCTATCGGACGGCTTCTGGCAGAAGTCGGATCTGTTCCCCGTGCCGGCGGCGGGCGCGCGCAAGAAGAACGCGCACGCCTCGGCGTGGCACATCGACCACGACCAG
>Ga0070682_100001558_pt1 | contig 12816 bp, 12 predicted proteins | sample KBSC63LmetaG_FD_64668 | JGI IMG/M metagenome (GOLD analysis project Ga0070682, IMG submission 64668) | Corn rhizosphere microbial communities from Kellogg Biological Station, Michigan, USA - KBS C6-3L metaG | ecosystem: Host-associated > Plants > Roots > Rhizosphere | place: USA: Michigan... | reverse complement strand
CGCCTTCAGCAGAGCGTGCGTACCCACCACGTTGGTCTCGATGAAAGCGTCTGGCTGCGCGATCGAGGTATCCACGTGGGACTCGGCGGCGAAGTGGACCACGGTGTCGATGCGCTCCGAGCGCAGCAGCTCGGCGACCCGGTCTTCATCGCGGATGTCGCCGCGTTCGAACCGAAAACCGGTGCTGGCCAGTGCGTCGAGGTTCGCGGGGTTGCCCGCGTAAGTGAGCGAGTCCAGCACGACGACGCGATCACGCGGGTACTGCGCGGTCCAGTGCCGGACGAAATTCGTTCCGATAAAGCCAGCCCCGCCGGTGATCAGAAGCCGCGTCATGCCGACCCCGCGAGCTCGGTCATGATGTCGGCCAATGCGCGTTGCCAGTGGACAGGCTGAATACCCAGTGCCTTCGCGGTCGCGCGCTTGTCGAGCACGCTGAATGCCGGACGCGCCGCCGCGTACGGAAAATCAGCGGTCGAGATCGGAATCACCTCGGGTGCGGAGGACAACAGCCCAAGCGCAAACCCGCGGGTGGCGATCGCCATGGCGAAGTCGTACCAGCTGGCGATCCCGGCATCCGTCCAGTGATGGATGCCGCGCAGTTGCGCGTCGGACGCCACGCGCCAGATCGCGCGAGTCAGCGACGCGGTCGAAGTGGGAGAACCCACCTGATCGTCGACGACACGTACCACGCCCTTCTCCCGCATCAGGCGCAGCATCGTGAGCAGAAAGTTTCGTCCGGTGGCGCCGTACACCCAGGAGGTCCGCAGAACCGTGGAACGCTCGGGCAAAGCGTCCAGCACCGCGCGCTCGCCAGCGAGCTTCGTTTTGCCATAGACGTTACGTGGATTCGGCGAGGCGTCGGGGGCGTAAGGCCGCGACTCGGCGCCGTCGAACACGAAGTCGGTGGATAGATGGACCATCCGTCCGGGCGTTCGCGCGATCGCCGTCGCCAGCAACGCGGGACCGTCGACATTTGCCGAGGCCGCCAGATCCGGCTGGGCCTCCGCGCTGTCGACCGCGGTGTACGCCGCGGTATTGATGACGACATCGGGGCGGAATTGCTCCAGCACCCGCGCGATCGAATCCTCGTCCACGATGTCCAGCTCGAGGCGACTCAATGCGAGCAGCTGCGTGCCGGCGGGCGCGCTGCGGGTCAGTGCACATCCCACCTGACCCTGGGCTCCGGTGAGCAGCACCCTCACGCGAAGCACTCCGCGTCCCCGAGCCCGGGCGCCGCCGCATCCTTGGGTGATTGCAGCGGCGACACGCCCGCGGGCAACGGCCACTGGATCCCGATCGTGGCGTCATCGAACCGTATGGCGCGCTCGTGCTCCGGCGCGTAGTGCTCGGTGCACTTGTACTGCACGGTCGCGCGATCGCTCAGCGCCAGATAGCCATGGGCAAATCCGGGCGGAATCCACAACATCCTCATGTTGTCTTCCGAGAGCTCTGCCCCTACCCACTGACCGAACGTGGGCGAGCTGCGCCGAATGTCGACAGCGACGTCAAAGATTGCGCCGCGGACCACGTGGACCAGCTTTCCCTGTGCGTGCCGCAGCTGATAGTGCAGGCCGCGCAGCACGTGCCGAACGGAGTGGCTTTGATTGTCCTGCACGAATCGCGCCTCTATTCCGGCCAGCCGGAATTTGCGCTCATGCCATACCTCGAGGAAATGCCCGCGCTCGTCGGGGAATGCCTGCGGCGTGATCGACACCACCTCCGGAAGGCGTGTGCGCTCGAACTGCATCGGTTATGGCTCGCTGACCAGAAGCTGCGCCAGGTATTCTCCATAACACGTCTTGGCCAGAGGCCTGGCCAGTCCGGCGAGTTGATCGCCGGTGATGTAGCCCAGGCGGAACGCGATTTCCTCCGGACACGAGACCTTCTGTCCCTGTCGCGTCTCGATGGCTTCAATGAACTGCGACGCCTGCATCAATGACTCATGGGTACCCGTGTCTAACCAGGCGATGCCCCGGCCCAGGAGCTCGATGCGCAGCGCGTGTCGCTGCAGATAGATGCGATTGAGATCGGTGATCTCCAGCTCACCGCGGTCGGACGGAACGAGTGTCGCCGCGATGTCGACCACGTCCCCATCATAGAAATAGAGCCCGGTGACGGCGAAATTGGATTTCGGCTGTGCCGGTTTTTCTTCGATGGAAATCGGCAGGCCCGCGCCATCTATCTCGACCACGCCATATCGTCGTGGGTCCTTCACGTGGTACCCGAACACTGTGGCACCGACGGAATGGGCCGCCGCGGTCCGCAACCGGTCGGGAAGTCCATGCCCATAGAAGATGTTGTCGCCAAGGATGAGCGCGACGCGGCCGCCGCCGATAAACGACTGGCCGATGATGAATGCTTGCGCGAGGCCCTCGGGGCGCGCCTGAGTTGCGTAGCTCAGACTGATCCCCCACTGACTCCCGTCTCCCAGCAAGCGCCGGTACTGCGAAAGGTCGGCGGGCGTGCAGATGACCAGGATGTCACGGATGCCCGCCAGCAGCAGCGTACACAGTGGATAGTAGATCATCGGCTTGTCATAGACGGGGAGAAGCTGCTTGCTGACGCCCAACGTCACGGGATGAAGCCGGGTGCCAGACCCGCCTGCAAGAATGATTCCCTTCATTGTGGTATGCGTCATGCGTCTCGCCTCTGGACTTCCGCCCCGGCGCCTATCTCTTTGACAGGAATGCGTGATGCGATTCAACAGATCACATCAGGCTCCGTCAAGCTACTTGTCGGGCGGCTCTCGTGGATAGTTTGATATCCGGGGTCGGAGCAAGCCCGGCTGCTAGACTTCCGCAGGACCGGTCCCGTTCTGGACTTTCGCGTTCGGGAACTTTGCAATGAACGATGCCGACCTGCGTTTTGCCGAGATGACGCACCAGCGACTGTTCGTGGACGATCAGACCATCCACGACGCCGGGGCGCACACCGCCTTCTTCGAGCCCGTGGCCGCCAAAGCGGCGCCGCTGATTGCCGCCCGGATGAAGGGCGCGCTCGAAGCCGGCGAGCCGTTGTCGCTGGTTCGGGTCGGCAATGGCGAGGGCAACGCGGTGTCCCTGGTCGAGGAACCCGCCTCGCGAGCTATCTACGAGGGGTTCGACTTCGAGTTCGTGAGTCAGAACGGCATGTCGATCGGGCTCGACGAGGCCGTGCCCTTTTCCGCGCGGGTCGTCGACGCGATCAAATCCGCTGACATCCAGTGTTACCGGATCCATCGCTACGATGAGGAAGCGGGCGTGCGCCAATGCCTGGCCCGCTCGGCCCTGTCCCCCGCGTTCGGCATCATCTACGCTCGCGTGCTCTTCCACCGGCAGCTGTGCGCCTCGCGCGGAAAGCCGACCTGGTTCTCCAACGCGTGGATCCATTTCGATCTGATCGAACACCTGGATGCCCTGCTTTCGATTGCAAGCGACGTCTGCATCGTCACGGGACGGCAGGAGCTGGAAAGCAAGTTTCGCGAACGGCTGGGCGAGCGCCTGCGTCTGTTCGCCGGAGTTCCCGTCCAGGGCTATGTTCCGCCTTCACGGGCCGACTCGCACTTCGCGCGGTTCGAGGACTTGCGCACTTTGATAGGCCGTCACGTCGGCCCCGGGACGCTCGCCCTCATCGGCGCCGGCCTGTTCGGCAAGGTGTACTGTCAGGACGCGCGTGATCGCGGCGCAGTGGCCGTGGACATGGGCAGCGCATTCGACTTACTGGCGGGCCTCATGACCCGCCCGGTCCATCGCCAGATCGACGTCAACGCGATTCGTTGGTGACGCGAGGTCTTCCATGACCAGGCGCTCGATCGCGGCGGCGCCCCGCATGTCGAGCTCCGCCCGCCGATCGCCAGCACCCGGCACTGATTCCGCGGCCAATGCGAACAGCGCGGGGAGATCGGCCGCCGTCGGTGCGAGGCGAATATCCGCGAAGCGTGCCAACTGGTTAGCGTGCCGTGTTTGTTCGTCGCGCGCGTCCTTGCGCAGGGGAACGCAAAGGATGGTCGCGCGCCCCTGCAGCGCCTCGAGCATCGAGTTATATCCGCCGGAGGTAATCACGAGATCCGCGCTGGCGTGCCGAAGCGTCATGTCGTGCACCTCGTTGTAGATGCGCACGCGTCCTCCATCGGATCCTTCCTGCGTGGCGACTTCGGATCGCAGGTTGGAGCGCGGCCCGAGCACGATGTCGAAGGCGAATCGTGGATGGCTGCGCGAAATCGCTATGCTGGCCGCGACCGTTGGCTCGCCGGTCTGCCCACCTCCCGCCGACGCAACTACCCAGAGGTCGTCGGGACCCAGGCCACGCGCACGCCGCGTGGCGGCGATGGCTTCGGCGGCGACGGGTTCGGCGACATAACCGGTGGTCACCGTTTTCGCGCGAATCACATCGTCCACAGCGTACTTTCCGGGAAAATCCACGACCCGTGCATCGGCCGCGACAAGGATCCTGTCGTAACGGTGCCGCAGCGCAGCGGCTGCCGAGCCGCCGAGGATCAGCCGATCGAGGTCCTCCGTGTCGTTGAGCACCCCGCGGGTCACGAGATACTTCCGGCAACGAGCGTGCTCGATGATCGGCGCGAGCTCCTCGTTCGCACCCAGGGGCAGATGGTCCACGAATATGGCATCGGGTCTGAAACCGCGCATAACGCCGTCGATGATCTCGCGCCGCAGTTGTACGGCGCCCGCCAGGTCCACATCCAGGAAAGGCGCACGACCCCAGTAGTTCGACTTCGCGGGAATGAGCGAGTCCCAGCTCGGCAGGTGCACGTATTCGCAGGTGGACGGAACGAAGTAGTTGGCCGCAGCCCGGTGGCCGGTGACGATCAGGCAGGCGAACCGGCCCTGCATCCGGTGGGCGATCCTGGCGAGTCGCCGCAAATGACCGAGACCCACGCCACCGTCGAAAACGAAGAATGCCGCTCGCCACTGTCGCATGCGCGGACTTAGTACACGGGGAGGGTCATCCCTCTCTTGTACCGGACATAGTCGCTCCGGTTCACCAGCAGCCAGGCCAGCTGTCGCAGGTGCTCGAGCGCTTCGGTGTCGATGTTCAGACCGCGCATGATCGATTTCGTCCAGCGCAGCTCGTCGGGATCGAAATCCTGGTCCATGTGGCCGTCGCGGACCGCTTGCATGAACAGCGCCGACCCGGGGAACGGTACGACCGCGAAGAACAACGCGTAATCGAGACCCTCCTCGACGTTTCGCTTGGCCATCGTGATGGTCTCGAAAATCTCATCGACCGTCTCGTCGGGGTAGCCAATCATGTAGTTGCCGGATACGCGGATCTCGTGTTCGTTGAACGCCTTGATCAACTTGGACGTGTTCGTATGGGCGACGCGCCACTTGGCCGAGGCATATCGGTCGAGGATGCGCTGCGAGGCCGATTCAAATGGCAGCGCGATCGATTCCATGCCCGCGTCGGCGAGCACCTCGATGAGCTCATAGTCGACCTGCAGTTCGCTCGTGCCCTGTTTGCCACGATGCAGGTGACAGAGATTCACGCCGTTCACGTCCAGCAGCTTGAGCCCGAGTTCCTTGACCATGCGGAAGATCTCGATCGCGCGACGCTTCTTCGCGAACAGGCTGTCGTCCTCGATGAAGACGTACTCGACGCCGAGATTCTTGAGAGTCTCGAATTCCCGGTAGGCGCGTTCGACGGACTTCATGCGAAACGCCCCGACGTTTCCATGCTCGGAGTCTTCCTGCTCACGAGAGATGTGGCAGTAGGCGCAGTTGAAAGGACAGCCGCGCGAAGTCTGCAGGGACGCGTAACGGATCGTCTTGCCCGCGGGGAAGTTTCCGCCATGCGGCCGCGAGATCTTCCAGTACTGTTGCATGGGCAGAAGATCCCACGCGGGCATGGGAAGCTCATCGAGGTTTTGCACCACCCTGCCGGGCGGCGTGACCCGTTCCGACCCGGTGTCGTCGAGATACGCGACGCCGGGCACTGCCGCGAGGGGCAGGCGCCCCTGGCACGCCTCCGCGATCCGCACGATCGCCGTCTCCGCTTCGGACATCGCGATCAAGTCCACGCCGGCTGCGAAGAAGCGCTTGCGCATGCTGCGAGCGTTCACGCCGCCGGCGACGACCAGCTTCTCGGGGAACCGGGCGCGTATCTGCGAGACCAGATCCAGGCAAGGGGTCGTCTGCGGCGTGAAAATGGAGGTCAGGCCGATGACATCGTGGTCCTCGACGATCTTCATGATGGCGTCCGCCGGCATTCCCACGCGACGCAATCCGTTGGGCTGCTCGGTGACGTTTTCGAAGCTCTCCGCAAGCGGCGAGCCTTCGAATCCCACGGTGCAGTCGAGCACGGTGACCGGGTACCCGGCGTCACGCAGCGCGCCCGCTAGATAGGAAAGACTCAGCGACCCATCCGGTTTGGCCACCTCATTGAGCGCGAACTGCAAGGGTGGATAGAGCAGCAGGAAGCGAGGAGACCCGCACCGCGAGCGGGCGACTTTCTGTTCGGCCGTAAATGCTGACATCCCTGTACCACACTCCCTCACCGGACCGGACCAGGCCGTCCCCGACGTCTTTGCAAGAATCGGCCGGATGCACAATGAAGTCAACCAGCATGGAGCGGCGCGCGATGACCGGGACCCGCTTCGTGTAGATAGACTATCTTCCCGGCGAGCGCCGCGCCAACGCACCGCACCGTTCATTTCCTCGCGACGGCAACCACCGTCTGGTAGAAGTGCGCGCCGGGCTTCCTGAGCATGCGCTCGCTGAGGTCCGCGAGCCCCAGCCCCATCAGGAAGCAGGCTGATGAGAACAGGTTGCCCTGGGCAACTACCCGCTGGTGGCTGAATTGCACCAGAAGCTCGCGCACGGCCCGGACGGTGAATCGCCAGCGGTCGTGATGCCGGGGGTTTTCCTGCTCGATGCACGGGACACTGAGCAGCAGGCGCCCGCCCGCTTTCAATACACGATGAAACTCGGCGATCGCCCTGGCCGGGTGCTCGACGTACTGCAGCACCTGGGTGCAGATGACGAGGTCGCGCGATTCGTTCGCCACCAGCGGCATGTCCTGGATGTCGGCCTGCAGCGAGCAGCCGGGCAGGATGTCGATATCCTGGTAGGACTCGACGTTGCGGGGATTCACGAATCGTCGATATCGGGAACCGCCGCACTCGAGCATGACTCCTTTCGCCCCACGCAGCTGCTTCGCCATGAATTCATCGATGTAGTAACGATCGATCGCGCCACCTCGCGTGTCGCCCCACCGCGGGCAGAACGGCTTCGTGCGCTCGAAGTCGCCCAAGTCGATGCGCGAGGGAATGATCCGTTTTCTTCTTCCCTTGGCCGGGATACGTGTTTTCTTCATGTGACGCGATCGTGACGCACGATATCCCGGCAATCGCGTCGCAGTGCGTCGAGGCTCGGGCAGCCTATCAACTGCATGGCGAGCCGCAATTCGTCCAGCAGAAGTTCGATTGCGGCGATGACGCCCTTCTGTCCTCCGCAGGCCAGGCCCCAGAGCACGGGCCTTCCCAGCAGAACGCCGTCCGCACCCAGTGCGTAAGCCTTGAGCAGGTCGGTACCCCGACGAAAGCCGCCGTCGACGAACAGCGGAACCCGACGATCAACCGCCGCCGCAATATCGGCGAGGACGGAGATGGTGGATTCCGCGGTGTCGAGCTGCCGGCCCCCGTGATTGGAGACGATGATCCCGGCCGCCCGCGACTCCAGCGCCGGCGCCACGTCGCCTGGACTCATGATCCCTTTCACGAACACGGGGAGGCGTGTTTTCGAGCAAAGCCAGTCCAGGTCTTTCCACGTGAGCGAGGGATCCAGCTCGGCACCCCGAAAGGAATGAATCGGATTGTTGTGATCGACCCGGCGCTGTTTCTCGAAGTTCGCCGCCGTGACGCGCCTGGGCAGGGAGAAACCATTCCGGATGTTCTTGTCCCTTTTGCCGGGCGCCGGACAGCCCAGGGTTACCACCAGAGCCTTGTAGCCGGCTTGCTCGGCTTTTTGGACCAATTCCAGGGTGACTGCTCTCTCCTTATATATATATGTCTGGAACCAGAGGTCGGCGTTCGCCGAGTTCCGGGCGATGTCGCCGAGACTGATGCTCGACATGCAGCTCACGATCATGGGGACGTCGAGGGCCTTTGCGGCCAGGGCCGTCGCGGTCTCACCCTCTTCATGGACCAGCCTGTGGAACGCGGTCGGACTGAAGCCGACGGGTGAGCGGAACCGGCGTCCCAGGAAAGTGGCCGAAAGGTCCAGAGTCGAGACATCCCTCAGGCACAGCGGTCGCAGCCTGATGTCGTCAAGATCGCGCCGATTACGCTCCCTGGTGATCTCATCGCAGGCGCCGGAATCGATGTAGTCGAACACGTCGGTGGACAGCCGCGCTCTCGCGCGCGCCTTCATGTCGTCGAGGTTCACGAAAGGCGCGCGGCGAACTGCCTTTTTCCTGATGCTCGGACGCATATTCTCGGCGGACTGTGCGGGTCTGATGCGACCGGGTCAGGAAGGCACGGCCGCGCGGGCGGTGATCCGCCGAGCCAGGCTCACCACGTCCGCGATGCGGACCGCCTCGAAGAATTCCATCGTCTCGTCCGCAGTGATCTCCACGTCGTAGGTGATGCTGAGCTGACTCACGATCGAAATCAGGCCCAGGGAGTCCAGATTCAGATCCGAGATGCGTGTCCCCAGCTCGACGGCCGAGGGATCGACGTTGCAGGTGGTCGCGATGGTCGAGATCAGGAAGTTGTCCAACAGCACTCCTCGATTCATATCAAACCGTCTGGTGCGGTATGGGCAACGACTGCAGATAGGGCAGCAACTGCTCGTTGTTGACGAGCCTGCGGGCGGGATCTTTCATGAAGCGCTCGAGGAAAGGGCGGCGCGACCCGGCGACCACGCCCAGGCGCCGTAGCCAGCGATCGGAGCCATCGAATTTTGCGGGGTTCTTGAGCGGCGCCCGGGCATGCGCGACCCGCATGTTGTCGATGAACGCGATGTCGCCCGGACAGGAAGAGACCTGGCGCGAGTTGCTCTCCAATCCCCCCATCAGCTCCTCGATCACGGGCAGCAGGTTGCCCCGGGTGCGGTAATCGTCCATCTGCTCCGAGATGCGCGCGAACGAGAACCTGATCCAGTCGTCCGGGCCATAAACGAACGAGGTCGACGTATCGACGTTGCTGCTGGCGGCCTTCTGGTAGTAGCTAGTCAGCAGCTTGAACTGGTACTTCTTCAGGGCCTCGAGCGTTTCGGGGCGCAACGAAGCCGGATCGGGCTTGTTCACCCGAGTCATATCGGCCGACGGGTTCCTGAGGTAAGCGAACGAAATCACATCGCAGGTGGTGTGAAGGCGATTGTCAGGGCCGCGGTTGTAGGGCGCATCTTCGGTGTGCCAGTTGACCGCGAACCGCGTGCTCGCGCCAGGCCGCAGATTCTTGTTCGTCGGCATGAGGTCGTCGCAGACATTCGAGTTCCCCTGCCCCGAGTAACCATAGGAATAACCGCCCGCGGCGCCGATGATGGCGCATCGCATGACATCCAGCGGAAACAGGACGTGCTCCGCCGGCGAGTCCAGCTCCGTCGGGGTCGGCGGAATGGGTTCATAACGCGGCAGCGCCTTGCCGAGATCGATCTCGATGACACCCACGGGACCGCGATGGGCGATCAGCTCGGCCAGCTTCTGGCCGAGCCGCCCGAGCGAGTCGATCGCGGCGCTGCCCTGTCGCTCGGCCTCGGCGATCGCCTCATGTTCTCGCCCGCGCAGCCGCGGCGCCGATACTTCATCGACGATCCCGCATAACGTGTCGAGCTCGAGGTCGGTGGGGACAACCCTTTCAATGAACGAGTTCATCGGGACTCAACCAGGCGTGCCCGCGAGTGACAGTCTTGAAACACCCCCGAGAGAATGTCTATGCCGTGGGTGAGCTCGTCCTTCGTGATGGTGAGTGGCGGTAACAGCTTGAGGGCCTCGTCTCGCGGCCCACAGGTCTCGATGATCAGTCCGCGCTCGAATGCGAGTCCGGATACTTTGCCCGCCAGTTCCTCGTCACCGACGTCCACCGCGAGGATGAGTCCCCGTCCGCGTACCTCGGCTTTCAGTCGCAGCTCTCCGAACATGTTCTGCAGCGAGCGGACCGCGTGGGCGGACTTCTCCTTGATCTGCACGCTGAACGTGTCATCGCACCAGTATTCCAGCGCGGCCGCGGCCGTAATAAATGCCGGATTGTTGCCGCGGAACGTTCCCGTGTGCTCTCCCGGCTCCCAGATGTCGAACTCCGGCTTGATGAGGAGCAACGACATGGGCAGTCCGAATCCGCTGATCGACTTGGACAAGCAGACCAGATCAGGGCGGATTCCGGACTCCTCGAAACTGAAGAAATCGCCCGTGCGACCGCAGCCCACCTGGATGTCGTCGACGATCAGCAGAATGTCGTGGCGCCGCGCGATCTGCTCGAGATGCCGCAGCCATTCGACACTGGCCACCCGCACCCCACCTTCCGCCTGGATGGTCTCGACGATGATGGCGGCCGGGAGTCCGAGTCCATTGCCAGGACTTCGCAGCAGCGCGTCCAGGCCATCGAGCGCATCCGACGCTGTTCCATGATCGCCATCGAACAGGATCGGGAAACTGTAGTGCAGCGGAACGCCGGCGCTTGCGCGCCGCGAGACTTTGCCACTCACGGCCAGCGATCCCATGCTCATCCCGTGAAAGGAGTTGACGCAGTGGATGACGGTCTGGCGCCCCGTGACCTTGCGCGCGAGCTTCAATGCGGCTTCGACCGCATTCGTGCCGGTGGGACCCGTGAACTGCACCTTGTAGGAAAGATTTCGCGGCTTCAGGATCGCGGCATCGAAGCGGTGCAGGAAGTCGCGCTTTGCGACGGTTGCCATGTCGAGGCTGTGGGTCACGCCGTCGGCAAGAAGATAGTCGACCAGCCTCTGCCTGAGGCGAGGGTTGTTGTGTCCGTAGTTCAGCGCCCCGGCACCGCTGAAAAAATCCAGGTAGCGCTTGCCGTGCTCATCGGTCAGCCAGCATCCGGACGCCTTTTCGAAAACGGCGGGGAAGTTTCGCGAGTAGATCCTGACTTCCGATTCCAGCGATTCGAAAGAGCCCAAACCCGGAGACAGGTGCGGCGCTGCATTCATCAGGCTGCTCCCGATGGCGCAAGATGTTTGATGATGCGGAACTCCTTCTCCCCACCCCAGGTCGCCGTGGTGTTCATGTCCACGATATAGAACCCGCCGTCATCATCGCGCATGACGTCGAGACATCCGAAATCCATCCCCGTCTCGGCAACGAAGCCGAAAACCGCATGCACCACCGGTAGCAGATCCGCGGGCACATCCGCGTCGAGGTTACCGGCTGCGTCGACGGAGAACAGCAGCAATCGCTGGCGGACCGAACGACCGATGGTTTTCACACGCGCGTTCTCGCTTCCTTCGGAGACGGCGAATCGATTGCACAGGAAATAGACGCGGTAGAACAGCCGGGATTCATTCTCGATATACCGCTCGACGACGAGATTGGGGTCGTCCCAGACGCCGGCCGGCAGATCACCGCGTGGTGCGACTAGATAGCCGTGATCGGCCTGCCGGTTGATGGCGTGCAGCGGGATCATCAGCGCGTCGAGTTCATCACCCGACAATCTCGCTTCGGGCACTCCACCGTAATTGCGATTGGTCTTGACTATCAGGACTTCCGATGCGTCGCCTTCTCGCGGAGCGGTCACAGTCGCGAGCCCCGCCCGCCGGCAGGAGTGCTGTACGAAGCGCTTGGAAATATCCACGATCGCGGCGTTCAGTGTCTGGATGCCGCGAGCGCGGAGCTGCGCGACCAGGCTGGCGCGATCGTGCGGACAGCGCGACGAGTCGGTGAGATTGATGTGGAACGCGAACGCGCCCGTGAAGTCCCGGGGGATTCGGCCGAGGATCTGATCTGTCGACTCGCCCACGATCAAGTTGAGTCGGGACGCCCCCGGAATCACCACGGGCAACAGGAAGCCCTGCCAGTGACTCAGGTCGTAAGCGAGAAGCGGCAGCGAAAGCGGCGGCCGCACGTGGATGCCGCTCTTCATCGAACTCCCACCGGAACGGATTCCGCCGCTGCGGCGAGGTGACTGCGATCCGCGGATGCCGGAAACAAGTCCGACTCCTCGCCGACTATGCGGGCGTGGACGCCAGGATCTGTTGCGCCTTCCGTGCAGAACAACAGCACGTGCGAGGCGGAATTCAATCCGAGCCGGTCACGCCACTGCGCGTTCGCGGCCGCATGCAGCAGCGCACCCACTCCCGCGGCGCCGGTCTCTCCGGCCACCACCGGCTCTCCGGATGCACGTCCGCTTGCCAGCATGCGCACGGCGCGCGCAGCCCAGGAGTCGTCGAGGCTCGTGCAAAAATTCAGTCGTGTCCTGAGCAGGTCCCAAGCCTGGGGCGAGGGACGACCGCAGGCCAGCCCTGCCATGATGGTGTCGAGCGAGCCACCGACCTGGGTGAATCGATCGCGTCTCGCGCTCTCGAGGACGCAGGCCGCGCGGACGGGTTCCACACTCACCAGGGTCGGAGCTTTCGATCCCAGCGCGGAATGCAGGTAGTCGCTGACTGCGCCCGCGAACGAGCCGACTCCGCACTGCAGAAAAACATGGCTGATGCTCGCGAGCGACATCTGATCGGCTATCTCGCTGAGCATCACGCCGTATCCGGCCATGACGTCCCGCGGCACGTCGGTAAAGTCGTCGTAGGACGAATCGCTCAGCAATGCCCAGCCGTTCTCGCGGCACGCCCGTTGAACGGCGACCTCGGTGGCATCGTAGTTGCCCGCGATGCGAACGGTCCGCGCTCCGTATCGCTGGATAGCCCT
>Ga0070682_100001557_pt1 | contig 12832 bp, 10 predicted proteins | sample KBSC63LmetaG_FD_64668 | JGI IMG/M metagenome (GOLD analysis project Ga0070682, IMG submission 64668) | Corn rhizosphere microbial communities from Kellogg Biological Station, Michigan, USA - KBS C6-3L metaG | ecosystem: Host-associated > Plants > Roots > Rhizosphere | place: USA: Michigan... | reverse complement strand
ACCTCGACAATCCCTCCGTTGCCACGCCGATCGACCTCGTGCCGCACCAAGCGAGGCAAAGAACGATCGACACTGTGCTCTCAAATTCCTTTGGGTTCGGAGGAACCAACGCCTCTTTGATCTTTCGCCGCTTGGACGCTTGACGCTGCTCAACGCGGCCCGCAGCCGAACCTCCCTTTCGCCATATTTCGCGTCAATTGGTTAAGGTTATCCGCAGGGCAAATTGCCATGTCGTTGACGAAGGACTTTTCGGGGACGGCAAACGACAACGAGAATCTCGATCAGCCCGCCCCGGCCGGCAGGCAGGTCGCCACGGTGCTCCCACGCAGTCCGATCGAGGCGCTTGAGCCAATCCGCCCACCCGAGCTGCCCGACGAGCCTGAACCGAACCAGCATCCTTTCCTGGGGATGCTCGATGGCGTCTTCACCTTCTTCTTCATCTTGGCCTGTCTTGTCGTCGGCGTGTTCTATTGGGTCAAGGTGCAGTTCGACAAACCTGGCCCGCTTCCCACCTCGACGGTGATCGCAATCCCTCGTGGCGAAGGAGTGAGCGCCATCGCCGAGCGCCTCGGACGCGATGGCGTGATCGCTGACCGGCGCGTCTTCATGACCAGCATCATCTACTTCATGTATGTAAAGGGGCAGGGCAGCCTCAAAGCTGGCGAATATGAATTTCCCAAATATGCGAGCATGCGTCAGGTGCTCGACACGCTCGTTGAGGGCAAATCGATAGAGCATAAAATTACATTCGCGGAAGGGCTGACCACGGAGCAAATCGTCGACAGGTTGAGAGCGAATCCCGATCTTCACGGAGATATCGCCCAAGTCCCCGCCGAGGGCACTTTGCTTCCCGACACTTACAAATTTGGAAAGAACGACACGCGGCAGGACATCATCGAGCGCATGCAGACGGCCCAGGCAAAATTTCTCGCCAAAGTCTGGCAAGAGCGCGATGAGGACATCGTGGTCACGACGCCGCAGCAAGCTTTGATCCTTGCCTCGATTGTGGAGAAGGAGACCGGTCGCGCCGACGAGCGTCCGCGCATTGCAAAGGTGTTCCAAAATCGGCTCAAGAAGAACATGCGGCTGCAATCGGATCCGACCATCATCTATGGTCTCGTGGGCGGCAAGGCAGTCCTCGATCACCCGATTCAGCAGGACGAAGTCGATCGCGATACGCCTTATAACACTTACAAAATCAATGGCTTACCGCCGACGCCAATCGCCTGCCCGGGCCGCGCCTCGATCGAGGCTGTACTGAAGCCTGCCAAGACGAAAGACCTCTATTTTGTGGCCGACGGCAGTGGCGGCCACGTGTTCGCTGCCTCACTCGAGGAACACAATAGAAATGTCGCGAAGTGGCGGGTCGTGGAGCGCGAGATGAGAGCGAGAGAGGCCGAAGAAGCCGCGGCTCAAGCTGCCGCGCAAGCGGCAGCAGCAGCGGACGGTGGAAGCGCCGTGGCGGATGCTGCCGCCGCGCAAAATGCTGCAACCTCTCCCGGCGCTATCGGCACGCAGCCTAAAGTCGCGGGAGCAGCCGTTGCCAAAGGCACTTCAAGCGCGATGGCCGCAGATCCCGCCGCGCCTGGAGCGTTCGCCGATCCAGATGCGCTCAATGGCGGGCAAAATCCCTTCTCGCCTGAGGGCGTTCCAGATGATGAGGCGCCTCCCAAGCCGCTGCGTAACCCGAAACGCTAGCCCGCTCGGGTGACCAAAAGACTTGCGACTCGGCTTATAAGCGGCGAGGCTTAAACTCACTTTCGAAGTCGCAAGGCTTGGCCAACGGATGACCCTCAAAAGCATGACCGGCTTCGCTCGCGCGGACGGCGTGCATGGGGACACGAGTTGGTCTTGGGAGGCGCGCAGCGTCAATGGCCGCGGTCTCGAACTTCGTCTGCGTCTCCCGTCTGGTTTCGAGTCGCTCGAGATCAGGGTGCGAGGTCTCGCTCAAGAGAAGCTCGCGCGCGGCAATTGCACCCTGAACCTGAGTGTTAGGCGAGAAGCGGGCAGGACCGAGATTCGCCTGAACGAAGCGGCGCTTGCTCAAGCACGGGCGGTGGCGGAGCGGGCCCAAGCCTTGACTGATCTCAAAACGGCACGCCTTGATACGTTGCTCGCAATGCGCGGCGTGGTCGAGGCCGTTGAGGCAGAGGAGAGCGAGGAGGCGCAGGCTGCGCTCTATCATGCGCTTCTGGCAGGTCTTGCCAGAGTGCTCGATGAGCTTGTGCACGCCCGCGCGGCGGAAGGCGAGCGCCTTGAGGCGGTGATCTCAAAACAGCTTGCAACCATCGCTGCTCTTATCGGTCGCGCTTCAGACGCCGCCGCGCGCCAATCCGAAGCGCTTGGCGCGCGGCTCGCCGAGCAGGTCGCGCGCCTTACTGAGGCTAGTGCTGGGCTGGACCCAGAGCGGCTTCACCAGGAAGCTCTTTTGCTTGCGGCAAAGGCCGACATCCAAGAAGAGCTCGACCGATTGCGCGCGCATCTCGCGGCAGCCAACGAGCACATCGAGAGCAATCAGCCGGTCGGTCGCAAGTTCGAATTCCTTGCGCAGGAACTCAACCGCGAGGCGAATACCATCTGCTCAAAAGCCTCCGACATCGAGATCAGCCGCACGGGGATCGAGCTCAAGACCGTGATCGATCAGCTGCGCGAGCAGGTCCAGAACATCGAGTGAGGCTTTAAGGCATGGAAGAGACCGGCATCGCCAGAAGGGGACTCATGCTGGTGCTCTCCTCGCCATCGGGCGCGGGCAAGACTACCATCGCGCGCAAGTTGCTCGAGCAGGACCTGGGCATCGAGATATCGGTTTCCCACACCACCCGTAAAATGCGCAAAGGCGAGAGAGATGGACAGGACTACCACTTTGTGAGCCACGACACCTTCACCAAAATGCGCGACCACGGCGAGTTCCTGGAATGGGCGGTGGTGTTCGACAATTACTACGGCACGACGCGCAAGCCCGTGGAGGAGGCACTCGCCGCAGGACGCGATGTTTTATTCGATGTCGACTGGCAGGGCGCGGCAAGTTTGCGCGACAAGGCTCGAGACGACGTCGTTACTGTGTTCATTCTGCCGCCGACCGCAGCGGATCTCGAGCAACGCCTCAATGTGCGGGCGCAGGACCCTCCCGAGATCGTGCGCCGGAGAATGCTCGGCGCGAGTAACGAAATCCAGCATTGGACCGAGTACCACTATGTTGTCGTCAATTACGATATCGACCGGTCGGTCGCCGCGATCCGCGCCGTACTGACGGCTGAGAGGCTGCGCCGAACTCGCCTTACCGGACTCAAGCAATTCGTGCAGAATTTACTGGCCGCGCTCTAGCGCCGTGGCTCTTTGAGCGCGTTGGTGATGCGGCAGAAATCGGCGACGGCAAGGTCTTCGGCTCGGGCTTTCGGGTCGATCTCGAGTCTCTCGAGGAGTTCTTCTGTGTCCGGGGTTAGCTGACGGAGCGACGCGCGCAGCATCTTACGCCTTTGGCCGAACATTGCGGCCGTCCCTTTTTCCAACGCCTCCACATCGCACGCGGGTTCCGGCGTCGCCCTCGGCAGGAGCTCAACAAGGGCAGAATCGACCTTAGGCCTAGGCGTGAAGGCCGCACCCGGCAGCTTGAAAAGGATGCGTGGCTGTGTGCGCCATTGCGACAGCACGGCAAGACGCCCGTAGTCCTTGGCACCAGGCTTGGCTACGATGCGGTCGGCGACCTCGCGCTGGAACATGAGCACGAGTCGATCAAACCAGGGAGGCCAAGGCTCGGACTTGAGCCAGCCGACCAACAACGGGGTCCCGACGCCGTAAGGCAGATTAGCGACGATGCGGGCGGGAGGATGGAGCGCCAAACCGGCATAGTCCACCTTTCGTGCGTCCGCGGCGACAATATCGAGCCGGCCGGGATACAGGGCGGCAATATCGGACAGGGCAGAGAGGCAGCGTTCGTCTCTTTCGATAGCGACGACGCGCGACGCTCCTTCGAAAAGGAGCGCGCGCGTGAGCCCCCCGGGTCCGGGGCCAACCTCGACAATGGTTACCCCCTCTAGCGGCCCCGCCGCACGCGCGATACGGCGCGTGAGATTGAAATCAAGCAGGAAATTCTGGCCGAGGCTCTTCTTCGCCGAGAGGCCAGAGGCGCGGATCACCTCGCCGAGCGGCGGCAGGCCGTCAGGCGTGCTCACGCGCGCCTCTCTGCATGTCGGCTCATGGCGTCGGCAAGCCGGAGCGCCTCGATGAGGCTTCTCGGATTGGCTTTGCCGGTACCGGCGAGAGTGAACGCGGTCCCATGGTCCGGGGAGGTGCGCACAAACGGAAGCCCGAGCGTGATATTGACGCCCTCGTCGAAGGCGAGCGTTTTCAGCGGCACGAGCGCCTGGTCGTGATACATGCAGATGGCCGCGTCATAGGTCGCGCGTGCGCCGGCATGGAACAGAGTGTCAGCGGGGTAGGGGCCGGTCACTTCGAGACCCTTGTTGCGTGCCGCTTCGATGGCGGGCTGGATGATGTCGATCTCCTCACGGCCCAGCCCTCCCTCCTCTCCGGCATGGGGGTTCAGCCCGGTCACTACGAGCCGCGGCCGAGAAATTCCAAAAAATCGGTCGAGGTCTCGTGCCGTGGTCTCGATGGTCGAAAGGATCAGCTCCTCTGTGAGCGCCGCCGGCACGTCTTTCAGAGGAATATGGATTGTGACCGGAACGACCTTGAGCCATTTCGAGGCGAGCATCATCACGGGATGGGGAACTGCTCCGCCTGTCGCCGAAAGCGAAGCGAGATATTCGGTATGCCCCCGGAAAGCGAAACCGCCCCGATAGAGCATTGCCTTGCTGATCGGATTGGTGACGACGGCGCGCGCCTCGCCTGCCTGAACAAGACGTACGGCTTTTTCGATGGATTCCTGCACGGCGGGCGCAGCCTCGCCGTCTGGTCGGCCTGGCACCACAGTCCCGGCCACCGCGATAGAAATAACGGGAAGCTCCTCGGCGAAGCGCTCCTCCGCCACAACCGGATCCACAACAGTTGCGATCGGCACTCTCAGGCGGAGAGCTTCGGCCCGCGTCGCAAGCACGCTTGCTTCGCCCAACAGCACGAAGGCCGGAATCGGCTCATGTTCGCGCGCGAGCCATGCGAGCAACGTGATATCAGGCCCAATCCCGGCGGGGTCGCCTAGGGTGAGCGCCAGGGGACGTTCGGCGAGACCCATGGCCTCGGGCTAGCACGAATAGGCGTTCAGCGGTATTCGATGAAGGCGTCCTGACGGAGATCGCGCAGCAGCCGATCGGCACGGATCCCCATCTCCTCGTTCATCAGTTTCCGCTGCATGTCCTCGCGCGTCTTGTCGTCACCTTTCACCGAGCGCTTGCCACACACGGCGTACATCTCCACCGCCGATGCTGTGAGGGTAGGGGGCGTCATCTGTCCCATCTTGGCGTTCATCACGAGTAGCCTTGCGGGCTGCACTATCGAAGCGGGCTGTTGGTCGGCCAGCGTTTTGACACTGGCGCCCTCGACACCCTTGGCAAGATCGGCGCAAGATCCAAATTTGCTGCGTGCGCTTTCCGCCGCCGCAAGCCTTTCGGCAATCGTCTTCTGGTCGGCGCCGGCGGGTAACTCGTACCTCACTTGACGCAGCTGAAGCGCCGTCTCCGCCGGGCCCGCGCTCGCCTGCCCACCAGCGTCTGACAGCGCCTTGTCGACATCGACATCGCCAATCTGGATCTCACGACGGAACTTTTGGCGCACCACGTTTTGCCACACGAGTTGCGACCTAATGCGATCCTTCAGCGTCTTAATGTTCACGCCGGCCTTGCCAAGCGCGGTTGCTAGGCCGTCCACGTTGAGATTGTTCTTCTTCGCCATGTCCTCGACGATCTGGGTGACGTCATCTTCGTCGACCGAAACGCTAAGCTTGCGGCCTTGTTGGACCTGCAGCCGCTCATCGATGAGTTGATCGGTGGCCTTCTTTTTCAGCTCGGGGGAGGGCTGTTCCTGCGTGGTGATGGCGAGGAAGCGCTCGCGCTGTTCGACGTCGTAATCCGATATGGGGTCATCATTGACGAGGACAACGATGGAGACCTCTTGTGTCATTCCAAGGCTCGCGGTGACGACCACAAAGACGACGAACACGAGCGCAGCGAGCAGGCCTTCGCCACACGACATAGCTCGGCAGGCGCGGTTTTTTTCCCCTGCGATCAAGTCAAGTCGGTAACGGTGAGAAGGCATGAACTCGCTCGGCTATGGAACGATTTCAGGGTTGGCCGATCCGAACACGTCGCTAACGGACGTCGAAGTCTGGTATGCGCCGAGATATTTCAAATTGAAGTTCACGAGGAAACGCTCATCTGGCTTGATATCCTGGTCTTCGATGAAGGAGCGCTGATAGGTCACGGACAGCAGGAAGCAGTCATCCTGGTACTGCAGGCCGAGTCCGTCGGTGATAGTCTGATCCGTCTGGATGTCGTAGCGAATGTTCCCAAGTAGCGACCAATCCTTGGTGAGCGCCAGAACGGCCGCCGTGAGCACCTCCTGGCGCGGTTGGTCGGCCGCGAGACCAGGCTCGCTGGTGACATCGGCATAGTTCACCTTGACCTGCGCAGGGCCATAGCGCATCCACGTGCCGACATCGCTTCGTTTTACGTCGAGCGTCTCTTGGTCAAAGCGCGTCTGGGCCGTGAACGAGACGTTCGAGCTGGCCTGCAGATAGAGGCCGGTTACGTAATCCGAGGCGTCGGTGGCAAGACCGGCCGAGCGGTAAAAGTCGGTATCGAACTCGTTCTGGCCAGCAATCTGATAACTTTGGCCGAACACCGCTTGTGCGTACGCGCCCGACATGAGTTGTGCCGTGTAGCGGAAGCCCACATTGGCGCGTGTCCCGGTCTCGATCCGGTCGTAACCGGAGAACTTGTCGATATCAAAGAGGAGCGTATCGTCGAACACCAGGCTGAGCGCGTCCTCGTTCGGGATGTCCTGTTGGTTGCCCGCGGTGTCAGGCCGCGCGATGATCTGGGCGATCGGCTCGAAGATATGGGTGACGCTCCCGGTCGTGGCGATGAAGGGATAGCGATATTCGAGACCGGCAACCGCGTCGCCACGCGCAACGAACCCGTTGTCCGGATTCTTGGTAACAAGGTCCTCCGACCCGGTCACTGTACTATTGTCAACCCCAGAAACGTTATAGACATCGCCGCGCAACTGCGCGAATGGCGTGAAGACCTCGCCGATCCCGTCGATCATCTGCCGCCGCCAGTTGCCTTCCACAATCAGCCGGTCAGAATCCACATTGTCTTTATTCGTGAACGCCATCACGTTTGAGTTGAAGCTGAGCTCGCCCCCAATGATCGGGTTCTTGACGATGTAGTCGTAGTCGATGATCGGATAGACCGTCGCGTCGGAGAACGGCTCATCGGTGAATAACAAGCTCTGCGTGCTGTAAAAACGCGTAGAGATATAGTTCCGGTCGTGGAGACCTTCGAGATAGACCTGGCTCACGTCATCGGTTTTGATCCGGCTGTCGAGATTGTAGAAGCGCCTGAAGGTATCGTCAGTCACAGCGGTAATGTCCCAACCCCAACTGTAATACGGATCAAGCGCGAATTTACCTGCAGTCTTGATGCTGCCGCGGAAGTCGCCATCAACAGGCGCCTCCACGGTGCCCTTATCCCAAACGCCGGCAAGCGCGATACTGTAACCGCCGCTCGTTAGGCGATGACGCCAATCGCCTTGAAGCAGTACGCCCGCATTCTCCGTGTAGGTCGGAGCGAAGGTGAAATCGTAGTGGTCCGAAAGAGCGAAGTAGTAGGGTACCTCAACTGTCGTGCCGAGCTCGTTGGAATGGCTATAGGTCGGCATCAGAAACCCTGACTTCCGCTTGACCGTAGGATCTGCGCTCTGGAACCAGGGCATCCAGATAACCGGCACGCCGAAGAAGTCGAAGAATACATTGTTGTAGGTAAGGGTGGCTTGGTCACGTTTGTGCGTGATTTTTTTCGCGCGAATGCGCCAGGTCGGTGGCTTGGTCGGGTCCTCCTCGCAAATCTTGCAGGGCGTGAACAAGGCCTTCTCGAACACCGTAACGTTGCCAGCCTGGCGCGAGGCGGATTGCGCTTGGATGCGCGTGTCGTCCTTGGTGACGAGTCTCAGCGTTTCGATGAAGCCATCGCGGAAGTCATCGGTAAGCGTGATGTGGTCGGAGCTGATCACCGCGCCGTCGGGATCCTTGATGCGGACATTGCCAACCGCGGTCAGGGTGTTGTTTCCGCGGTCGTAGACCACGCTGTCGGCAAGCAGGGTGTAATTACCGTAGTAAAGCTCGACATTGCCCTTGGCCGTGACTCTCGCGTTCTCGTTGTCGTAGATCATCTCGTCCGCCTGCAGCAGCATGGGGGCGGCCTTGTCGATCTTCGGCGGCTTGACGATCTGCTCAAGCGATGTCTGGGCTTGAGCGAAGGCCTTCTCCGAGGGGAACAGAAGGGCGACGAAGCAAGCCAAAACGCAGGCAAAAAGCGGCCACCGTACGCCGCGAGGAGCGGTGTCTCTAGACGCGGCGAGGCCGGGCGGGGCCCGGCGCAAAGAGATCAACCTTGCGAGATTGCCGGTCATCACCCGTCCTCTTTGTACAAGAGCACGGTGAGCGCGAGCGAAGCCGCGATGAGCACCGGGACCCAGGCTGCCGCCGCCGCGGAGGTCAGCCCCGCCATGGCGAAGTTGCGCGAAATCTCCGAGAACACGAAGAACAAAAACCCTGCCGCAAGACCAAAGATTGCGTTGATTTGAACGTTGCCGAAGCGGAAGCCGCGCAGCGAACAGGTGGCTGCGATCAGCACCATGGTGACGAGCAGGAACGGCCGCGACAGGAGAAGCTGATATTGCACGCGGTACTGAGTCGCGGGAAGTCCCGCACGCTCAGCGATCTGGATGAAGTTCGGCAGATCCCAGAACGAGATTGAGAACACAGTGCCGAGGCTATCGCGTACCTGCGCTGGCGTGAGATAAGTGCTGACCAGATATTCCTTGTAGAGCGCGGGCTCCTGACCCACGGTGCTGACCCACGCATCCTGTAGCTCCCAACGGCCATCCTTGAGTAGCGCGTGCTTCGCTTCGATGCGCTCGGTCAGGCCATTGTCCCGGTCGTACTGGAATAGGGTGACGCCGTTCAGCTCGAGTCCCTGGTTTAGCACCTCGAGCGCGTGCACCACCGACGGTCCGTCGGTGCCGTCCTCACGCAGCCATGCGCCGGCATTCTTGTTGGTCTTCATAAGGGAGTCGTCGCGTCCGAACGCTGCTGCATAAAGCTCTTCAGCTTGCGCGCGCGCGGCCGCAGCCACTGGGTTGTAGAACAGCACGAAGGCGACACCGAGCAGAAAGGCAACGATCATCGCCGGCAGCGTGAACTGCCACACCGAAATGCCCGCGGCGCGCAACACGACGAGTTCCGAGGATCGGCTCAGCATGAGGAAGATCCCGATCGTGCCGATCAGCACTGCGAAGGGGAGGGTCAGTTCCGAGAACGAGGGGAGTCGGAGCAGCGTAATCCAGGCGAGGAGGAAGCCCGGAACATCACCCGAATAGTTGCCTGCGCGGCGCAGCATCTCGATGAAATCGACGAAGAAGATCAGCACGCAACAGAGCAGGAACATCGCGATCATCGCGAGGAAGAAGCGCTGCGAGAAATAGCGCGCAAGCGTCCCCACTGCACTGATGCCCGGCATCTGCGCTCTCACGTCGTCTGCATCCCTCTACCGGCCCAAAACATTATCTTTTTTGGGAACTTGAGCTCGAAGCTCAGCTTGGACCGCAATTCTGGGGACATTTTAACGTGGGCGGCCCACGCAGCCAAGAAAATCGCCCCCAAGGGAATGGCATACACAAGGGCCACAGCCCAGGCATTTAGGGTGACTAGGTTGTTGGCTGTGAGCCCTGCAACTCGGAGCCCTACAGCGATACCAAAAGCGGTCAGAATCTGCCCCCACCGGCTCTCTCGCGTGGTGCGAGCGTGCCCGAGAAGCGCAATAGCGATGATGACGAAGGCCAAGGGGTAGAGCGGCGTCGAGAGACGCTCGTGCAACTCGGAGCGTATCTGGCCGTAATTTGCTTTGGCGATCTTGTCGTTCGGGTCGGGACTAATAAGATCGCTCACGTAACGTTCCCGAGGCCGCAGTTCTTTGTCGTCGTCATCTTTTGGGCTGAACTCGGAAATATCGAGCATATTCTGGTCAAAAGCGATGATTTGCACCCCTTTGTCTGCATTTTCTGCGTTGTATCGGTGCACAAACCCGTCGAACATCACGAGGTATGAGCCATCGTCGTTGCTGATGATGCGGCCCTTCTCGGCGAGATAGCTCATCACCTGCTTCGGGTCGCGCTCGTCCTGGACGAGCAAGCCCAGCAGGTTGCCATTCATATCGCGGTCCCTGATATGAAAAGTCAGGCCCGTCTCGGGGCTGGAAAATCGGCCTGGTTGAAGGACTTGAGAGATCAGGTCGGCCCTCACCTGAGTGATGAAGGTCCGCAGCTCGCGCACGCTTGCCGGCGTTATGAAAAGGTTGGCGAAAAGGATCACAAGCGACACAATTGCGCCGAGGGCGAGGATGGGAGCGCCGATGCGCCAAATCGGGGCGCCCGACGCCGTCATCACGATAAGCTCGCTGTCGCCGTTCATTCGGTCGAGCGTGTAAAGCGCAGCCATGAGCATCGCGTTCGGCGCGATGAGCGCGACAAGACTCGGCAGGCTAAGCAGAGTCATTTGGAAAAACAAAAGGATGCCCTGACCCTGTGAAGTAATCAGGTTAAGCTCTTTAAGAGCCGTGGCGAGCCACACCACGGCCGTTAAGGTCAGCAGAATGACGAGGAACGCGTTCGTCACCTGTCGAAACATATATCGGCCGAACAGCGTCATGGCCGCTTTTTACATCCCCGCGTGGCGCCTCAGCGTGACCTTAGGGACACGCCAACCCCCTGGTGCCAAACACGCTTCCCATCAGGGTAAGATGGCGGAATTTCGACGTTTTGCGAGGCTTGCTTTCCCCAATGGCAGGATTTAGGTAGGGCCGCTGTATTTCCCTCCGTTGTTGCAAAACTGCATCAAAGGACCTTTGGCCCGCAACGGAGGCGCTTTACCGATTCTCGCCCGCCCGATAGCAAAAGGGCGTCCACGGAGTGAATTGTGACCGATCAAACCGCCTTGTCCTTTGTCGGCAAAACCGCACCCTCCGACGGCGTCGTCGTGGTGTTCGCCGAGGAAGGCGCCAAGCTCACCCCTTCGGCTCAAGATCTCGACAAGAAATCGAAGGGGCTGCTTGATCGGGCCGTCGAGATCACAGGCTTCAAGGGCAAGAAGGAGCAGACGGTCGATCTGCTTGCGCCGCAGGGACTGAAATTCGCCCGTATCGTGCTCGCAGGCCTAGGCACGCCGAGCGCGTACGAACCCGAGGACTGGCTCAATCTGGGCGGCGTCGTAAGAGGTCTACTCAGCGGCAAGGAAGCGCCTAACGCGCATATCTTCCTCGAAACCGTTGGTGGCGATGTGACTCCAGCCGACGCGGCAAATTTTGGGCTCGGCGCATTGTTGCGCGGTTACAAGTTCAAAAAGTACAAGACCAAGGCGCGCAAGAGGACCGGATTGTCTGATGAAGCGAACGACAAGACGTTAAAGAAGATCGTCATCCATTCGAGCGACCCGAAAGGCGCCACGCAAGCCTTTGCGGCAAGCCGCGCGATCGCAGAGGGCGTGACGCTTGCCCGCGATCTCGTCAACGAGCCTGCCAATGTGCTTGGACCCGCAGAGTTCGCCGCGCGAACGAAGGAACTCACCAATGCCGGCGTGCAGGTTGAAGTGTTCGGACCGAAAGCACTCGAGAAACTTGGCATGAATGCGCTGCTCGCCGTAGGGCAGGGCAGCGACCGCCCAAGCCAGGTTGTAGTTATGCAGTGGAAAGGCGCCGGGGCGCGTGGTGGCGATCCCGTCGTCTTTGTCGGCAAAGGCGTCACCTTCGACACCGGTGGCATCTCGCTGAAACCCGCAGCCGGCATGGAGGAGATGAAAGGCGACATGGCGGGTGCGGCTACCGTCGTGGGCCTCATGCAAGCGATTGCCGAACGAAAGGCCAAAGTTAACGCCGTCGGCGTCGTCGGCCTCGTCGAGAACATGCCGAGCGGACGCGCGCAGCGGCCGGGCGATGTGGTCACCTCGATGTCGGGCCAGACCATCGAGGTGCTTAACACCGACGCCGAGGGCCGCATGGTGCTGGCGGACTGTCTCTGGTACGCGCAGGACCGCTTTAAGCCGAAGGCGCTAATCAATCTTGCCACGTTAACCGGCGCGGTGATGGTCGCGCTCGGGAAAGAGCATGCGGGCCTCTTCAGCAACAACGACGAACTTGCCGGCCGTCTGCTCGATGCTGGCAAGGTGACAGGCGAGAGACTGTGGCGGCTGCCGCTTGGACCGAAATACGACAAGATGATCGACTCGAAGGTCGCCGACATGAAGAACACCGGTGGCAAATGGGGCGGCTCGATCTCGGCCGCGCAATTTCTCCAGCGCTTCGTCAAGGACGGAACGGCCTGGGCTCATCTCGACATCGCAGGCACTGGACTGGCGTCGCCTGAGAGCGAGATCAATCGGAGCTGGGGATCTGGATTTGGTGTCAGACTGCTCGATCGCCTGGTGAGCGATCACTACGAGCAACATTAAGCTGTGCCGCGCACTGACAAAATCGACCGAACACAAATTTTCCATAATATACCTTATGCGAATCCGGTGGATGCAAGGCGGAATGACAATTAGAAGCCAATACACTGATAATGCTGCTGTTTTATCCGTCAAACGTGACCCCGTTTGGCTTCGAGT
>Ga0070682_100001556_pt1 | contig 12840 bp, 12 predicted proteins | sample KBSC63LmetaG_FD_64668 | JGI IMG/M metagenome (GOLD analysis project Ga0070682, IMG submission 64668) | Corn rhizosphere microbial communities from Kellogg Biological Station, Michigan, USA - KBS C6-3L metaG | ecosystem: Host-associated > Plants > Roots > Rhizosphere | place: USA: Michigan... | reverse complement strand
CTCCGGATCGCTTTCGGCATGGAGGGAAGAATTTTTTGCCGCATCTCGTCTTCGCCCGGCAGTTCTTCCGGCGTCGGTACTTTCGGCATTTCGGCCTGATGGGAAAAACCCGGCTCCTCGCGGTGGAAGGAGACGAGCATCGAGAAGATCGCCTGCCCGTGCTGGATCGCGCGCACGCCGCGCGTCGTGAAGCTCCGGCCGTCGCGCAGGCGGTCGACTTCGTAAACGATCGGCACTTTCGGATCGCCCGGCAGCATGAAATAGCCGTGCAGCGAATGCACCGGCACCTTCTCGACCGTACGGGTGGCGGCGACGAGCGCCTGTCCGATCACTTGTCCGCCGAAGACGCGCTGCCAGCTCGATTGCGGCGAGAGGCCGCGAAAGAGATTTACTTCCAGCGGCTCGAGATTGAGGATTTCCAGGAGCGTCTTGACGGCTTGAGACATTGGCAAGCTAGGACGTGTACTCATAAATCCGGCATCGTCAGCGCGGTTTGCTGAATGTCGGGTTCGCACGAAATACTGGATTGCCGCGAAAGGACGCCGAAGTGCCAATCGGCGACACTGAACGATGGATATCCCCACGTGATAATCAAGCAGACGCGCCTTGCCTTGGGTCTTCGGATGTCATACAGGCAAGCACTCTTTCTTCAAGAAGTTGCGCTCCCTGCCGAGTTGCAATCTCTCGTGCACGGCGGAACTGACTTTCAGCGTGCGGTCGGCCTGACGCTATCAAGATCTCACCTTCGACGCGGTGAATCTCTGCTTTCCACCACAGCTCTCCAGTTTGCTCGGCTGTCTGTATTGCTAGTGAGATTTGAGTGAGCGCCTCGTCGAATCGCTCCAGCGCTGCGAGCGCTTGCGCTTCGAAACTCAGCGTCATGGGCAAAAAAATTCTGTTTTCCAGCTTCGCGGCGTCCTTCCGCGCTCGGTGAATTTCCGCGATCCCCGCCTCGGATTCACCGCGCCCCACCAGGGAACAACCGAGAAAATGGCGACCAAACACGGCCCAAAGAGCCATCGCACGGTTTTCCGCTTCGGCGACCATTGTCGTTGCCGTCTCGTGCGCCTCTGCCCAGTTATTCTGGACTATACTCATGAACGAGGTCCAAAGTGAATTGTACAGCGTGGTGGTAGCATTATTTAGATATCGCGTTAATTCAGCCGCTTTCTCGGCTGTTGCCCGTGCTTCTGTATGTTGTCCGAGGAAGGTGAATGCAATAGCGAGATGACAGAGCGCGCCGACGCCCTGATCGTGGCCAAACAGGTGAGCGGTTTGGCTGTCTTGTTCGCGATCATACAGGCCAGCGGCCCGCGCACCATGCTCGCGCGCCTCGCCGAACCGGCCAGTCGTATTCAGAAAGACCGTCATCACACGATGCGCAACGAGCGTCGGGACGCGCTCGCCATCGCGGTCGGCGCGCCTGAGCATATCATTGGCGACTTTACTCATCGCAAAAAGATCCGCCCTGTTCCAGTACACCATTCCCAGCCCGTGCAGGACAGGAAAGGTGCGCGCATCGTCCGCCTCGGTAAGCAATTCGCGTGCGCACACGTAAGCTCGTTCGGTCTCGGCCGCGGAATAGCCCCGTGTCGCGATCTGCGCGGACCCGAGACTGATCTGAATGTCGAGTTCAATGCCACGGCTTGCCTCCGAAGGGGGAAGCGACCGGACGATTTCCAGCCCCCGCTTAAGATGAGCAAGGGCTTCGATATTGGCTGATCGAGCCACGGCCTGCTGTCCCGCCCGCAGCCATTCTGGCGCGGCCTCCGCAAGCAAGCCTGCATCGGTAAAGTGGTGGGCAATCAGCTCGGGCTCCGCTTCGCCCTCCTGTTTGAGCACCTGCGCAATACGCGCGTGAATCTCCTGCCGCCGGGAACGCAGCAGTGTGTCGTAGGCGGTGTCCTGGATCAGAGCATGCTTGAACACATAGACAGCGTCGGGCGGAGTCCCGCGGCGAAAAATGATCTCGGATCGGCGTAATATATCCAAGGCGTTCTGAAGATCTGCGCCTTTCCGCGGCGAGACCGCCTCGATCAAACCATGTGAGAACTCGCGGCCAATCGCCGCTCCGATCTGCGCAGTCTCTTTTGCGCCCTCCAGACGATCAAGACGTGCCATGAGCGAGTCCTGAAGAGTGAATGGAATAGCCAATGGCGGAAGTGGGCCGCTGAGTACAAAGGAGCCGTCCTTTTCGAGAAGCAGTCCCGACTCAAGGATATTCTTTGTAATTTCTTCTAGAAAGAGCGGAATCCCGTCGGACTTCACGATGATTTGGTCGAGCACCTCGATCGGGAGAGTTCGCCCGCCAGTGATGTTGTTGACCAGGTCCAAACATGACGTTCGGCTCAATCGGCTGAGTGCAAGGACCGTGCAATGGGAATGGCTTGACCACGGAGCCGCGAACTCCGGCCGGTGCGTGACAAGGATTATCGACCTCAGCTCCCTTACGCGATCTGCCAATACATCGACCAATTCGTGTGTGGTCGGATCAATCCAATGCGCATCCTCTAGGACAAACAATACGGGCCGCTGCGCCGCAAGCCCCTCGAAGATCCTAACGAGCGCTCCGAGCGTCTGCTGCTTCTGTTCGAGAGGAGTCAACGGAGGCGTCTGCCATTGCGCACTCGCGTCGATGGAAAGAAGGGAGGCTAAGAGGGGAAGACAAGCGACCGAGCCACTGCGGCGAAGGAGATCGGCAAGCTTCTCGATCTTCACATCGTTGGGCTCATCCCGCTCGATTGCGGCAGCGAACTGTAGTTGCTGAATAGCCGGGTAAAGTGGGCTGTTCATATGATGCGATGAGCACTGGTAGTGAATGCTCCAGCAGTCTTCATTGCGGAGCTTTTCTCGGATCGCTTCCGTAATTCGCGACTTACCGATCCCGGCATGGCCTGACAGAATCACAAGTTGGCCCTCTCCTTTGGCTGCCCGCCGCCACCGTTCCAGGAGAAGTTCCGTTTCTTGTTCTCGCCCGAGGAGCGCACCCAATCGTTCCGAGTGCGATGCTTGAAAGCGTGTCTCAACAGAGCGCTCGCGCTTTACCTTCCAGCTATGGACGGGCTTATTGATGCCCTTGAGGATTTGCGGTCCAAGGTCCTCATATTCAAACCGACGCCCGGCCAGGTCGCGCGTGGAAGAGCTGATCACGATGCCGTTTGGCCCAGCCAGGCCCTGCAGCCTTGCCGCAAGGTTGGGAGTTTCTCCGACGACCGCCCTTTCCTGGGCAGCTCCCTCGCCCACGATATCGCCAACGACAGCGAGACCAGTAGCGATCCCGATTCGCACCTGAAGCGGCTGACCCGTTCTAACCTGGAGCGCTCCCACTGCGGAGGTCAGACCCAATCCCGAACGGATGGCTCGCTCGGCGTCGTCCTCATGCGCTTTGGGGTAACCGAAGTAGATCAAAAGTCCGTCCCCGACGTATTTGGCAACGTAACCTTCGAACCGCGACACAACGTCGGCGCAGATATCCTGATAAGATCTAATAACGTCGCGCAGGTCCTCGGGATCGAGTCGTTCCGCGAGGCTTGTCGAACCCACCAGATCGCAAAACATCACGGTCAGGTGCCGACGCTCGGCGTCACCAGAGTGCACGACTTGGGATTGGCCGTGGAGTTGAATGGATGGAGCTGGTTCGGCTGTTACAGCTTTGAGCAATTCGGTCGCCTTAAGCAAACGCTTGCGATGACCAAGCGATTTGACGCCAATCTGCTGGAGCTCTGCATCCGTAAGATCGAGCAGCACCTCGCTGTCAATGTCGTTGTTGGAAAACGCATCGACATACTGCGCTAGACCGAGGTCCTGCAGCCAACGCCCAATGTCCATGATCTCGTCTCGTTTGTGGGGCCAAACTCGACAAAACTTCGAGTGAGCATAACTGGTCCGCTTTTAGGTGAATAGCGGAATGCGCTGCAGCGGCAGTCGATGGCGTTCACGCGGTGGGCTGATCAGCCAAATACATGCGGCGTGGCTGGTATGCCGGTAGGATCAGAGCCCTTGCAACAAAGAAGGGGGCGCTGGCCAATATCCTGCTGAGATGCAATCAGCGAGAAGAGTATCGACATGCGCCAAGCGAATGCCATGACCGACGTTCTGATCGCGGGGGCGGGAATTCCCGGCCTCACGCTTGCGCTGGCGCTCGCGCGCGCATTGAAGCCGAATTTTTCGGCGACGGTTTGCGACCCCTCGCTCGGGTTCGAGCCTGCGGCCGATGATCGCGTCTCGGCGATCACTGCGAGCGGCCGACACATGCTCATGGCGCTCGGCATCTGGCCGAAGATTAAGGCCGGCGCCGAGCCCGTGCATGAAATGATCATCACCGACAGCAAGCTTCAGGACGCGGTGCGGCCTACGTTTCTCAGCTTCGGTGAAGAAGCGGAGGCCGGCGAGCCGCTCGCGCATATCGTCGAGCACCGGGCGCTCATCGTGGCGTTGCGCGAGGCGGCGGCGGCCGAGGGCGTGGAATTGCTTGCGCAGCCGGTGCGGGGGTTCGAGCGGGAAAGCGAATTCGTTTCGGTTGCTTTCGGCGAGCACTCGCGCGCCGCGAAATTGCTTGTCGCGGCTGACGGCGCGCGCTCGAAATTGCGCGCGCAGGCGAAGATTTCTTCGGTCTCGGCCGATTACAAGCAGCTCGGCATCGTCGCGACGATCGGGCATGAGCGCGAACATAAGGGAATCGCGACGCAACACTTTTTGCCCGCGGGCACCTTCGCGACGCTGCCGCTGACGGGGAAGCGATCTTCAATTGTGTGGGCGGAGGAGGCGGACGAAGCGCGCCGTCTTGTCGCGCTGCCGCCGGAAGAATTCAAAAAGGAGCTGATCCGCCGTTTTGGCCTCAAGCTCGGCGGGATCGAAGTGCTCTCGAAAGTGCGCGCTTTTCCGCTTTCGCTTTCGATTGCGCGAAGCTTCACGGGCGAGCGTTTCGCGCTCCTCGGGGATGCCGCGCATGTCATCCATCCGCTCGCGGGACAGGGCTTGAATCTCGGCCTGCGCGATGCCGCGGCGCTCGCCGAAAGCATTTCGGACGCCGCGCGGCTCGGACTCGATCCGGGCGGGCCGGATGTGCTGAAGCGTTACGAGCGCTGGCGGCGTTCGGACACGGTCGCGATGGCGGGCGCGACCGACGGCCTCAACCGGCTGTTCTCGAACCAGTCCGATGCCTTGCGCATGTTGCGCGACGTGGGGCTGGGCGTTGTCGAGCGCGCGCCGAAGCTGAAGGAATTTTTCATGCATGAGGCCGCGGGCACCGGCGGCGAGGCGCCGAAGCTGATGCGCGGCGAGGTTTTATAAGAGAACTATGGCGCTCCGCACCCGGCTCACGGAAAAACTCCGCATCGAACATCCGATCCTATCCGCGCCGATGGCGTTCGCCGCCGGCGGCAAGCTTGCCGCCACCGTGACCGGTGCCGGCGGACTCGGCTTGATCGGCGGCGGCTATGGCGATTCGGAATGGCTCACGCGCGAATTCGCGGCGGCAGGAAACGCACGCATCGGCTGCGGCTTCATCACCTGGTCGCTCGCATCGAGGCCCGAATTGCTCGAGCAAGTGATCGCGCACTCGCCCGCCGCCGTGATGCTGTCATTCGGCGCGCCGGCGCCGTTTGCGCCTCGCGTGAAAGCAGCGGGCATTCCGCTGATTTGCCAGGTGCAGAGTTTGGCGCTTGCGCGCGATGCGGTCGCGGCGGGCGCCGACATCGTCGTCGCGCAAGGCACCGAAGCGGGCGGGCATGGCGCCGCGCGCGCCACGCTGACGCTCGTGCCGGAAATCGCCGATTATCTTGCGAAAGAATCGCCCGCGACCATTCTCGTCGCCGCGGGCGGCATCGCGGACGGGCGAGGCTTGGCGGCGGTGCTGATGCTCGGCGCGGAAGGCGTCTTGATGGGCTCGCGCTTCTGGGCGAGCCAAGAGGCGGCAGTGCATCCCGCGTTTCAGAACGTTGCGATGGCGGCGGATGGCGATGCGACCATTCGCACCACCGTCGTCGACATCGCGCGCAAGCTGGATTGGCCGAAGCCCTTCACCGCGCGGGTGATGAAGAACCGTTTTGTCAACGACTGGCACGGGCGCGAGACGGAGCTTGCCGAGCCCGCGACACAGGCGCGCGAGATGCAGCGTTATGTCGGCGCGATGCAGGCTGGCGAATGGAATGACACCGGCGTCTGGGTCGGTGAAGCCGCGGGCCTTATGCACGATGTGCGGCCGGCGGCGGAGCTTGTGCGCGAAATCGCGCGGGAAGCGGAGGATTTGCTTATGAAGCGCGCGTCTGCTTTCGTGATTTCCTAGCGCGCCTTATTTTTAATTTGTCATTACCGGGCCGTCGCGCCCGGCGAGCGGAACGTGAGCCGTGGCGCGGACGAGTCCCGGTAATCCATGAGATCTGTCCGCGTGTGCCGAGCTTCGTCATGGATCACCGGGTCTCGCAGCGTCAGCCGCTCGCGCTTGTGCGCTCGCGGGACGCTGCGGCCCGGTGATGACGGGAAAATGGAGCGACTCTAACTAATCCCCGAGCTTGCGCGCTTCTTCCTGCAGCATGATCGGAATGCCGTCGCGGATCGGGTAGGCGAGCTTCGCCTTGCGTGAAATCAATTCCTGCTTCTCGCGATCGTATTCGAGCGGCCCCTTGGTGACGGGGCAGACGAGGATTTCCAATAATTTCGGATCGAGCTTGCCGGGTTCGGTCATGATCGTTTCTCCGGCCGCACTTTATTGCATCGGCAAATCGTTGTCGCCGTCCTTGGCGAGCGCCATTTCGGTGATCGCAACGAGGACGTCGGCGCGGTTCTTGAGATCGGGCGCTTCGAGGAGCGCCTGTTTCTCGCGCGTGCCGTAAGGCGACATCATCGAGAGGCCGTTCACCAGCGCCTCGGTCGGCGCCTCCTCGATGTCCGTCCAATCGGCTTCCAGCTTGTTCGCCTTGAGGTAACTCGCGAGCGTTTTCAGCAGCGTTTCGCGATCGACATGCTCCTCGCCGAGGCGCGGCGTGAAGTCGGAGCGGAACGGAGAAAAGTCCACGCGGCACTGGCGATAGGGCATCGTCGCCGGCAGCTCTTCTTTGATACGAAAGCGCGCGATTCCCGTGAGCGTGATGAGATAGCGGCCATCGCCGGTTTCGGCGAATTGCGTGATTTTGCCCGCGCCGCCGACGGAAAAGAGCGCAGGCGTCGTCGCGGAGCCGCCTTTGCTCTCGTCCGGCTGGATCATGCCGATCACGCGCGATCCTTTCATCGCGTCGTCGGCCATGGCGAGATAGCGCGGCTCGAAAATATTGAGCGGAAGTTGCGCGCGCGGAAGGAGCAACGCGCCCGCAAGCGGAAAGACGGGAATCGTATCCGGCAGGTCTTCCGGCGTACGGTAATGCGCGCTCACCGTCATCGCTCGTCCCTTATGAGAAGAGAATCAGCGAAAGCTTTTTCCGTCCTTCGACGGTGTTCTCATCCGTGCCGCCCCAGGCTTCGAAAAACTGCACGAGCTGCTTGCGCGCGCCGTCGTCGTTCCATTTGCGGTCGCGGCGGATGATTTCGAGGAGATGATCGACCGCTTGCGCGCGCTTGCCTTGCGCCGCGAGCGCGACCGCGAGATCGAAGCGCGCTTGATGGTCGAGCGGGTTCGCGGCGACCTTCGCTTCGAGCGGCGCGATGTCGCCGACGCTCGCCGCTTGTTCCGCGAGATCGAGCGCGGCGCGCACGGCGGAGACCGCGGGGTCGTTGGCTTTTTCCTGCGGGATCAGCGCGAAGGTTTTCTTCGCCTCTTCGGTCTGGCCAGCCGCGAGCTGCGCGCGCACGAGGCCGGCGCGGGCGGCGATATTTTCGGGCTGCCCGGAAAGAACTTGCGAGAATGACGCAGCGGCGCCTGCCGCATCGCCCGACTTCAGACTTTCTTCCGCGCTCTTGATTAAATCGTCGGTGCCGCCGGTCGCGGGTCCGACGACCCGCTCGATGAAGGCTTTGACTTCCGGTTCCGGCAGCGCGCCGACGAAGCCGTCGACCGGCTGGCCGTTCGAGAACACGAAGACCGCGGGGATCGATTGGATGCCGAGCTGCTGCGCGACCTGCGGGTGCTCGTCGATATTCATCTTCGCGAGCTTCACCTTGCCGCTTGCCGCGCGCACGACTTTCTCGATCACGGGGCCGAGCGTCTTGCAGGGGCCGCACCAGGGCGCCCAGAAGTCGACCAGCACCGGGCGGCGCTTCGACTCCTCCATCACCTCTTTCACGAAATTCTGCGCCGTGACGTCGATCACGAGATCGCCGCCGGACGGGGGCGCGGCAGGGTTGGTTCCCTGATCTAAAAGCATTCTCTTCTCCGAGTAAGCCAAGTGGTGAATAGATGGGGCGGTTTTCGGCGGAATGCAAACGGCCTATTCGGCCGACGAGAGCGCCGCGATCAGCGGTTTGTGTCCCGTCGCTTCGAGGAAACGCAGGAGCATTTCCGCCTCGATCCGCGTGCTCATGGTGTTCGCGAGCGGGTGAAAATTGATCGGGCTTTGCTTTAGGAGAGCCGCATCGAGCACGACGCTCACGCGGTTTTCCCGGTCGTTCATGGCGCCGAAGGGCGTGACCGAACCCGGCGTCACGCCGAGGGTTTCCTGCATCAAGCCGGGTTTGCCAAACGAGAGCCGGCCAGACGCGCCGATCCTGTGATGCAGCGATTTCAGGTCGATTTTCGCTTCCTCGCCCGTCACCACTAGAAACAGGCGATCCTTGCGGTCGATCAGGAAGAGGTTTTTGGTATGCGCGCCGGGAATCGCGCCGCGCAGATGCTGCGATTGCTCGACGCTGAAGAGCGCCTCGTGTTCCACCGTCTTGTGCTCGATCTGGAGCCGGTCGAGGAGGGCGAACAGGTCTTGGGGCGTGGCGGGCATGGCTTATAGGCGAAGATTAACCGCCCGCGCAGGAGGTTGTCTCGCCGGTTGCTTTTTCAGGACAATTTGTCCTAGAACCGCCCCCTGCAATGGCCTTTCCAAAGGCCCGGATGCGGGTGTAGCTCAGGGGTAGAGCACGACCTTGCCAAGGTCGGGGTCGAGGGTTCGAATCCCTTCGCCCGCTCCAATATTTATTTAAGCCGAAAAGAAAAAACCATTTTCGGGCCGGTGTCTCACCGGCCCCGCGGGGCAGGAAGATGGAATTTTTGAAATCAAGCGGACGCGCGCGCGCCACGCTCTTCGTTTTGACGCTACTGGCAATGGGTTTTCAGGTCGCGCACGCGAACGCGAAAACCCTGGTGCTATTGTGCAAGGGCACCCAGCATTGCGCCACCTGCGCCGACAATCAGAAGCGGGTCGATTTTGACTGGACCTACACCGTCGACCTTTCCGCCAATACCGTGGACGGCCGTCCCGCAAAGATTTCAGACCAAAGGATTACCTGGCAGCTCAACTCGAGCACTCTTTTGGACGAACGGGAAATCAGCCGGTATTCGAAAAAATTTCATTTCGCGGGGAAACCGGTGAGCGGCGGCGGGGAAATTTACTACGGCGACGGCATTTGCACGCCACAAACGCAGAAAGCTTTCTAGCCGGAATCGCGCGACTTTCGCGCCCGTGCGCCCGTCATGGGCGCATGCTAGAGGTTCCCCAAGGTCACCCGACCGGGCTCTTGGGAGGAGATTTCCATGCGTGCACGTATTGCTGCTGCCCTGGCTGTCGCCGTTCTTTCGCTCCAACTCGCCGGTTGCGGCATCAACACCATCCCGACGGAAGAAGAGCGCGCGCGGGCCACCTGGAGCGAGGTGCTGAACCAGTATCAGCGCCGCTCCGACCTCGTTCCGAACCTGGTCGAGACCGTGAAGGGCTATGCGCAGCAGGAGCGCGACGTGCTCATTCAGGTCACCGAAGCGCGCGCGAAGGCGACGCAAGTGAAAGTCGACGCCTCCACCATCACCGATCCCGAAGCGTTCAAAAAATTCCAGGACGCGCAGGCGCAGCTCTCCGGCGTGCTCGGAAGATTGCTCGCGATTCAGGAGCGCTATCCAGAGCTGAAATCGAATGCGAATTTCCTCGCGTTGCAGTCGCAGCTCGAAGGAACGGAAAATCGCATCGCGGTGGCGCGGCGCGATTATATCGAGGCGGTGCGCGTCTATAACACCGAGCTTAAGACCTTCCCCGGCGTGTTGTGGGCGATGACGCTCTATCGCAACAATAAGCCGATGGAGACCTTCACCATCACGGAAGAGCAGATGCGTACGCCGAAGGTGAACTTCAACAAGAGTTGAGTCTGCCTTCCGACAGCGGCCCATGGCGGCGATTTTCTTTCGCGGATTTTTGCTCGGCGCGTTTTTGTTATTCGCGCCGGGCATTTCGCTCGCACAGAATTATGATTTCCCGCAGCTCACGGGACGCGTGGTCGACGAAGCGAACATTCTCGACGCCGCGGCGAAGATCGATATCGACACCAAGCTCGAGGATCTGGAGAAAAAAACCTCGACGCAATTTGTCGTGGTGACGCTTAAATCGCTGCGCGGGCGTACGATCGAGGAATACGGCTATCAGCTGGGCCGCCATTGGGGGATCGGGCAGAAGGGCACGAATAACGGCGTGCTCCTGATCGTCGCGCCGAACGAGCGAAAGGTCCGCATTGAAGTCGGCTACGGCTTGGAAGGAACGCTCACCGACGCGATCACGAGCGTGATCGTGCAAGGCACGATACTCCCGCGCTTTCGCGCCAACGATTATCAGGGCGGCATCCGGCAGGGTGTCGATGCCGTTCTCGAAGTGCTTTCCGGCAACCCCGACAAGTTCAAGCCGAAGGCTGTCCGGCAAAATGTCGGCGTCACGATCCTGGGCGTGCTCGCGCCGCTTTTGTTCAGCGTGCCGGGGCTGATTTTGCTGCTCATTTTGATCCATTTCATGTTCCGGCTGTTCGTGAAAATCGGCGAGTGGTTCGGCCTCATTCCGCCGCAGCCGAAGCGGAAACGATCAAGCTGGAGCTGGGTCGATTCCGCCGGCGCGGGCAGCTATTCGAGCGGATCGGGCTCAGGCTGGTCGAGCGGCGGCGGTGGCGGCGGGTTTTCGGGCGGCGGCGGTTCGTTCGGCGGCGGCGGCTCGTCGGGAAGCTGGTGAGGAGGCTCATGCAGATTTCGCCAGACGACGAAAAACGCATCACCGACGCGATCCGCGCCGCGGAGGCAAGAACCTCGGGCGAGATTTTCTGCGTTATGACTTCCGCGTCGAGCCGGTACGAATTCGTGCCGATCGCGCGCGCGGCGATCGTCGCGCTCTTGTTGCCGCTGCCGCTCTATTTCTTCACGCATCTGTGGTGGGACCAGATTTACTATGTGCAGCTCATGGCCTTCATCGGGCTTGCGATTTTGTTTTCGCTGCCGTGGCTGCGGCATCCCTTGGTGCCGCGCTGGATCAAGCGCGACCGGGCGAGCGCCGAAGCGCGCAAGCAATTCGCCGCGCACGGGCTGCATCTCACCGGCGAGCGGACGGGCGTTCTCATTTTCGCGTCGGTTGCCGAGCGCTATGTCGAGATCGTCGCGGATGCGGGGATCGCGAGCAAAGTCTCGCAAGACGTCTGGGATCGCGCGGTCGCGGAGTTGATCAAAGCGATCAAGGCGGGAGAGCCGGCGGAAGGCTTCGTGCGCGCCATTCAAATCTGCGGCGAGGTGCTCGCGCAGCATTTCCCGCCGCGGGCGATCAACAAGAACGAATTGCCGGACAAGCTGATTGTGATTTGAATTCGCTGTCATTCCGGGGCGCGAACGCAGCTCGCGAGCCCGGAATCCAGAGGAGAGCGCTGGATTCCGGATCGGCGCTTCGCGCCGTCCGGAATGACGAAGTCAACGCGCGAGTTTATAATATTCCGCGTTCGGCGCCATGTCGGTCGCGCTGGCGAGCCGGTTGCTCATGTTGAAAAGACCGGCGACCGCGGCGATATCCCAGATGTCGCGCTCGGAGAAGCCGTGCTTGCGAAGCGCCGTGCGGTCCTCTTCTCCCACCATCCACGGCTCGGCCGTGAGCTTCCATGAAAAATCCAGCATCGCGCGGGTGCGTGCGTCCAATTTCGCCGCGCGATAGTTCGCGACGACGGTTTCGGCGAGCTCCGGATCGCCCGAAAGCTTGCGCACGGCGGCGCCATGGGCGACCAGGCAATAATGACAGTGGTTGGCGCAGGAAACCGCGACCGCGATCAGTTCCCGCTCCAGTTTCGACAGGCTAGACGGCGCGAGCATCAAATCGTCCGACATCGCGACGAAGGACTTCAGCTTGGCGAGGTCGAATTCGTACGCCTTGAGAACATTCGGCACGAAGCCCAGTTTTTCCCGGCATTTCGCGAAATAGGCTTGCATCGCATCGTCGAGCTTCGCCGGCGGCAGATCGAGCGCGATCACTTTTTCGGGGCCTTTCATGGTCTTCCTCATTTTGCGCGAAACTACCGTCTAAAGCAGCTGCGAGAATATGACCGGAACCGCAAGCTCGACAATACAGCGATCCGGCGTAACACTCGGGACATCGTCGCGCCGTCATCATTTCTGCGCGCCGCGCGAGTAAGAGATTGCAATGGACGATATTGCTCTTGCCGGTGAAGATCAGCGCACAAGCCACGATCTGATCGACGAAGCGGCGCGCATTCCGGAGAAATCGGGGAAGGTGCCGGCGGGCTTCGTGAGCGCGCTCTTTTCGCGCGCCTCGCATGAGGATCTCGCGGCCTATCAGCCTGAGGATCTCGCGGCGCTTGCGCAGGCAAGTTTCGAGTTCCTGCAGACGCGCCACGACGCCGGCGCCAAGATCAAGCTTTCCAATCCGGCACCGGCGGGAAAGAAGCCGCTAGAGCGCATCACCGTCATCGAGATCGCGAATGACGACATGCCTTTTCTGCTCGATTCCGTGATGGGCG
>Ga0070682_100001555_pt1 | contig 12845 bp, 13 predicted proteins | sample KBSC63LmetaG_FD_64668 | JGI IMG/M metagenome (GOLD analysis project Ga0070682, IMG submission 64668) | Corn rhizosphere microbial communities from Kellogg Biological Station, Michigan, USA - KBS C6-3L metaG | ecosystem: Host-associated > Plants > Roots > Rhizosphere | place: USA: Michigan... | reverse complement strand
TGTGGTTTAAAAGAAACAAATATATAACTATTTAGAGGGCTTGAACGCCTGCATTAAGATTAAATATTATTAAAGACACAATAATTTATTCTTATGATCTGGTAACCAAACTATTTTATATACCTGTATCTTTTAATGTTTTTTTTCTATTGAATTAATTAGTTTTTTCTTACCTAAATTTAATAAAAAAAGTAAACAATAAAGAAATATTAATATATAAATAATAAAAAAAGGCGATTATTTCTTACAACCATCTCATTTATAAAAGTTTATTTTAAGCCCGATTTCGCGTAATTATTCACTAAAACACCTATAATAATGGAAAACCCGGCCTGTTTAAATCCCTACCAAGAGAGGCAAATCGTCACAAATTCCCTACTACAGCAATTTTAAAGAAATAAAATAAGCAGGTTAAAGCCTGTTACAATTCCTGAATTCTCCGGGAGTTGAACCGGTCATTTTTTTGAAAAATTTTGAAAAGTTGGATGGGTCGTAAGTAAAAATACGGGCAATTTCTGCAACTGATTTATCGGAGTTGATAAGCATTTGTTTGGCCTGTTCGATAATTTTTCCATCATAAAAATAACAGGGATGTTCTCCGGTTTCTTTTTTAACCGTATCCGTGAGATGTTTATGAGAAACTGCAAGTTCTCCGGCAATTTCGTTCAGTTCCATAAAATCAGGAACGGTCCCGGAAATAACATCCTGAATATGTTTGTCCAGAAAGGTAAAATATTGATGGGTTATTTCTTCACTTCTTTTCATCACTTATTGTTCTTGCTAATCTGTATTCAAGGTATAAATTTAATGATAAGATACAAAATAACATGGTGAACTTTTCGGATATTTCAGACTGAATGTTCAATAAAAACTGTCTTTGAAGGCTTGTGTAGAATTTTTTACTTTCAGTTTTTCCAGAATATTCTGCCGGTGTCTGCTTACGGTATTGACACTTATGAAAAGTAGATCTGCAATTTCTTTGCTGGCGTAGCCTTCCCCTACAAATTTTAAAACTTCCAGTTCTCTTGGACTCAGAATATTTTTATAATCAAGTTTATCTTTTACAACAACTTCCCCTTTTATTGTATTAATAATCATAAAATCAGGGACTGCAGATGAAGTCAGGGCAATATTATAAAGACATAAGGCCAGTCTCAATCTGCCATTGAAAGGAGAATACACATAAAACATACGGTGTTTTACCCAACGGTATTCTTCATTTTTATCCTTCATCCTGATTTTTGATACAACACTGTATTCTGTGCGCTCTTCCATTTCCATAGCTTCCAGTAATTTAAAAAAACGGAGTTCATGGATATATTTCTTCAGCCGATCATCAGGATGGATTTTTTTCAGCATCTCTTCTTCCCAGATTGAGTCAATTTTTGTGGGATTTTCGCCCATAGTCAGTCCCAGTTCACCAGCTGCTGCAGATTTATAGATATAGCTTTTATTTGCCTGCATATCGCTCAATACACAGATTGCCCCTTCCATCTGAGAGTACACAAGTGCCCTTTGCTTGTAGACTTCTATATCAAGCATGCATTTTCCGGAAGCGTTATCGAGCAATTTACCACTGAGCTGTTCACGGATTTCCATAATGGTTATTTATCAGTATTGACGCGAATGAGGTTTAATAATACTTTTGCTAAAATAATAATTTACCCTTAGAATTTATCCAAAGAGAATGAAGAAATTGATTTTAGGCTTTTGCGCCCTATTCCTGATTCAAAAGCTTTCTGCACAGAGTCTGGAAAAAATGACATGGTTCAATGAACCTGAAAAATGGGAAATCAAAAACAACAGCCTTTCGATGTTTGTAACACCGCAGAGTGATTACTGGAGAGTTTCCCATTATGGATTTACTGTGGATGACGCTCCCTTTTATTATGCCATTTATGGTGGTGAATTTGAAGCAAAAGTAAAAATCACCGGTAGTTATAAAGCAAGGTTTGACCAGATGGGTCTTATGCTGAGAACCGACAAGGAGCATTACATCAAAGCCGGAGTGGAATTTGTAGACGGCAAATATAATCTGAGCACTGTGGTAACCCACAACAAAAGTGACTGGAGTGTTATAACATTGGAAAAAACACTTCCTGCGGTATGGATAAAAGCAGTAAGAAGGCTGGATGCCGTGGAAATATTTTATTCTTTTGATGATAAAAATTATATCATGATGCGGAATGCGCCTCTTCAGGATAATACCCCGGTAATGGTGGGTTTAATGGCCGCCTGCCCTGACGGACAGGGATTCAGTGCGGTTTTTGAGAACTTTAAAGTAAAACATCTTCCGGATGAACGCAGACTGAAGTGGCTTGAAAACAATAAATAACGATTGAATTACATTTCAATATACAATCAGTTTAATCACCTCCTGTATTTATGGGAGGTTTTTGTATGTTTAAAAATTGATTTTTTGAATCGGAGAATAAAAAAGAGGCCTCACTTTTAATGGAGCCTCTTTTGTTTTTGAGATAAAGCCGTTTGTGTTCTTAGAATCATTATTTATACAATAAATCTTCTTTATTCGTTGTGAAAATATTTTTGCAAAAATATGAATATTCATAAGCCTTGACAAAGATATCATGTAGAATTAACCTCAGTTTTTTGTCAAATTTTTACTACAAAAAGCAATTAAATCCAGCTAAAAACCGTTCATCAGGAAATCTTAAAAAAAAACAGAAAAGCATTAATATTTATTATTTGCAAAATCCTAAAACCAATCACAAGTTCGGTACAGCACTGAGATTTATAGGAATATTTTCAAAATGAATACAGTATAAATTTATCACTTATTATTGAAATATCATAATGTTTCTGAAAATTTCATGTACCCTATCGTCTGCAAACCGGGATAAAACTTGTACAAAACAGATTTTAAGATACTGATTTATCGCCATAATTTCACTATTTTTACACAATCAAAAAATATAAAACACAAAAGACCTGAAAACTTCAATGATAAAAATTTATTTTCAATCGTTCCTGCCCATTAAAAAAACATTGACTTGTACAAACATTATTAACCGTCTTTTGCATTAGTGCAGGAGATATAGATCAGTTTTGCACATATATGAGAGTTTGGGCATTTATATTTGCTTGCATCTATTTAAACATTCACGGGCAGAGCCACACTTCAACGTGGTACAATATAGACAATGGGCTTCCGCAAAGTAGTGCAAAGGCCATTGTCAAAGACCGATATGGTTTTATATGGATCTCCACAGAAAACGGTCTTGTACGGTATGACGGGAGTTCGTTTATTACGTTTAATAATTTCAAAGTAAACAATCTTCATTTCGGGGAATTTATTGGTGATCCGCTTCTGGACAGTATTACGGTCCTTAATAATTTTCAGGAGAATAAAATTATCATTAAAAACAGGTTTCCAAAACTTTCCAATCTTATGGGGAGTGATAAAATGGCTTTTTCCAATGGCAATACTATTGTACAGCGAATTGCCAATAATATTATAACCTCAAGTTTCTATAATGATATTCATTATTTTATACAGTTTAAAAATTCAGCCTATTATTTTACAGAAAAGAATGCCATTATCTATAAAGAGGGAAAAAAGGAGACCAAAATAGCAATCCCTTTTACCAATAAGGATCTGAACAATACTTTTGTACTGAATGAAACTTTATTTATTAATGACCTGAAGAAAAGAAAAACCTATTCTATTCATAAAGGGCAGCTTTCTGTTTCTGAAGAACCAACACTTTTTAATCATCCGGACACCAAGATTTATTGGCAGCAGATTACCAATCAGACTTTTATCATCAATCATGATAATATTTATATTTTAGAAGGCAATGAAAAGGACCTCCGCTTAAAATTTCTTATAAAGTTTGAGGAAATAGGCAATCACTCCTACTGTTCTATGTATTTTGATAAAGACTTCAATAAACTTTATCTGGGAACGCTTAATAACGGGCTTAATGTACTTAAGCTTACCAATTTTTATATATCAAAAAAAGAAGCAGATTTTTCCAACAATGTGTATTACGCTTCTCTCCCGTTCAGTAAAAGCACCATCATTGCGGAGGACGGAACAGAATTTGGAAAAAATGGTATTGTCAATAAACACCTTTTCGGGTGCAATGACAATTATCTGATGATGTATGACAATTCTGAAAACATTCTGATCAGAAAGAGAAACAGTATTATCAGGTACTACAAAAATTCAGGGTACAAAAAGAAAGATTCTACTTTTATCAGCAATGGGTTTGAAAGTTTCATGAAAAGCGGAAATCTTTATGGAACTACATTTACGGACCTTTCAGGTACTCAACTTCGCCTTCATAAAAGCAACCTGTTCACCAATCCGGATTTTATTTATAATTTTAAAAGTTTTGTCAATATTTTTTTCCAATACAGTGATCAGGAAATTTTAACCGGGAATAGTGATGGTTTGTATTCGATAATACTGGGAAGCAATGCAATAACTCCCATCATTAAAAATATTCATATTAAAAGTATTTTCAGGACAAAGGATAATCTGATCTGGATTACTACGAATAAAAGTGGGTTTTATCTTTTCAAAAACCACAAACTCATCAAGATGCCGAATGACAGGAATGGCTACCTGCAATCTGCTCATTATATGCTGGAAGATCAAAAGGGTGCTTACTGGATTTCTTCTAATAATGGTCTTTTTAAGGTTCCTAAAAAACAACTGCTTCAGTACGCAGAAAACAGAAAAACTCCGGTCTTCTATTACCGTTTCACCAAAAGAGACGGCTTTCTGACGAATGAATTCAATGGGAGTTCGGAGCCTAATGCCTATGCTTTGGAGAATGGAGAATTTGTATTCCCATCAATGGACGGCTTTGTGTTTTTCAACCCCAATAATATCCGGACTTATTATCCGGAAAGGAATAAAATCTATATTGAAAGAGTAAAAATCGGAAATGCTGAACCTCAATATTTTCATCAGACGCTTGATTTAAAGAATGATTATAAGACGGCGGATGTTTTTATTGATATTCCTTATTTTTCTAATCCGGAAAACCTTTATCTCGAAGGAAAAATATCAGGAAAGGAAAATACTGAATGGGAACAGATTGCAACAGGAAACGAATTAAAATACACCATCAGCAATCTTTCTCCGGGTGAATATACACTTAGCATAAGAATCCTTATCTCTCCGGACGGAAAGTATGAGGTTAAAACAGTCCGTTTCAACATTCAGCCACTTTTTTATCAGACATTGCTGTTCAGAGTGTCCGCTTCTGTTATCATATTGATTATTATCATTGTGATTGTTCAGCTGACGACCAATTTTTTAAGAATAAAAAATAAAGCATTAAAGCAAATTGTCCATAATAAAAACTCTGAACTGAAAGAAACGTCTCTTCATCTTGAATTGGTAAAAAGCAACCTGCAGAAAGAAACGGAATATCAGAAAAAACTGGTGGAAACCATCAGCCACGATATCACCACTCCTATTCGCTTTATCGCCATGCTTTCTCAGAAACTTCATGAATCTGATGATGTGGAACTTCAGAAAAAATATTTTGACAGTATTTATAAATCTTCGGAGCAGCTTTACCAATTTACACTGAATTTAAAAGAATATACCGAACTCTATAAAGCTGAGAATATTTTTGAAGAAAAAGAATATCCTATCAACAGAATCCTGGAAATCAAAAACAGGCTATTTTGTGAAATTGCCAAGGAAAAAGGAACAACAATCACCCAACTTGCTGAGCGCACCATATATTCTAAGGTAAACGAAAGTATTTTAACAGCCATTATTCATAACATTCTTGATAATGCTGTGAAAAATACCTTTGAAGGAAACATCACCCTGAATATTACAGAAACCCAACAAAAATCTACAATCATAATCGCTGATACAGGTATCGGAATGTCTGCAGAACAGATTGCCACTTATATGAACCTGTTCAGAAATCCTAAGCTTGAAACTCCCAGCTTCAAAGGGAAAGGTCTTGGTCTGCACATGGTCATCCATCTGGTGAAAAAGATCAACGCTGAAATCAGTTTCAGCCAAAACAAGCCTTCGGGGACGGTTGTAAAAATAATACTCAATAAAAACTAACCTCTATGAATGAAAGAATTTTAATAGCTGATGATCATTATGTTGTAAGGGCAGGAACCTCTCTGGTTCTTGAAACTGCTTATCCGGAGTTGAAAATAGATTTTGCAGAAAACTATGACCAGGTGAAGAAAAAGCTCGGCAGTTCACGTTTTGACCTGCTTATTTTAGATATTGACATGCCTGGAACTCAGTATAAAAAAATGATTCCGGAGCTTAAAAATATACAGCACGACCTCAAGATTCTTATTTTCTCAGGATATGATAAAGATGTTGCCATCCAATATATCAGAGAGGGTGCCGAAGGTTACCTGAATAAGCAAAGCAGTGAGGAAGAAATCAAAAATGCTGTGAAAACAGTAATCGAAAAAGGATATTTCTATCCCGTGGAACTGATTGGCCTTATTATTCAGAACAAAAGAAACAACCCTGTAGAAAAGTTGTCATCCCGTGAATATGAAATCTTCAAGCTGCTTGCTGACGGAAACGGAAATCTTGAAATCGCCAACAGACTTAATATCCAGATGTCTACCGTGAGTACTTACAAAAAAAGAATTTTTCAAAAGCTTGATGTCACCAACATTGCAGAGCTTATTAAGGCCTACGAAATGATGCATTAACAAAAGGGGCCGGAATCTCATAGTATTCCGGCCCCAGAAAAAATACAAATCTCATTAGATTTTCATCAGTTGATCAGTAGATTTTTTTATAAAATCAATGCATTTTTAGAATCATAGAAAAGGTTTCGGTTAATATAACCTTTGTACAGACAGAAACAATTCTCTTGTATTATCAGAGGTATTGGAGTCTGTAGTGGTAGCATTGCTACTTCCTGTAGTTGATTTGTTATCTACACGGAATGCATAATACACTCTGTACCATCTTGGTTCCGGTTCCTGTATGGTAATATCAAAAGTAACAGTTTCATTATGAGTCTGGGTAAGATAAACACCATCATCAAACTGTCTGTAAGCTCCTGGTGATAATTTAATATTTCCGTTGTCAGAATCTCCTGTATGAGTGGACATTTCAGAAACCCAGATCTTCACATCTGAAGTTCCCACATTATAAAGTCTTGGGTTAAAAGTTGTGGCTGCTCCTGTTCCTGCTGAGCTGCTGTCAAATTGGGCATCAAGTCTTAAAAAACCTCCCAATACAGGAAGATCAGAAAGATAGGTACTCGCTAAAGTATTTGTTCCAGAAGTACCTGCTGGCATACTTCCATGATAGTAAATTAAATCTCCAACAGTAATATCATCATCTTTACCTCCAAAAGCAAACTTCCATGTTGTTCCGTTAAACATATAATATCCGGCTTTATCTACCTTTGCCGTCTTTGCAGAAGGTATAGTTACAGCTTGAGTCACATACACCAATGCTCCGGTTTGCGCCGCTAAATAGACATCATCTTTCGCCCTCAGCTGATCGCCCGTTACTCTGGGAGCCATTACACCATCAGGAACAGTTGTGACATCCGGCTTACCTTCTACGTGTAATGTTACTTTAGGAGAATCTGTATTGATACCAACCTGAGAATACATAATAGTTGAAACACACATCATTATGCCAATAAGAGGTAATTTTATTTTCTTCATTTTAGTATATTTGTTTAAAATTTATTTAGGGATGAATAAATCATGTGGATCAATTGACATATTATCAATTAACCCTTGTTGAGCTAGCTGGTGCAAAGTTATCTTCGCTGATAAATCAAATTCCTTAATAATCAATGAAAAACCGGAAACGGCTCACCAAAACACAAATAACTAACAATCAACGTTTTATTGCAGTCATTTTTTGATATTTGACTGTTACAAAGCGTATTGAAATGATTTAAAATTATCTGTTACCACAAATGAATACCGCAAAAGACATAAAAATAGAACAGTACAAAAGACAGTTAATTCATTATTATACTATTCTGATGTGTGTGATTCTTGCTATATTTGGGTTGATATTTACTTTTATCATCCCGGATAAAATAATGGCATGGTATCTTTATGGAGGACTTTTTTTACTGATATATACTTATCTGATTGTACGCAAATCTTACTCAGTAAATGTAATGGTACATTCTTATGTTATTATTGCGACTCTCTATAATTTCTACATTATGCTTGTTTTCTGGAATAATTCTATAGCAAGTTTTGTGTGGCTTATTCCGATTCCGCTGGCAGCCTATGTTTTCTTTTCAAGAAAATATGTCTTTATTTACAGCCTTTTTGTTCTATTGAATATTATAGCTGGATATCTTATTTCAAAAAATTTCAGCTTTGATTTCCCTCTGCACAGTCAGGATGATGTAAGAATTACGGATACTATCCTTATGGTTTCTAATGTGGCTGTAATATCTCTTCTGATCTATTTTAAAGATAAAATAAAAAGAGTTGAAATTTACCATGAAATTGAAGAGAAAACTCTGAATCCGGAAGTTCAGCCAACCCTTATAGCAGAAAAAGCTCCTTTTGCAGATGAACTGTTTGAGAAAATTGAGTTTGTCATGAGAGAAAAACAGTTGTATAAAGATGTAAATTTCAATATTTCAAAGCTTTCTGCAGAAATGGATATCAATAGCAGCTATATTTCAAAATCCATCCGTACAAAAGGATATCCCAATTTCAATAATTATCTGAATATGCACAGAATTGAGTGTGTAAAAAGACTGCTTACTGAAAATGATATTGAGAAAGTAACTCTTATGTATATTTATACCGAAGCAGGGTTCTCCAACCAATCTACTTTCAACAGGGTGTTCAAACAGATGGAAAGCATTACTCCTTCCGAATACATCAGCAGTTTGCAAATTCACTGATTTGTTTCACCAATACATATGATTGAAATAATGATTTTTAAATTCGGAAAATAATCAGGAAATTTACAAGACTTAATTTTTCTGTCAAACCACTGCATTTTAATTGCAAAAAATCATGAATTCATCTGAAAAAGCCAATCAGGGAAGCTCACGTTTCCGATATATAAAACTTTGTATTTTCTTTTCAGGACTTTCGGTTTTTGCACAGCTTTATCTTTTCCAGCCTATGCTGCCTATGGCTGCAGAACAGTTCGGGGTGTCTGTAGGTGATACTTCCCTTCTTGTCTCTTCCTCCACAATAGGTATGGCATTAGGGTTATTATTTTTTGCTTTTAAAGCTGACAGCTATTCAAGAAAAGGTCTGATGGTCTTTTCATTGATTTCATCTGCACTGCTTACCATTATTTCCACCTGGATCCCAAGTTTAAGTCTCCTGATCGCTATCGGAGTACTGAAAGGCTTTGTTGTTTCCGGAGTTTCGGCAGTTGCGCTGGCCTATCTCACAGAGGAAGTGAATGCTCTGGCAGTACCCGCAGCCATCAGCATGTACCTTAGCGGTAATACCATCGGTGGAATGAGCGGAAGAATAATGGCTACCCTTCTTGCTGGTGAATTCGGATGGCGTAATGCTGTTCTTTTTATCGGAATAGAAAGCTTCATTCTTGGGGCTGTATTCTGGAAATTATTTCCGGAGTCAAGATTTTTCAACCCACAGAAAACGGATTATCACCTTAAGGTAAAACAGATGAAGTTTTTTCTGACTAACCCTTATATGCTTCGATTGTATTGCACAGCTGCTTTACTGATGGGTGTTTTTGTGAGTGTTTATAATTATCTGACGTTCAGACTGGAAGCAAAACCATTTTCGTTAAGCCATTTTATCATTGCTTTTATCTTTCTCATGTACATTTTCGGAGTCTTTGGTACGATGATCACAGGGCGTCTTTCCAGAATGTTTCCTATGAATGATATCCTGAAAGGCTCCATCCTGTTTATGCTCACCGGAGCCGCATTGTTATTATCTGAAAATATCTATATTCTTATTTTCGGACTTGGTCTTTTTACTCTTTCCTTTTTCGCAGCCCACACGATGGCCAGCCAGATGACTGCATTGTATGCCAAACGTGGAAAGTCTTCAGCTACTTCTATTTACTGGCTGTTCTATTATTTTGGTTCCAGTATTCTGGGTAGTGGTACCGGTTATCTCCTTCATGCTTATTCCTGGAATGTCTTCATAGGAATTCTTATCATAGCTGTTATTATAGCCCTTCTCTTAACTACGGCTAATGTATTACCTAAAGGAAGAGCAAAAAACTAGTACCACATACATACCACATCCACTTTTTTTGGCAATATGCCATAATTCGCCTATGAGTGTACTATTTTAACATATTATTAATTTTTTATAGAGAAAATTTAACCTAACCTTCACTAAAACAGCCTACAACAATGTGATGCCGGGCATAGTATTTGCTATTTATACAGGACTTTATCATCACCTAAAAAATCAAAATATCATGAACGTAGCAGATTTAAAAATCAAGAACTTGGTGGAGTATAATAATCAGATTTATACGATCTCCGAGATCTTTCACAATGTCGAACAGGCTTATTTTGTAAAAATTGAAAATGATATTCAAAGTATCTCAGTCCCGGCAGCTTCTATCAAACCTATCAAAATAACAGAAGAATGGCTTGAGAAACTGGGATTCTCAAGAACGTACAGTTCAGATAAAAGTATACGGTATGAAAGACCGGAACCTTTTATAAAATACGATATAGACCTGAGTTCCAGAAAAATACTGGAAGGTCTGAAAATATATGGGAACGCTATAAAGTGTAAATACATCCATGAGTTTCAGAACATTTTCTCAAGCTTATTCGGAAAAGAAACAGCTTTGCATTATGGTTATTTGAAAACAGAATCGTAGTTTAAATAGTTCTAAGCTGTAGAAGACCACAATTTACAAGTTAAATTGTGGTCTTCTTCTTTTAAATAGGCTTCAAAAGGTTTCTTTATTTTATTTTTTTAAATTCAACCTGGTTAAGACAGGCCCTTAAAAAACATAAACTACAAATAAATACTTCCTTGTTGTGTACTTTACCCTACTGGAAGACTGCATTTTTCAAAACCTATTATTCCTTTGGTCCGTATTCAGCCTGCTTTATCACTACAATTTTTTAATATTTCCGTAAATTTGGGCCTATCGCACATCCTGACATGTTCGTTGGGAGCAAAGCACAATACCTCATGATGGATACGGATACTATACTTTTACAGCTGATAAAACACTTTAAGGAAATCATTTCTTTAGAAGACAAGGATATTGATTATATCACTTCTAAATTAGAAATCATACAGCTCAAAAAGAAAGAATACCTGCTTCGTGAAGGACAGGTTTCCAGACACATGCGCTTCATTGCCAAAGGAAGTCTGTATGCTTATCATATTGATGAAAAAGGAAAAGAAAATACGACTCAGCTAGGTATTGAAAACTGGTGGGTGAATGATCTGTACAGCTATCTGAGCGAACTGCCTTCAAGAATGTTTATTCAGGCTAATGAGGATACCACGATTATACAAATCAGTAAAAACCATTTGGAATTATTATATAAAGAAGTTCCTGCCATTTCAGAATTCTGGAGGCTGAAAATGCAGTCTGCTTATGTTACGTTACAGGAAAGAACCTTTGAACATTCAAGAGTTGATGCTTACACCAAATACAGGACATTCGTCACCACCTACCGTAATATTGAACAGCGGTTTCCTCAATACATGATTGCTTCCTACCTTGGAATCACAGTAGAATACCTGAGTTATCTTAGAAAAAAGCACCTGTCTGACCTTTCTTAAGATTTCTTAAGTTTATTCCGTTCCAGCCCGGATAATTTTGCTCACAGAATTTAATGAGTGAAATATGAAGGCAAAAATCATCACAATAACAGCTCTTGCATCAGCTTCCCTGAATCTGAATGCACAGAAACTTTCTTATACTCCGGATCTTGTTTTAGGACATCGGTCGTATACCTATATGCACAATGTCAATTATCAACTGAATGAACGGTTGAAACTGAATAATCTTACTTTATTTGATACAGAATACACCAAAGACCAAGAAAATATATTCTTCATCAGAAATACCCTGGCTTATAGCTTTACCAAAAGATTTAGCGCCAACGCAGCATTTGGAATTAAAAATCCCGGGGCATTTTTCAGCGCTTACCTGCAATACAAAATCGTCCAGCCCAGCTATTCTCTCTCCTACTCCATAGGAACTACTTATCAGAAAGGATTTTCGCTGGAACAGTCCATATCATTTGAATATACTCCTTATATGACAAAAGATCTCAAAGGATATTTCAGCCTACTGGCTATTGGAAATCTTGATGACAGCGGATATCCCAGAGGGCTGCAGTTTATCAGACTTGGTGTGAAACAGGACAAAATGATGTACGGGCTGGCCTCCAATTTTGATCAGCTTAACAACGGAAAAAAGACCCTGGAAAATATCGGGGCATTTATAAAATATAACTTTTAAATAATAATACGAAATGAAAAAGAACATTGATTTAGGAACGCTTATCTGCAGAATAGCTATTGGATTTCCAATGTCGGTTTATGGAATCAGCAAACTGATCCACGGAGTTGGATTTATTAAAGATATGATGACCATGCACGGTTTACCAGCATTCTTTGCTTATGGTGTCTTTGCGGGTGAAATTATAGCTCCTGTTATGTTGATTATAGGATTCAGGGCAAGGCTGGCAGGATTAATTTTTGCTGCTAACTGCTTTACTGCCACTATCCTTGCGCAAACGGCTAATATTTTCAAACTTAATGAATTTGGAGGCTGGGCTTTGGAATTACTGGTGATCTATATGCTCATAAGCCTAAGCTTTTTCTTTATAGGAGCAGGAAAGTATGCCGTTTCTACCCAAAATAAGTGGGATTAAAATACTTTGAAATTT
>Ga0070682_100001552_pt1 | contig 12862 bp, 12 predicted proteins | sample KBSC63LmetaG_FD_64668 | JGI IMG/M metagenome (GOLD analysis project Ga0070682, IMG submission 64668) | Corn rhizosphere microbial communities from Kellogg Biological Station, Michigan, USA - KBS C6-3L metaG | ecosystem: Host-associated > Plants > Roots > Rhizosphere | place: USA: Michigan... | reverse complement strand
ACTTGTCCGAAGATCGGGCCCTTGTGCAGCTCGAAGCGACCCGGCGCGGCGCCCGGCGCGCCGAGCGACAGCACGTTGGTCCCGATCACGTCGCTCGGCATCAGATCGGGCGTGAACTGGATGCGCGAGAAGGTAAGGTCGAGGCACTGCGCGAGCGTCTTCACGAGCAGCGTCTTGCCGAGCCCAGGGTTGCCCTCGAGCAACACGTGGCCGCCGGCGACGAGCCCCCACAGCACCTCCTCGACCACCTCGCCCTGGCCGACGATTACCTGCCCGATCGCTTCACGCAGGCGCACGCACGCGTTCTGCGCGGCGGCGACGCGCGATTCGAGATCGGAAACGGCAGGAGCGCTCGCCATGGGGCCCGCCAGGCTACCATCGAGCGGCACGGCTGCGCCTCCCGCCCTGTGCCAGATCGTGTCAGGCAAGGATCCGCGGGTCGCGGCCGCTCGGCGGCCGCTCGTGGTGGGCTCGGGCGAAAGCCGAAAATCAGCCCTGGGAACGCCTTTTGCACCAGCCCGAGCGCATGGGAAACGTCACGCTACGGATGGGCAATGTCGGGTTCCTTTTGGGGTTGGGTCTCGTGGGGTGCGGGGCCGCCGACACGATCGACAAGCACACGAGCCCGAACCGGCCGGCCGCGGTGACGGAGGCGAAGAGCGCTCTCACGCGCAGCCCGCCGACGGCGCCGGCCGACCTCTTGGCGAGCCGAGTCGGTGGCGACGAAGCGTTCGCCGTGGAGCTCTATCGAAAGCTCGGGGAGGGTGAGCTCGCCCATCGGAACCTGTTGTTCTCGCCGCACAGCATCTCGGTTGCGCTCGGCATGCTGTACGCGGGCACCGCCGGCACGACCAAGAGCGAGATGCAGAAGGTGTTGCATCTCGAGCAATCCGATGCCGACGTGGCGAGCGCGTACAACACGCTCGAGCAAGTGCTCGCGTCGCGCGGGACGAATGCCAGCGGCACGAAGGGCGAGCCGTTCCGCCTCGAAGCTGCGAACGCGCTCTGGGGTCAGAACGGCCAGCGCTTCCTCGACCCGTTCCTCGACGTCCTCGCCCAGAGCTACGGCGCGGGCGTCAATCTCGTGGACTTCGCGCGCGCTCCCGAGCAGGCGCGCGTCACCATCAACGACTGGGTGAGCGACGAGACGGAGCAGAAGATCCCCGAGCTTTTGCCCGAGGGCTCGATCGGCCCGGACGTGCGCTTCGTGCTCACGAATGCCGTCTATTTCAACGCCGCTTGGGCGGCGCAGTTCCAGTCGGAAGCCACCCAACCGGGCACGTTCACGCTGGTTGACGGCAGCACGGCCGAGCTCCCGCTCATGCACGAAGGGCTCTCGACGCGCTACGCGGAGGGGACGGGCTGGAAAGCGACGGAGCTTCCGTACAGCGGCGGTGAGGTGTCGATGTTGCTCGTCCTGCCGGACGCGGGAACGTTCGACGCGTTCCAGTCCGGCTTCGATCCGAAGAAGCTCGCCGACATCGACGCCGCGCTCGCGAGCGCGACGCCCGAGACGGTGGCCCTCACGTTACCGCGCTTCGAGGTGCGCACGCCGCTCTCGCTCGCCGGGGCCCTGACGGCGCTCGGCATGCCCACGGCCTTCACCGGCGGGGCGGATTTGTCCGGTATCGACGGCGCGCATGACCTTTCCATCGGCGACGTGATCCACCAGGCGTACGCAAAGGTGGATGAAGAGGGCACCGAAGCCGCGGCCGCCACGGCCGTCATCGGCGTCGGTAGCTCGGCCCCGACCGAGCCGCCGCCCGAGCCCAAGCATTTCGACGTACGACAACCGTTCCTCTTCGGTATCCGCGACGACGCGACCGGGGCCCTGCTTTTCCTCGGCCAAATCACCGATCCGCGCGGCTGACGGCGCCCGCGGATGGATGATAGCGTCGAGGGCATGCGGCTCTCGACCCTGCCCGTGCACGCGCTCCTCGTCATCGCGCTCTCCGGCTGCAGCCACGCCGAAGAGGAAAAAGCGAAGCTTGCCGAAATCCAGAAGAAGGCGGACGAGAAGCTCGCCCAGGCCGAAAGTCAGGCGAAGACCAAGCTCGCCGACTTGCAAAAAGAGCTCGACGACGCGAAGGCCGAGCTCGCCAAGGCGAAGACTCAAACCGCCGAAGCCGTGACCAAGGCGCAGTCGAGCGCCGAGGAGCAGGCGAAAGCCGCGGAAGCAGCGCTCGTCAAGGCGCGCCAGGCCTTCAAGGAGAAGGCGCGCGTCGAGCTCGCCGACGCCAACAAGGACCTCGCCGAAGTGCAGGGCAAGGTGAACAAGGTGCCGGCGAAATCGAAGGCAGCCGTGACCGCCCTCATGCAGGACATCCAGAAGCAGCAGAAAGCGATCGCCAAGGACATCGCCGCGTTCGACGCCGCCACGGTCGACACGTTCCGAACGGTCGACGCGCAGGTGAAGAAGGATCTAGCGACCCTGAAGGCGAAGGTCCGAGCCGTTCGCGCCAAGGTGCAGTAGGTCGCGCGCCGGGTCCGAGCGACCCACCAGCGCCTACCTCTGCCCACCTACGCCACGCGCGTACGTCGAGCCTGGCGCTCAAGTTTCATGACGGCGAGCCGTAGTCCACTTCTGGATACGAGCGACCGTGCGAAGTGTTGCGCCATCTAGGGACCCCGGGGCAGCGGCTGCCGCTCCCACGGATTTCTCCATCACACGCCAGACGACGAAGATCGCCTCGACCTCCGTCGTCGTTCCCCTGCGCGAGGATCGCTACGGCCCAGGCGTCGTCGTCGAGCAGAAATACGAGCTCGTGCGCCTGCTCGGCGAAGGCGGCATGGGGTCGGTGTGGGTGGCGAAGAACCTCACGCTCAATTGCCCCGTCGCGCTCAAGCTCATGCGCTCGGATCTCGCTCGCGCCGTGCCGGGCGCCGCCGAACGCATGCTCACCGAGGCGCGCGCGGCCGCCAGCATTCACCATCCGGCGATCGTCCAGATCTTCGACTTCGGCCGCACGCGCGACGGCGACCCGTTCATCAGCATGGAGCTGCTCGACGGCGAGAGCCTCTCGGGCACGCTCAAACGGCGCGAGCGACTCCCCGCCATCAAGGCCATTCAGGTCCTGATGCCGATCGCCGATGCGCTCGTCGTGGCGCATGCGCGCGGCGTCGTGCACCGCGACCTCAAGCCGGACAACATCCTGCTCGCGCGCCTGGCCGACGGTCGCGTGCAGCCGAAGATCTTGGATTTCGGCATCGCCAAGCTCGAGGCGTCGTCCTCGTCGCCGAAGCTCACGCTCGACGGCACCGTGCTCGGTAGCCCCGCGTACATGTCGCCCGAGCAAGCGCGCGGCCAGACCGACATCGATCTGCGCGTCGACGTCTGGGCGTTCTCGGTGATGCTGTACGAGCTCATCACGGGCTGCACGCCGTTCGCCGGCGAAAGCTACAACGCCCTCCTCTATTCGATCGTGGGCCAGGAGCCGCTCACGCTCGCCGAGCACGGCATCGACGATCCCGAGCTCTGGGCCATCCTCGCGCGCGGCATGGACAAGGAGCGCGAGACGCGCTTCGGCAGCATGCGCGCGATCGGCCGGGAGCTCGCGAAGTACCTCCTCAACCGCAAGGTGAAGGCCGACATCGCGCAGGGTCCGCTCAAGCCTTGGCTCGAGCCGAGCGTGCGCCCGCAGGCCGCGCTCCCTTCGCTCTTCGCGTCGCTCGCGCCGTCGGGCAACATGAGCGATCGCCCGCCGACGGTGCACCCCGCGCAGAATGCCGGAGTCGACGCCCTGCTCGAGCTGATGCGCGAGCCCGTCCCGCCGACGCAGCTCTCGCAAGACCAGCTCCGCGCTCAAAACCCGGTGCGCATTCACGAAGCGCAAGCGAAGGCGGCGCGCGGCGCGACGACCGTGGGGCGCCAGCGCTCGCTGCGCACTTTCAAGCTTCCCGCGCCGCTCACGCGCGTGCCGCGCTGGGCATGGTTCGCGGGGCCCGCGGCGCTCGCCTTCCTTGGCTCCGTCCTCGCTTCGCTTGCCCGCACGCCCGACGCGCCCGAGAAGCCGGTCGCGCCGGTCGTCGTCGCGGCCGCTCCGGCGCCGAAGCCCGCACCGTCGCCGGCGCAGACCTCGCGTGCGCTCGTTCGACCGTCGCAGGCCGAAGCGAGCTTGGCGGAGCCGCGACCGCTTTCACCCTCGACCCCGCTCGTCGTGAAGGGGTCCGCGAAGCCCACGCCGCGGCCCGTCGCACCGGCGCGCGCCGCGGTGGGCCGCAAGCAGCCGTCGCGGACCGAGCTCAAGAATCCGTTCGCGCGCTAGGGCAGCCGCCCGAACGGCGCGTGAGGAGCCGAGACCGAACGGCCCCCGTCGTGCCCGTCTCGTGCCCGGACCTAGAACGACCCGCTGTACCCCGCGACCACGCCGTGCGGCCGCAGTCCCGCGTGCTTCTCGTCGCCCGACTGATCGCTGAGATCGAAGTACAGCATCACGCCGCCCGCAGCGGTGGCGGCGGTGCCGATGCCCGCGAAGAATGCCGTCGCGGGAGAGATGCCGTTGCTCTTGCTGCCGGAAGCGACCTCGACGGCGATGGCGGTGCCGAGCGCAGCGGTGCCGGTCGCGAGCGTGGCCCAGGTGAGCACGCTCATCTTGCGCGTCATCGGCCAGGGGTCGGCGTGTTTGGCGGCCTGGGGTGGAGCGGGGGGCGCGCTGATCGGTGCGCGCGAAAGCTCGAGGGTCACGTCTTGGGCTTTGAGCGGATCGAGCTCCATCACGAGCTCGCGCTCGCTGAAACCGGCTTTTTGCAGGACGATGCGGTGGCGGCCGGGCCAGGTCTCGCCCGTCCAGGGTGTGAGGCCGACCGGCTTGTCGTCGAGCAGCACGAGCGCGTCCGCGGGATCGGAGGTCACGCTGAGCTGCTGGATGCCGCGCTCGGCGAGCGCGGTCTCGAGGTCGTGAATGCGCGTCGTGATCGCGTCCTTGTCGGGCGCGTCGGGTGAGCGGCGGAGGTACTCGCGGTAGCTACGGAGCGCACCGGGGCGGCTGCCGAGGTTGTCGTAGGCCTTCGCGATGTTGAAAGAAAGCTGCGCGTTCGGGTAAAGGCGGTCGACCTCCAGAAACACCTCGATCGCCTCGTAGTAGCGACCGGCGGCGTAGGCCGCCGCGCCCTTCTCGAACAGCGTCTTCGCGTGGGCGACGCGCGCCGGGTCTTCGCCTCCGTCGCTCTGCGAGAGCGCCGGGCTCGCGAGCGGCGCGGGCTGGGGTGCCTGAGGCGCAGCTTTTGCGGCAGCGGGCTTGTTCGGCTGTGCGAGGCTCGGAAGCGAGAAGGCGGTGAGGCAACCAAGCAGTGACGCTGAAAGCAGGCGCGAACGGTCCATGTCCCAAACTAAGAACGGTCGGGCGAGGTGAGCGCTTAAGCGCGCTTGCACGCCGCAGATTCCCTACACTGGAGCCTCCACCGATGTCCCTCCTTCGCTACGACGTGACGACCGGCGACTGGCTCGTGCTCGCGAGCGCACGCGCGTCGCGGCCCGACCGAACAGGGGAGCGGCGACGCAGCGAGCCCGCGCCCCACGTGCCGCACGATCCGGACTGCCCGTTCTGTGCGGGCAACGAAGCGAAGACTCCGCCCACGATCGACGCCGAGCCGGATCCCGCGGACGCCTCGCGCTGGAGCGTGCGTCTCATCGAGAACAAGTTCCCGGCCCTCATGAGCGACGCGCGCACCGAGCGCCGCCTCACGGGGCCGCTGTTTCGCGAGATGGACGGTCACGGACGACACGAGGTGCTGATCGAATCGCCCGATCACGGTCGCGCGCTCGCGGAGCAACCCGCAGCGCAAGTCGTGCGGGTGCTCGAGGTGCTTCACCGCCGGGCGACGGCGCTCGGCCGCGATCCGCGGCTCGAGGTCGTGCAAATCTTCAAGAATTCCGGCTCCGCCGCCGGCTCGTCGATCCCGCACCCGCACTTTCAAATCATCGCCACGCCGATCGTGCCGCGGCAGCTGCGCATCAAGTTCGAGACGGCGGCCGACCACTACCAGGTGACGGGCAGCAGCGTGTACGTCGAGCTCTGTCGTGCCGAGGTCGAGGCCGCGGTTCGCGTCGTGGCCTCGAACGAGGACTTCGTGGCGTTCACGCCGTTCGCCTCGCGCACCCCGTACGAGGTGTGGATCCTCCCGCGACAGGCCGCGCCCACCTTCGACCTCGCGGACCGCGCGACGTTGCCGGCGCTCGCCGCGCTCCTCATCGACGTGCTCGGACGCCTGCGGGCGGTGCTCGACGACCCGCCGTTCAACCTCATCGTCAATAGCGCTCCCCGTCGCCACGCTGACGAGCCCGACTTCGTCTGGCACATCGAGATCCTGCCGCGCCTCGCGCATGCGGCCGGCTTCGAGCTCGCGACGGGGATGGCCATCAATCCGGTCGAGCCGGAGCTCGCGGCGGAGCGCCTCAGGGAGCGCACCCGCCGAGACCCATGACGCAATCGCGCCTGCCGTTGACGAGCGCGCAGTTGCATTCGTCACCGGTGCAGCGGTCCGCCTCCGTCTGGCAGGCGACCCCCGCGACGTGGAAGCCGCACGCCGGATTCGGCGGCCCGACGTAGGTCGCGCAGAGCGAGCCCTTGCTGCAGTCCGCGTCCGTCGTGCAGTCGGCCGCGACGCAGCGTCCGCCCGGCGCGTCGCAATAGCAGATCTCACCGGTCCCGCAGTCTGCGTCCGTCTCGCACCCGGACACGCATTCGTTGCCGCCGAAGGGGGTCGTTCGCAGGCACCACGCGTTCGGCACGTCGAGACAGCCCCCGCAGTCCGCCGGCGACGGGAGCGTGCTCGAGATCGAGCAATGCCCGGCGCTCTCACGATGCACGACACCGTTGTCACAGCGGACCCACCCGGAATCACCGAGCGCTTCCGCGCCGTCGCAGACCCCGAGCGGCTCTTGCCCGGTCGAGCCGCCGCTGCCCGCGTGGTGCTGGCTCGTGCCTCCGCAGCTCGCCGCCGCGGGCGCCACACCGAGCGCACCGAGGAGTAGGTGAAGCACAGGCTCGAAACGATGGCGTCGCTTCATGCGGGAAAGCAGTGCAATGGCCGAGCCAGTCGCGCTTGGCACGACCTGGCACAATCGGCGGGCGCGCAGCGTGCGCTCACGGCTCGAAGTAGCGGCCGACCTGCTCGCGATACTCTTCCGGGATGTCGGCGCCCTCGACGGCACCGACCTCCGCCGGCCCGACTTTGCCGAGCGTCCCCGTGCCGAGCTGGTTCGCCGTCTCGCCGGCCCGCGCCGGGGCGCGACCTTGCGCGGCGCCGTGCATCGGCGCTCCGGGGATGATCTGCGTGGTCGCTTTCGAGCGCAGCTCCTTCGCGTCGAGCGGGAGCGTCTTGCCGTCGTGGTTGCCGTGGCCCTCGTCGTGGTTGCCGCCGGGGCCGCCGGAGCCGTTCTGCTCGGGCTTGGCGAGCTCCTGCTGGGGGCCGCTCGCGCCCGGCTTGCCCTGGCCGCCGCTGCCGCCGGGGGCGGGCATCGCGCCGAGCCCGCGTTGCGCTTCGGCGCCGCCGCGATCCGCGTCGCCGAGGCCCTGCTCGCGGCGCGCATCGTCGCTCGGATCGCGACGCGCGAGCTCACGGAGCTGCTCTTCGAGCTCCTGCTCGGAGCCTTTCTGCCCGAGCCGGCGCGCGAGGTCCTCGAGGTCTTGCTTGCCCATCGACTTGCCGTCGCCACCTTCGGCAAGCTGCCGTTTCAGATTCTCGGCGAGCTGCCGCCGCTCCTCGTCCGTGAGCTTCTTCAGGGCGCGATCGAGCGCTTCGGCGAGCCTGCGTTGCGCCTCGGGGTTCGGCGAGCGTTCGGCGTCGCCGAGGGCTCGCTTGCCGTCCGCGTCGAGTCCGCTGCCGAGGCCGCGCGCGAGCTCCTTCAATGCGTCGAGCTTCGACTCGGCGCGCTCGAGCGCCTTTTGCTGCCGCTCGAGCGCTTCGGCGAGCGCTTTCGACCCCTTCTCGCGCGCGGCCTTCGCCGCTTCGCCGAGCGTGCGCTTGGCGGTCTCGCGATCCTGCTTTTCAGCGAGCGTGGCGAGCCGTTGCATCTCTTGGTCGAACGCCGTGAGGTCGCCCTCGCTCAAGGCGCGCGCCGCCTTCGAGGTGAGCTCGTGCTTGAGGAGCTCGTTCACGGCGGCGTCGAGCCCGGCACGATTGTCGGCGTCCCCGAACCGGAGCTTCTCCGCCGCGATGTCGTCGCGGAGCTTGGCGATGCGGGCGAGCGCTTCGCGCTTCTCGAGCCCGCGCGCGAGATCTTCGCGCAGCTTCTTGGCTTCTGCCGCCAGCCGCTTGAGCCGCTCGTCTTGGGCGGGGTTGGCGCCGCCGAGCTCGGCGAGCGCCTGGATGCGCTCGAGTCCCTTGAGCTCGTGGAGCAACACCCGCTCGGCGCCGGGCGGCGCGGGCGGGGGCGCGGGCGGCGGCGGCAACGGGATCACGGAGAGCCACACGGCCGCGGCGCCCCCGAGCGGCAAGAGGCCGTGCCAGCGCGAGAGCACGCGCGGCGCGAGCCCGCGGGCGGGCGCCGCGTCGAGCGCCTTCTGCGCTTGGTCGCGCACGCGGCCGAGCATCGGAGACGCGCCGCCTTCGACCGCCGTCGCGATCGCTTCGCCCGTTCCGAGCTTGGCGTCGAGGTAGAGCGCTATGTCGGCGTTCGACCAGCGGCGGCGGCGCGCACCGACGGCACCCGCCGTCACGCCGAGCGCGACTGCGGCGCCGAAAGTCATCGCTCGCTCGGGGCCGAGTCGTTGCCAGTAGCAGAGCGCCGCGAGCGCTACGCCCGCCGTTGCGCCGAGCGCAGCACCGAGTGCCGCGTGCCGCAGCCAGAGCGCGCGCCGCACCCGTCCGGCGCGTCGCGAAAAGTCGCGCTCGAAGCCGGCGCTCGGGAGCGGTTCTTGCGCGGACACCAGCCAAATCTTAGCGCCGCCGCGCCGGGCGCACCACCTCCGTCAGCCGCGGCCGCGGATCCGAGCCACGCGCGCGCGAGGCCGGTGCTAGGCTCGTTTCCACGCGCGTGGCTCCCTCGAAGAAGCTCACCGTTCCGGTGCTCAAGGCGCGCAAGCGCACCGGGCCGAAGCTCGCCGTCGTCACGGCGTACGACGCCACGTTCGCGCGCCTGTTCGATCAGGCGGGCGTCGACGTGCTGCTCGTCGGCGACTCGCTCGGCATGGTCGTTCAGGGCCAGCCGACGACGCTCGGCGTCACGCTCGACGACATCATCTATCACGGCCGTGCCGTGGCGCGCGGCACCGAGCGCGCGCACCTCGTCGGCGACATGCCGTTCATGAGCTACCAGACCGGCGTCGTGCCGGCGCTCGAGGCCGCCGGTCGCATGGTCAAAGAGGCGGGCTACGAAGCGGTGAAGCTCGAGGGCGGCGTGATCTACGCCGAGCACGTGCGACGCATCGTCGAGGCGGGCATCCCCGTGATGGGACACGTCGGCCTCTTGCCGCAGTCGGTCCACGCGATGGGCGGCTTCAAGGTGCAGGGCAGGGACGCCGAGGCGGCCGAGCGCATCATCGCCGACGCGCGCGCGCTCGAGCAGGCGGGCGCGTACGCGATCGTCGTCGAAGCCGTCCCCGCCGAGCTCGGGCAGCGCATCACCGAGGCCGTGTCGATCCCGACCATCGGCATCGGCGCGGGTCCGCACTGCGACGGTCAGGTGCTGGTTGGCTACGATCTCCTCGGCATGTACTCGGAGTTCAAGCCGAAGTTCGTGAAACGCTTCGCGGAGGCGGGCAAGGTCGTCGTCGACGCCGCGCGCTCGTACGTGGCCGAGGTGCAGAGCGGGGAGTTCCCGACGCTCGCCCACACGTTCGGTGCACCGCGCGAGCTCGCCGCGCCCGCCGAGAACACGGGGGCGAAGCCGGTCGTGCCTGGAACGCCGCCAAGCTACGGGCCCGCGAGCGACGACTCGTGATTCGCGCGCCCCGCCGCACCTCGTCATGCAAGTAGCGACCACGATTGCCGAGTACCGCGCTCTCTGCGACGCGCTGCGCGGCGAGGGCGGGGGTCTCGGCCTCGTCCCGACCATGGGCGCGCTCCATCGCGGCCACCTCGCTCTGGTCGCCGAAGCACGCCGCCGCACGCGGCACGTCGCGCTCTCGATCTTCGTGAATCCGACGCAATTCGGGCCGAACGAAGATTTTCAAAAATACCCGCGCCCGCTCGAGCAGGATCTCGAGCTCTGCCGCGAGGCCGGCGTCGCGCTCGTGCTCGCGCCGGACGCGTCCGAGATGTACCCCGCCGGCGAGCGGACGCGCGTCCAGGTGAGCGGACTCACCGACGCCCTGTGCGGCCCGTTTCGCCCGGGCCACTTCGACGGCGTCGCCACGATCGTCACCAAGCTCTTCGCCGCGACGGGGCCCGCCGTCGCCGTGTTCGGTCGCAAGGACTACCAGCAGCTCCAGGTCGTGAAGCGCCTCGCCCGCGACCTCTTGCTCCCGATCGAGGTCGTCGGGTTTCCCACGGTGCGCGACCCGGACGGTCTCGCGCTCTCGTCACGGAACGCCTACCTCGCGCCCGCCGAGCGCGAGCGCGCGCTCGCCATCCCGCGCGGCCTCGCGCGGACCCTCGCGCTCCACGCCGCGGGTGAGCGCAACGCGGGCAAGCTGCGCGCGGCCGCCGCAGAGCTCGTCGCCGCCGCGGCGACGCGTGTCGACTACGTTTCCGTGGCGGGCGCCGACAATCTCCGCGTTTTCGCGGACACGGAGGCGGTCGGCGAGCGCGCGGTCGTCGCGGTCGCGGCTTTCGTGGGCGGAACGCGCCTCATCGACAACGCGGTCTTCGGCGAGGACAATATCGTCTTCGGTCCAGGATGAGTCTGCCCGCTCCCCGCAAGTACCCCGGCGTGTTCATCGTCGTCGAAGGTGTCGATGGCTGCGGCAGCACCACGCACTCGCGCCTCCTCGCCAAGGCGCTGAAGTCGGCCGGTCGCGAGACGGTGCTCACCTGCGAGCCGTCGAACGGCCCCGTGGGCGGGCTCATCCGCCAGATCTTGCAGCGCCGTCTGTTCGTCGCCGACGCGACGGGCCCGCGCGGCTTCGCCTGGACGACGATGGCGCTCCTCTTCGCGGCCGATCGCCTGGACCATCTCGATTCACTCGTGATCCCCGCGCTCGAAGACGGCTCCGTCGTCGTGAGCGATCGCTACGATCTCTCGAGCCTCGCGTATCAATCGGCGACCTCGTCCGACGCGCCGGCGGCCATCCCGTGGATCCGCGAGCTCAACGCCCGCGCCGTCCGTCCGGACGTCACCGTCGTCATCGACGTTCCCGCCGAGGTCGCCGAAGAGCGGCGGCGCGGTCGCGGCGGCGTCGAAGAAATGTTCGAGCACCGCGCCCTCCAGGAGCGCCTCGTCTCCATCTACACCAAGGCCGAAACGCTCGTCCCCGGCGATCGCGTCGTTCACGTCTCCGGCGTCGGCGAGCAAGAGGTCGTGAGCGCCCGCCTCCTCGACGCCGTCCGCGAAGCCGTTCCCGCCCTGCGCTGAGGGGTCCCGAAGCGGCGGCCCACCCGATAGTACGGGCCGCACGCGCACGATCTTCCCGGCGAAACGCCACTCGCTCGCGCCGCATTCCCGCGCATGGCGCGCGTCTAAATACCAAAACTTTTGGCCCCGGACGTCGTCTGAAGGGGAGTGCATCGCTCGCTCGCCGCCCTTCCGCGCTCACTGTTCTTGGCCCTGATGCTGGCCGGCTCGGCCCTCATCACTTGGACGAGCCTCGGCTACTTCGATTTCGAGGAGCTGCCGCCGTTCGTGATCGAGAAGCTCCAGCAGGGGCTAAGGTTCGAGTCGCTGTGGATGGTGGCGCTGCGGGCGCACGTCGCGAGCGCGCTCGTCACGTTTCCGCTGTGCCTGATCCTGACGACGCGAATGCTCCAGCGGCGACCGGCGTTACACCGCTGGCTCGGTAGGGTGACCGGCGTGCTCGTTCTCTCGGTGCTCGTTCCCTCGGGCGCCGTGCTCGCTTTGGACGCCAAGGGCGGCCGCGCCGTATCGGCGGGATTCCTGCTTTCCGGCGCGCTCGTGGCGTGGTTCGTCGTCGCCGGTGTGCTCGCGGCGCGGCGCCGCGACCTGGTCGGGCACCAGCGCGCGATGCGCCACGTGGTCGCTCAAATGAGCGTCGCCGTCTCGTCGCGCGCGCTGATGTTCGTGCTCGACACGCGCGGTGTCGATCCGGATATCGCCTACGTCGTGGCGCTGTGGGTGCCTGTGGTCATGAGCGCCCTCATCGCCGAGCTCGTGTCGTCGCGCCTCGTGTGGAACCGAGGTCGTGCCGTCGGTGTCGTTCGTTCCGTGGCCGTCGAAAGGAGTCGTCGTGAGGTTTTCCCCTAAGCTCGCCTGGTGCATCTTGGTCATGGTTCTCGTCCCTTCGGTCGCGTGGGCGGGCGATGTGACGCTCTCGGCCTGGGCGGAAAAAACCGTGCGCGACGGCCTCGTCAAGCCGCTCTCTCAGCAGGAAGGACGGCGTTTCTCGCGCGAGCGTCCGCCGCCTCAGGAACGGCGCGTTCGCGTCCTCGCCGTCGGCCCGACCACGGACAAGAGCGGAAACGAGTTCGTGCCGTTCGCGATCGATCAGCGCTACCCGGGCAGCGCATGGAACGAGAACTCCATCGTCGGCTGCGTCTACCGCAAGACGGGCTACCTCTTCGTGAAGATCGGCGAGGAGTACCGGCCCTCGTCGTTCCTGTTCGGCAAGAACGTGGGTCCGGTGAAGGGGGTGTGTGAAGCGGCGCCGCCGCCGGCGAAGGCGTAGAGCGCATCGCGCTCCCGGCCTCTGCTCCCGTCCCCGGCGAGGGGAGCCTCACGGCGGCGCGTGAAGCGCCTCCGCCGTAGCGCGCGACGAGCTCTTCGGCGCATTCGCTTCGAAATACGACGCGGCGAGCGCCGCCACGA
>Ga0070682_100001551_pt1 | contig 12863 bp, 9 predicted proteins | sample KBSC63LmetaG_FD_64668 | JGI IMG/M metagenome (GOLD analysis project Ga0070682, IMG submission 64668) | Corn rhizosphere microbial communities from Kellogg Biological Station, Michigan, USA - KBS C6-3L metaG | ecosystem: Host-associated > Plants > Roots > Rhizosphere | place: USA: Michigan... | reverse complement strand
GCTTCGATGATCGCTGCGAGATCGAGGGCGCGCGACTCGAGCCGCAGGTTGCCGGAGATGATGCGGGAGACGTCGAGCAGGTCTTCGATGAGCTGGGACTGCGCCCGAGCATTTCGCTCGATGGTCTCGAGCGCGTGATTCCGCTTTTCCTCCGACATCGTGCCGGTGCGCAGCAAATGCGCCCACCCGAGCATCGCGTTCAGCGGCGTGCGGAGCTCGTGCGAGATGGTCGCGAGGAACTCGTCCTTCGTGCGATTGGCGCGCTGGGCGTCGCGGTACAGGCGTGCATTTTCCACCGCCAGTGCGGCGACGCTCGCGAGCTCCTCCGCGAAAGACAGGTCGCTGGCCGTGAACAAGCGCTTGGACTCGGCCGAAACGAAGCTGATCGCGCCGAGCGTCTTGCCGCGCGAGCGGAGCGGAACGATCATGGCTGAACGCAGCCCGAGCTCGCGAATGAGCCGCAGATGCTCGGCATCGATGGCTGCGTTGACGAGGAGATCCTCGGGGATCTCGCTGTGGAGGATCGATCTGCCGGTCCGGATCACCTCGTGGACGCCATGCGGGGACGCGGGATCGGCCGGGTAGCGCTGCTCGATCTCCTCCGCCCAGCGCACTTTCGCCGGGTCCACGTGCGCCACGGCCAACCGTTGGATCGCGGGCTCGCCGTCGATGACATCCACGGCGCACCAGTCCGCGATCGTCGGCACCGAGAGCCGCGCGACGCTCGTGAGCGTCGGTATGTAGTCGAGCGTCGAGGCGAGCAGGGCGCTCGCCTCCGTGATGAAACGACGTCGGTCCTCTTCGCGTCGCTTCTCCGTGACGTCGCGAAAAACGAGCGCGACGCCGGCGAGCTCTTTCTTCGCGTTGAAGATCGGCGCACCGCTGTCGTCGATCGGCGTCTCGCTACCGTCGCGGCCAATCAAGACGGTGTGGTTCGCCATCGCGACGACCTTGCCCTCGCGAATCACCTTGTCGACGGGGCTCTCTACCGGCGCGCGCGTCTGCTCGTTGACGATCCGGAACACCTCGGAGAGGGGCCGGCCGACGGCGTCACTCAAGCTCCAGCGCGTCAGCGCTTCGGCGACCGGATTCAGGAACGTGATGATGCCCGCGGCATCCGTGGCAATCACGGCATCGCCGATGCTGCGCAGCGTGGTGAAGTACCGCTCGGCGCCGACGCGCAGCTCTTCTTCCTGCCGCTTGAGCTTGGTGATGTCGGCGAAGATGGCCACGGCCCCCTCCATCTCACCGTCGGCCCTGAAGATGGGCGCTGCGCCGCCGAGCAAGACGCCGTGACTGCCGTCGAAGCGCTGAACGTGGATCTCCTCGGCTTGAACGACCTCTCGGTTGAGGAGCGCTCGTGCCATCGACCAGTCCCCCCCTTCGAACGGACGCCCGTCCGGATGAAACGCCCGGTACTGGCCCCAACTCTCGATCGTTTCCGCCGTGGCGCTCCCGGCCCAGATCTTCTCCGCCGCCTTGTTCTGCAGCATGAGCTTGCCGCGCGCGTCGGAGACGATGATGCCGTAAGGGCTGCTCGACAGGATCGCCTCGATCAGGCCTCGCTCGCGCGACGCGAGAACGCTGAGACGCTCGACCTCACGGTTGAGTGCCTCCACCTGGATTCCCTGGCCCTCGGCGCGCCGGCCTTCGACATCGACCGTGAAGCAGCGCGTATGAACGAACTCGCCCGTCTCGCTGAATTTCACGCTCGAGGTGATGAGCACCGTGCGCGTCGAACCGTCCTTGCACTTGAGCTGCGCTTCCTGGTTGTGAAGGCGCTCTCCCGCCGTCAAGCGACGGAGGATGTCTTGGATGGTCGCGCCGTCGACGTGAAACTCCGCGATGTTGTGCCCGATGTACTCGGTCTCCGAGTAGCCGAGCGGCTCGTAATCGGCAGGGTTCGCCCACAGGATCGTTCCGTCGGAGGCCACCCAGTGCAAGCCAACGGCCGCGGTGTCGACGAAGTCGAGCAGCTCCTTTTCGGTGCGCGTCACGTCGCTCATGAACAACGACGAACTTAGGCGATCCACCGTTCTGGGGCCATGACGAGTTCCCCCTCGGCCAGGCACGGCGCGCTCGGCGCGTGAGGCAGAATGCACCGCTCGAAAGCTCGAGCGCCCGCGGTCGACTCAAGCCGCCTGGCGTACGACCAACACCGAGCAGGCAGCGTGACGAATCACCTGCTCCGCCACGCTACCGAGCGCGACCCGCATGAAGCCCGTGCGCCCGTGCGTTCCGACCACGATGACCTCGGCTCCGGCTTCCGCCGCGCAGGCAACGATCGCGTCGGCCGGCGCGCCGTCGAGCACGCGCGCTTCACCCACCGCACCGGCGCGCTTCATGGCCTGCTCGAGCGTCGAGCGCAGCACTTCCCGCACCTGCTGCTGAACGTCCGCCGGCGGCACGACGGGCAAACTACCGAACAGACCGCCAGCGGCGCCCACGGTGCCTTGGTTCCAGTCGAGCGCGGAAACGACCAAGAGCTTCGCGCCGCTGCGCTTCGCGGCGGCTGCACCCGCCACGATCGCTGGCAGAGACGGGTCGGACAGATCGGTCGCCGCGAGCACCAGCCCCGTCTCCTGCGGCGGCCGCGCCACGAGCACCGAGCAGTGCGCGTGCCGAACCACACGCTCCGCGACGCTGCCCAAGACGGCGCGCGTGAGCCCGCTTCGCTCATGGCTGCCCACGACGAGAAAATCGGCGTCCTGACCTTCGGCGCACCGGACGAGGGCCGCATACGCCGCGCCGCGCTCGATGAAGATCTCGGTGAGCTCGAGCCCGAGCTTCGCTCGCGCGTGCTCCCGGAGCGCGTCTCGCACCCGCTTGTCCTCGGTAGCGACGTCCGCGTCGGCAACGAGGCTCTGATCCGGGAAGAGGAGGCTGAGGTCATGAGTGCCGGGCAGCACGTGGCAAACGGCGAGCGACCCGCCGACGCTATGAGCGAGAGCGCGCGCCTGACGCAACGCTTCGAGCGATGAATCCCCGAAATCGAGAGCGGTGAGAACCTTCACGATCGTCACCCTAGCGCGACGTACCTCTCGGGCCACCCGCAATCGAGATGGCAAAGCCTGCGTTCGGGTTTCCCGAGTCTCGCGAGCGACGAACGCAAACTCTGCCTGCGACCTCGGCTCGGACGCACGAATTTCGCGACCAGACCGCGACGGGACTCGGCGCGTGGACGGCGGCTAAGTCGCACGGTGACGGGCACGCTCGGGTTCATGTGACGCCGAGTCTCCGCCCCGCAACTGGCGAGCTCCTGGCGCAACCTGGCACAATATTAGTCGGCACGTACCTTGCTGCGTCCGTGATGATGACGCGCTTACTCGTTGCCACTTGCGCCCTCACTCTCTACGTCGGCTGCGGCGGCAAAGCGGACAGGCACACCCCGGCCCACGCCGGCAGCGCAGGCCAATCCAACGTCGCTGGCAGCGGTGCCGCGGGCGGCAGCGGACACGGTGGGAACGGGGTAGCGGGAGGAGATCGGGCCGGCGGAGGGGGAAGCGCCGGTGGCGCTCGCGGCGGCGCGACCAACGCCGGCAGCGGAGGTTCGGCGAGCGGCTCCGCCGGACGTGGCAACGCTGGGAGCGGCGCTGCAGGAAGCGGCGGTGCGAGCGGCAGCGCGGGGACGAGCGGTGGCGGCGGCAATGACACGGGCGCGGCGGGGGCCGCAGGCGATGGTGAGCCACGCTGCGGCGGGCTCGCTGGCGCCACCTGCCCGGCCTTCGAGTACTGCGACTACGATGGCGATTGCCACGCGCCGGACGCCAGCGGAGTCTGCCGCTCGGCGAGCACGCAAAGCTGCGGCGGCGAGCGCGTGTGCGGCTGCGACGGCAAGGTCTACGCGATGGCCTGCCGCGCCTACTCGGAAGGCGTCGACATCACGGAATCGAGCTCGTGTGTGGCGGGCGACGGCGAACAAGGCGACCCCTGCGTCGTCGACGACGACTGCCTGGGCGATCTCAAGTGCTGTAGCTCACCCATCGCCGTCGTTTCGTGCACGGCGCCCATGGGCGGCAACTGCCCCTTGACGCCGTAGAGCACGGTGCTCAGGCTGGCGCTCGGGGTTGTACCATTTCGCCCGCTCGGGACCGAACGCCACTCGCCGCGCGCCTCACTCGCTCATTCATGCGCTGAAGAGGACGGCGCGTCGCGATGGCATCGCACTTGCTGTCTCAGGAGATCACATCGGCCATGAACACGACGCTCACCCAGACGCAGTCCGGCGCCCCAGCGGCGCAGGCAGCTCCACTCGACGCCGAAACGCTTCGCAAGCTCGACGCCTGGTGGCGGGCCGCGAACTACCTGTCCGTCGGCCAGACGTACCTATTCGCGAATCCGCTGCTCAAGCAACCGCTCGAGCAGAAGCACGTGAAGCCGCGGCTCGTCGGCCATTGGGGTACGACGCCGGGGCTGAACTTCATCTACGTGCACCTGAACCGCGTGATCAAAGCGCGCGACCTGAGCATGATCTACGTGATCGGCCCGGGCCACGGGGGTCCCGGCATCGTCGCCAATACCTGGCTCGAGGGGACGTACACCGAAACGTACCCGAACATCACGCAAGACGCGGAGGGGATGGGCAAGCTCTTCAAGCAGTTTTCGTTCCCCGGCGGGATCCCGAGCCACGTCGCTCCCGAGACACCCGGCTCGCTGCACGAAGGCGGTGAGCTCGGTTACGCCCTCAGTCACGCGTATGGCGCGGCGTTCGACAACCCGAATCTGATCGTGGCAGCCGTCGTCGGCGACGGAGAAGCGGAGACGGGACCGCTCGCCACGAGCTGGCACTCGAACAAATTCTTGAACCCCGTGACCGACGGTGCCGTCCTGCCGATTCTGCATCTGAACGGCTACAAGATCGCAAACCCCACCGTTCTCGCACGCATCAGTCACGAGGAGCTCGAGCAGCTCTTCCGCGGCTACGGCTACACCCCGATCTTCGTGGAGGGCAGCGACCCGGCGACGATGCACCAGCTGATGGCGGCGGCGCTCGACCGGGCCGTCGGCGAGATTCAGCGGGCGCAATCGAGCGCGCGCGCCGGCTCGAAGGTCGAGCGCCCCCGCTGGCCGATGATCGTTTTGCGCTCACCCAAGGGCTGGACCTGCCCGAAGGAGATCGACGGGAAGCGCGCCGAGGGCTCTTTCCGTTCTCACCAGGTTCCGATGGGGGAGATGCACGAGAAGCCGGACCACATCCGGATCTTGGAGCAATGGATGAAGAGCTACCGGCCGGAGGAGCTCTTCGACGAGGACGGTCGTTTCAAGGCCGAGCTCGCCGAGCTCGCGCCGCGCGGCGAGCGTCGCATGAGCGCCAACCCCCATTCGAACGGCGGATTGCTCTTGCGCGACCTCAGGATGCCCGACTTCCGCGCCTACGCGGTCGAAGTGAAAAAGCCCGGTGGCGTCGACGCCGAGGCGACACGAGTGATGGGCAAATTCCTCCGCGACGTGATGAAGCTGAACCTGCCGAGCAAGAACTTTCGCCTCTTCAGCCCCGACGAAAACAACTCGAACCGCTGGCAAGACGTGCTCGAGGTCACGAACCGCGCCTGGATGGCCGAGCGCGACGACGACGACGACCACCTCGCACCCGACGGCCGCGTGATGGAGATGTTGAGCGAGCACCAGTGCCAGGGCTGGCTCGAAGGGTACCTGCTCACCGGGCGTCATGGCTTCTTCTCCTGCTACGAGGCGTTCATTCACATCGTCGATTCGATGTTCAACCAGCACGCCAAGTGGTTGAAGGTCTGCGACGACATTCCGTGGCGGCGACCGATTGCCTCGCTCAACTACCTCTTGAGCTCCCACGTGTGGCGGCAGGACCACAACGGGTTCTCACACCAAGACCCGGGCTTCCTCGATCACGTCGTGAACAAGAAGGCGGAGATCGTGCGCGTCTATTTGCCGCCCGACGCGAACTGTCTGCTCTCCGTCACCGACCATTGTTTGCGTAGCCGGAACTACATCAACGTCGTCGTCGCCGGGAAGCAGCCTGCGCCCGTGTGGCTGACGATGGACGAGGCCGTCAAGCACTGCGCGGCCGGCCTCGGCATCTGGGAGTGGGCGAGCAACGACAAGGGCGGAGAACCGGACGTCGTGATGGCCTGCTGTGGTGACGTGCCCACGCTCGAGACCCTGGCCGCCGTCGATCTCATTCGCCGCCACCTGCCCGAGCTCAAGGTTCGCGTCATCAACGTCGTGAACCTGATGAAGCTCCAGTCGGCGAGCGAGCACCCGCACGGCTTGAACGACCACGATTTCGACACGCTGTTCACCAAAGACAAGCCCGTCGTCTTCGCGTTCCACGGCTACCCCTGGCTGATTCATCGCCTCACGTACCGCCGCACGAACCACCGGAACCTGCACGTCCGCGGCTACAAGGAGGAGGGCACGACCACGACGCCCTTCGACATGGTCGTGCTGAACGAAATGGATCGCTTTCACCTCGTCCAAGACGTCATCGACCGGCTACCCGGGCTCGGTTCCAGGGCCGCCTACGCGAAGCAAGCGATTCAGAGCGCGCTCTTCGACCATCGCCAGTACATCAACCAGCACGGCGAGGATCACCCGTTCGTGCTCGGCTGGCGCTGGGGTGAGAAGAACACGGGCGCCGTGCGCAGCTCCACGGAGGGCGACAACGTGTAGCGGCGACCCGGCTGGCACGCTTCGTGAAGGGTGCCCATCGAGATGAAAGCGACTGTCGAGAAGCCCGACGCGTCTCAGCCCGAGCTGGGCCCCGGGGCACGACGACTGCGACACATGGTCGACCAGGCCCTCCCGGGGGCGCAACTCCTGCGCGTCGTCCCCCTGAAACCCGACTCCGTCTCGGCGGACGAGACCGCCAAGGGAGGCGGTTACGGCGCCCCGCTGCGCCTGGACGTGATGCACGGCGGGGAGGCGAAGTCGCTGGTGCTCCACACCGCCACCTCGAATCCGTTCGGGCACGACCGCCGCTCCGATCGAGCCAACGAGGTCTTGCTCGCGGCTGACACCTTCGGGGCGATCCCGCGGCACGTCGCCGTGCTCGATGTCGGCGCCTACCGGGGCTCGGAGGAATTCGTTTCTCTTTCCGGCACGGGCGAATTCTACCTACTCACGACGCATGCCAACGGGCACGTGTATGCCGACGACCTGCGTCACCTGACTCGCACCGGCAGCCTCACGGCGCTCGACATCGAGCACGAGCGCAAGCTCCTCGACTACCTGGCCGCGCTGCACGGTCAGCCCCTCACCGCTCCGTCGAGTATCGCGTACCAGCGCTCCCTGCGGGACGTTCTCGGAAGCGGCGAGGGTATTTTCGGCATCACCGACGCGTATCCGGACGACGTGCCTTCCGCCCCGCGGGCGCGGCTCGAGCGCATCGAAGAGCAATGCCTCGCCTGGCGGTTTCGTTTACGCCACCGGGCAGCGCGGCTCCGGCGGATCCACGGCGACTTTCATCCGTTCAACGTGTTGTTCGACGAGCACGCGGAGTTGGCCGTCCTGGATGCCAGCCGCGGCTGCGTGGGTGATGCGGCCGACGACGTGACTTGTATGGCCCTCAACTACGCGTTCTTCGCGCTCGGCCATCCAGGCGCCTGGCGAGATGCGCTGCGGTCCCTCTGGTACGGTTTCTGGGAAGGGTACGCGCTGCGTACCGGAGACGCCGAGCTCCTCGACGGTGTGGCGCCGTTCCTCGCGTGGCGGGGCTTGGTGCTCGCGAGCCCGGCCTGGTACCCCGAGCTGCGAGTGGAGGATCGGGAACGGCTCCTCGGTTTCGTCGAACACGCGCTCCAAGCGAAGCGCTTTTCCCCCGCCATGGCCGACGAGTTCTTCGACACATGACCGCCGGAGTCGTCGTGTGGATCACGGGCCTGCCCTCCGCGGGCAAGTCGACGTTCGCCGAGCGCCTGCGGGTCGCCCTTCGAGCGCTCGAGCTCGATGCGTGCGTGCTCGACGGCGACGCCGTTCGAGACTGCCTGGTTCCTGCGCCCGGCTACTCCGCCGACGAACGAGCGGATTTCTACGAGACCCTCGCGCGACTGGCTGCGCTGCTCGCCAAGCAGGAAATGATCGTCTTGGTGCCCGCCACCGCGCACCGGCGCGCGTTCCGACAGCGGGCGCGCGCCTTGGCGCCCCGCTTTCTCGAGGTATGGGTCGCAACGCCGCTCGCAGACTGCCAGGTGCGCGACACCAAGGGACTCTACGCCGGCAGTCGTTCCGGCCAAGCGCTGAACGTTCCCGGCGTGGACGAGGAATACGAGCCCCCGTCGAACGCCGACGTCGTCGCTCGAGGAGGCACTGACGCGGAGGCCGTGGCCGAGGTCGTCGCACAGCTCCGGACGCGAAATGTCTGAGCGAACCGTGGGGGACTACGCGCTCGCTGCGGTCATTCTCCTCCACGCGGCAGTGCACCTGGTGGGCTTCGCCAAGGCGTTCGGATTAGCGGACGTGGCGGCCCTGCATCACCCCATTTCACGGGGGCTGGGATTGCTTTGGCTCGCCGCTGCGCTGCTGCTCGCAACGACGGCATTCCTCGTCCTCGCTTCATTCGAGTCCTGGTGGATCGTCGGCGCCACAGCCGTGGTCGTCTCGGAGATTGCCATCGTGACAGCGTGGCAAGACGCGAAGTTCGGCACCGTTCCGAACCTCCTCCTGTTTCTGCCGTTGGTCGTCGCGGCCCTGAACGCGAGCCCGGGAAGCTTCCGCTCTCGATTCCGCGACGACGTCCAGCGCGGCTTCCAGGCTCATTCCACCACGCCCGTGCTGGTCAGCGAAGCGGACTTGGCGGGGCTGCCCGCACCCGTGAGCGCGTACCTGCGCTACGCGGGCGTCGTCGGCAAGCCTCGCGTGCAGAACTTCCGCGTGGCGTTTCGCGGACAGATCCGCCCGAAGCCCGACGCGAACTGGATGAGCTTTCGCGCGACCCAGCAAAGCTTCATCGCGCCCGCGACTCGCCTCTTTCTGCTCGAGTCGTCCCTGTTCGGCATTCCGTTCGTCGCGTTGCATCGATACGTCGGGTCGAGAGCCACGATGCAGGTCAAGGTGGCCTCGCTCCTCACCGTGGTCGACGCCAAGGGACCGGAGATGAACCAGAGCGAAACGGTCACGTTCTTCAACGACCTGTGCCTCATGGCGCCCGCCGCGCTCATCGACCCGCACATCCGTTGGGAGACGCTCACCCCACGCACGGTTCGCGCCACCTTCACTCATGCCGAGAGCACGGTGACTGCAGACCTCTTCTTCGACGAGGAAGGGAAGCTCGTCGATTTCCAATCCGACGATCGCTACCAGTCCGCCGACGGCAAGACGTACGTGCGCTACCGCTGGTCCACTCCCGTGCACGCCTACGCGAATTTCGACGGGCACCGGCTCACCGCGCGAGCAGACGCCGCCTGGGCCATGCCCCCAGGTGAGCTCGTCTACGGCCACTTCGAGCTCGTTTCGATCGAGTACAACGTGTCGCGCCCGTGACGTCCTACGACCGAGCGCGCCGCTCGAGCCTCAATTCTTGAGCGGACGGCCTTCCTCTTTCGGCGCCGCTATCACTGCCGCGTTGCCCTTTCGCGCGGCGCTGTACTCCTGCAGCTTGTACTGGATCTTTCGCACGCTGATGCCGAGGATCTCGGCGGCCTTGCTGGTCGACCCGCCGGCGAATTCCATCGTCTTCAGGATCGCATGGCGCTCGATCTCGTCCATGGACGCACCGGGAATGATCGGGGCGCCACCGCGGCGCGCCGTCGCTCCGAGCTCGGGAGGCAGATGTTGCACCTCGAGCACCCTGCCCTCTGCCGTGACGACCGCGCGTTCGATCACGTTCTCGAGCTCACGTACGTTGCCCGGCCAGGGGTAAGCGACCAACAAGGTGAGCGCCTCGTCGCTGATGGAAGTCAGCTCCTTGGCATTCTCGCCGGCGTACCGCTTCAAGAAATGCATGGCGAGCGGCGGCACATCCGACGGACGGTGCCGAAGCGCGGGCAGGGGCAGGTTGATGACGTTGAGGCGATAGTACAGATCTTCACGGAAGCGACCGTCGGCGACCATGGCCTTCAGATCACGGTTCGTGGCAGCGATCACGCGAACGTCGACGTGAATGGTCTGACCGCCGCCCACGCGTTCGAGCTCACGCTCCTGCAGCACGCGCAACAACTTGACCTGTGTCGCCAGCGAGATTTCGCCGATCTCGTCGAGGAACAGCGTCCCGCCGTTCGCCTGCTCGAACCGCCCTTCGCGCTTGCGGTCAGCACCGGTGAACGCCCCGCGTTCGTGACCGAAAAGCTCGCTCTCGAGCAGGCTGTCTGCGAGCGCGGCACAATGCAAGCGCACGAAGGGCCCTTGAGCACGCGGCGAATGGTGATGAATCGCCGCAGCGACGAGCTCCTTGCCCGTGCCCGACTCCCCGGTGAGCAGGACCGTCGCTCGGCTCGGCGCAACCTGGGAAACGACCTTGAAGACGTGTTGCATCTCGAGTGACGTCCCGACGATGTTGTCGAACGAGTAGCGCTCGCGCAGCTGCCCTCGCAGATTCGAGGCTTCACGCCGAAGCTTGCTCTGCTCGAGCGCTCGCTCGACGACAATCAAGAGCTCGTCCAAGTTGAGCGGCTTCGTCAGGTAATCCGATGCGCCTTCGCGCATGGCGGAGACCGCGGTCTCCACGCCCCCGAAAGCGGTCATGAGCACGACGGGTAGCTCCGGGTGCGCTTCCTTCAGTTTGCGAAGCAGCTCGACGCCGTCCATCCCGGGCATGTTCAAATCGCTGAGCACGAGACTCGGCGAGAGCTGTTCGAGCTTGCCGAGCGCCTTGAAGCCGTCAGCGGCGGTGTCGACGGTGTAGCCTTCGCCCTTCAAGAGCTCGGCCAAGGTGGATCGCGCGCTGGCTTCATCGTCGACGACGAGAACGTGTCCCTTGCTTTCCATTCAGTGCTTCCTTGCGCCGGTCGTGAGTGCGTGCCGCCACCGAGACGGCAATCCTGACGCTTAGCGAAAGTCATGCCTACTCACCCGGCGGCGCCGTCACACAAGTAACGTCAGTAATTACAGTTACTTACACGCACAAACGGCCATCGCATCAAACGCGCAAATTTTGCCGCTTTACCGCGCGGAGGCGCGAAGGCCGCGCAGGAATTGCGCGCCTAGGCCTGCTTGTCGGCAAGCAATTCGGCGAGCGCCTCGAGGGCGTCGATCGTCGTGAACACGCCCACTACCTTCGTGCCGTCGATGACGACGGCCGAGCCGAGCTTGCGGGCCGCCATTTCGAACGCGACCTCCTTGAGCGGCGTCCTCGGCTGTACCGCGTAAACGTCCTGCGTCATCGCCTCCTCGACGCGGACCTGGCTGGCGTCGACGTCGCGCAAGGTCTCGACCAAGTGCAGGTCACGCTGCGACAAGATACCAATCAGCTTGCCGCCGTGGAGCACGGGCAGGTGACGGATGTCGTGCGATCGCATCACTTCGTGCGCGATGTTGAGCGTTTGCTCGCTGCCGATCGAATGAGGCGTCTTGGTCATCCGCTCGGCGATGGTGAGCGTCTTGGTCGTCATGATTTCTTCTCCGGCGTCGCGGGTGTTGGGGCAAAGGGCAAACGTTCGGACGACTCGTCCGAAAGCAAGCGCACGGCGGGTGTCGCGAGGTCGTCGAACTGTCCGCGCCGCGTCGCCCACGCGAACGCAACTGCAGCGAGACCGGACAAGGCAACCGCGAGGGGCAGAACGACGAACAGCACGGTCACGACGCGACTCCCCGGCTGTGGGGCACGTCGAAGGTTCGCGCCCGGAGCGCCGTCGTGACCACCGTCAGCGACGAGAGGGGCATCAGCACGGCCGCAAGGAGCGGGGAGATCCACCCGGCCATGCACAACCCGACGCCGACGACGTTGTAGGCGAGGGAAAAGAGCATCCCGCGATGGATGACAGCGACGGTGCGGCGCGCACCGACCACGGCTTCGAGCACCTTGCCCACGCCCGGCCGCGTGGTGAAGGCGTCCGCCGCAACGAGGCTCGACTCCGCGCCGCCGTGGACTGCAATACCCACGTCGGCGGCTACGAGCGCGGCGGCGTCGTTCACACCGTCGCCGACCATGACCACGGGGCCGCGCTCGCGCGCCTGATTGACCCAGACGAGCTTGTCCTCGGGCGTCATCCGTCCGCGCGCCGCGCGGAGGGGGCCGAGCGCGTTCGTGGCGTGCTCGACCACGAGCGGCTGGTCGCCGGACAAGACGGCCACTTCATAGCCGCGCGCTCGGAGCGCCTCGAGGCTCGCGGCAGCGTCGGTGCGCACCCGATCCTCGAAGGCCAGAACGGCGCGGAGCCGACCGTCGACGGCAACGACCACCGCGGGGCGACCTGCTCTCGCTTGACGCTCGAGCTCGTCGCAGAGCCGCTCGTCGCGAAGCGCGCCTTCCTGCTCCACGAATTCGAGCGAGCCGATGCGCACGTCGTGTCCGTCGACACGCGCGCGTATCCCGCCACCCGGCTTTTCGTGCGTGTCCTCGACCAAGAGCTCTGGCTCGGCGGCGAACGCGGCGACCAAGGCACGCCCGATCGGGTGCGGGGAGAGGCGCTCGGCAGCGCGCACGAGCGCCTTGACGGTGTCGTCCCCGACGAACGACACGAGCGACAGCTTGCCTTCGGTGAGCGTCCCGGTCTTGTCGAACGCAATCGTGCCGGGCCGGGCGAGCGCTTCGAGAAACTCGCCTCCTTTGAAGAAGATGCCGGCCTCGGCCGCCCGGCGCAGCGCCGCGCTCACGGCGAGCGGTGTCGCCATGGCGAGCGCGCACGGGCAGGTCACGACCAGGAGCGCGACGGCATGGTCTAGGGCCCGGGTCGGGTCGAGGAACGACCAGAGCGCGAACGTCGCCGCCGCGAGCCCGAGCACGACGAGCACGA